>OODI01000394.1_pt1 | contig 20023 bp, 17 predicted proteins | sample 1671141 | NCBI WGS metagenome assembly OODI01 (sample SAMN06348126, study PRJEB24527) | human gut metagenome | biome: human gut; feature: ankylosing spondylitis patient; material: feces | host: Homo sapiens | place: China | collected 2015-10 | reverse complement strand
GCCGCGTCGGCAACATCATCCTCGTCATCGACGAGGTGCACAACATCGTCGGCGCGGGCGACGCCGAGGGCAGCATGAACGCCGCCAACATCTTGAAGCCTGCGCTCTCCCGAGGCGAAATTCAGGTCATCGGCGCGACGACGTTCACCGAGTATCGCAAGCACATTGAAAAGGACACCGCGCTCGAGCGCCGCTTCCAGCCGGTCACGGTCAACGAGCCGAACATGGAGGACACGCTCAAGATTTTGAAGGGCATCGCCCACTACTATGAGCAGTTCCACGGTGTCAAAATTCCCGAGGGCATTCTGCGTCAGGCAGTGCTGCTATCCGAGCGCTACATCACCGACCGTTTCCTGCCCGACAAGGCCATCGACCTCATCGACGAGGCATGCTCGGATCTGAACCTGCACGACAAGAACATCAACCGCCGCATGGAGCTGCGCCGCGAGATCGAGGATTACGACAAGGAGCGCGAGCTTTTGCAGGGCGCAGAAGAACCCGACTTTGAGCGGCTGGCCGAGCTCAAGAGCCTTACCATCAAGGCGCAGACCGAGCTCGACGAGCTCTGCGCGCAGGGTGACCCGCAGCTCACGATGGACAACCTCGCCCGCGTGATCGAGCTCTGGACGAAGATTCCCGCCTCGCGTATCCGTGAAGACGAGTTCCGCCGTCTGAGCGAGCTTGACAAGCGCTTAAAAGAGCACATTGTCGGTCAGGACGAGGCCATCGAGGCCGTCGCCGCGGCGATACGCCGCAACCGCGTGGGCATCTCGCCCAAGCACAAGCCGGTGAGCTTTATCTTCGTCGGCCCCACGGGCGTCGGCAAGACCGAGCTTGTCAAGCAGCTGGCGCAGGACCTCTTCAACTCGCCCGATGCGCTGATCCGTTTCGACATGTCCGAGTTTATGGAAAAGCACTCGGTCTCCCGCATCGTCGGCTCGCCCCCGGGCTATGTCGGCTATGATGAAGCCGGCCAGCTGACCGAAAAGATTCGCCGCAAGCCCTACGCCGTCATCCTTTTCGACGAGATCGAAAAGGCGCATCCCGACGTGATGAACGTCCTGCTGCAAATTCTCGACGACGGCGAGATTACCGACTCCCACGGCCGCAAGGTCAACTTTGAAAACACCGTCATCGTGATGACGTCCAACGCGGGCAGCGAGCGCAAGGAGGGCACTGTCGGCTTCGGCCACACGGCGAACGAGCAGAACCGCGACCGCGCTATGAAGGCGCTCGGCGAGTTCCTGCGCCCCGAATTCCTGAACCGTGTGGACGAGGTCATCTGCTTCAACCGCCTTGACGAGAAGAACTTCGCCGGCATCGCCCACATCATGCTCGATGAGCTGCAAAAGAGCCTTGAGGACAAGGGCCTGCACTTTATGTGGGACGAGGATGTTGAGGACTACCTCGTCAAGAAGTCCTACTCCGCGACCTACGGCGCGCGCAATCTGCGCCGCACCATTCAGAAAGAGCTCGAAGACGTCATGGCCGCGCAGATCATCGACTCCTACGAGCACCCCGTCACGCAGATCCATGCGTCGGTGGAGGACGGCAAGCTCGTCGTCCGCAGCCTGTAAAAGAAAGGGGAGGGAGACCATGTTCCATCTGTTCCGCAAGGACATTGAAAAGCACTGCGCCTACTGCAAGAGCGGATCTGTCATCAACGAAGGGCAGGTCATCTGCTCCCGCCGCGGCGTGGTCGACTCTGCTGACCACTGCCGTCACTTCTGCTACGATCCGCTCAAGCGTGTGCCGCCCCGTCCCGCCACGCTGAACGACCAGTATACCTCCGAGGATTTTTCCCTGTAAGGCCGGGCAGCGCCCCGAACAATAAAGAAAGAAGGCCGATTCCCATGAACATTTCTCAGGTTTACGCAGTCTATTTCAGCGCCACCGGCAACACCAGAAAGGTGACCACCACGCTTGCAAATGCCCTTGCCGTCAGCTTCGACGTGCCGCTCGAGGTGCGCGATTTCACGCTGCCCGCCGCGCGCGAGGAAGCGTATGAGTTTGCCGAGGGCGACCTTGTCGTATTCGGTATGCCAACCTACGCGGGCAAGCTTCCAAATAAGCTGCTCGACTTTGTGAAGTCCGGCTTTCACGGAAACGGCGCGCTGGCCGTGCCGGTCGTGACGTTCGGCAACCGCAGTTTTGATAATTCCCTTGCCGAGCTCTGCGCCTGCCTCGAAGGGGACGGCTTCCACACCATCGGCGCGGGCGCCTTTGCCTGCCGCCACGCCTTTACCGACGCGCTTGCCAACGGCAGACCCGATTCCGACGATATGGCGGAGCTTGCAAAGCTCGGCTCCGCGGTCGTGGGCCGCATCGTGAAGATGACCGAGTATCCCGCGCCCGTCACGGTCGACGGTGACGCCGACGCGCCGTATTACCGCCCGCTGGGCCTCGATGGCGAACCGAAGGTGTTTCTGAAGGCGAAGCCCAAGACCGACCTCGACAAGTGTATCCACTGCGGCGTGTGCGCCTCACTCTGCCCGATGGGCTCGATCAATCCCGATGATGTCACCGAGGTCGTGGGCGTGTGCATCAAATGCCACTCCTGCGTGCGCAACTGCCCGATGGGTGCGAAGTATTTCGACGATCCCGCGTTCCTCTCGCACCGCGCGATGCTCGAACGCGACTACACGCGCAGAGCGGAGGACAAGATCTTCACGGCGTAAGAAAGCACATAAAAAGGCTCTGTTTGGGAATCCCAAACGGAGCTTTTTTCATTCCCGAATGACGGAACATTGCTGCCTTACAAACAAAATTTGGGAAGGGCGGGAAGCGGGGACAGCCACGCACGCATACGCTATGGAGAAAGCACCAATTTTGGGAGGGATCTTATGAAACCGGTGTACTTTTTCCTCGGCGCAAACAGCGAAGAGGGCTTTTTCTCGCTCTATGACCAGCTTTTGGGCGGTCGGCTCGACGATCTGATGATTCTGAAAGGCGGCCCGGGCTGCGGCAAGTCGACCTTCATGCGCCGCATGGGCGCGGCGATGGAGCGCGCGGGCGAGCGCGTCGTGTACATCAACTGCTCGGGTGATCCCGATTCGCTCGACGCTGCGATCTTTCTGGATCGTAACGCCGCCATCGTGGACGGCACCAGCCCGCATGTGCTCGAGCCGACCTACGCGGTCGCGAGCGAACGCTATGTCGATCTGACACGCTTCTACGATGTGGACGCGGCTAAGGCACGCCGCGCGGAGATCGTCGCGCTGAGCGACGAATATCGCGCACACTACCGCAGCGCCTATCGCATCCTGCGCGCGATGGGCGAGGTGGAGAGCGAGCGCCGCGTGGCAATGCACGCGCAGATGGATTTTTCGAAGCTCCGCCGCCGCACCGACGGCATCCTCGCACGCGAGCTGCGCGGCGAGGGAGGCGGCAGCGGGCGCGTCGACCGCGCGTTTTTGGGCGGTGTGACGCATCGGGGCGAGATTTGCCGGTTCGACACCGTCGAAGCCCTCTGCCCGCGCATCTATGCCATCATCGACAGTGCGGGGCTGGGAAACGAAATGCTTGAGACCGTCGTGCAGGCGGCACAGGCAAAGCATTTCGACATCATCGCCTGCCCGAATCCAGACCGGCCGCGGGAGCTCCATCACGTATTGATCCCGGAAAAAGGGCTGGCGTTTATCACAACGAACGCGCGCAACCCGTACGACGGGAAGCCCTACCGCCGCCTGCGTCTCGACGCGATGGCGGAGGAGAAGCTCACGCGCGCGCAGAAGGCGAAGCTGCGCTTTACCCGCCGCGTGGAGGCGTCGCTTTTAGACGAGGCTGTGGGCGCGCTGTCGAATGCCAAGAAGGCGCACGACGCGCTGGAATCCGCATATCATCCCTGCGTGGATTTCGAGGGGGCCACTGCGCTTGCAGAGAAAGAAATTAAAAGACTATTAAAGCAATAGCGCTTTACAGATTCTTGCTGCCTGAAGGCAGCAATGGGATTCCCTGCGCGGCGCAGGGAATGCGGGAAAGGGGGCCATTCTCTCACGTGAGAGAATGGCCCCCTTGAACCCCCAAGAGAACGCAAGGGGCCCTGCCCCTTGACCCCGCACATTGGCAGTCAGGCACTTGAAGAACTGCTCAGCCTGCGGATTGCACTGCGGTGTACATGGCTTCGCCATGAATCTTCTGCAAGTCGTTACAGATATCAACCGCCTTACTATCGTGAGGCGCGAGTGACGTTTGCTTGGCGGCGGACTGCCTGCCGAATGCGGCATTGCTACGCTCGCCGCATTGATTAGCACTCCGGTAGACGGTGATTACTGCGCACTTCTATAAGATGGGCAGAGCGGCAGCGGATAATAGAAGCAGAGGCAAATCGTATAGTAAAACCAATGGCGGCGAGCGTTAGCAATGCCGCCACGCAGGTACTTTCACTCCGGAGGCATGAAAGTTGTTCGAGCTCCAGATTGCCAATCAAAGCCTTTCTCTTGGGGTTCCAAAGGGGCCATTCTCTTTTGCGAAAGAGAATGGCCCCTTTGACTCGCCCCATGCACGGTGCAGGGAAAACCCCGCCCTTTCGGGCGGCCTTGATTCATTGTGCCATATCGGCACGAAAATAAACCGTCCGCTCTGGCAGCGATAAGATCAGCGTATACTCACTGCTTTTCTCCCCTGCAGCATCGGTGTATTCCGTGACGCCGACAAGCGCCGTGCCGGTCTCGCTATCCAGCGTAAGATCATAGAGGACGTCGTTCGCATCGTGCTGGGTGAGGGTGTAGGTGCCGCTTTGCGTGCTGCCGTCTGAATCCGTGACCGTCAGCGAGCCGTCCTGCGCGGAGCAGGTGAGGGCAGGGAGGTCGAGCGGCTGCCCCTCGCTGTCGATGGCGTTTGCGTATGTCCAGTCGTGGCCCTCGATGGTCAGGCCATCGTTCGTTTTGCCGCAGCCGACGAGTAGAAAAATGAGCAGCAGCGGCAATAAAACTTTAATCTTGCCCGTCATGTGTTTTTCCTTTCCACCTTTTGATTTTCAATCCTATCAGCACACCAAGTCCCACGACAAAGAGCGGCAGTGCGGCTAAAAACAGATGTGAAGGGAACCGACCCATAACGTAGATGTCTGTCGCCATATCAACGCCGCCGACGATCGAAACATCCTCTGGAATAGGCGGTCCGGCAGTAAAATACTGTACGGCACATATGAGCAGTACCGGTACGCTGACGGCCAACAGCACCCATGCGCCAATGCGCAGGGTTTTTGTGCGCTTATCGCGTGTTTTCTCCGATATGCTTGCGGGAGCGTTCCCATCTGGCGTGCCGGTCAACTCTGCGAGCGGAACACCGAAAAAGCCCGAGAGCGCGAAGAGGTTCGCCGTGCTCGGCAGCGACGAGCCGTCCTCCCACTTTGTCACGGCTTGCCGCGAGACTTCGAGTGCCTGCGCCAGCGCCTCCTGCGATAGCCCACGCTCCTTTCGAAGCGTGCGGATGCGCGCGCCGAGTTCGTTGTCCATGATCGTGCCTCCTTTGCCTTGATGGCGCTATCGTAGCAGTTTTTGGCGCAAAAGTCCACCAAGTATTCCGCTACTATCGGTAGCGAAACGGAAAAAGCCGCCCGAATGGGCGGCTTTTCACGCGTATTTACTTCTTGCGGCAGCTCAGCTCGCCGTTTTCGGCGTCGAGCACGAGCGTGCTGCCGGCGGGCAGGTCGCCGCGCAGGATCTCTTTCGCGATCAGCGTCTCCGCCGCGCTCTGGAGGTAGCGCTTGAGCGGGCGTGCACCGTAGATCGGATCGAAGCCGCGCTCGATGATGAGGCTCTTCGCCGCGTCGGTGACGTCGAGCTTGAGCGTCTTGTCCGCCATGCGCTTGCGCAGCCCCTGCATCAGAATTTCAATGATGCCGTTCAGATTTTCCTTCGTCAGCGGCTTGAACAGGATGATCTCATCCAGCCGGTTGAGGAACTCCGGACGGAACGCGCGGCGCAGCTCGCCCATGACGGCATTGCGTGCGCTCTCGGCGATGCTGCCGTCCGGTTGGATGCCGTCAAGCAGCTCGGCCGAGCCGAGGTTCGAGGTCAGGATGATGATGGTGTTCTTGAAGTCCACCGTGCGGCCCTGCGAATCGGTGATGCGCCCGTCGTCGAGGATCTGCAGCAGGATGTTGAAGACATCCGGGTGCGCCTTTTCGACCTCGTCAAACAGCACGACGCTGTACGGCTTGCGGCGCACGGCCTCGGTCAGCTGACCGCCCTCGTCGTAGCCGACGTATCCCGGGGGCGCGCCGATGAGACGCGAGACGGAGAACTTCTCCATATACTCGGTCATGTCGATGCGAACGAGGTTGTGCTCGTCGTCGAACAGGCAGTCCGCGAGGGACTTCGCCAGCTCCGTCTTGCCCACGCCCGTGGGGCCGAGGAAGAGGAAGCTGCCGATGGGGCGGTTCGGGTCGGCGATGCCCGCGCGCGAGCGCTGGATGGCCTCGGTCACGAGGCGAACGGCCTCATCCTGTCCGACCACGCGCTTATGGATGATCTCGTCGAGGCGCAGCAGCTTTTCGCGCTCGCCCTCCATCAGACGGCTGACGGGGATGCCCGTCCACTTGCCGACGATGTCGGCGATCTCGTTCTCGGTCACGGTGTCATGCACCATGGAGTTGTCGCTATTGTGCTTCTCGGCCGCAGCCTCGGCGTCCTTGAGCTGCTTTTCAAGCGCGGGCAGATCGGAATACTTGAGCTTCGCGGCTTTCTCGTACTCGAGATTTGCCTGTGCCCGCTCGATGTCGCCGTGCATCTGCTCGATCTCGCTCTTGAGCTTCTTGACGCTCTCCACGCCGTTCTTCTCCGCCTCCCAGCGGGACTTCATGGCGTTGAACTGCTCCTTCTCGTCGGCAAGCTCCTTCTTCAATTCCTCCAAACGATCGCGGGAGAGCTGGTCGTCCTCCTTCTTGAGGGCCATTTCCTCGATCTCCTGCTGCATGATCTTGCGGCGCAGATCGTCCAGCTCGGCGGGCATGGAGTCGATCTCCGTGCGGATCATCGCGCAGGCCTCATCCACGAGGTCGATGGCCTTGTCGGGCAGGAAACGGTCGGTGATATAGCGCGCAGACAGCGTCGCGGCGGCGACGAGCGCGTTGTCGTGGATGCGCACGCCGTGGTAAATTTCATAACGCTCCTTGAGTCCGCGCAGGATGGAGATGGTGTCCTCCACCGTCGGCTCGTCGACCTGTACAGGCTGGAAGCGGCGCTCGAGCGCGGCGTCCTTTTCGATGTACTGGCGGTACTCGTCGAGCGTGGTCGCGCCGATGCAGTGCAGCTCGCCGCGGGCGAGCAGGGGCTTCAAAAGATTGCCTGCGTCCATGCTGCCCTCGGTCTTGCCCGCGCCGACGATGGTGTGCAGCTCGTCGATGAAGAGGATGATCTTCCCCTCAGACTTCTTGACCTCGTTCAGAACGGCCTTCAGGCGTTCCTCGAACTCGCCGCGGTACTTCGCGCCCGCGATGAGCGCGCCCATGTCGAGCGAGAAGATGGTGCGGTCCTTCAGCCCCTCGGGCACGTCGCCGCGCACGATACGCTGGGCAAGGCCCTCAGCGATGGCGGTCTTGCCGACGCCCGGCTCGCCGATGAGCACAGGGTTGTTCTTGGTTTTACGCGACAGGATGCGGATGACGTTGCGGATCTCCGCGTCGCGGCCGATGACGGGGTCAAGCTCCTTGCTGCGGGCGCGCTCGACAAGGTCGGTGCCGTATTTCTTGAGCGCGTCGTAGGTCTCCTCGGGATTGTCCGAGGTCACGGGAGCGGTTTTGACCTTGCTCAGCTCGTCGGTAAAGCGTCTGCGCGTGATGCCGTGGCTCTGGAGCAGCTGCTTGACGTCGCTCGTTCCCTCTGAGAAGATAGCGAGCATCAGGTGCTCGACGGAGATATAATCGTCGTGCAGCTTCTCGGCGGTCTTTTCGGCGAGATTCAGAATTTTGCCGGTCTCCGGTGAGGCGTACACCTCGCCGCTGCCGCCGGAGACCTTCGGCAGGCGCCGGATCAGCGTGTCCAGCTCGGAGAGCAGGCCGTCGCAGTCCACGCCCATCTTGCCGAAGAGCGACGCGATGAGTCCGCCGTCCTGATCGACAAGGGCATAGAGCAGATGCTCGGGGGTCAGATACTGGTTGCCGTTCTCCTGCGCCATGCTCTGCGCGGTCTTGACGGCGTCCAGCGTTTTCTGGGTATATTTTTCAGCGTTCATATAAATTCACCTCTATTGACAAAACTGCGAATCGCTTAAATCAGAAGCCCGCGGCCCCGCAGGTCGCCGCGGTAGGCCAGCTCCACGTCCTTGGCGCTCAGATTGCCACTCAGATAGCCCTTGAGCAGGCGGTCGAAGAGCTGCACATAGGCGCTGATGGCGCCGGCGATGTCCTCCGCCGAGCGGGCGTGTCCGCGCGGCATGGCGAGCGGACGGACGAAGCGCCCGTCGTAGAGCGAGCAGGCGATCGTGCCGCCGAGCGCCGGCGCGAGACAGACATTCTCGATACGCGCCCACAGACGGAAGAAGTCCGTCAGCGCGGCGATCAGCTCCGCCGACTGCGTGCGGAACACGACGTTGAGCGTGCCCAGCGTATCCTCGCCGCCGCCGAGATCGACCTCATACTTGACCGTCGGACGGTACTTGTAGGCGAGGCTCGATTTGAGCGACATGGACTGCGAGTTCGGCGCGAAAAACGGCACCAGCTCGCGCGAGGGGGAAACGAGCGCCTCGATGGCCTCGAAAATATCGTTGATCCTGCGCTCCGGCGTGGGGACGGAGACGTACTCGGACAGGATGCGGTTCACCAGCGCCGAGCGGTTCGTGCCCAGCCGGTGCGCCAGCGCGTCGACCTCCCGCACCACCTCGTCCGAGAGCGTCAGGCTGTATAGATTCTTTTTCATCATGCACCTCCTTACCGGGTTTTCCTTGCTGTACCGTATCATAGCACAGCAAAAACTTTTGTCAATAGATTTATATAAATATTTTAGCGAATTATAGAAATGTTTACACGGAGTTCATTTTCTGCCCCTGTATTTCCAGTCGCGGAAATACAGCAGCGCCTCCAGAATGGACAGCGCCGAGCGAAGCCGTCCGAGGTCGATGCCGGGGTAATGGATGACCAGCGTGTGCTGCGGCGCGGAGCCGGGACGCAGGGCAAAATCCGAGAGGAAGGAGAGCCGCACGCCGCGCCCCTCGGCGTCGGCACGCAGCACATGGTCGGTGCATTTCGTGTCGATCGTCAGAAGGAAGTGCAGCCCCGCGTCCTCGCCGGACACCCGGCAGTGCTCGCCGAGCGGGCTTTGCAGAATGGTGTCGATGACCGCGTCGCGCTGCGCGCGGTAGGACTTGCGCATCCGGTTGATGTGCGCTTCAAAATACCCCTCGTCCAAAAAGCGCGCAAGCGTGTGCTGCTCCATCGCCGGCACAGTGGAGGAGTAGAAGCCGAGCTGCGCGCGGTAGCGCTCGGTCAGACTCTTGGGCAGCACCATATAGCTGATGCGCAGCGAGGGCGCGAGCGTGCGCGAGAAGGTGTTGACGTAGATCACGCGCCCCGCGCGGTCGATGCTTTGCAGCGTGGGGATGGGGCGCAGCGTGAAGCGGAACTCGCTGTCGTAATCGTCCTCGATGATATAGCGGCCCTCCCGCGCCTCCGCCCAGCGCAGCAGGCTCTGGCGGCGGCCGATGGGCGTCACCGCGCCGGTGGGAAATTGGTGGTTCGGCGAGGTGTGCAGGATCTGTGCGTCGCTCATTTCCAGAGATCTCAGGCTCACGCCGCCCTCATCCACAAGCACGGGCGCAGTCCTTGCGCCGCCGAGCGCGTAGATGCGCGCGGCCTTGGAGTAGCCGGGGTCCTCCACGCCGTAGACGGCCTCGCGTCCGAGCAGCTGGACGATGAGGTTATAGAGGTACTCCGTTCCCGCGCCGACGACGATCTGCTCCGGCGCGGCGGAGATGCCGCGGAAGCGGTAGAGATGCTGCGCGATGGCCCTGCGCAGCGCGTCCGCGCCGTTCGGCGGCGTGGCGCGCAGCAGCGCCTCGCCCTCCTCGCTCAGCACGCGGCGCATGAGCTTTGCCCACACGGAAAAGGGAAAGTCCTCCGTCCCGCTGCCGCCGGAGCTGAGATCGAGCAGCCACGAGCGCTGCGGCTGCGGCGCGCTTCGGGCCGGGGCGCGCCCGGGCGCGGCGGGGTGCCGCTCCACGTCGGCGACGTAGTAGCCGCGCTTCTCGCGCGTGTAGAGATAGCCCTCCGCCTCGAGCTGGGCATAGGCGTTCTGCACCGTGATGACCGCCGTTTGCAGATGGCTTGCAAGTGAGCGCTTGCTCGGCAGCTTTTCGCCCGCCGTCAGGCGGCCCGCGAGAATGTCCTCACGGATGCAGCGGTAAAGATAATCGTAGCGCGCGAGCTTGCCGCGCCGGTCAAGATCGTAGGTGAGCATGGGCATCTCCAATCTGGTTCTATGAAAATATATTGATTTGATGCTTTTATTAAGTCCAATTCTGATTAAAATACAGACCAAGCAGAAATGCAAGACTTTTTTGGAGATGATTTTCATGACGGATATGAAATTGCGTAAGCTGGTCCTCGCGGCGCTGTTCGCCGCCCTCTGCACCGTGATGACGATGGTCATCCAGGTGCCCTCGCCCATGCAGGGCTACGTCAACCTCGGCGACTGCGCCGTGCTGCTCTCGGCGTGGGTGCTGGGGCCGTGGTACGGCGGCGCGGCGGCGGGCCTCGGCTCGATGCTCGCCGACCTGCTGAGCTATCCGCACTATGCCCCCGGCACGCTCGTCATCAAGTTCACGATGGCGGTTGCTGCGGCGTATATTTTTGAGGCCATGCGGGAGCGCAGCGGCAAGCTGGCGGCGCAGCTCATCGGCGGCGCGGCGGCGGAGATCATCATGGTCCTCGGCTACTTCGGCTATGCGAGCCTGTGGCTCGGCAAGGGTCTGGCCGCGGCGGCGTCCATTCCCGGCAACCTCGTGCAGGGCGTGTTCGGCATTGCCGCCGGCATCGCGGTCTACGCGGTGCTCGACCGCAGCCACGTTCTCGCCCGCGCCTGATTTTGGATTGCATTGCGGCCTTGTTCATGGTATCCTGTTGAGGAAATATAAATCCCCTTGCAGGAGGTCCGCCATGAAGATCAAGGTCGTGGATATGCCCTACGAGCAGGCGCTCGCGCAGCCGAGAGAAAAGCACACGCCGCCGCGCCGTCCGTCCATGCTGTTCCGCGCGCTCCTGCGCGCGCTGTCCGCGCCTGACCTGCGCGCGACGCATTTTCGCTGTGACCGCGTGGGTATGGAGCGGCTCGGCCCCGACGAGCCCTGTCTCGTTCTGATGAATCACTCCTGCTTTTTGGACCTGAAGATCGCTGCGGCGGTGCTCTACCCGCGCCCCTTCAACATCGTCTGCACGTCGGACGGCTTTGTGGGCAAGGCGGGACTGATGCGCGCGCTCGGCTGCATCCCCACGCGGAAGTTTCAGCCGGACACCGCACTCGTGCGCGATATGCTCTACGCGGTGAAGAAGCTCAAAAGCTCCATCCTCCTCTATCCCGAGGCGAGCTACAGCTTCGACGGCACGGCCACGCCGCTGCCGGAGAGCCTCGGCAAGTGCGTCAAGGCGCTCGGCGTGCCGATCGTGCTGCTGCGTACCTGCGGCGCGTTCGTGCGCGACCCGCTCTACAACGGACTGCAGAACCGCAGGGTCAATGTCTCCGCCGAGCTGCGCTATCTGCTCTCGCCCGAGGAGGCCGCGGAGAAGAGCGCGGACGAGATCAACGCGCTGCTCGCGGATGAATTTTCCTTTGATAACTTCCGCTGGCAGCAGGAAAACGGCGTCGTCGTGAACGAGCCGTTCCGCGCCGACGGTCTCAACCGCGTGCTCTACAAATGCCCGCACTGCGGCACCGAGGGCGAAACGGAGGGCCGCGGCACGGAGCTTATCTGCCGCGACTGCGGCGTGCGCTACCGTCTGACGGAGCTGGGCGCGCTGGAATGCGAAAACGCCGAGGCGAAATTCACCCATGTTCCCGACTGGTATGCGTGGGAACGCGCGTGCGTGCGCGAGGAGCTGGAGCAGGGCAGCTATCTGCTCGACGCTGCGGTGAGCATCTGCGTGATGGTCAACTTCCGGCAGATCTGCCGCGTCGGCGAGGGCCGCCTGCGCCACGATGCGAACGGCTTCCGCCTCACGGGCTGCGGCGGAAAATTGGACTTCACGCAGAAGCCCGAGACCAGCTACAGTCTCTACGCTGACTACTTCTGGTATGAGCTGGGCGACATGATCTGCATCGGCGACCGCAACGTGCTCTACTACTGCTTCCCGCAGGGGAATGGCGATGTGGTCGCCAAGACGCGGCTCGCCGCCGAGGAGCTCTACAAGCTCAAACGCGCCGAAAGGGCCGCGAAAAACGGCTGATGCAACCGTCTGTTGCGCAAATCCCGAGAGCTTTTCTTGCCTGCCACCGCAGAATGCGCTACGATGAGGACAGAAAACAGAAAGGAGAGCGGCGGTGAGCTTTCAGGAAAATCTGATCCGTGCGCGCAAGGCGCGCAGCATGACGCAGGAGGAGCTGGCGACAAGGCTGAGCATCTCGCGGCAGGCGGTGAGCAAGTGGGAGACGGGGGAATCGCTCCCCGACCTCTATAAGCTCGCGGCGCTCGCCGACGAGCTGGGCGTGAGCACGGACGAGCTGTGCGGCCGCGAAGCGGCTTTATGCGGTGAGGTACCTGCGACAGCTTCGGCGGAGGAGACTGCCGAGCGAGCGGCCTTTGCGGAGGAGATCCGGAGGATCGCAAAGCAGAACAGATCTCTGCGCTACGTCGTAGGCATACTGGTGCTGATTTGCGGCGTGCTGACCATGCTGTCGGGATACCGTTCACTCCAAAACAGCAAGGCACCGAGCAATGAAATAACGACGCCCGCACCCCTGCCGGACACGATCACCATCAGCGGTCTGACGCTCGACATCGATGGTATTGCGTTGGTATTCCGCTTCGTCCCCAGCGTCAGCGGCGAGGGCTACGAGTGGTCGGCGAGCTGCGCGCCGGACAACAACGGTCTGATCTCCGTTGAAACGACGACGGACGGCGGCATCTGCACCGTGCGGCTTTTGAATGTTCCGCGGTACGGCGGCGTTACGCTTTCCGCCACCGTGACGAACGGGGCGGAGAGCCGCAGCGTCTGTCTTGCCACAGACATCCGCGTCGGGGAAAACAGCATCTCTTGGGACCCACAGGTGTAACGCCCCGACAGACAATCAAACAGACCATGCCGGACGGCTGCCCTTCGGGGCAGCTGTTTTTTTGGCTCCGCACCACTGCACGGCCTCGCGCATACCCTGACAAAGGGAGAGGAAGTGGCCCCGATGCGGATGACACTTGACGCGCTGCCGGTCGGCGCGAGCGCCGTAGTGACGGCGCTGCGCTCCACCGGTGCACAGCGCCGCCGGATGCTCGACCTCGGCTTCGTGCCGGGCTCGTGCGTCCGCGCCCTGCACGTTTCCCCGTGGAGCGACCCGGTCGCCTACGGTGTGCGCGGCGCGGTCATCGCGCTGCGGCGCGAGGACGCGGGCGGCGTGCAGATCGAAATGCTTTGATTTTTCAGGAGGGATCGCCCTATGCCGAACGAGGCGCATATCATTGCTCTGGCGGGAAACCCGAACGTGGGCAAATCCACCGTGTTCAACGCCCTCACCGGGCTGCGGCAGCACACGGGCAACTGGCCGGGGAAAACCGTCGCCGCGGCGCGCGGCGATCTTACATACGGCGGCGAGCGTTTCACGCTCGTCGATCTGCCGGGGACGTACTCGCTGTTCCCCAACTCCGCCGAGGAGGAGATCGCGCGGGACTATCTCTGCTCCGGCGAAGCGGAGGCCGTGCTCATTTTGGCGGATGCGACCTGTCTGGAGCGGAGCCTGAACCTTGTGCTGCAAACCCTCGAGGCGGCGGATGTTCCTGCGGTCGTGTGCGTGAATCTGTTGGACGAAGCGGCAAAGAAGGGCATCGTGCTCGACCTGCCCGCGCTCTCCCGCGCGCTCGGCGTGCCGGTCGTCGGCACGGCAGCGAGCTGCGGAGAGGGGCTGGATAAACTGCGCGCGGCGCTGGCCGCCGCCGTCCGCGAAAAGCCGCGGCAGAGAGAGACGGCGGTCGAATATCCCCGCGCGGTCGAGCGCGCGGTGCGCGTGCTGGAGCCGGCGCTCGCGCCGTTCGCGCGGGAGCAGAGCCGCTTCTACGCGCTGCGGCTGCTGGAGGACGACGCTCTGTTCTTCACCCGCTTCGGCGCCGATCTGCCCGCTTTGGCGGCGGAGCGCATCGGGGAGGTCTGCGTCCGCGCCCGCGCCGAGCTGGGGGAGCTGACCGGCGACGCCCTGCGCGACGCGCTGGTGGGTGCGCTCTCCGCCCACGCTACGGCGCTGGTGCGGCTGTGCGAGCGGCGGGACGAGACCGCCGCGCAGCGGCGTGACCGGCGGCTCGACCGCCTGCTTACCTCCCGCGCGACGGGCATCCCCGTAATGCTTGTGCTCTTCGGGACGATCTTATGGCTGACGGTCGAGGGCGCGAATGTGCCGTCACAGCTGCTCTCGCGGCTGCTGTTTTCGGCGCAGGAGCCGCTGCGGGAGCTTCTCGCCTTCCTGCCGCTGTTCTGGCGCGGCGCGCTGGTGGACGGAATGTACCGCACGCTTGCGTGGGTCGTATCGGTGATGCTGCCGCCGATGGCGATCTTCTTTCCGCTCTTTACGCTGCTCGAGGACGTGGGCTATCTGCCGCGCGTGGCGTTCGTGCTCGACCGCTGCTTCGCCCGCGCCGGGGCGCACGGGCGGCAGAGCCTGACGATGTGCATGGGTCTCGGCTGCAACGCCTGCGGCGTGACGGGCTGCCGCATCATCGACTCGCCGCGCGAGCGGCTCATCGCGATGCTGACGAACAGCCTTGTGCCGTGCAACGGGCGCTTTCCGCTGCTCATCACGCTTTTGACCGCGTTCCTTTCCGGTGGAGCCATGCTCGGTGCGAGCGCCGGACTGCTCGCGGCGCTGGTGCTCTCCGTGTGCGTGACGCTGCTCGTCTCACGCCTGCTGTCCGCCACGCTGCTGCGGGGAGAAAGCTCCGCCTTCTCCCTCGAGCTGCCGCCCTACCGCCGTCCGCGCGTGGGGCAGGTGCTGGTGCGCTCGCTTCTGGACCGGACGGTGTTCGTCCTCGGCCGCGCGGTGACGGTCGCCGCGCCCGCGGGCCTGCTCATCTATCTGCTGGGAAACTGCACCGTGGGCGGCACGACGCTGCTCGCGCACGGCGCGGCGGCGCTCGATCCGCTGGGGCGCGCGCTGGGGCTGGACGGCATGATCCTGCTCGCCTTCCTGCTCGGCTTTCCGGCGAATGAGATCGTGCTGCCGATCCTGCTCATGGGCTACTCCTCGGCGGGAACGCTGGTGGACGGCGCGTCGCTCGCGGAGCTCAGGACCATGCTGCTGGCGAACGGCTGGACGGGAACGACCGCGCTTTGTATGCTGCTCTTCTCGCTGTTCCACTTCCCCTGCGGCACGACCACGCTCACGCTCGCGCGGGAATCGAAGAGCCTGAAATGGACGCTCGTCGGCGTCGCGCTGCCGACAGCGGTGGGCATGACGGTCTGCTTTGCCGTGCATCTGGCGGCGACGTGGCTGAAAATATGAATACAAAATGTATTATCGCCTATGAATTATACGATTTGTCGCCGAAAATCGACAAAAAGAGGCGCGAGCCGTCGGCTCGCGCCTCTTTTCTCTTATGCTGTCACGGCTCGCGGACGGCGCCGCCGGAGATGGTGACCTTGCCGTTTTCGGCGGTCAGACCCGCTTCTCCGCCGGGAACGATGACGGTGCCGCCGGTGATGACGATGTCGCCCTCACCGAGCCACAGCCCGTGCTCAAACGAGACGGTGCCGCCGGAGATATGCACCTCGCCGCGGTCGATGCTCGCGTCGCCCGCAAGCGTCAGCTCGCCGCCGGTGACGGTGAGCGCGGCATTTTGCAGCCAGAATTCACCGCCCACCGTTAGGCTGCCGCTCTCCACGAGCAGCGTGCCCTTCTCCTCGGCATTGCTGCCCATGTGCAGCGCGCCGCAGCGGACGTTCGTGCCGTCCTGCACGGCGAGGAGGGGCGCGCGGACGCTGCCCAAGCTCCACACGCTCAGCTCGCCTGCGGCGAGCGAACCGCCGCCCGTGAAGAGCAGGCCCGTGCCGCCGAGAGTCCCGCCAACTGTGTTTTCACCGAGGACACGCAGGTGCGCTCCGCCCCACGGCAGCAGCTCGGGCGCGTGAGTGTTCTCCAGCGTCAGCGTACCGGCGAACCAGTCGTTTTCATAAGGGTTTTCGGCGTTCAGCGCATCCCACACCGCGCTGGGGACCGTACCCGCCCAATCCGGACTGTAGTCCGTCGGGTAATAGCCCGCGCCATAAACGCCGCGATAGGCGGAGCCATCCGCGCCGTCCCACAGGACGGCGCCATAGTCGTTGACCGCCGCGCCGGAAAAGCTCTGTGCGGAAAAAACGCCCGCGCCGCCCTCGACGGTCGAGCCCTCGGCAAGACCGTCCGCAAGGTGCGCCGTGCCGCCGGAGAGGATGAATTCCGCCTTCTGCTCGGCCGCGCCGAGGAGCGTCGTGCCGCCGCGGAACACCGCGCGCTTCAGCTCCTGCACGGAGCCCTGCACGCTGAGCGTGCCGCCGGCGTTGACGAGCATACCGTTGCTGAGCCAAAGCATATCGGTGCAGAGCGTGCCGCCGAGCACGGCGAGCGCGGGCACGTCGACTGTATTCGGAGCGGCGAGGCGAATGTCGTCGCAGCGCAGCGTCACATCGCCGTCAAGCACCAGCGAGGGGATGGGGAGATCCCCTACCGCCGCAGTCGAGGGCGGCGGCATTTAAGACCGTCAGCGTACCGTCGCCGGTGACGAGCAAGCAGTCAAAGCCCTCGAAGCAGGCGTACTCCGTGCCGCCGCCGTCCACGGTGCAGTCGCCGGAGATGTTCAGACGGAGGATGCCGCCGTCCGGCACGGTGAGGTTCGGGAGGGTGCAGTCCGCCGCGGAGACGGTGAAGGCGTGGTACAGCTCGCCGTTCCACGCGAGCTGACCGTAGGAGCCCTCCTGCTTCGCCCTGCCGCCGGAGAAATCGGCAAGCGTGACGCCCTCATCGGCAAGCTTGCCCTCCTGAATGAGATCGGTGTACGTTCCGCCCGGCAGGCGGACGGCGAGGTAATTGCACGCGCCCTCGTCGGCACGGGAGGCAAGCGGAAGCTTGCTGTTCTTGTCCGCCGCACCGGAGGTCTCGGCAAGGTCGAACCACAGGCGGCAGACCTCGGGCAGATCCTCGGCGTGCAGCCCCTCCTCGACCAGGATCTCGTCGTTCGGCGTCGGCAGTGTCACGGCGTCGCCCGGCGTAGCGGGCGTGCCGCAGGCGGTGAGCAGGAGCAGCAGGGACAGGAGCAGCGCGGACAGCTTTTTCATAGCGGCGTCCTCCAAAATGCGTTTTCGGGGCGATCCTTATTTCATCAGCTCTGCGACCAGATCGGTGTATTCGCTCGGGTCCTCAAGCGGCAGGCCCGCGATGAGCAGCGCCTGATCATAGAGGATCTTCGCGTACAGCTCCGCCTTGGCGCGGTCGGAGGTCATGGCGGCCTCCATCGCCTGCACAGCGGGATGGTCGGTGTTCAGCTCCAGAATGCGGTCGGCCTTGACGGGCGTGGGCATCTGGAAGTTTTTGAAGTATTTCTCCATCTCGAAGCTCAGACCCTCGCCCGCGGTCATGCACACGGGATGCGTCTTGAGACGGCGGGAAGCGCGGGCCTCCTTGATCTTATCGCCGAGTGTTTCTTTGACGAACTGCATCAGCTCCGGCTTTTCGTCGAGGACCTTTTCCTCCTCGTCGCCGAGGTCCAGCTCGCCGTCGACAATGGAGCGGAACTCCTTGTCGGCATACTTGCCCAGCATTTGCAGAACAAATTCGTCCGTTTCACCGGTGAGGTAGAGGATCTCGTAGTTCTTGTCCTTCAGCAGCTCGGTCTGCGGCAGGTGGTCGATGGCCGCCGCGCTCTCGCCCGCGGCGTAGTAGATGTACTTCTGGCTCTCCGGCATCCGGTCGACGTACTCGCGCAGGGTGACGAGCTTCTTCTCCGTCGAGGAGTAGAAGAGCAGCAGATCCTGCAGCGCCTCCTTGCGGCTCAGCCCGTCCGGCCCGGCAATGCCGAAGCCGATGGCGCGGCCGAAGTTCTCGTAGAATTTTTCGTAGCCCTCGCGGTCGTCGCGCAGCAGCTTTTCGAGGTCGGCGCGGAGCTTCTTCTCCAGGCTGTTCCCGATGACCTTGAGCTGACGGTCGTGCTGCAGCAGCTCGCGCGAGATGTTCAGGCTCAGGTCGGGGGAGTCCACCACGCCGCGCACGAAGCGCAGATAATCCGGCAGCAGCGCGTCGCAGTGATCCATGATCATCACGCCCGCGGAGTAGAGCTGCAGACCCTTTTCATAGCCCTCGCTGTAGAAGTCCATCGGCCGCTGCGAGGGAATGAACAGCAGCGCCTTATAGGTCACGGCGCCCTCGACGCTCGCGGTGATGACGCGCTGCGGCTTGTCGAAGGCATGGGCGATGGACTGGTAGAACTTCTCGTACTCCTCGTCCGTCACCTCGCCGCGCGGACGCTGCCAGAGCGGCACCATGGAGTTGACCGTCGTCATCTCGTCCACATACTCGTACTCGGGCTTTTCGGGGTCGCTGCCATCCTTGACCCTGCGCGTCGGGCGCAGCATACGGATGGGGTAGCGGATGTAGTCGGAATACTTCTTCACCAGCTCATAGAGCCGGTAGCCGTCGAGGTACTCGGAATATTTCTCCTCGTCCGTGTCCGCCTTGAGGTGCATGATGACGTCGGTGCCGACGCTCGCCTTTTCACATTCGCTGACGGTGTAGCCGTCCGCACCGGAGGACTGCCAGCGGTAGGCGGTCTCCGCGCCGTATTTCTTCGTGACGACCGTGATCTCGTCCGCGACCATGAACGCGGAGTAGAAGCCCACGCCGAACTGACCGATGATGTCGATGTCCTCTTTCTGCTCGGCCTCCTGACGGAATTTGTACGAGCCGGACGAGGCGATGACGCCGAGGTTGTTCTCCAGCTCGTCCTTGTCCATGCCGATGCCGTTATCGCTCACGGTCAGCGTGCGCGCGTCCTTATCCACGGTGATCTCGATTTTGAAATCGCCGCGGTCAAGGCCGACCTTATCGTCGGTCAGCGAGAGGTAGCAGAGCTTGTCGATGGCGTCGCTCGCGTTGGAGATGATCTCGCGCAGGAAGATCTCCTTGTGGGTGTAGATGGAGTTGATCATCAGGTCGAGCAGACGCTTGGATTCTGCCTTGAATTGTTTCTTTGCCATAAAGCGGCATCTCCTTTGGTGATATATTTGTGCTGATTATAGCACAGAACCGCAAGGGTTTGTTATCTATTTTTGAATTTTTTCGTTTCGGTTGCACGGATGTGTGCCCCGCGCCGGTCCGGCGGCACAAAAAGGGAAGGAGGTGAGGACATGAAGAAAGCGGAACCGCAGGTGCCGTTTGTGCCGTACCGGTCGGATGACCGCGCGCCCCACGAGCGCGTGCTGGACTTGATGGACATGGCGCACGCCAAGACCTGCTGCATCCTGAAGCAGCTCGGAAGAGCATGGCCCCGTCCGGCGGACGAGCCGGCGCTCAACGCGCACAGCAGCACCTACCGCTGCCTGCGTATCCCACGCTGAATACGCAGCAAGCCCTCCCGGCCGGGAGGGCTTGACTTTTTGCTGCCATATGGTACAATAGTTGCAAGGACGCTGCACAGACGGCAGGCGGTCGGCCACACCACCCGAAAGGGGGTGAGACCATGCGGATCACTTTACATATCGGTTCCTTTACGGTAACGATTATGATAAAGAAACGCGAAAACCGCCACTCGGCCAAGTGACGGTTTTCTTGAGTTTTCTCAACTAAACTAATTTCCTTGGGTCGACCGCTTGTCGCAGCGTCCCTTGCTATCTTCATTATAATCCGGCGGGCGAAAATGTCAAGCCGGA
>OODI01000389.1_pt1 | contig 20239 bp, 15 predicted proteins | sample 1671141 | NCBI WGS metagenome assembly OODI01 (sample SAMN06348126, study PRJEB24527) | human gut metagenome | biome: human gut; feature: ankylosing spondylitis patient; material: feces | host: Homo sapiens | place: China | collected 2015-10 | reverse complement strand
CTAATCGGTCGAGGGCTTGACCAAAGGTTTTGGATAGGAAAGCAGGATGTAAGTTGGAGATATAAGAGATTAGATTTCAGTGTTCGGTTTTGAAGGAATAAATGAAAGAAACGATAGTCTGATGCTATCGTTTTTTTTGTATAATAATTTCAGATAATGATTCCTTTTTTAAAAATATATGATATAATTAACTAAGAATATAGAAATATATCCACAGGAGCAAAATAATTCAACGGGAAGGTACAGGAGTTAGTATGGATACAAAGATTTTACTTGAAAATGGAACAAATGAATTAGAGATTTTGGAATTTACTTTAGCAGGTAATTCTTACGGAATCAATGTTGCCAAGATCAAAGAGATCATTACCTATCAGCCGGTGACACCGGTTCCTAATTCACATCCCAGTATTGAAGGTATCTTTATGCCTCGGGATACGATGATCACAGCTATTGATCTGAAGAATTGTCTGGGACGCGGAGAGTCGGAGAAAAAGGGACTTTTCATTGTTACCAACTTCAACAAGTTGGATATTGCATTTCATGTGGAATCTGTACTGGGTATTCATAGGGTAAGCTGGAGAGATATCATTAAACCGGATATCACGATTTCTGCAGCCGACGAAAGTGTTGCTACCGGTATTATCAAGAAAAATGACAAGCTGATTATTATTCTTGATTTTGAGAAGATCGTTTCCGATATTAACCCGGAGACAGGACTTAAAATGTCAGAGCTGAATGAACTGGGGGAACGTACCAGAAGCTCTGTTCCCATTCTGATTGCGGAAGATTCTCCCCTGCTGAATAAGCTGATCGTAGACTCTCTGAAAGCGGCAGGCTATGTGAATCTGATCCATACAGAGAATGGTCAGCAGGCATATGATGTTATCACACAGTGCAAGGAAGATGGGACTCTGGATCAGCATGTTCGTTGCATCATTACAGATATTGAGATGCCGGAGATGGATGGACACAGACTGACGAAATTAGTGAAATCAGATGATGCGACCAAGGACATTCCCATTATCATTTTCTCTTCGCTGGTAAATGATGAGATGAAGAAAAAGGGAGAAGCACTGGGGGCAGATGCACAGCTTTCGAAGCCGGAGATCGGCAATCTGGTAAAAATTGTGGATGAACTCGTTGCGGAAAGGCATTTAGACAGATAAAATGTTCAGAAAGGCAAAAGGGCTGGGATTATCCCAGCCTTTTTCTGTAAAATAAAGGAATAAAATGATATGGATAAGAAGGAAAATATAAAAAAAATCTTAGAAAAAATACAGGAAGCAGAATACGTTCTGGTAGGACTTGGACAGTATTTTGATATGCAGTATTTTTTATCCATGCAGGAGGGGTATCGGGAAATAATAGAAAAATTACAGGAAAGTCATGCTCTTTGGATGGAACCCTATGTGGATACATGTTGCAGAAAGCAGTTTGCACCTAAATTGGAAGATGAAATGACAAAAGGACTTCAAAATTTGGCGGAAATTTTAGATAAAAAAAGTTATTTTGTTGTATCTACGTCTACCAATCGCACCTTACGGGAAATTCCCTGGAAAAAACTTCTCATTAAAAAGGAGCGCTATGTAAATCCCTGTGGGGAATGGAGTAAATTACAGTGCCCGGATGGTTGCCCGGAAGGACTTCTGCCTGTGACTGACAATGAAGAGAAAATACTCCGGGACTGGTATCAGAATATGAAAAAAGGAGATTTCAGGATTCCGGATTTGGGAAAGTGTCCAAATTGTGGCAAGGAACTTATTTTTAATAATATCTATGCGGAGCAGTATGACGAAAAGGGATATCTGGAGAATTGGGCAGAATATCATAACTGGCTTCAAAATACATGGAATCATAGACTGGTGATCCTAGAAATCGGTGAGGGTACCAGATTTCCATCCATTATGAAAAATCCTTTTGAAAGAATTGCAATGTTTCAACAAAAAGCAGAGCTCTATCGAATTGATGAGGAGCAAAATCCCATTGCCTGGTTGCTTGCCCTGTGTTAAACTAATCATGTTATGATCACGAGAGAAAACGGAGGAATAACGAATGCCTTCACAAGAAGATTACCTGGATAATTTATTAAAGGGAATAGGGAATACAGAAGAGGAAAAAAACTCCCGGAAAGAGTCTGAAGAAGGGGTCAAAGATGAGACACTTCAGGATCCTCAAATTGATATGAGCGATATGGATGATCTGTTACAGTCAGCATTAGAGGCACAGCAAAGAGACATTCCGGAGACACAACAGTCGCAAAATACACAAAACAGTGAGACGATTCATCCGGAAGAGACCTCTTCCATGTCTGAAGATGAAATAGACAGATTGCTGCAGCAGAGTAGGGAGCAGGCAGGCAGCACAGAACAACAGAAGGAACCGGATACGAACGAGAATGACGATTTGATCAAAATGCTGGAAAACGTAGATGATGAAAGTCTTTCCAATGTGTTGGATCAGATGGCACCGAATACGGAAAACGCAGAAGAGCCGGAAAAGGAGGAGAAACGCGGCAAGCGGAAGAGCTTCTTTGATCGGTTTAAGAAAAAAAAGGCGAAGAATAGTAAGAATTCTGCAGCGGATGAAACGGAATATGAATCATTGTCAGAGGATATGACTGAGCCGGATAGTGGAGAAACGCAGACTACTGCAGATACCCAGAAAATGAAAGATGATGATCGGGAGGCATTATTGCCGGGTGCTTTTCCGCAGACGGAAGATGCGGAGCACACAGAACAGGATAACGACGGAACCGATGTCATGGATATTCTGAAAGCAGCCGGTGCGGATATTGTAGATGATGCTTCACAGAAAGAAGAGAAAAAAGGCTTTTTCTCCAAATTGTTAGATCTTTTTACCGAAGAAGACGAAGAGGACGAGGAAGAGAATCAGCTGCAATTATCGGAAGAAAACAAGCAGATTCTTGACGAAATGGGTAAAGATCAGAAAAAGAAAGGCAAAAAAGAGAAAAAACCTAAAAAAGAAAAAGCCGCGAAAGAGAAGAAACCGAAGAAAGAGAAAAAAAGAAAAGAGAAAAAAGAGAAGATCCCCGAAGTACCCGAGAAAAAACTTTCTCTCAAAAAGGTGATTCCGATTGTCGTTGTATGTATTTCACTGGGAGCGGTGATATTGCTTTTAAGCAGCTTTTTGACGGAGTATATGACAAGACGCAGCGGCAGAAAAGCATATTATGCAGGCGACTATCAGACCTGTTACCAGAACTTTTTCGGAAAAGAACTTGATGAGACGGAACAGGTAATGTACAGTAAATCGGAAAGTATTTTGACGATCCGCATGTGGCTGAGAGAGTATGAAGTATTTGTAAATGAAGGATCAGAACTGGAAGCGTTGGATTCTCTGCTGCAGGCAGTGCATGATTACCCGTCATTGCTGAATTATGCTACGGAGTATAATGCGCAGGATGAGGTTACGGTAGCTTTCCAGGAGATTTTAAATGTTTTGTCACAGAAATATGGGCTGAGCCAGGAGGAAGCACAGGAAATTGCAGATATTTCCAATAATGTGGAATATACGCAGAGAGTGATGACGGTTCTGCAGAAGCTTGGTCTGGAATCCTGGGATATGCCTCAGATCGTAGAGGATGTAACACCTTCAAATGATGGAGAGGAAGCCGCAGAACTGCCGGATCCTCTTCCGGAGGAAAAGGAGATACAACAATGATCGCAATTATTGACTACGATGCCGGCAATATCAAGAGCGTGGAGAAAGCTTTGGCATATCTGGGCGAAGAGGTAAGAATCACAAGAGACAGAGAAGAGATTCTGGCCTCGGACGGTGTGATCCTGCCGGGAGTCGGGGCATTTGGTGATGCTATGGAAAAGTTACATACTTACGGACTGGTAGATGTTATCCGGGAAGTGGTCCGGAGACAGATTCCTTTTTTGGGAATCTGTCTGGGACTGCAGCTGATGTTTGAAAGCAGTGAGGAGACACCTGGAGTAGAAGGACTGCATTTACTGGACGGTACGATTCACAGAATTCCGGCGGCACCCGGATTAAAGATTCCTCATATTGGCTGGAATGATCTTACTTTTCCAAATAAGGGCAGACTTTTCCGGGGCATTGAAGAACATTCGTATGTGTATTTTGTACACTCATTTTATCTGGAGGCCGCTGATTCCTCTATCGTTACGGCGACGACGGAATATGGAACACGGATTCATGCATCTGTGGAAAAAGATAACATTTTTGCCTGTCAGTTCCATCCGGAGAAAAGCTCTCGGATCGGTCTTAAAATTTTGCAGAATTTTGTAGATATTACGAAAGAATATCGGGACCAACATACGCAGGGAGGACAATAATATGCATACAAAGAGAGTAATTCCCTGTCTGGATGTCAAAGACGGCAGAGTAGTAAAAGGCGTTAATTTTGTGAATTTCCGGGATGCCGGCGATCCGTCCGAAGTGGCTGCGGCATATGATGCGGCCGGTGCGGATGAAGTCGTATTTTTGGATATTACGGCATCGGCTGACAGCAGAGTGACACAGCTGGAATGGGTTCGTAAGGTGGCAAGTAAGGTGTTTATCCCTTTTACGGTCGGCGGTGGCATTCGTACGGTAGATGATTTTAAAGCAATCCTCAGAGAAGGCGCTGACAAGATTTCTGTGAATTCCGCAGCTATCATGAATCCGAGACTGATCAGTGATGCAGCAGAGAAATTTGGCAGTCAGTGTGTGGTTGTGGCAATCGATGCGAAAAAAAGAGCAGACGGCAGCGGTTGGAATATTTATAAAAACGGTGGCCGGGTGGATATGGGCATGGATGCCGTGGAATGGGCGAGAACTGCAGAGAAGATGGGGGCGGGAGAAATATTGCTTACCAGTATGGACGGAGACGGCACCAAGGAGGGGTATGACCTGGCACTTACCAGAGCTGTGGCAGAGAGCGTGAGTATTCCGGTAATTGCCTCCGGTGGTGCTGGACAGCTGTCTCATTTCTATGATGCCCTGACCGAAGGAAAAGCGGAGGCAGTTCTTGCAGCATCTTTGTTCCACTATAAGGAACTTGAGATTCGACAGGTGAAGGAATATCTGCGTGAAAGAGGAATCAGTGTCCGTCTCTAGGGACGACAGGGAGGATTTGACGATGGCAATGATTACAAACGACTGGCTGACAGCGTTGGGAGGAGAATTTCATAAGCCATATTACAGACAGCTTTTTGAATTCGTTAAGGACGAATATAATACGACAGTGGTATTTCCACCGGCGGATGATATTTTCAATGCTTTTCATCTGACACCGTTAAGCAAGGTGAAGGTAGTGATTCTTGGGCAGGACCCTTATCATAACGTGGGACAGGCGCACGGACTTTGTTTTTCCGTGAAACCGGATGTCGATATTCCCCCTTCCCTGGTCAATATTTACCAGGAACTCCATGATGATCTTGGATGTTATATTCCTAATAACGGTTATCTGGTAAAATGGGCTGAACAGGGAGTACTGATGCTGAATACGGTACTTACCGTCAGAGCGCATATGGCCAATTCTCATCATGGGAAAGGCTGGGAAGAGTTCACCGATGCTGCCATTCGGGCTTTGAATGCACAGGACCGCCCAATCGTATTTATTCTGTGGGGGAGACCGGCACAGATGAAAAAAAGCATGCTGAATAACCCTAATCATTTAATTCTGGAAGCACCACATCCCAGTCCGTTATCTGCGTATCGTGGATTCTTTGGCAGCAGACCTTTCAGCAAGACGAATAATTTCCTGAAAGAACATGGCGTAGACCCCATCGATTGGCAGATCGAAAACGTGTAAATTGAGAGTTAGTTGAATACCGCCGGATGACTTTGTTGTCTTCCCGGGTGGTATTTTTGTTTTGATGTTCCGATCTTTACTGCCTGAAATCTATTTAGTGCTGTATAAGCAGTAAGTTTGAAGTGATTTTCTTTTACAGTGACTGATATTTACTGCCGGAATGGAAGCATCCTATGCCGAAGCAGTAATTTTTAGAGCGTTTTCATGGATTCTTCCATAAAAATACTGCTTGGATTTCTAAAAACACTTTCCAGGCAGTATTTATACTTGCTTTGTTAACGTATGGTTGCCAACGACTAGATGAACTCTTTCTGTACCCTTCTTCCGCCTCAGCGTGAAAAGTTTATGGGTATGAGAAGCTTGTTTCGTTGCTGATACCCACATTGAGGAAAGTTTGTGGGTATGAGAAGCTTGTTTCGTTGCTGATACCCACACTATGAAAAGTTTGAGGGTATGAGAAGCTTGTTTCGTTGCTGATACCCACGCTGTGGAAAGTTTGTGGGTATGAGAAGCTTGTTTTGTTGCTGATACCCAAATTGTGAAAACCGGAAGGTATAACAAGGGAATTATATATTCTAAAATGTCTTCCGTGGGCGTTCTACATTTTGGGTCTATGCAGAAAAAACGTGTTGTGAGATACTAAATTTGCTACAAATAACGCATAAAAAGATGAATATGGGTCTATAGGGAAAAAACTGGCTCTGAGGTACTCATTTTGAAGAAATTGAGTATCTGGCAGACGAATTTTTCGCTATAGACCCATATTGTTTAGTTTTTGTTTTTTGCCTGTCCCCAAAAGTACCTACAGGGAAATTTATCTTCTATAGACCCATGATTTTTTCAAGAAATCAGCAGCCACGGGGCTACGGGGATTCGATAGTATTTCTTCACTAACTTTCAAGTTACTGACATCTTTTCTCAATAATCATTTCCCCTATTGACAAAACAAGAATTCCTTACTATAGTGTTCCTGTAAAGAACTACTAAAGGAGCATCTATGGAAGAAGCTGCAATCATAGAACAACTAACCCTGTTCGGGCTGAGCAGGCAGGAAGCTGCAATATACCTGTGTCTTCTGAAAAATGAGGAATTAACAGGATATGAGGTGGCGAAGCTGACCGGAATATCCAGGTCCAATGTGTATAACGGACTGGCATCTCTGGTGGAGCATGGTGCTGCTTACGTGATGGAAGGGACATCTTCCAAATATCTGGCTGTGGCACTCCCAGAATTTTGTGATAACAGGGTCCGGTATCTGATGAAAGTAAAGGAGCGACTGGTGGCCGACGGTCCGAAAAAGTCTCTCCCCCGGGAAGGGTACATAACCATTGAAGGATATGAGCACATCTGTGATAAAATCCGGCATATGATTCTCGGAGCGGAAATGCGGATTTATTTTTCCGCAACAGGAGCTTTTTTGGAAGAATGGACAGAGGAAATTCGGGAACTGGTGAAGGCAGGGAAAAAAGTAGTCCTGATCTCAGAGGATAATAAAGAACTTTTTTCCAAAGACGAAGAATTACGTGGCGGTATCATACAATACCGTGTACCGGAGCATTTCAGAGAGCCGGAGGAAGAGGAACAGCGGTCAGATCAAATCCGTCTTATTATAGATTCCGAGTATATTCTTACCGGTACGGTGACCGGGAAGAGTGATGATGCCTGTCTCTACAGCGGTCAGAAGAATTTTGTCAGAGTTTTCAAGGATGCCATGCGCAACGAGATCGCCCTGATCAGAATTGCCCGGAATGAATAAAGCTTACAACACTTTTTCTGTTGTGGAAGAATGGAAATGGTGTTTCCATATGCAAATAATTTATAAAAAGAAAGGGATAGAAAATGAGTATCAGAGTTGCAATTTTAGGTTATGGTAATTTAGGAAGAGGAATGGAATGTGCGGTAAAGCAGAACGATGACATGGAGCTGGTGGCAGTATTCACCAGAAGAGATCCTGCTACAGTGAAGACTTTAACAGATGTAAAGGTATACAATGTAGATCAGTTACTGTCCATGCAGGACCAGATCGATGTACTGGTACTGTGCGGAGGTTCCGCAACCGATCTGCCGAAGCAGACCGCAGAGTATGCAAAGTATTTTAATGTGGTGGACAGCTTTGATACGCATGCGAAGATTCCCGAGCATTTTGCACAGGTAGATACTGCTGCTAAGGAAGGCGGCAAGGTAGCTATGATCTCCGTAGGCTGGGATCCCGGTATGTTTTCTTTGAACAGACTGTATGCCAATGCCATTTTAAGAGACGGCAGTGACTATACTTTTTGGGGGAAGGGTGTCAGCCAGGGACATTCCGACGCTATCCGCCGTATCCCCGGGGTTAAGGACGCCAAGCAGTACACCATTCCTGTAGAAGCCGCATTGGAAGCTGTCAGGAATTGTGAAAATCCGGTATTGACCACCAGACAGAAGCACACCAGAGAGTGTTTTGTGGTAGCAGAAGAGGGCGTAGACAAGGCACAGATTGAAGAGCAGATCAAGACTATGCCTAACTATTTTGCAGACTATGATACCACGGTACATTTCATCACAGAGGAAGAGCTGCAGAGAGATCATGCAGGGATTCCTCATGGCGGATTCGTATTGCGTACCGGCAAGACCGGCTTAAACGGTGAGCATGATCATGTGATCGAATACAGCTTAAAGCTGGATTCTAATCCGGAATTTACTTCCTGTGTACTGACTGCTTATGCAAGAGCAGCCTATCGTATGAACCAGGAAGGTCAGAAGGGCTGCAAGACCGTATTTGATGTGGCACCCGCATACTTAAGTACTCTGACTCCGGAAGAGATGAGAAGTACTTTATTGTAATAAATATAGACTTAGAGGAGATACTTATGGAAAAAAAGGCATTTGTTACCAAAGAAATGATCGAAAAGATCGTAGAAAAATATCCCACACCGTTTCATATCTATGATGAAAAGGGAATCCGTGAGAATGCAAAAGCACTAAAAGCGGCATTTGCATGGAATAAGGGGTACAAGGAGTTTTTTGCAGTGAAGGCGACTCCCAACCCGTTCCTGATCAATATTTTGAGAGAATATGGCTGCGGATGTGACTGCTCCTCTCTGACAGAGCTGATGCTGAGCAATGCCATGGGTGTAAAGGGAGAGGATATTATGTTCTCATCCAACGATACTCCGGCCCATGAATTTGAATATGCGGCAAAAATCGGTGCTACCATTAATCTCGACGACATCACCCATATCGATTTCCTGGAGAAGACCATCGGTTATCTGCCCAAGACCTTAAGCTGTCGTTACAATCCCGGCGGATATTTTTCTATCAGTAATAACATCATGGATAATCCGGGAGATGCCAAGTACGGCTTTACCACGGAGCAGATGTTCGAGGGATATAAGATACTGAAGGCAAAGGGTGTGGAGAATTTCGGTATTCATTCCTTCCTTGCCAGCAATACGGTAACAAATGACTATTATCCCACACTGGCGAGAGAACTGTTCGAATTGGCAGTGAAGCTGAAAGAAGAGACCGGCGCGCATATCACCTTCATCAACCTGTCCGGTGGTATCGGAATTCCATATCGTCCGGATCAGGAGCCTAACGATATCCGGGCCATCGGCGAAGGCGTGCGTAAGGTATACGAGGAGGTTCTGGTACCTGCCGGTATGGGTGATGTTGCAATTTACACAGAGCTTGGCAGATACATGATGGCGCCTTACGGACATCTGGTAACCCAGGTGATTCATGAGAAGCATACCCACAAGGAATACATTGGTGTGGATGCCTGCGCTGTGAACCTGATGCGTCCTGCCATGTATGGTGCGTACCATCACATCACCGTACTGGGCAAGGAGAACGAACCCTGCGATCATAAGTATGACGTGACCGGTTCTTTGTGTGAGAACAACGACAAATTTGCCATTGACCGGATGCTGCCGAAGATTGACATCGGTGACTATATCGCAATTCACGATACCGGCGCACATGGGTTTGCTATGGGATATAACTACAATGGTAAGTTGAAGTCTGCGGAACTTCTGTTAAAAGAAGATGGCAGTGTGGAAATGATCCGCCGTGCTGAGACACCGAGAGATTATTTCGCAACGTTTGACTGCTTCGATATTTATAACAAGATTGACTTTGATGCATAACTCTTACCCATAGGAGGGCGATATCCCGGAATGCGAATGGACATTGCAATTTCGGGAGTGCAGAGTACGAAGTAATCGTTTATGCATAGTATATACAGGAGGATACGAAGCAATGAGATATCCGAAAAATATACAGCAGGGAGGGACCATCGGATTCGTGGCCCCTTCTTTTGGCTGTCAGATAGAACCTTATTACAGTGCCTTTGGTAATGCACAGAAAAAGTTCCGTGAAATGGGTTACCAATTACAACTGGGACCCAACTGCTATGCGGGAGAGGGGATCGGTATCAGTAATACGCCGGAAAAATGCGGTCAGGAACTGACCGAGTATTATTGTAGCAGAGAAAACGACTGTCTGATCTCCTGCGGAGGCGGCGAACTGATGTGTGAGACTATGAGTCATGTGGATTTTGAACGCCTGAAGGCGGCAGAACCCAAGTGGTATCTGGGATATTCCGACAATACTAACATGACCTATCTGCTGGCAACCATCTGTGACACGGCATCTGTTTATGGACCCTGCGCAGCGGCATTCGGTATGGAACCCTGGCATTTGTCGTTAACGGATGCATTTGGCCTGCTGAAGGGAGAGACGAAGGAAGTACACGGTTACGACAAGTGGGAAAAGGAATCTCTGAAAAACGAGGAACATCCGCTATTACCCTACAACACGACAGAACCAAGAGTATTGAAAAGCTTTATGGGCAGACAGGCAGCAGAAGCCGGACAGAAAATTCAATTTTCCGGAAGACTTTTAGGTGGATGCATGGATTGTCTGGTGAATTTATTGGGCACCCGGTTTGATAAAACAGGAGATTTTCTGGAAAAATATAAAGAGGACGGAATCATCTGGTTCTTAGAAGCCTGTGATCTGAATGTTTTTGCAATCCGCAGAGCGATGTGGCAGATGGAAGAAGCCGGGTGGTTCCGGTATGTCAAAGGTTTCCTGATCGGCAGACCCTTGTGTTTTGGACAGGAGATGATGGGACTGGATCAGTATCAGGCGATCCTCTCTGTAGCTGGTGAGAAGAATGTTCCTGTGATCATGGATGCGGATCTGGGACATCTGGCACCGATGATGCCTATTGTGACAGGAAGCCTTGCGGAAGTAAGAGTATGTGACAATGACATTACCATCCGTTATGACTACCGGTAAAAACGTATAAATTCTCATAAACGGTATAGAAATCAAAAGGCTCATCCCGGGAGGGAGAGCCTTTTTGCAGTGTGCGCGACAGGGTCACGCTCTATTCATCGAAAACAATATTAGCAGCCGAAATTAAAGTAGCCGCAAAATGCATTCAACCACTGAGAACAGTTAATGAATCTGAAACACATACTTTCTTCCTCCTTTTCCTGTTGCATGGTGTCCGGTTACGTCTGTGTTAGCTAAGCACAAATGAATTGTAACAATTTTGTAATAATTCATCCATAGGAGATGATTGGCAATAAAATGGAAAAAGCAGGAAATGGGATTCGAGTATAAAAAGGGAAAAAGAAAGCGCAGAACCTTAAGCTCTGCGCACACTGCCGGCAATGGGACTTGAACCCATACGGTGTTGCCACCAACAGATTTTGAGTCTGCCTCGTCTGCCATTCCGACACGCCGGCTAATCAAACACTCACAACGGAATTTATCTTAACATAGATTGAAAAGCTTGACAAGAGTTTTTTTCCCAAATATGGATACTATTTTTCTAGTCTTTTTCCACAAGATGTTGTATAGTAAATGTGTATGGGTATAGGGGAATACGACCTATAGTGATGGAAGCAAACAGGGTGGAAGCATGAATTGCAAAGAATTTGAAAAAAATATTCCTGAATTTATAGCCGGGAAACTTGATTTCCTGACGTTACAGGAGTTTGGAGAACATATGCAGGAATGTCCCGGATGTAAGGAAGAACTGGTGATTCAGTTCCTGGTGACGGAAGGTATGCAGCGTCTGGAAGACGGTGATGCTTTTGACCTGCAGAGAGAACTGGAGATTCGCCTGACGGAGGCAAAGCGCAAGGTGAAGATTCATATGTCTTTTTTGAAGGCAGGAGCCGTACTGGAAGTGATCACGGTGATTTTTCTCCTGGGATTTCTAGGATGGATCATCTCGTAGCATGTAATTGTATGTAATAGCAGAAACAGGATAGGACAGATTAGATGATGAGTCAGAAACTGGTATTGATCGATGGACACAGTATATTGAACCGGGCATTTTACGGAGTTCCGGATCTGAGCAATGCGGAAGGGCTGCATACAAATGCCATCTATGGTTTTTTGAATATTATGTTTAAAATTCTGGAAGAGGAAAAGCCGGATTACCTGGCAGTGGCATTTGATGTTCATGCACCGACTTTTCGTCATCAGATGTATCAGGCGTATAAGGGAACGAGAAAACCCATGCCGGAGGAATTAAGACAGCAGGTGCCGGTCATGAAGGAAGTCCTGAAGGCCATGCATATTACCATCATGGAGCAGGCTGGATTGGAAGCGGATGATATTCTGGGAACCCTTGCAAAGAAAGCAGAGCAGGAGGGAATGGAAGTATCGCTGGTATCCGGTGACAGGGATCTGTTGCAGATCGCCACGGATCATATCAAGATCCGCATTCCGAAGACAAAACAGGGAAGAACGGAAATTGAGGATTATTATGCTGCGGATGTGCAGGCAGCCTATCAGGTGACTCCGTTGCAGTTTATTGAACTGAAAGCGTTGATGGGGGATACGGCGGATAATATACCGGGAGTGCCTAAGGTGGGAGAGAAGACAGCCCAGGCGCTGATGGTGGAATATGGCTCGCTGGATAATATTTATTCCCACGTAGAGGAAATCTCAAAAAAAAGTATTCGGGAGTCGCTGATAGAACACAAGGATCTCGCAGAACTGAGTAAGACACTGGCTACGATCAAGACAGATTGTGATCTGCAATTGGATTACGATCAGGCAAAAGCCGAAGGATTCTATACACCGGAAGCGTATACCCTGTGCAAGCGTCTGGAATTTAAGAATCTGCTCGGCAGATTCGAGAAGAATGCTGCTGCCACAGACACAAAAATCACAGAGAACTTTCGGATCATTGAGGAGAAAAAAGAATTCCTGGATTTTTTAAAAAAAGTCAAGAAACAAAAAGAAATCGGTCTGTGGCTGATCACGGAACCGGCGGTGGGATCCAATACAAAGAAGGAAGAACTGCTGGGAGCGGCAGTATCTGTACCGGATGCGGAAACGGTATTTTATGCGTTGAAGCGGGAGAAGGAACCGGAGGGGCAGTTGAGCCTGTTTGAAGAGGTGAAACAGACGGTGGATGAAACGGCAGAGATCACGGCAGCCTTGCAGGAACTTTCTTCCGTGAAAGGACTCCGGATTGCTACATTTGATGTAAAGCGTCAGTACGATTATCTGGACCACAGCGGTACCGAACAATATTTTGACATTCTCATAGCTGCCTATCTATTGAATCCTCTGAAAAATGATTATGATCCGGAGTCCATTGCTTCAGAGCATCTGGGGATCATGATCCAGGGAAAGGCGGAAGTATTTGGAAAGAGATCCTTCCGGACATTGCTTTCGGAAGAGAGAAAAAAAGCCGCGGAATATACCTGTTATGGGGCCTGGGTATCCGTAAAGTGTAGGAAAGTGCTCGAGGACAAGCTGGAGGCAGCAGGCATGAAGCGGCTCATGAATGAGATGGAAATGCCTCTGTCGCTGGTACTCTACGATATGCAGAAGGAAGGCGTGGCTGTCAGAAGAGAGGAATTGAAATCTTACGGTGATGCGCTGGTTGCCCGGATTGAAGAACTGGAGCATGCAATACACGAACAGGCTGGAGTTGATTTTAATATTAATTCCCCCAAACAATTAGGTGAGGTACTGTTCGAGACGATGCAGATCCCGGGCGGGAAAAAGACGAAGACCGGTTATTCTACCGCAGCGGATGTGCTGGAGAAGTTGTCTGCGGATTATCCGATTGTGCGGGATATTCTGGAGTACAGAGGACTTACAAAACTGAAATCAACCTATGCGGACGGGCTGGCAGCTTTTATCGAGGCGGATGGAAGAATTCATACGAACTTCAATCAGACCATTACAGCCACAGGGCGGATCAGTTCCACAGAACCGAATCTGCAGAACATTCCCATGCGTATGGAACTGGGCAGAAAGATCCGCAAGGTATTTGTCCCCAGGGAGGGATATGAATTCATGGATGCGGATTATTCGCAGATCGAATTGCGTGTACTGGCCCATATGTCCGGAGATGAGCAGCTGATCGATGCCTACAGACAGGAAGAGGATATTCACCGGATCACAGCATCCAAGGTATTCCATACTCCGTTCGAAGAGGTCACGGATCTGCAGAGACGCAATGCCAAGGCTGTAAATTTCGGCATTGTCTACGGCATCAGTTCTTTTGGACTGAGTCAGGATCTCAGCATCAGCAAAAAAGAAGCGGCACAGTATATTGAACAATATTTTGAAACCTATCCCAAGGTGAAGGAATTTATAGATAAACTGGTGGAGGATGCGAAGAAAAAAGGCTACACGGAAACGATGTTCGGCAGGAGAAGACCGATTCCGGAATTGTCATCGTCTAATTTCATGCAGAGATCTTTTGGAGAACGTGTGGCAATGAACGCACCCATTCAGGGAACCGCGGCGGATATTATCAAGATCGCCATGATCAAAGTATGGAAAGCGCTGAAAGAGGAAGGATTAAAGTCACGACTGATTTTACAGGTGCATGATGAACTTCTGATCGAGACAGCACTGGAAGAAGAAGCAAGGGTTCGGGAGATCCTTACAGAGAACATGAAATCTGCGGCAGATCTGGCGGTTACGCTGGAGATCGATCTGCACACGGGAAAAGACTGGTACGAGGCAAAATAAATGCGTTTTATAGGAATTACCGGCGGCGTGGGTGCCGGAAAAACGGAAATTTTAAAATACATCGGTCAGCATTATAAATGCGAGATCTATCTGGCAGATGATATCGGACATAAAGTAAAAGAACCGGGAACGGAAGGGTATCAGGCACTGGTGGAATTGCTGGGCAGAGATATTCTGCGTGCGGACGGACAGATCGATAAACCGTCCATGGCGGCCAAAATTTTTGCGGATCCCGCATTGTTGGAAAAAGTAAATCAGATCATTCATCCGGCGGTGAAAAAATATCTGGCTGACCGGCTGGCGGAGGCGCGTGCTAAGGGAGATGTGGAATTGTTTTTCGTCGAGGCAGCCCTTCTGATCGAGAACGGTTTCGGTGAAGTCGTAGATGAGATGTGGTATATTTATGCCAGGGAAGAGGTACGCAGAAAACGGCTGTCCGTAAGTCGCGGATACACACCGGAGAAGATCGGGAGGATCATGTCTTCGCAGCTTTCGGAGAAAGAATTCCGGAAGCATTGTGATTTCGTCATAGATAACAGCGACAGTCTGGAGGACAGTTACAGACAGATCAGACAGAAACTGGAGGCATATACATGGAGGGAGTAAAAGAAAAACAGGGACAACTGGTATTCGGCCTGGATATCGGAACCAGAAGTATCGTAGGTACGGTGGGATACTTAAACGGCGGAAAGTTCCATGTGCTTGCACAGCGTTCCAAAGAGCATGAGACCAGAGCCATGCTGGACGGACAGATTCATGATATCGGCAAGGTCGGTGAGACGATTTCTCAGGTAAAGGAACAGCTGGAGGAAGATCTTGGGAGAGAACTGACGGATGTCTGTATTGCGGCAGCAGGCCGTGTACTGCGCACGGTTACGACCTATGTGGAGCATACGTTTGAAAATGATCGGGAAATCTTACAGGAAGATATTTATTCTCTGTGTACCATGGGTGTCGAAAAAGCCTATGAGGAATTCCAAAACAGTAATACGGACACAGATATGAAATTTTATTGTGTAGGTTATACGCCTATGCGGTATTATATGAACGGCTACCAGATGGGAAATCTGGAAGGACATAAGGCAAAAAGTATTGCGGTGGATCTGATTGCTACCTTTTTGCCGGATGATGTAGTGGACGGACTGTACAAGGCAGTGGAATTTGCAGGTTTACATGTGGCAAATCTGACACTGGAGCCTATTGCGGCCATTCAGGTGGCTATCCCGGAAAAGTTCCGGATGTTAAATATGGCACTGGTGGATGTCGGCGCGGGAACCAGCGATATTTCCATTACCAAAGAAGGTACCATAACCGCGTATGGAATGATTCCCGTAGCCGGGGACAGCCTGACGGATATCCTGGTACAACATTGCCTGGTAGAATTTGAGACTGCGGAACAGATCAAGAGAAAATGCAGGACCCAGGAGATCATTGAATATGAAGACATCATGGGTCTGCCCCAGACGATTACCGCCGGTGAGGTACTGGAGCTTCTGGATCCGGAGATTGAGCATATGACGCAGATGGTATCCGATACGATAAAGGAGTTAAACGGAGACAAACCGGTCAGCGCTGTGTTCGTAGTAGGCGGTGGCGGAATGGTGCCGGGTTATACGGAAAAGCTGGCGGCGAAGCTGGGTATTGTGAAGGAACGTGTGGCAATCCGTGGACAGGAGGTCATGCAGACGATTGTGTTCGAACTGGAAAATGCCAGAAAAGATGCCATGATGGTAACCCCGATCGGAATCTGCCTGAGCTACTATGTGCAGAGCAATAATTTTATTTTCGTAGAATTCAATGGGGAAAGAGTAAAGCTGTATGATAATGGAAAGTTGTCCGTGACGGATGCGGCCATGCAGATGCAGTTCCCCAATGATCAACTGTTCCCCAGAAGAGGAGAGGCTCTTTTATTTACTGTAAACGGTAAGAGCCGCATGGTAAGGGGGGAACAGGGAGAGGCAGCAGTCATCCGCGTCAATGACGAAGAAGCGGATATGTATACGCAGGTACATAATGGGGATCACATTGTGATAACGCCATCCACGGAAGGTGTGGCAGCGGTCATGGAACTGGGAAGTCTTCCGGAGATGGGAGATGCCCTGGCGGTGTACGTTAACGGCAGACAGATCAGTCTGCCCAGAACGGCAGATGTCAATGGCCGCAGAGAGAATGAATTTTATCATATTTGTCAGAAAGATGATATCCAGATTCGCAATTCCTATACCGTAAAAGAAATTGCGGAATTCCTGGATGTACCACTGGGGACAGGTATCAAAGTCAATGATACGGCGGCACAGCCGGAGACCAGAGTGTATGAACATTTTACGGTTAGTTGGGATATGGAGAATCCGTTGCTGGAGGAGAGTGTTACGGTTCCGGATCCGGTGGAAAAACCGAAGAATACGGTAGCAGAAGCACAGACAGATGAGGGAAAAAACGAGCCCGGGGTGCAGACTGTGCAGGAAACACCTACGGTGCCGCAGCTTCCGCATCCCCTGACTGTAATCGTAAATCATACGCCTATTACCATGCAGGGAAAAGCTTCCTATGTATTTGTGGATGTGTTTGATTATATTGATTTTGATCTGGGCTCCGCTGCGTCCGCAGGAAGATCCATTGTGACAAATCTGAATGGCCGTCCGGCACAGTATATGGAGACACTGACTGAGGGTGATGTGATCGAGATCTACTGGAAAAATCTGAAATAATAATGCGATAGAAAAGAGATTAGTAAAATTATGAGATTATGCAGTATTGCCAGCGGCAGCAGCGGCAATTGTATTTATGTGGGTTCCGAAGCCACGCATCTGCTGGTGGATGTGGGAATCAGCGGGAAAAAAGCGGAGGCCGGATTGAACAGTCTGGGACTGACCGGCAGAGACTTAGACGGTATCCTGGTGACCCATGAACATATGGATCATGTGGCTGGCTTAGGTGTCATGGCCAGAAAATATGATGTGCCCATCTATGCTACTCCCGGGACTTTGGAAGAGATTCAGAAGATGGGAAATCTTGGGAAGATCGATCCGGAACTGTTCCGTGAGGTGAAGGAAGATGTGAAACTGACCATCAAGGATCTGACCGTGAATCCCATGAAGATTTCACATGATGCGGCACAGCCTGTAGGGTATCGCATTGCATATGGGAATAAAAAAGTCGGAATCTGCACGGATCTGGGCGTGTATAACGATTACACCGTGGAGTGCCTGAAGGGGATGGATGCTTTGCTTGTAGAAGCTAATCACGATGTGAAGATGTTGCAGGTAGGTCCTTATCCGTATTATTTAAAACAGAGAATCTTAGGGGAGAGAGGGCACCTTTCCAATGAAAATTCCGGAAAGCTTCTTTGTCGTATTTTACATGATAAATTACAGGCTATTGTGTTAGGGCATCTGAGCAAGGAAAATAATCTTCCCGAGCTGGCCTATGAGGCGGTCCGCATGGAGATCACCATGGGAGAGAATCCTTATCGGGCGGAGGATTTCCGAATGATGGTGGCGGACAGGAGTAATGTATCTCCGGTCATCAATATTGCTTAATTATGTTTCAGACCGCGCTATTTGCAAAGTCGCGTCAGCACGTTTTACGTCACTTCGTGACTCACTTTGCTCATAGATTGGCGTTCAGCGAATGAACATAAGGTTGCAAAATGTAACAAAGTGTAGTTTAATAGATAGAAATAATAGCATGAAATCATGCGGAAAATGAGGGCGATTATGAAAAAAACAATTATTACGGTAGTTGGTAAGGACACAGTAGGCATTATCGCAAAGGTATGTACCTATCTTGCGGAGAACGGCATCAATATCCTGGATATTTCCCAGACCATCGTACAGGGATATTTCAATATGATGATGATCGTTGACACCAATCAGATGCAGAAGCCTTTTGGTGACATGGCAGATGAACTGGCTGCTCTCGGAGAAGAGATCGGCGTAGTGATCAAATGCCAGAAGGAAGAGATCTTTGACAAGATGCACCGCATCTAATGCCCCACGATAAATCATAAAGACCCGAAGGGGCAGATAGGAGCTGTAATGATCAATTTATATGAAGTAACCGAGACGAACAAAATGATTGAGGAAGAGAACCTGGATGTGCGTACTATCACACTGGGAATCAGTCTGTTAGACTGTATCGATTCCGATCTGGACAGATTAAACGAGAAAATTTATAACAAAATTTACGAAGCAGCCAAGGATCTGGTGAAGACCGGAGAGGAGATCTCCAGAGAATTTGGTATTCCTATTGTAAATAAGAGAATTTCCGTAACGCCCATTGCGCTGATCGGCGGCGCCGCATGCCACACCATCGAGGATTTCGCAAGCATTGCAAAGACCCTGGATAAAGTAGCACATGAAGTGGGTGTGAATTTCCTTGGCGGATATTCTGCACTGGTAAGCAAGGGAATGACTCCGGCAGACGAGCTGCTGATCCGTTCCATTCCTCTGGCGCTGTCCACCACAGAGCGTGTGTGCAGCTCTGTGAACCTGGGCTCCACCAAGACAGGCATCAATATGGATGCGGTCAAGCTTATGGGAGAGATGGTGAAGGAAACCGCTGAGTATACCAAGGAAGATGATTCCCTGGGTTGTGCAAAACTAGTTGTGTTCTGTAATGCACCGGATGACAATCCCTTTATGGCAGGTGCATTCCATGGTGTGACCGAAGCGGACAAGATCATTAATGTCGGTGTTAGCGGTCCCGGTGTTGTCAAAACTGCATTAGAGAAGGTGCGCGGAGAGAATTTTGAGGTTCTCTGTGAGACCATTAAAAAGACTGCCTTCAAAGTAACCCGTGTGGGACAGCTGGTAGCACAGGAAGCATCCCGGATGTTAAATGTTCCTTTCGGAATCGTGGATCTGTCCCTGGCACCGACCCCGGCTATCGGCGACAGTGTAGCGGATATTCTCTGTGAGATCGGTCTGGAGCGTGCCGGAGCACCCGGAACCACCGCAGCCCTTGCTCTGTTAAATGATCAGGTGAAAAAAGGCGGTGTTATGGCATCCTCTTATGTCGGCGGTTTAAGCGGAGCGTTCATTCCCGTCAGTGAAGATCAGGGTATGATCGATGCTGTCAATGCGGGAGCTCTTACCATTGAAAAACTGGAAGCAATGACCTGTGTCTGCTCCGTTGGATTGGACATGATCGCCATCCCCGGAGATACCAAGGCAACTACTATCTCCGGTATCATTGCGGATGAGATGGCCATCGGAATGGTGAACCAGAAGACAACTGCCGTGAGAATCATTCCCGTCATCGGAAAAGGAGTGGGAGAGACCGTAGAATTCGGAGGCCTGTTAGGCTACGCGCCCATCATGCCTGTGAACACCTTCTCCTGTGATGCTTTTGTCAACCGCGGCGGACGCATCCCTGCCCCCATCCATAGCTTTAAGAACTAAATTGAGAGTTACGAGCCATGCAAAAATAGAACGGAATACCTCGGTGGGAGCT
>OODI01000388.1_pt1 | contig 20258 bp, 10 predicted proteins | sample 1671141 | NCBI WGS metagenome assembly OODI01 (sample SAMN06348126, study PRJEB24527) | human gut metagenome | biome: human gut; feature: ankylosing spondylitis patient; material: feces | host: Homo sapiens | place: China | collected 2015-10 | reverse complement strand
CCTGGGGCAACACCCAGAAAATGGCCGCCAAAACCTGGCGTTACGAACTCTTCTACTGGGACTATGTGATCGGCATGTTCCTCTTCGCGCTGATCCTTTCGCTGACGATGGGCAGCTTCGGTTCCGAAGGCCGGCCGTTCCTGCAAGATCTGGGACAGGCCTCCGGAGCCAATATCACGAGCGCACTGTTGGGCGGCGTGATCTTCAACGCATCGAATATCCTGCTCTCCGCCTCGACCGCGCTGGCCGGCATGGCCGTCGCATTCCCGCTGGGCGTGGGCCTCGCGCTGGTTCTCGGCGTGATCATCAACTATGCGGGTGCGCCGAAAGGCGATCCTGTGATTCTGTTCGTCGGCGTGGCGCTGATCGTGGCGGCGATCGTCTGCAACGGCATCGCTTCGGGACGAATGCAGAAGGGTGCGGGCGGCAACTCGAACAGCCGCAAGGGCATCGTGCTGGCGATGGTGGCCGGCGTGCTGATGTCGTTTTTCTACCGGTTCGTCGCCGCGGCGATGGATCTCGACCATTTTGAGAACCCCACGGCCGGCATGCTGACGCCTTACAGCGCGCTGTTCATCCTTTCGGCCGGCGTGCTGCTGAGCAACTTCGTCTTCAATACCTGTGTGATGAAGCGGCCGTTCGTCGGTGCGCCCGTCTCCTATCGGGAGTATTTCACCGGCAGCGGCACGACGCATCTGGTCGGGATGCTGGGCGGCGCCGTCTGGTGTCTCGGCACGGCGTTCAGCTACATCGCGGCCGGCAAGGCCGGTGCCGCGATATCGTATGCGCTGGGGCAGGGCGCTCCGATGATCGCCGCGGTCTGGGGCGTCTTCATCTGGAAAGAGTTCAAGGGCGCCGACCGCTCGGTCAATACGCTGCTGGGCGTGATGTTCCTCTTCTTCATCGCGGGGTTGGGGCTGATTATCCTTTCGGGCGGCAACTGATCGCGGGCACGGAATCGCTGTTTTCGTTGAGCCGCGCGTAGTGCCGGACCTGCTCGGGCCATGCGGGCGGGAAAACGGCTGTTGAAAACGAACCGATAACCAAAATCTCACTACGATATGAAAATGAACTGGAAAAACTCAATGTTTGCGTCGTTGGCGGCCATCGTGCTGCTGGTGACCGGTTGCGGCGGCGCGACGGCCGATACCGTAACGCTGTCCAGAGAAGTGCTGCTGGACAAGATCAAGGGCGGTTGGGCCGGACAGACTTTCGGCTGCACCTACGGGGGCCCGACCGAATTCAAGTACAACGGGACGATCATTCCCGACGAGTACGAGATCCCGTGGCCCGACAACTATATCAAATGGTGGTACGACAACGAGCCCGGCCTGTACGACGACGTCTACATGGATCTGACCTTCGTCGAGGTTTACGACAAGTACGGACTCGACGTGCCCGTCGACTCGATGGCCAGTGCCTTCGCCTATGCCTCCTACAAGCTGTGGCATGCCAATCAGGCGGCGCGTTACAATATTCTCAACGGAATGAAAGCGCCCGAAAGCGGGCACTGGAAGAATAATCCGCACGCCGACGACCTCGATTTCCAGATCGAAGCCGACTTCGCGGGACTCATGTCGCCCGGTATGCCCAATTCCGCCGCCGAAGTGTGCGACGGCATCGGCCACATCATGACCTACGGCAACGGCTGGTACGGCGGCGTCTACGTGGCGGCCATGTATGCGCTGGCGTTCGTCTCGGACGACATCGAATATATCGTCACCGAAGCCCTGAAAACGATTCCGGCCGAGAGTACCTATCACCAGTGCGTCTCGGACGCGATCCGCTGGTCGAAGGAGAATGCCGACTGGAAAACCACGTGGAAGCTCATCGAAGAGAAATGGTGCGACGAGATCACCTGTCCGAAGGGGGTGAAAGACCCGTTCAACATCGAGGCTTCCGTCAACTCGGCCTATGTGGTCATGGGGCTGCTCTATGGCGCGGGCGACATGGATCGCACACTCGAAGTCTCGACGCGCTGCGGCGCCGATTCCGACTGCAATCCCGCTACGGCGGCCGGTATCCTGGGGACGATGCTCGGTTACAGCAACATTCCCGAGAAGTGGATGAAGCCGCTGCGCGAGGTGGAGGAGATCGATTTCGCCCACACCGATATTTCGCTCGACAGGGCTTATGAAATGAGTTTCGGTCAGGCGCTCCGGATGATCGAGCGGGGCGGCGGCAAAGTCGGTGCCGACGACGTGGCCATCCGTGTGCAGACCCCGCAGCCGGTGCGTTTCGAGCAGAGTTTCGAGGGCCTTCGTCTGGTCTACAAGAAGACCGACACCTATCGCAACTTCAAGAAGCAGTTCGTCCACGAATTCAACGGATCGGGTGTCGTGTGTACGGGGCGCGTGCGTGCCAAGAAGGGGATGAACGACTATGTCGCCCGTCTTGAAGTCGAGATCGACGGGCGGAAGGAGATCGTGGAGATGCCTGCCGATTTCGCGCGGCGCCGTTTCGACATCTACTGGAACTACGAACTTCCCGAAGGAGACCATACGATGAAGATCCGCTGGCTCAATCCGGTGGAACACGCCAACGTCGTCATGGACGGGATATTGGTCTATGCGCGTAAATAGTCGGGGGAAGCTATGAAGCGCATGTCGGGATTTTTCGCCCATGGCCGGACTCGTCGGCGTACGGATTTCCTGTGAAACTGTGCGCAAAGGTTTGCGCAAAATCGTGGGCGGAATTTTCCGGCAGAATGCGGGTCGTGCGATCCGGCGACCGGCCTGATGCGTACTTCGGGTCGGCCGCCGGCGGACGGCGCGGACGTTCGGGTAACGGGCTGCGGGCCGTCGGAATACGGCGATCTAGGCGGCATCCGTCGGAGGATGAATCAACCTATAAACCAACCAAATAGAAACAGATGAATAGACAACTACCAATCAGGTCATTGCTTTTTGCCGTGGCGCTGGCTTTCGTGTCGCAGTCGGTTTTCGCCCAACAGATGCGGATTTCAGGACGCGTCTGCGACTCGTCCGGACCGGTGATCGGGGCAGTGGCTGTCGTGAAGGGGACGATGCGAGGCATCTCGACCGATTTCGACGGTCAGTATGTCATCGACGTGGCCCCCGGCGAAACTCTCGTCTTCTCGTACGTGGGGTTGCAGAGCGTCGAGGTTCCGATCGACGCTACGACGAAATCCCCGCTGAACATCACGTTGCAGGAGACCTCGACGGTGCTTTCCGACGTGGTCGTCGTGGGATACGGCAAACAGACCAAGCAGAGCGTCACCGGAGCCATTTCGCAGGTGAAGGGCGACGAACTGATGAAGGCCGGCGGCGTGACGAACGTTTCGAGCGCCCTGACCGGTCTGGTGCCGGGCCTCGTCACGCTCAACTACTCCGGAAAACCGGGACAGGACGATGCGGAGATCTTCATCCGCACGGTTTCGACCTGGAACGACGCTTCGCCGCTGGTGCTCATCGACGGCATCGAACGCGGCATGAACGACATCGATCTGGGCGAAGTCGAGAACATCTCGGTGCTGAAAGACGCTTCGGCGACGGCCGTGTTCGGCGTGCGGGGCGGCAACGGCGTGATCCTCATCACCACCAAACGCGGCAAGGAGGGCAGCCCGACCTTCTCGGCATCGGCCAACGTCACGCTGAAAATGTCGTCGAAACTGCCCAAGAACGCCGATTCGTATACCGGACTGTGGTACCGGAACCAGGCCATCGAGAATCAGGTCTCGATGAACGGAGACCTCTGGAGCGAATATACGCCGACCGAGATCCTGCGCCGCTACCGCGACGGCGACAACCCCTACCTCTATCCCAACGTCGACTGGCAGAGCGAGATGCTGCGCAAGCATTCGTGGTCGCAACGCTATGCACTCGACGTGCGGGGCGGTACGAAATTCGTCAAGTACTACGGCTCGCTGGCCTACGTGTACGACGGCGACGTGCTCAAAGGTCAGGACTTCGGCCAGGGCTATGTCCCGAAGAACGACTACAAGCGCTTCAACTTCCGTACGAACCTCGATTTCCAGCCCACAGCCACCACGACGATCAGCGTGGATATCGACGGCGCGTGGGGCATCGAGCGCACGACGACCGCCACGCCGGCCTACCTGTGGCCCGGCATCTACTCCAAGGGTCCCGACCAGTATCCGGTGCGCTACGAGGACGGGACGTTCGCCAACAACGAATCGGGATACGCGATGTACAACCCCGTGGAGTATTTCAATTTCAGCGGTCTCGAACGGCATACGCGCATGGACATCAACACCTCGTTCACGCTCAATCAGAAACTCGATTTCGTGACGAAGGGGCTTTCGTTCCGCGCGATGGCCAATTTCCAGAACTACTACTGGAGCATCGGGCCCAACATCACGGCCTCGCGCCCCATTACCAAATACATCGACTGGAAAACCGGCGAGGAGACGATCAACTATCCCTCGGACTATACGAACTCGAAATACGGCTTCGACTACGTGCTCGGCAAATATACGCTTTCGACCGAAAACATCTGGTCGAGCGGCGGCTCGCCCAAGATGTCGAAGAACCTGATGTACCAGGCGCAGTTCAACTACAACCGCACGTTCGGGCTCCACAAAGTGTCGGGGCTGATCCTGTTCAAGCGCATCGAGAATGCGGCGGGCTCCGCCTTCCCGAGCTACCGCGAGGAGTGGGCCGGGCGTGCGACCTACGACTTCGACAACAGGTACCTGTTCGAGTTCAATGCGGCCTACAACGGCTCCGAGAAATTCGCCAAAGGCAACAAGTTCGGGTTCTTCCCGTCGGCGGCCGTCGGCTGGATACTCTCCGAGGAGCCCTTCTTCCGCCGCAGCGAACTCAAACGGTTCGTCGACCTCTTCAAGTTCCGCTACTCGTGGGGAAAGGTCGGCAGCGATTCGGGAATCAACCGCTGGCTCTACATGACGCAGTGGAGCAAGGCCACTTCGACGGCGTGGCTGGGCAGTCCGAGCGCTTCGCGGCCCGAGTATTCGGGGTTCCACATCACCAACATCGGCAATCCCGACGCCAAGTGGGAGACGGCCGTGAAGAACGATTTCGCCGTGGAGGCCTCCTTCTTCAAGAATACGCTGTCGCTGACCTTCGACTACTACTGGGGGCGCCGCTACGACATCTTCATGAGCGCCAGCCAGCGCAACATTCCGCCCTGGTTCGGCGCCGATCCCGTGGCCGCCAACATCGGCAAGACGAAGGAGCGCGGCTGGGAGCTCGAAATGCGCTACAACAACTCGACCAAGTTCGGCCTCAAATACTACGCGACGGCGATGTTCTCGCACGGAAAGGACGAGATCGTCTACATGGAGGATCCCGAGTTCACGCCGGCATACCAGAAGAAGGCCGGTTACCAGATCGGCCAGCAGACCTCCTATCTCCACAGCGGCGTAATCACCTCGTGGGACCAGATGTATACGGGGGCAGCGGTCGAGAATACGTCGGGGAACAACGTCGGTATGCTCCAGCTGATCGACTACAACGGCGACGGCGTGATCGATACGAACGACATCGTTCCCTACGGTTATCCCAACCGTCCGCAGTATACGATGAATTTCACCGTCGGCGCGGAGTGGAAGGGCATCAGTCTCTCGGTGCAGCTCTACGGTACACGCAACTGTACGCTGGTCAGAAGCGCGGGCGAATTCTCGTCGCCGCATTACTATACCGTACTCGACACGAGCATCATGGGCGACATGTGGCTTCCGGGGTCGCAGGAGGGCGGAACCTATCATCATCCCGTGTACAAGGGCTCCGGCGCGAGCGTCCATTCGGGCAGCTTCAACATGGTCGACGGCACGCAGTGGCGTATCAAGAACGCCGAACTGGCCTACACCCTCACGGCGGAGCGGCTGCGTAAGGCGGGAATCACCTCGTTGCGGTTCTACATATCGGGCAACAACCTCTGGCTCTTCTCGCACCTGAACGAAGACCGTGAAACGGGCGGTACGCGCACCAACGACAATGTGATGAAGTACCCGCTCACCAAACGGTACACGTTCGGGGTGAAGATCGAATTCTAACTGTGCAAAAGGCCAAAAAGATGAAAAAATTGAATACATTCAGGAATATCGCATGGGGTGTGTGCTCTCTGGGAGCCCTGCTTCTGGCTTCGTGCGAAGACTATCTCGAAAAGACCCCCGATTCGAACGTCGACGAGAAGATCGTCTTCGGCAACTACCGCAATTTCCAGGGGTATCTCGACGAACTCTACGGCAAGGGGCTGATCTCCTATTACGTGACGGGTTCGAGTCCGTGGACGTCGAGCTTCGATTTCGGCGACGATACCTACTGCAACCAGACCTTTCCCGTTTCGTACGCGCTGACCCGGGGCGATTACATGTGGATTTACAGCAACCGCGACCACAATCCCTTCATGGATATGGTCAACGCCAGCGGTTCGCTCTCGCACGCAGGACTGTGGCATCAGGCGTGGCGCAATATCCGCCGCTGCAACGAGGGGCTCGAAAACTTCGATCTGCTGGTCGACGCCACCGACCAGGAGCGGAAGCTGCTGCTGGGACAGATCTATTTCTTCCGGGCGTGGAACCATTTCGAAGTGGCCCGGTTCTGGGGCGGAATCCCTTACGTGAAGGTGCTGCTGGGCGCCGGCGACAATCTGAAACTGTCGCGCCTTTCGTACAGGGAGACGCTGATGAACGTGGTTGAAGACCTCGGACTGGCTGCGCAGAACCTGCCTGACAGGTGGGACAATCCCGAAGTCAATACGGGACGCGTCACGCGCGGCGCGGCCTATGCGCTCATGGCCCGTGCGCTGCTCTATGCGGCCAGCCCGCTCACCTCCCGGATGGAGGGGCGCGGCGCGGTGTACGACGAGGAGCTGTGCCGGCAGGCGGCCGAAGCCGCCTACGAGGTGATCGCCTCCGGCGTCTATTCGCTCGTGCCGTGGGAGGATTACGACCATATCTTCACCGATACCCGTCCCGGTACGAACGTGGTCTACTCCTCGGAGACCATTTTCCAGAAGATTCACAACAGCCGCGGTGGTCAGAACCAGGTAATCAACGGAATCGGCCGCGTCCACACCAGCGGTCGTTTCGGCGGCAACAACGTATGCACGTTCCCGACGGCCAACTTCGTGAACCTCTACGAGACGGCGACGGGCTATCCGATTGACGATCCCGATCTGCCGGCCGGCGATTTCGACGAAAAGCTGCCCTGGGCCAACCGCGATCCGCGTCTGATGAAGACGATCCTGACCGACGGGGTCAAGTGGGTGTCGAGTGCTTCGGACGCCAGCGCTTATACGCAGCTCTATTCGAGTCCGAGCCCCGGTCTCGACCGCGACGGCAACGCTTCGCTGTCGGGTTATCTGATCCGCAAATTCACGCCCTATATGGTCAATAACCGCGAATCGGACAATACGGCCTGGAACAATTTCCGCTTCTCCTGCCCGTTCATCCGCCTGCCGGAGGTCTACCTGACCTTCGCCGAAGCGGTGAACGAGGTTTGGGGGCCGAATACGGCGCCCGATTTCGCGAACGGGCTGACCGCAGTCGAGGCGGTCAACACGGTTCGCCGCCGCGTGAAGCTGCCGATTGCCGAAAATGTCACTCTGCCCTCCGAGTTGCAGACCTACGGCAGCGAGTCGTTGCCCGACGTGTTGCCGAAATTCACGGCCGACGCCGCTACGTTCCGCGAGCGGATCCGCAACGAGCGTTCCGTCGAACTGGCGTTCGAGGGGCACCGCTGGCACGATATACGGCGTTGGTACGTGGCGCATCTGGACAAGTACAAGATCCGCTACAAGGCCGAATTCGACAAGGAGCACACCTTCTACCGCGAGGTGGAGCTATTCACCGCGCAGTTCGACGACAAGCACTATTGGTTCCCGTTCCGCCGCAGCGACGTGGAGCAGTACGAGGGTTTCGAACAGAATCCGGGTTGGTAACATTCCCAGAATCCCAAACTAAATGAATCCATTATGAATAAACGAACATACATACTCGTATTTCTGCTGCTGCTCGCCGGGTTCACGTCGGAACTGTCGGCCCAGAAAAAGCCGAAAAAGGCGAAGCAGGAGATTTCCGTCGTGTCGGGGCAGGTGGTCGATTCGTCCGGGATTCCTGTCGCCGGAGCGCTGGTTACGGCTATGGAGGGCGCCTATTTCGCCCGTACGGACGCCGACGGCGCATTCAGCGTGAAGAGCGGTGCGGCCGATTACATTCTGATCGAGGCCGAGGGGTACGAACCGAAGGAGGTCTATCTGCCCGATCTGGCCGCCGGACAGGCGATCGCACTCGAAGCTTCGCCGTATCGCAGCGGCAGCGCCGACCGGGTCGAACTGCCGTTCGGGACACTGACCGACCGCCGCGTGGTCGGTGCGGTCAACGACATCGATATGGACCGCTATAAGGATAAACTCAGCGATTACGGTCTGGACGGCGTGTTGCAGGCCGAAGGATTCGGCGTGTTCGGCGCGAAGGACGTCCGCGGCATGGGTTACACCATTCTGATCGACGGTCTGGTGCGCGACGGTTCGAATTCGGTGGCCTCGCTGAGCGACATGCTCAACGCCGATGAGGTCGAGCGGATCACGGTTCTCAAAGATGCCGCGTCGCGGCTCCTCTACGGTTCGTATGCCGACAAGGGCATCATCCTGATCAAGACGCGGCGGGGCGAAGCCCACAAGCGCATCATGAATTTCTCCTACGAAACGTCGTTCGGCATTCCCAAGGCACAACCCGAATACCTGCGTGCGGCGGATTACATGATCCTCTACAACGAAGCGCTGCGCAATGACGGCGGCAATCCGATGTACAGCTACCAGGATATCGAGAATGCGCGGGCGGGCGTGGATCCGGTCAAATATCCCGATCAGGACTATTACAGCAGCGAGTTCCTGCGCGGTTTCAAGCCGCAGAATCGTGTCTCGGCCGAGTTCATCGGCGGCAGCCGCGTGGCACAGTATTATCTGAACGCAGGGTTCTACAACACGAAATCCATCGTCTCGATGGGCGAATCGGACAAGCAGCGCACCAACCGGTTCAATGTCCGGGGCAACGTCGACGTGAACATCAACAAATATATCAAGGTGTCGCTCGATGCCGCCGCGATCTTCAACTCCTACCACGGGCCGAACTGGAAGAACGGCAATTTCTGGCGGCTGTCGACCGAGAATCCGGTGAACTCCTATCCGTTCCTGATCCCCGTCGACCGACTGGATATGGAAGACGAATACACCAAGACGGCACTGGAAGACGCGGAGCTGCAACGCTCGGTGATCGGCGGCAAATATCTGGTGGGCGGTAACAACAACAATAATCCCAACTACCTGCGCAATCCCTACGGCGACCTCTATCTGGGCGGTTACGCCAACACGATGGACCGCATGGCACATATCAACGTGGGCATCGACGTCGATTTCTCGTGGCTGACCGAGGGCTTGTCGTTCAAAACCTATTTCGGTACGGACAACTACAACAAGTACACCACCACGCAGAATAACAGCTACGCCTCCTACGAACCCGCGTTCGGCGACGACGGCACCATTCGGATCGCCAACATCTACGGCTCGAACGATTTCGTGGGCAGCCAGACCATGACCGACACGGGTTTCTACCGCCGTCTGGGGTGGAACAACGCGCTGTCGTACGACCGGACCTTCTCCGGCCGTCACCAGCTCAGCGCCGTGCTGATGTCGACCATGCACCACTACAAGGAGAGCGGGGCCACGCACGCCGAGAAATCGGTGAATTTCGGCGGCCGCGTGAACTACGCCTTCGCCGACAAGTACGTGGCGGAGTACAGCGGCGCCTATATCGGTTCGACCTTCCTGTCGCGCGGCAACCGTTGGGGCTACGCGCAGGGCGGAGGTCTGGGGTGGATCGTCTCCGAGGAGGAGTTCCTGCGCGGAAGCCGTTGGTTGAATTATTTGAAAATCAAGGTTTCGTATGCCAATACGAAATCCGATTCGGGCATGTCGAACTACATCGACACGGATATTTACGATCCGGGTGCCAACTACAACTACGGCGACGGAACCGGCCAGAACGCTCTGATGACGCTCCAGCGGGGTAATCCCGCCATTTCGTGGGTGCAGCGGCACGACGTCAACGTCGGCATGGAGTTCTCGCTCTTCCGCCATGCACTCTCGGGTGAGGTCAACTATTTCAACTCGCTGCGTTTCGACGAGATTACGCGGCGTACCTCGCAGCTGCCCGGCGTGCTCGGCAGTAGTGTGTTCATTCCGAACGAGAATTACAACAGCCGCCGCCAGAGCGGTATCGAAGCTCGGATCACCTATCGCCGGTACTTCGGCGATTTCGGACTCGAAGTGGGCGCCGACATGATCTGGTACAAGCCCCGATATGTCAAATATTCGGAGATCGACTATCCCGAGCATCTGAGCTATCTCAGCCGGGCGGGCCGGCCGACCGATGCGATCTGGGGCCTGCAAGCCGACGGGTTCTATACGCAGGAGGAGATCGACCTGATGAACGCCGGCGGCGCGATCGCCCGTCCTACCTACGGAACGGTGCAGGCCGGCGACATCAAGTATCGCGACGTCAACGGCGACATGCGCATCGACGACGAGGACTTCACCGTGATCGGCAATACGCACGCACGGTTCGCCTATGGGCTCAACGTCACCCTCACGTGGCGCAATTTCGAACTGTTCGCCTACATGAGCGCCCAGACGGGGGCGACCAAAGACTATCGGAGCGACGCGTACTATGCGGTCTACGGGCCCAACGCCAAGTATCCGGTACACCTGATCGGCCGCTGGGCCTACGATCCCAGCCTCGGGATCGATACGCGCGCTACGGCGACCTATCCGCGTCTGACGGCCAGCTCGTCGGGGACGACGCACAATTACGGCAAGACGTCGACGTTCTGGCTCGCCCGGCAGAACTACTTCTCGATTCCGGCCGTCCAGCTCTCTTACCATTTGGGCGACAAGCTGATGAAGACGCTGCGCCTGAAAGACGTGACGATCTATGCGCGTGCCACCGACATCCTGCTGCTCTCGCCTTCGCGGGATCGGATGATCCTGAACGTGGGCAGCGAGTTCCAGTACGCATGGGTACACCTCGGAGTGAAACTGAAATTCTGACCGCAAAATCAAGATCGTTACTATGAAAAAGCTATATCACCTGTTTCTGACTTTCGCCCTGCTGTCGGCGGCGGGCTGCAACGATTTCCTCGATCCCGACGACGACAACAGCTACAAGGGCGACGAACTGCTGACCTACATCCAGCGTGCGGAGGGGGTTCTGCTCAACGCCTACGCCTCCGTCCCGAACGCCAACCAGATCAGCGTCATGACGGACGTGGCGACGGACAACGCCGTGTGGAACACCTCGTCGGGCAATGCTTTCCGCAATATCGTCAGCGGCGAGTGGAGCTCCACGAACAATCCGTTCGACAAGTGGTCGTCGGCCTACACGGCCATCGGCTACTGCAACCTGTTTTTAGATGAACTCGTCGATCGGGTGGAGTGGTCGTACTCCGACGCATGGCTGTGCGAAGCGTTCCGCGAACGGCTCACGGCCGAGGCCCGCGGACTGCGCGCCTACTACTACATGGAACTGCTGACGGCACACTCCGGTGTCGGCGTCAATACGGGCCGTCTGCTCGGCGTGCCCATGATCATGCACCCGATCGACGTCGAGGAGGGCGATCTCGATTTTCCGCGCGACACGTATGAACGTTGCGTGGCGCTCGTGCTCGAAGATTTGCAATTCGCCATCGATCATCTCCCCTACGAGTACAAAAACAACAGCGAGAAACCCGAAGAAGATCGGGTCTACGGAGCGCGCTTCGCCAATCGCCTGTGCGGTCGCATCGCCATGGCGTTGAAGGCCCGTCTGCTGTTGCAGGCCGCAAGTCCGGCCTTCAATCCCGACAACGATGCGGCGAAATGGGAGGCGGCGGCCGTCGCCGCCGCCGAGCTGATCGATGCGTCGGGCGGCATCGACGCCATCGACAAGAGCCGCATCAAGTTCTGGCTCGACGACACCAGCCGGGAGATCGTGTGGCGCAAGGACTACTATACCGGCCGCGACTGGGAGACGACGTGTTTTCCGCCCTCGTTGCTCGGCAACGGCCGCATGAACCCCACGCAGGATTTCGCCGATGCGTTTCCCTATCGAAACGGCGTTCCCTACGTCCCCGGAAACCCGTCTGATCCCGACGATCCGTACGCCGGACGCGACCCGCGGCTGGACGAGTACCTGATCCGCAACGGGAGCCTGTTCAAGGACAATGTCATCAATACGGTCGACGGCGACGTCGACGGGATCGACCGCAAGCCGTCGAGTTCGACGACCACGGGTTATTACATGAAGAAACTGATGAACCCCAGCGTGAACCATACTACGGGATCGGTCGTGACCACCCGCCACTTCCACACGCTGCTGCGCATGACCGAGGTCTACCTGATCTTCGCCGAGGCGGCCAACGAGGCGTGGGGCCCCGACGGACAGGGTACCGTGGGCTACTCCGCGCGCGACGTGATCGCCCGGATCCGTTCGACGGGAGGCATTACTCCCGACCAGTACCTGCCTACGGTGGCTACGCAGGCCGATATGCGCAGACTGATCCGCAACGAGCGCCGGCTGGAACTGGCCTTCGAGAACCAGCGTTTCTGGGATGTCCGCCGCTGGAAGGACGAACAGGCCATGATGCGGGCCGCAACGGGTACGCGCGACGGAGGCAAGACCGCATTCGAGGTCGAGTCCCGCGTCTTCATGGATTATATGATCTACGGGCCGATCCCCTACGACGAACAGATGAAGGGGCTCGAACAGAACCGAGGATGGTAACAATTAAAACATCGCATAGCTTATGAAAAAAGCAATTATGGCATTGGCCGCCGCCGGATCGCTGTTGGCTTCCTGCACGAACGAGTCGATCGCTTTCGACGATTTCGAGCGGCAGACGATCTACATGCCCTATCAGTATCCGGTCAGAACGCTGTCGCTGGGCAACGACCGCATCGACAATTCGCTCGACCGGCAGCATAAGTTCAACATGGGCGTCTGCGTCGGGGGATATTACAACAGCAACAAACAGGACTGGCGGGTCGATTTCGAAATCGACCCCACGCTGGTGCCCGACTATTTCTACCGCGGCGACGCGAAGGTGGAGGCGCTGCCCGAGGAGTATTACGTGCTCACGCCGTCGTCCCGCGCGATCATCCCCAAGGGGTCGTTCAACGGTCTGATCGAGGTACAGCTCACCGATGCCTTCTTCGAGGACCCGAAGGCACTGACCGGCGCTTACGTGATCCCGATCCGGATTACGGGATCGCCCGATACCGAGAATATTCTCTACGGCAAACCGGTCGACGGGAAGGAGGATTCGGCCGATATCCACGTCTCGGAGGATTGGAGCGAGAAACCGATGCATTTCGCCCTGTTCGGTGTCAAGTACGTCAATCCGTGGCACGGGTCGTGGCTTCGCCGCGGTGCGCTCATCGTGCGCGACCGCAGCGGCGCCGTCATCGAGGAGGAGTGCGTTACCTACCGCGAGGAGTTCGTCGAGCAGGACGAGGTCGTGAAGCTGACCACCACGTCGCTGACCTCGCTCGAAACGGAACTGTCGGTCGGCGCCGAACGCTGGACGCTGGCGCTTTCGGTCGACGAGCAGACCCGCCGCATGACCGTCGCTTCGACGCCCGCTTCGGCCATTGAGGTGTCGGGCACGGGTTCCTACAAGGAGAATGGCGACAGCTGGGGCGGAACACCCGAAAATCCCACGCCGCGCGATGCCGTCTACCTGAATTATTTTTACGAACGGGAGAACGGGCAGCGGTGCGAGGTGCTCGATACGCTGGTCTTCCGCGACCGCGGTATCGTCTTCGAGGCCGATCGTCCTACGATTAAGTAATAACCTTATAACACTGACCGATATATGCGATTGTCCAATTTCACATTTCTGTTGTGGGCCTCTCTGTGCCTGTTGTGTTCAGGGATCGGATGCTCCAACTCGTCGACCTACGAACCGCTGTGGAACCCTCCGCAGCAGACCGATCCGGAGGAACCCGAGGAACCGGACGACGTTTCGTTCGTCGTGTATAACCATTTGGCCGACTCGCCCGACGTGAACGTTTCGACGGTGTGGGAGGTGACGCTTTCCCAGAACGGGGTGGAGAAGGAGTGCATGGTTTTCCAGAGCACCTGTCCCGTATACGATCCCTCGAAGGGGATGATCGGCAGCGACCGCACGGCGCTCGAACTGGTGGCCGGCCGCACGATCAGCTGGGCGAACTTCTCGTTCGACGGCGAGGTGACGGTGACGGCGCGGATTCTCGATCCGTCGCGGGTGCCGATGTCGTCGTCGGTGGCCGTCTACCCGAGCCGCAAGCACGTGTCGCTTTCGCTCTCGGGCCAGTCCGTGACCTTCACCCTGACAGAACCCGGACAATACTCGGTGGAGGTCGGCGCGGAGGGCTATCGGAACGGGTTGATGATCTTCGCCAACCCGCTCGAAAAGGATGCCCCGAAGTCCGACGATGCCGCCTATCGGCGCGTCGAAAACGCGACGGCGGCCGACATGGCCGCCCTGCCGGCCGACCGGTCGGGGATCTATTTCGCCCGGGGCGTGCACGACATCGGCAAGTACATCGTGCCGGCACACGTCAAGAACATCTACATCCCGGGCGACGCCTACGTCTACGGCACCCTCGTCGTGGAGAATAACCCCGGCGTGAGAATCTTCGGGCGCGGTACGCTTTCGGCCGCACGCCTTCCCTACCGTGCCTCCCACAGCATCGAAGCTACGGGCGACAGCAACGGAATGGTCGTCGAGGGGATCACGATCGCCGACTTCACCCATTTCTCGGTACGCCTGATTACGACCAACAACCGTGTGGAGTGGGTGAAGACGATCGGCGCGTGGACCTACAACTGCGATGGTATCTCGGTGTTTCATTATTCGACGGTGAAAAACTGCTTCATCTGGGCCAACGACGACAGCATCAAGGTTTACCGCGACGGGATCACCTTCGAAGATATCGTCTGCTGGCAGCTCACCAACGGCAATATCATCCAGATGGCATGGAACGACGCCGACGCGAAGGACGTAACGGTCCGCCGCGTCGACATCCTGCATGCCGACTGGAACAACAACCAGTTCAACCGCGGTGTCCTCGGATTCGTGGGGAATCGCTACGAGTACGAAAACAACGACAATTACTTGGAGAACTATCTCATCGAGGACGTCGTCACCGAGACGCCCGTGCCGGTCGTCCTGCGCGTGTCGCCGCAGGCCGGTTATGTCTCGACCGTCGACGGACTGACGCTCAGGAATTGGAACGTCCGCCAAAGGGACAACGGCTACAAGAACTATCTCTATTGTTCGTCGCCCGACCACCCGTTCCGCAACATCGTCTTCGACAACTTCGTGTTCAACGGCACGAAACTGACTGCCCAGAACTGGGAACAGTCGATGAACATGCAGACGCAGTTCATCGAAACGCCTACATTCAAGTAACCAATACCCAAAACTTCAGACGATATGAAAAGTCTCAGATCTTTTCCGAAACTCATTTCAGCCGTACTGCTCGTCTGTGCGGCATCGCTCGCGTGGAGCTGCTCGGACGACGATACCGGCGACGACGCCTTCATCCCGACGTTCACGCTGCCCGAGCAGCCCGTCATCAAGAACAATTACGCCTCGCAGAACAATACGATCACCGTGGTGGCGTCGCACGACGTGTCGTGGACGGCGGCCAAGACCGACGAACAGGCCGACTGGCTGACGATCACGTCGGCCAGCGGCAAGGGTAACGGCAACATCGTCTTCACGCTCACGGAGAAGGATACGCCGGGCAGGCGTTCGACCACGATCGCCGTGACCGGCACTTCGGAGCGCGATTCCCGGACGCTTTCCGGCACGGTGACGGTCGAGCAGATGGGCTCGGAGCCGACGATCGTCATGGAGCCTGTCGGCAGCGTGTCGCTGCCGTGGACGGGCGCCGAGGCCTATACGGTGCAGATCGTCTCCAACGTGAACTGGCGCGCCGAACTGACCGTCGTGTCGGGCGGCGAGGGTTGGATCGCCAAGACTGCGCCTGCGGCCGACGTCGAGGGCGACGGCGCCGTGGTGCTCTCCGTGTCCGAGAACGAATCGACCGAGAGCCGTCAGGCGAAGCTGACGGTGGTCTATGTCGACGATCCGACCGTGAAGGCGGAACTGACGATCAACCAGCAGAAACAGGGAGAACGCCACCGGATCGAATTCGCGGGCATGACCACGCTGCTCGGTAACGACGGCAATACGACGCTCGAATACGCACCTGCCGGCGGCGGCGAGAGCGTGATCCTGAACGACGTGGAGGTGGAGGTCGGCACCGACCTCACGACCGTGTACTACATGGAGGAGATTCCCGACGGGGAGTACGAACTGAAAAAGGTGGGATCGGTGGAGATCAATGCCCTGTTCACGCTCAGCAACGGCCAGATCAGCTATGTCGAGCGATGGAATCCCGCGTTCGGCTGTTTCGGTGGCGAAAGCGAGGAGCGCCCGATCGCGATCGGGAAGAGATCGGATCTCGAAGCGCTGGCGTCGTCGGTCAATGCGGGCGAGTCCTATGCGGGCATCTATTTCGTGCAGATGGCCGATATCGCGCTGGGCGGCAGCTGGACGGCGATCGGCACTTCCGATAAGAAGTTCAGTGGCAACTACGACGGCCGCGATTTCGCGATCACCGGCTTGAAGATCGCAGCCACCGCGGCCGGACAGGGACTCTTCGGCTATGTCGGCGGCGTCGCGGCCTCGGAGGACGGGACGACGCCGGCCGTCGCAGCGGCGCTCAGGAACATCACGGTCAAGGGCGCCGGTTCGACGCCTTCGGACAACGACTCCGACGCAGGGTTCGACATTACGGCGACGGCCGGCTTCGTCGGCGGTATCGCGGCGAACGTGACGGGCAATACCGTCGTTTCGAACTGCCGGAACTACGCCCATGTGCGGGTGACGATCTCCACCGGAGCCAACGGCGCGGGCAACAGCGGCGGCGTGATCGGTGAGGTCGGCGGCACGGACGTGTCGATCGACAAGTGCGTGAACTACGGCAAAATCGTGGTTTACAGCGCAAGCAATACGCTGGTCAACAACGTCGGCGGCGTGATCGGCAATATGTCCGGCGGCAGCGAGGAGCGGCCGACCATCGTTGCGGAGTGCTACAATTACGGCGATATTTCGTTCATCGGCAATACCGGCGGTGTCGCGGGCAACGTCGGCAACGGCAACATCCAGCTGCGCAGATGCGGAAACTACGGCGCGCTGGCTGCCACCGCCGGCAACGGCCGAACGGGCGGCGTAGCGGGCGGCAGCAGCGGCGTGATCGACGAGTGCTTCAACCTGGGTACCGTTTCGTGCAGTCCCGCCAACGGCAACAATACCGGCGGCATCGTCGGCTGGGTAGGCGGCAGTGCAGTCGTGTCGAATACCTACAACAAGGGAACGGTCACCTATACGGCCGCCAACAGCGGAACGCTGGTCGGCAACAAGAGTGCCGCGGGCTCCAAGATCGTCAACTGCTACAATGCGGGCCGCGCCCAGAAGGATGCGTCGGGCACGGCGCTCGGTACGACCGGCGGCGCGATCAATGGCGGTGCGAAGAACAACGGCACGAACGTGTCGGGATGTTACTACCTTTCCGGTAACGGTAACGATCTGGGTCAGAACGGCACGTCGCCCGACGACGTTTCGCGCGTGAAGGCGCTGAGCCGGGCCGAGATGCAGGCAGCCGCCCCGTCGGCCGAAGCCTTCACGGACTGGGACGTTTCGGTATGGAACTTCGAAAGCGGCAGCTACCCGACCTTGAAAAACAATCCTGAAAAACCTCTTTAACAATCTCATAGACAAATGTGCGGTAAGAATAGATTCAGAAATCTGGCCCTGTTGAGCGCCGGCACGCTGGCCGGTACGCTCGCGGGCACGGAGGCCGCTTCGGCCGAGGGCAGGAACGGCAGCGAGGCGCCGAAGAAGCCCAATATTCTCTTTTTCCTCGTGGACGACCTCGGTTGGAGCGACATCGGTTGTTTCGGCAGCCGGTTCCATGAAACGCCCAATATCGACCGGCTGGCCGAGGAGGGAGTGCGTTTTACGAACGCCTATGCGGCCTGCCACGTCTCTTCGCCGACGCGGGCGAGCCTCATGACGGGGCGTTATCCGGCGAGCATCCGCCTCACCGACTGGTTGCCCGGCCGTAAGAACTGGCCCTTCCAGCGTCTGCTCAACGCTCCTGTCGAGCAACACCTTCCCTTCGAGGAGATCACCGTGGCCGAGACTTTGCGCGACAACGGTTACGCGACGGCGATCATCGGCAAGTGGCACCTCGGCAAGGGCGATTCCAATCCGTTGGCGCACGGGTTCGACGAGCATATTCCGTTGGGGTATAACGAAGGCTGGCCACAGGGTTACTACGCACCGTTCCGGCTGAACGGCTACGAAGGCGAGGAGGGCGAATATCTGACCGACGTGATGACGCGCGAGGCTACCAAATACATCGAGGAGCACAAGGACGGCCCGTTCTTCCTCTACATGTCGCATTTCGCGGTTCACGATCCCATCCAGGGGCGGAAGGATCTGGTCGAGAAGTACCGCAGGAAGCTGGCGACGATGCACTACGAGGGCGATCCCTATATTCTCGAAGGCAATCCCGACGATCCCGATCCGCTGACGCGCGGGGAGTTGGATTCGCTGGTGCACACCAAAGCCTACCAGGGCTACCGCGTCCTGCCGCAGCGCACCGTCAAGATCAAGCAGCATCAGGACAATATCGAGTTCGCAGCCATGGTCGAAGCGATGGACGAGAGTCTGGGCGTCATCCGCCGGAAGCTCGAAGAGCTCGGCATCGCGGACAACACGATCGTGATTTTCTATTCGGACAACGGCGGCATGGCAGGCGCCAACTTCGGCCGTCCCGACCGCAGGATCGCCAAGGATGCGCTCGACAGGGCCTATGCCACGTCGAGTCTGCCGCTGCGCGGCGCCAAAGGGTGGATGTACGAGGGCGGCATCCGCGTGCCGATGATCGTCTGCTATCCGGGCGTCGGCCGCGCGGGGACGGAGTGCGACGTGCCGGTCATCAGCAACGACTTCTACTATACGCTGCTGGACATGGCTTCGGTCGATGTCCCGAAGGAGAAGGTCTGCGAGGGCGAGAGCATCGTACCGTTGCTCGAAGGCGGGAAGATCGAGAAGCGTGCGCTCTACTGGCACTTCCCCCATTACAGCAATCACGGTATGCAGAGCCCCGGCGGTGCGATTCGGTACGGCGATTACAAATTGCTGGAGTATTTCGAGAACGGAACCGTCCAGCTGTTCGATCTGAAAACCGATCTCGGCGAGCAGCACGACCTGTCGGCCGAGAAGCCCGGCGTGGTGAAGAAGCTGCGCAAGATGCTGCACGCGTGGCGCGAGTCGGTCGGCGCTTCCATGCCGGAGCCGAACCCGAATTTCACGGGCGACAAGCGATAGTCCGAGTTCGTATGCGAACCTCCGGACGATCGCCGTCCGGAGGTTCGCGTTTAATCCGAAAAGCAGATGATGAGAACATTATTACTGACTTTCGCCGCGACGCTCCTCTGTGCGGGCGCGTATGCTGCCGATCCCGAACTCTATTGCGCCGACCTGACTTACGACGGCTTCACTACGCGGTCGTATACCTTCGCAACCCGCGGCGACCGGACGCTCGTATTGGAGATCGACCTGCCCGAGCAGGGCGATGCCGGCGGGCCCCGGCCGTTCGTCGTCTACGTTCCCGGCGGCAGCTGGCGAACATGCGGCATCGGCGCCTTCCGCCGCCAGTCGGCCTATCTGGCTTCGCAGGGGATCGCGGGCGTACGGATCGTCTACTCGCTCGTCGGCGACGGGGCCGATTTCAGCGCGGGATTGGAGGAGTTGCAGGCGGCCCGAGACCTCGTGGCGGCACGCGCCGGCGAACTGGGGCTGGATACGCTGCGGTTCGGCTACGTCGCGGCGTCGGCCGGAACGCCGCTGGCGGCCGACGAGGCGCTGTCGCAGGCAGGTTGCCGTTTTTTCGTGGGATACAACGGGATTTACGACCTGACGCGCCGGATCGACGGCTCGCGTTTTCCGGAAGAGGGGACGCCCTATCTGGCGCCCTTCTCCGACGGGGAGCTGCGGGACTTTTCGCCCGTGAACCGGATTGGAGCCGATCCGCCCACCGTCGCGCTGTTCCACGGCCGGGCCGACCGCACGATCTCGTGGAAGCAGTCGCAGCTGTTTTGCGATGCGGAGATCGGAAGAGCGTCGTGTAGGGAAAGAGTGTAGATCTCGGTGGTC
>OODI01000385.1_pt1 | contig 20389 bp, 16 predicted proteins | sample 1671141 | NCBI WGS metagenome assembly OODI01 (sample SAMN06348126, study PRJEB24527) | human gut metagenome | biome: human gut; feature: ankylosing spondylitis patient; material: feces | host: Homo sapiens | place: China | collected 2015-10 | reverse complement strand
ATACGGTTCCGGAGATCACCAGCGTGCTGACGCCGGGGTTGATCCCCCACGCTCCCGTAACGGGATCCTGGGTGTAAGTCGCTGCGGGTACCGTAATACCTCCTGCGGTTCCGGTAAATAGTCCGGTAGTCGTATCATACGTATAGTTGGTTCCCTCTGCCCATGCAGTTCCATTAAAATTCACAGTCAGATTCTCCAATACGGGATTAAAGGTATCCGTGATCACGACACCGGTAGCTGCATCCGCTGCCGTATTACCCAGATTCTGTATCAGGAACGTATATGTCAATGTTCCATTCTCTGTCACGGGTACGGGACTGACGGACTTTGTGATCGTAAGAAGCGGTCCGCTTACCGCATTTACTGTCTCGTTCACAGTAACAGGAGTGACCCCTGCCCCGGCAATCGTCGCCGTATTCGTAATGGAAGCCTCTGCTGCCAGCGGTGCATAAGAGTTCACCTCAGCCTCATAGGTAAGTGTCACATTACCTCCCGCAGGCACGGTAATTCCCGTGATTGTCAGAGGAGGGCCTGCCGTTACAGCCGGTGTTGCCTGTAAAATTCCGTTTGCATAGTATTTTACGGTCCCCGGAATATACGTCAGAGGTGTCAGTTCTCTGGTATTAAACAAATACTCTCCCAGATTATCCGTTACTGTAATTCCGTTAAATGCTGTAGTGCCTGAGTTCACAATGCTGATCACATACGTCACATTTTCATTCTGCCCGTAGGTATCCCGCACTGCTGTCTTGGTTGCAGACAATACCTCCGTGATCTCACCCACTGCTATATTGGAGTTTGTAATCTCATTTCCATAGCGAAGCTGTGCCTGATTTGTAAATCTAGCCATATATTTTTGTATCCTTTCATTGTATTTGGATTTACTATAATATATGACTGTTTTTAAGAAAGTTGACGGATTCTGTCACTGCATTTCTTGACTTTCCTCTTCCACCTCCGTATGATGGAATCACAAGCATTCCCTTGCGCTGCCCCGGAAAACAATGAGGATTCAACATGAAGAAAAAAGTATTTAACATCATCCAGATCGGCGACAAAAGTAACCGTCTGAGCCGGCTCTTTGATATTTTTATTGCTATCGTTATCTGTGCAAATATTCTGGTGACTTTTCTGCAAACCTTTGATGAGCTTGCTTTTTTATTTCCGGTATTTCATGTGGTCGAGGTTCTCACTATTCTGATCTTCTGTGTGGAATATATCCTGCGGATCTGGACTGCGGACTATCTATATCCTGATAAAAACGAGTTCCGCTCCCGGCTGCGGTTTCTGATCTCCTTCGACGGCATTATCGACCTGTTGACAATTTTACCCTTTTTCTTCCTGTCCGGTATGGTCATCTTCCGGATGCTGCGGGTGGCAAGGATCTTTCATTTGTTCCGCCTGAATGCACGGTATGATTCCTTCAATGTCATCACTACGGTATTGTATGAAAAACGCAATCAGATCATTTCCTCCGTGTTCATCGTACTGATCCTGATGCTCGCCAGCAGTCTGTGCATGTACAGCGTGGAGCATGATTCCCAGCCGGAAGTATTCCGCAATGCCTTCAGCGGTATCTGGTGGAGCATGTCAACGCTGCTCACCGTAGGCTACGGAGACATCTATCCCATCACCACACTTGGCCGGATCATGGCGATCTGTATCGCCTATCTCGGTGTCGGTGCCGTGGCTATCCCCACCGGTATCATCAGTGCCGGCTTTGTGGAACAGTACCAGCGCAAAAGCAGTCTCTCTAATATTAAAGAAGCAGATATTCATGAGATCGCCGAGATATTCGTAGATAAACGTTTCGCCGGCAAATCCGTGGAGGAAATGGAAGAGGCAGAACAGGTCACGATCTTCCTCATTCTGCGGGAAGATCTGTCCATTCTGCCTCAAAAAGATACGATATTAAGGTTAAATGACATCATTGTCATTCGTGGGGAGCATTCCTAATCTGCTTCCGTCGCTGCAGTTTCCGTTTCCACAGCTTCCGTGGTTTCTGTTTCAGCAGTCTCCGTCGCTTCGGTACTTTCTGTTTCTTCGGTAGTCTCCTCCACCAGATCATCCAGTGTATAATTGAAGCCTGTCACCACGTTGGTGGCCACGACATACACTTTCATTTCAGAGGGAAATGCAATGTAATACTGGCTGGTCATGGAATTCAGATTACCGACATTAATGATCACGCTGCGATCTGCAGTCTCGTACTGAATGGTACGCTCCGGGTTCGCCAGTCCATACTGTGACATATCCGTCACATTTTCAATCACCTGATCTGCCTTTAACGGTGCCACCTTCAGGATCATAGCCTTGATACGCTCCTGGTTCAGATTAAGGGAATGATCGTCCGCATAGTACCATGTATCATCCTCTTTTTCAAAGGCATAGGGCTCTCCCTCATATACATAGCTAAAGCTGGTAATATCATCGGAGTTCACATCCAGCACCGTCTCCTGTGTATCCTCGGTGGTGGAAGTCGCGGACGATGCATTTTTATTATACTGTCGGATGCCTAGGAATGCTGCCGCCAGAACCACCAGTGCCAGCAGCATTCCGATCATCTGTCTTTGTTTCTTTTTCATATCTATATCTCACGCCTTTCAATTATTTCTTCCGTCTGCGGAACCAGATCACGAATCCGGCGATCACACAGCCGACAGGCAGTATCACGGTAACCAGCAGCCCCAGCAGCAGAATCTGTGCGGAATCCACTACCAGATTAGAGACCTCATAACTTTTTACCGGAATAGATACCGAGGTCTCATGATCTGCCATTCCACTGAATGTATTGGTGAACAGGGTCAGGTTCGCACCGCTGACGACAGAATTTGCATCATCCGTGAACAGCTGCTCGCAACCGTACACGACCAGTGTCGCATCCCCATCATCCAAAGTCTTTACTGCCTCAACACCTAATGCGAAGGGACCATTCACATCATTTTCACCCTGTGAAAAATCCTGTGTATTGTTGACATCCTGTTTTGCAAAAGAGCTGTCGGAGGTGCTCAGGAATACATCATAGGTAATATCACCGGTGGCTGTCTCGTCGGTACTTACTTCCTCCGGGACGATGATGCCCTGAGAATACGGCAGGAACAGATATTTTCCGTAGGTGCCTGAGGTATAGCTGTCAGAGCTCTGTGTCGGCAGGATATAATAAGGACTTCTGTAGTAGCCGTTGGAATCATTCTCCACTACCAGTCCTTTGGCAATGCTCAGATTCATGTAGCTTAAGATAGCATCTATATTGGGTGTCTCCTCATCGGTATAACCGGTTACCAGGATAACTTTTCCACCGTTGTTCAGATAGTCGATCACCTTATCCTTATCATCGGATGAAAAATCGCTGGTGGCACCGTTAATGAACAGACAGGCCGCATCGTCGGGGATAGTATCCAGATCCATCAGATTCACGGTCTCATAATCCACATTTTCCTTGTTCAGTGCGGATGTAAAAGTGTTACTTAAACTCAGTTCATTATGTCCTGTTGTCATATATACCTTGGGCATATCATCATTTAACACATAATCCAACGCACTGGTGATCTGTCCTTCGCCATCATAACCGGTGGTCGTGGTGTTATAACTGTACGTCGAATAGTCAAAATCATAGGAAGACTCATAGACATCGTTGTAATCAATGACCTTGCTGCGCTTTTCGCTGACCACGATCAGGCTGTTCGTGCTGATGTTGCCGGTGGTGTACTGGGTATAGAACATCGGGTTAACGGTAGGATCCACATATTCCACGGTGATATGATCCGACAGATCATCATATCTCTGTAAAGTCTGCCCCAATGTGGTATCCTGATTGTCCTGATTTACCAACACATAGATTGTCACATCATCCTGCATATTTTTCACATAGTCAACGGTCTGATCCGTCAGGGAATAGAGCTTCTGGCTGGTCATGTCGATCGCTGTCCAGCTAGAAGGCATCTCGCCCATGATAATATTAACGACTACTACCAGTGCTACTGCTACAGCGATCATACCGGTACTGTAAGCACTGAAGCTTAAGTTCTTCACGGACATGCTGTAACGGCGTTTCTGAATGGACTGTACCGTCAGGAACAGAACCAAAGCCGTAACGGATACATAATATACGATAGAAGATACATCCAGTGTGCCGTTTAACAGGTTGGAAAACGGTGTGTAAAGGTCAAAGCAACGCAGCAGCTTTGTCAACAGATTGCCGGTGCTGGAAATAATGGAGCAGATGGAATCCATCATATATCCCAGGAACAATACTAAAAAAGTAAGTACTGCTGCGATGACCTGGCTCTCTGTCACGGAAGACAGGAACAGACCGATGGCAATGGCGGTCATCCCGAAGAGGAAATATGCCAGGATCGACAGGTAAGCCTCTCCCATGGGAACACTGCCGTACTGCGCCATGATCAGCGGGTAAAAGCAGATGATCGCTACAGGAATGGCAAATATAGTTAACAGCGCCAGGAATTTTCCCATAACGATGCCGCCTACGGACACCGGTGCCGTCAGGATCAGCTGATCCGTCTTGCTCCGCTTTTCCTCCGCCAGAATACGCATGGTCAGGATCGGCATGGTCAGCATGAATAAAAAGGTAACGCTGGATACCACATACGCAAAATAAGGATATCCGTTCATCAGGTTATAAACGCTGAAATACAGTCCCAGGAAAAACAGGGTGACCGCAATAAATAAAAATCCGATAAAGGAACGGAAATAGGATTTCAATTCTCTCTTATAGATTGCTAACATTTTATTCCGCCTCCTTTGTAGTAGTTGAAGCACTGCCTGAGCTATTAGTGTTTATTGACCCTTCGTCGGATGCCTCGACATTATTGTCTGCATTTTCACCTACTGCTGTCACTTTTTTATGCCGGGTAAACAGTTTTTTCTTCTCAGGCTGTGAGGACGCTACATCTTCTGTCAGTTCCAGGAAGATGTCTTCCAGAGATTTCTCCGCATGGGTCATCTGCAGAATCGGCAGCTTTGCGTCTGCCAATGCATAGAATACCTGCTCCCTGATGTCGGCATTTTCTTTGGAGATCACTTTCAGTTTTGCAATATTTTTGGATGCCTCCGTGTTCTCTTCGATCCGGTCGATCTGTGAGATCTCCTGCAATGCCCTCTTCACCGCAGCGGCGCTTCCCTTAACTTCCAGGTTCAGCTCCATGGAGCCGCTCATAAGCTTCTGCAGATTCTCCGGAGAATCGCTGGCTACCAGCTTACCGTGGGCTATGATCATAATATGGTCGCAGACCGCGCTGACCTCCGACAGAATATGGGAGCTAAGGATCACGGTATGATTCTCCCCCAACTTACGGATCAGATCACGGATCTCGATGATCTGTTTCGGATCCAGACCTACCGTGGGCTCATCCAGAATGATGACCTCCGGGTAGCCAAGGATCGCCTGTGCCAGTCCGACTCTCTGTCTGTAACCTTTGGAAAGGTTCCTGATCAGACGCTGTTGCATATCGGCGATCTGTGTCATTTCCATGACCTCATCGATCTGCTGCTTCCGCTCTTTTTTCGGAACTTTTTTCAGTTCTGCCACGAAGTCCAGGTATTCTCTGACAGTCATGTCAACATACAGTGGCGGAAGCTCCGGCAGATAACCGATGGCACGCTTTGCCTCCTCCGGATCTTTTTGGATATCTTTGCCATCGATGGTCACAGTGCCCTCCGTAGCTGCCAGGTAACCCGTGATGATGTTCATTGTCGTGGATTTACCGGCGCCGTTAGGACCAAGAAAACCGTAGATCTGACCCTTTTCCACGCGGAAAGAAAGATGATCTACGGCTATATGGTCTCCGTATTTTTTTGTAAGATTGGTTACTTCTATCATATTTGCCTCCCATATCAGTTACTTGCGCTTACCTCAAATAATTCCCGATACTTGTGTCAATCATTATTTGGTGTACTTGTATTACTATATGAGGCAAATGTCATCAAAAGGTGAAACATTTGTGAAAATTGTGTGAAACCGGTTTTGAATCCTACAAAAAACTTTTCACCTTATCGTCAAAGAAGTGCTTAAGTTACCGGCTTCCACCGCCAGATGCAGCGGCAGCTTCTCTGCCGGAATATCCTCAAAAATAAACTCCGGCCCTCCGGTCTGCGCCGACTGAAACAGGAAAAGTACCCCGTCCACATAGAGCACCACTTTTTTCTGGTTGCTGTAGACTGTCAGGGAGAGCAGACCGTTCTCCTGCCGGTGCAGGGTAGAAAGTGCCGGATAGAGTACCGGTTCCCTACTCCATTTCGCCTGATAATAGTAATAGTGCTCCGTCAACGTCCTGCCGTCCTCCGAAAGCAACATCTCCTGCGTAGTTTCTCCGGGTAATCCACGGTATATGGGGATTTTTTCGTCTGTTATCCACAGGTCTTTTACCAAAAATCCTCGTTTCAGGCATAACCTGTAAAAATGATCTGTTCCCGGATTCTGCCTTACCCCATTTTTCTGTCCGGCATTGTCCTGCCCGGTCTTTTCCTGTCCTTCGCTTTTCCTGTCGTCATTGTGAAACAGAATCGCATTGGCTCCCATCCGTGCCAGCCGCTCCAGATCTCTTTCCATCTGTTCGTCCTGCGTACCGTACTCACTGAGTTGCGGTGGCAGCCGGTATTCTACGATGTGTGGATGAAATTCGGCTTCGTTCAAATAGATGCCTTTTTTCTCTATGACACGCAAGTCATAAATTGCAAGGTCCCGCTGCCAGTACACTTCCCGTCGATTTTCGAAATCTTCTGAATCCCGGAATTTTCCTGAATCCTCTGTTTTAAAAAGACTACTATCGATCCCGGTTGGGAACCGCAGCCAAGCTCTCACCTGATAGAGATAGGGATCCTTCCTCCCATTCCACAGGTGCGGCCGCAATAATAACGCGGTCATCGGATCCTGATCCACATTCCGATAATTTCCATAAAAAATAGGGCGACCGCCTCCTGCTGTCTCCCATATTTCCATTCGCATCTCAGTCTCCCGCCGCTCCGTCAAAAATTCTTCCGGCAGCTTGAATTCCAACTGTGCTTTTCCATTTTCCAGATTTACTATAATTATAAGATCCATCCGCATCTGCATCCCTCTTTTCCGGTTTCTCCCTTATAGAAAGAGTTTTTGCAAATTACGAAACTTTATGCTTACTATCCTTACATCGGGCAGGATCTTCTCCCCGGTACTTCCTCCCCCGAGACATATCCTGCATGAAACTCCATATTAATGTCCCGAAGTTCCTTCTCCCCATCGATGTATGCCTGATACATCTCTGCCAGTCCGGACGAACAACCGTCACAATTTGCTTCCATATATCCTAAGGATTCCGCTACGATCTGCTCCCGTTCTTCTCTTGTAGTATCTTTGATCAAATATCCTGCCATACGAATCTTCCTGCCTTTCCTTTTGCTTAGTGTCAATGTACCACACTCCCAAAGTTCCCACAAGTTTTTTCACAAAATACTTGTCCTGACCACGTGTGTATTTTACTATAGAAGAAAGTTGCGCTATGGATGATTCCTGCACAGGCAGCGCCTATGGGACTTTATTCTAGCTGAAACGAACGATTAAGGAGCCAGGTTCTCATGATTTACTGGATTTTAGCCACTTTAACAGCATTTTTCATAAAAGGTCTGTGCGGATTCGCCAATACACTGGTATTCACCTCTATTTTAAGCTTCGGCATCGTAAATGCTAATATTTCTCCGGTGGAACTGCTGATCGGTTATCCGTCGAACCTGATCCTAGTATGGAAAAAAAGAGCTTCCCTGCATCCGCGTATCTTTTTCCTCCCTATGCTGTTCGTTCTTGCCGGCAGCATTCCGGGGGCATTTATTTTAAAATACATCAATGCCAATATCGTTAAGATCATCTTCGGTATTGTGGTCATAGGCATTGGAATCCAGATGTGGTTTCAACAAAAAGGGGCAAAAAATGAAGAGACCTTTTCCCCGAAAAAAGTCTCTCCTCTATTCACCGTAATAGTAGGACTCTCCGCCGGATTACTCAGCGGGCTATTTGGTGTCGGCGCTCTGCTGGCCGTTTATATGACAAGCGTCTGTGAAGATAATGATGCCTTCAAAGCTAATATCAGCGCAGTATTTGCTGTAGAAAGCACCTTTCGCATCTGCCTGTACAGTGCTTTGGGACTGATCCGGTTCGAGACGATCCGGCAGGCGATACTCCTGATTCCCCTAATGCTGTTGGGATTATTCCTTGGCCTGAAGAGCAGCGATCTGATGGATGAAAAGCTCATCCGCAAAATCGTGATTCTCCTGCTCATTCTCTCAGGAATTGTGCTTGTTGCAAAAAGTATTTAATTTACTCATACAGCTGTCCGTCTACAATTCTTACGATACGCTTCGCGGACTGTGCCACTCCCAGATCATGTGTGATCATTACGATCGTGTTGCCCATGTCGTTTAATTCCCGGAACAGCTTCAGTACCTCCTTGCCGCTGGTCTGATCCAGGGCGCCGGTAGGCTCATCCGCCAGCAGGATCGCCGGCTGGCCTACCAGTGCTCTGGCAATGGATACTCTCTGTTTCTGACCACCGGACAATTCATTGGGCTTATGTCCGATACGATGATCCAGCCCCAGCAATTTAATCGTATTTCTGCACTTTTCCTCTGCTTCTTCGTGGGTCATTCCCCGCATACAGGATACCGTCACTTCCGATAAAATCCTCAAACGCCTGCAGCTGTTCTTCTCTTTTTTCTTTTGTCTCTTCCGCTTCCTGCAAAGTCTCTTTCAGATCTTCCACGGTAGCATTATAAGTGGTCTGCGCATTCTGCCCGGTAATCACGGTTTCCTGATAAGTTTCTTCCATGTCGAGTTGATTGATCTTCTGCTTTGCCTGCGCCGCAGCCAGTTTTTCCTGAAGGGATGCTGCGTTGGCCTGCTTCTGCTCCAGCTGCACCTGTAGAGAAGTTACGTTATTTGCCACACTGCTTGACGAAGTATTCCGAATGGACGACGCATAGGAAGCACTGATCTTCTGGGTATCGTAGTCAGTCTGGGCTTCCAGCAGGGATAATTCATAGATGCTCTCTGCCTCCGCATAGTCTGCCAGTGCGGAGGCAACAACATTCTTAAGCAATGCCCGGACTGCTTCCACGCTGTCGTCTGTGAATTTCAGAAGTTCCTGCCCCTCGGTAACTCTCTGCACGTTCCGCCATAGACAGTGCCGTCTCGTAGGTCAGCTTCGCCTGTGCCTGCTGGATTTCCTGATTTTCCTTTGCCTCCGTGACTGCCTGCTGAAGGCTGGGAATCTTTAACTGTAATGTTTGTAAGTTAAAAGAAGCATTAGTGACAGCATCGTCATATTTCTCCTGTGCCTCTTCCAAATCCTTCAGGTTCTGCTCTAAAATGTTGTAGAGAGATGCCAGAGTTTTTACATTCGAAGAATTGCTGTCCTGTCCACTGCTGCCCAGCACATTGCCTGCGGTTCCACCTGCTTGCACAGATCCGGCTGACCCGCCGGTGATCTGGGACCAGCCAATTCCCCACTCATCCAGTTTATCCGTCAATGCTTTCAGGTTCTCATCATAGATTGCCTGATATTCATCTACCTTGAAATAACTCTTATAGGAACCGTCATTAACGTATGACTCATATTCCGCTATGTCATCCTCCGCATCCTGCAATTCCTCTTCCGCCCTGGTCACAGCACTCTGCAGACTTGCTACCGTCTCATCATAGACATCCTTAGCCTGTTGTCCGGTAAGAATGGCACTGTCTCTCGTATACTCCGCTGTGATCAGGTTCTGCTCATATTCGATAGCTCCGGTGCGATACGCAAGCTCCGCATCCCGAAGCGTCCTCTCCAGTTCCTTTCTGGCTTCCTCCACACTGTCCTCCGTAAGCTTTAAAATCTTATCTCCTGCCGTTACCTCTTCCCCGGAGACCGCATAGACTTCCTCAATCTCTAACTCTGTCGTCAGATTTTCCACATCAAAGCTCGCCTCCGTGATATCGACATTGGTAACACCTGACGCAACAGTCATATCCTCCGTGAAGGTCAGTCCCGCCATATTACCCGGCATGGAAAATTCTGATTGATTGCCGTTTCTATGTAATATCACCACTACTGCCACAGAACCTCCACCCAACGTAAGTACCAGTACCAGCGCAACGATGATCCATTTTTTGTTTTTCTTTCGGGAAAAAATTATCTGTTTGATCTCTTTGTTTTTCACGACGAACCTCCGATTGCTATTCCGTCCAAATTCCGTTGTTTTCTCAAGTATAGTTGGATTTTGTATTGAAAAAGTGTTCACTCTGCGAAAAATCTGTGTTCTGTATGAGCTTTTCCCCCTGCTTACGTCTATGCAATTGCGCAAGTAAAGCACTAAAAAAACAGTGCTACAGGATCCCTTTTGGGGAAGCCTCTAACACTGCCTCTATTATAAACTCATGTATAAATTCACAAATTCGTGCTATCGCGCTAATATGCCCGGAAAAACAAATCACCGCTTCCGGGAAACACAGATATCCTCCAGATTCTGCGCGCCCTCCGGTCCGATGGGTCTGCCGCCTGTGGTGATACCCCATCCTGCACGGATCTTGATAATATCGTCGATCTGTCCCTGGGACAACAACGTCTTCTTCCCTAAGATAAAGTTGTTCATCATCAGGATCTTCGCATAATATTCCGTAGTCTCCATGCGGTAATATGCCTGCATGAGGTTTTCTCCCCAGGTCAGCGCTCCGTGATTCGCCAGAAGTACCGCATTGTAGTCACGGCAGTACGGAGCTACCGCTTCCGGCACTTCCTCTGTCCCGGGCAGTGCGAAATGCACTAACGGAACGCACCCTAAGGACAATACCCCTTCCATCAGCACCGGCTCTTCCAGACTGATGCCCGCGCAGGCAAAAGCCGTAGCCGTCAACGGATGCGCATGCACCACGCCCTGTACCCTCGGGTTCTCTTTGAATACTCTGAGGTGCATCTTGATCTCGCTGGAAGGCTTGTGCGTTCCCTCCAACACATTCCCGTCCAGATCCAATTTTACCAGCATGTCTTCTGTCATAAATCCCTTAGAAACTCCCGTTGGTGTTGCCCAGATCTCATTATCTCCGACTTTACAGGAGATATTTCCGTCGTTCGCTGCCACGAAGCCGCCCTGATACATCCTGCATCCTACCTCTAAGATCATCTGTTTTGCCTGTGCATCTGATATATATTCCATCATCTTCTCCTTGTCCATCTGATATTCCTAACAATCTTTTATGTATGATTCCTGCGATATTCTTTCGTAACTAATTGGATTTCCCTAGGTATTATAACACATTTTAATTCTTTTTTATGATACTAAAAACATTGATTATAGGAAAATATAATCTATACAAAAAAATTCAAAATGCTATAATTAAATTTAAATCATTTTGCCAACACATACGAAGGAAGCATAGCACTATGACACAAAAAAAAATCAAATTTTTTCATATCAAATGGCTGCTGCCGCTATGGATACTTCTTATCGGCAGTATTGTCTTATATATGATCGCTCATGCGGTACAGCAGGACGACTCCAGGCACATCCGCACTCTTGCGGAACTAAATGCTGTAACCTACGGTGATAACATGATCGCAGATCTGAATGCCGGTATCAATATCACGGATACACTGGAGCAGATTCTGATCAGTACGGACGGCAGAATCGACAAATTTGATATCATTGCGGACAGAATGATGGCAGGTTACGTCCGGAGCATCCAAGTGGCTCCCGGGGGCATCGTAACAGATATCTATCCCGCCGAAGGCAACGAAGCAGGTAAAATAGACCTGATCCATGACAAATACCGCGGAGAGACTGTAAAATACAGCATTGCCAATGATGCGCTTATCATACATGGTCCTTTTGAGCTGGAGCAAGGAGGACACGTTCTTTCAATCCGTAATCCAGTTTTTTTACAGGATGAGAAGGGTACTCCCTATTTTTGGGGCATGACTATGGTTATCATCAAGGTTCCTGATATTTTTCAGCATTCCGCTGATGCCTTAACCAATTTCGGTTATCAATACCGGCTATCGAAGACCATCTCACCTCTGACCGATGAATATACTGTGGTAGACCAGTCGGAGGAGACTCTGATGGATCCCGTCTCTTATGATTTTACTCTGGGTGGATGTAACTGGAGGCTGGAAATCATGCCCACCGGTGGCTGGAAGAATGGCACACTTTTACAACTGATAGTATTATGTGGCATTGCAGTGATCCTACTACTGATGGTTCTAACGATATCTATACTACTCGTTGACGAGCAACGCAAAAAATTTCGCAGACTCTCTCTGACGGATTCTATGACCGGTCTCTTAAATCGTAACGGATTTAATTTGCAGCTGGAGGAGTATCTGGAGGGAAACAAGCAGAAAAACTGTGTCGGTATATTACTTGACGTGGATAATTTTAAATTTATCAATGATGTCTATGGTCATACTATCGGTGATCAGGTTCTATTGCAGCTTTCACAATCCTTAGTGCAGGCTTTTCCGGATAATTCCATTATTGCCAGAAATGGCGGTGATGAGTTCTGTATTATCCTGAAGGATTGCAGTGCAGAAGAAGCTGCCCCAATGATAGACGCTTTCAGCAAGACTTCCCGCTCTTTTTCAGCCAAAGGCGTCGAACACAATTACAGCATTTCCCTGGGCTATGCGGAATACCCCGCCAACGCAGAAAAAGTCTCTGACATTCTCCGTTATGCCGACATTGCACTCTATGAGGTAAAATTACAGGGAAAACATGGTGCTCTGGCCTACCGGCCGGATTTCCACAATTCGAAACGGACACAGCTTGGTTTTTCATTATCGGATATTTCTGACAACCTGCCGGGTGCCTTTTTCATCTACCGGGCCGAAAAGGAGAATGAACGCATCCTGTATGCTAATCAGGAAATGCTTCAGCTGACAGGATGTACGGATCTGGATGATTTTATGCATTTTACGAAACATCAATTCCGTAATCTGGTGCATCCTGAAGATCTGACACAGGTAGAAGAAAGCATCTGGCAGCAGATAGAATCCGGCATGAACGGATACAATGATTATGTCAAATACCGACTTGCTGTCAAAGATGGAACTTATAAGACGGTTCTGGATTATGGGCGTATCGTGGAGAGTGAACATTATGGCTCGGTTTTCTATGTATTGGTAGTGGATTGCGAATTTATCAAAACACTCTACGATGATTAATCATAAAAATAAAAGAATAACAAACTTTCCTCCGGGGCATACTGGTTCCGGAGGAATTTTTATATGAAAGATCAGATTAAATCTTACTTACAACGTTTGAATCACGGAGAAACTCTGGAAAGTGTCCAGGCGGATTTCGTCCGGGAATGTAAGGATGTGGATCCTTCTGCAATTATGCAGGCCGAACAGGAGCTGCTACGGGAGGGTACTTCCATCGAAGAATTGCAGCGGCTCTGTGATGTGCATTCCGCCCTGTTCCATGATTCCGCGACAGATGCCCAGAAATTGCACGCTAAGGACATACAGGACCAACGGCTCTCCGCTGCTGCCGCCCTGATCCAGATCTCCGGACATCCCCTGCAAACTTTTACGCTGGAAAATGCAGCACTGGAAAAGCTGATTGCCCGTGCGAGGCAGGCATTGGAAAATAATGGAATTACCAATGAACTGCTTGACGAGCTGCGCCAGATCGCTATCCACTATGCCAGAAAGGGAGACTTACTTTATCCACATTTGAAGGTGCAATATGGGATCAGCGGTCCCTCTGCGGTCATGTGGACAGTGGATGATGAGATCCGGGATGAACTGAATGCCCTTGCAAAACAAAAAGACCAAAAAGAAACCGATGCATGGAAACAACGTTTGAAAGCCGTATTATCCCGCATGGAAGAAATGATCTACAAGGAATCCAATATCCTCTTCCCCAACTGCGCACTGAATTTCTCGGAGGAGGAATGGTATCACATTTACCGGGATGCCAAAGATTATGCGGAATGCTTCGGTATCCGGGGTGATAGTTGGGAGGCTGCGGAAGCACATCTGACCGACACTGCCTCTACGGCTGACACCATGTCTGCGGAACACGCTTTTACAGGTAGTGAGACCAGAATCCACCTCCCCAGCGGCAGTCTGACCCTGTCGCAGCTGACCGCCATGTTGAATACGATTCCTTTGGAGATCTCTTTCGTAGATATCGATAATATCAATCGCTACTTCAACGAAGGTCCCAAGGTATTCAAGCGTCCCGGTATGGCATTGGGCCGGGAGGTCTTCACCTGTCACCCGCCTAAGATCGAAGAACGGGTTCGCCGCATTATCGGAGAATTCCGTGCAGGGAATCTGGACCAGGTACCGGTCTGGATGGACAAGGACGGCCGGACTTTCTTAGTGACTTATTATGCCGTCCGGGATAAGCAGGAGCAATATCTGGGAACGCTGGAACTGGTACAGGACATGGAGTTTGCAAAAGAGCACTTCCGCTAGGACAGTGCTCTTTTCTCTTCTTGTGCTTCCTCTACATAAATACGTGCATTTTCCAGATTCCACCGGATCTCTTCTTCGGTAACAGCACGTTTTACTTTCCCGGGATTACCGACGACCAGGGAATTATCCGGGATCTCCACATTCTGCGTCACCAGTGCTCCGGCACCGATGATGCAGTTTTTCCCGATCTTACAGCCATTCATCAGAATGGCTCCCATACCGATCATGGTATTGTCGCCGATCTTACAGCCGTGGACGATCGCACCGTGTCCAATGGTCACATGATCTCCAATCTCCACCGGATATCCACTGCCCAGATGCACTACCGCATTGTCCTGAATATTGCTCTCTTTGCCGATGACGATAGAATCTCTGTCGCCCCGGACCACCGCATTGTACCAGATTCCGCTATTTTCTCCGATCGTCACATCTCCAAGCACCACTGCTCCAGGCGCTATAAATGCTGTATCATGGATCTGCATATATATTTTCTCCTCTGTACTTTTATCTATTCATTACAAAGTGCACACCGCATATAACGGTACATTTTTCATCCAACCCTGATCAATATATTTCTTTGCCGAAAAGCGGATAGCTGTCTGCGGATGATATTTTTCACAATAACATTTCAGGCTCTGCGATTTCAGGTTTGTCTCTGCTTTTACTTCGATGGGAACAACATCTTTTCCCATTTGTATCATAAAATCCTGTTCAAAGGTTGCTTTTTCCGTTCCGTAATAATAAGGTGTATATTTTGTATCCGAAATAATCTGTTGTAATACGTATTGTTCCGTCAATGCGCCTTTAAATTCAACAAAAATATCATTGCCCTCCAGAATACTCATGGCATCTAAATCACTCATTGCCCCCAGCAGTCCTACATCCAGTACAAACAGTTTATATACATTCATCTCTTTGTATGCAGCCAGCGGTACATGTGGCTCATTCACACGATTTACCTTGTAAATCAGTCCGCAATCCAAGAGCCACTGTATCGCAATTTCAAAATCTGCACTTCTGGCTCCTTTTTTTATCTGTCCGAAGAAAAACTTCTTATTTTCCTTTGCCAGCTGTATCGGAATGGATTCCCATACCATACGAATTCTGGGAAGATCTTTGGCATCTATATGTTTTCCAAAGTCTCCCCGGTACTGACGTACTATGTCTTTTTGTAACTCCCGAACACCGGCATAGTCCTTCTGCTCTCTAAAAAGGTCAACTACTGCAGGCATTCCACCGGTATAATAATAATTTTTTAGCCAAAATAGGTATTTATCCGAAAAGTTGTCTATAATGGAAAAGTCCTTGCTGTCCAATGCCCCAGACAAAGCTTCTTCCCCCATGGCGCATAGAAATTCCCTAAAATTCAAAGGATAGAGATCCAACAGTTCCACCTTGCCTACCGGATAAGATACTCCCTGATGAATCGCTACTCCTAACAGGGACCCCGCTGCAAGAACATGATACTCCGGTGCATCTTCGCAGAAATACTTCAGAGATTCCAGGACTCTCGGTGCATCCTGAATTTCATCCAGAATGATCAACGTATCTCCGGGAGTAATTGTGACCCCTGTTTCGATATTAAGATTCATAAGAATTCTCTGAATGTCAAAATCCATCTCAAAGACATCGCTCATTCTCTTATTATTATAAAAGGATACATATGCCACTTTGGGGAAAAATTGTCTTCCGAATTCCTTCATTAACCATGTTTTTCCCACCTGTCTTGCGCCCATAATAATCATGGGTTTTCTTTTTCCCTTTTCTTTCCAGCTTTGTAATTGTTCCATGGCAAATCGTTTCATTGGCGGCCTCCTTTCTTACATAATATAGTTTACCACATTTTTTTCGATCAAATCAATTGTATATTCAACATTTTTTCTGACCAATATTTTATGATTTAATACATTTTTTCCAATCAAAAAGGAACAATCCTCCGAATTGGGTAAATAGCAAATTTAAGTACCGACAGACGAATCTGTCGATGCCTTTTTTATATCCTTATTCCTTACTGATATTGTGAGATCACATCATATCCCTGCCGGTCCATCCGGACGAGGATCAATCCATGCACTCCTGCGCTGTAGTAATCGATGCCGTTCCCGGCGGCATACTCTACGAGGAGGGGATTGCCGATGTCCTCGGAATCGGTGATGATCGCTCCGGGTGCAACAGTCTGGAGCCAGGTCTCTCCGTTGGATGTGTAGACGCCGTGGTGATTGGACTTCATGACATCCGCCCGTAGTGCGGTGCCGTACCGCGCCGCCAACAGCTCCTCTTTGTCGATACAGAGATCTCCGCTGGTCAGATAGGACGAGTTGCCGTACATGAATTTCATCAGAATTGACACATCGTTCACGCCTTCGTCCGTGTTATCACACCGATCCAACTCCTCCTGCGTCGGATAATACGCGTTGATCCGCACCTCTCCGATCGTCCACTGATATCCCTCGAGAACCTCCGAATAGATATGACTTCCCTTCTGCTTCAGATATTCCTCGAATTCCGGCTCCCTCTTGCTGGACTTCACATAGGAAGACCGGTAAAAGGCATCTATGCTGCCGCCGTGGTCGTACAGATATTCTGCCACCGCCAGTGCACCGCCCGCATGGTCATCATGTGCATGGGACAGGACGAAATAGTCCAAATGCGTGATCCCCAGATCCTCGAGCAGACGGATGATATGTCCGCTGCACGCGATGTACCCGGCATCGATCATCATCGTCCTGCCGTTGGGGAAGATCACCAGTGTGCAATCCCCGCATTTTGCCCGGATCCCCGGCTCTGTCAGCTGGGGAGTGAGCAGGTACAGATTGCCGTCTCCGCCGTAGGACAGCGCTTTTTTCGCACAATGAACGATCTCTTCGTAATGATCATAATGATCATAGCGATCGACCACGGATTTCGCCGCAGCCGCCATTCCGCCGCCGAGATACTCTCTCTCCGCTCCCAGCAGACACCGGTTGTCCGATGCCGTCATGCTAATATAGATCCGTTCCCACTGCGCCGGTGTACCCTCATACACCACCGTGTGCAGCGCCTCATCCCCGGCAAATGCCCGCATATCCACGTAGCGCAGGCTCGCCGGCAGCCATATCTGCTCCAATGCCGTGCATCTCTGGAACGCTTTCGCTCCGATCATCCACAGCCCTCTGGGCAGTGTGATCTTCTGCAGCACCGTACACCCGCGGAATGCAAATACGCCCAGCCGTTCCACGGTATCCGCCAGCTCGACCTCCTCCAGTGCCGTACAGTCACGGAAAGCTCCATCGCCGACCGCAGTGATCCCGCTGTCTATCGTCACACTGCGAATCTCCTCCCGGAATGCCTCCCAGGGTCGTTCCTTCCACTCACCCCAGTCCTCCATCGCTCCGCTGCCGCGAAGTGTCAGATTCCCCGTGTTTGCCCGGAAGTCCCACTCCATATTTATTATTTTACCCTTCATGTTATCAGAATACTCCTTATATCTGATGCCCTACAGCTTCAGTTTCCATACAAACTTGTTCCGCTCCAGGGGATAGATACTCTCTGTCACATCGATCACCTGACCTTTGTCATTCTTCGTAATAGAGGTGATCAGCATCGCCAGAGAGCCCTCTTTCATCCCCATGAGATGGCTCTCTCGTCCACCCAATGCCAGTGCCGTCATTTCCTTTTCCATACTGTAGCGGTTCTTCTTGTGCTCATTCAAAGCTGTCGTCAGGGAAGCCTTCGTAAAATCATAGTCGAACAGGAAGGAATCTCCCTCCGGCAGATAGGAAGTCGTCAGTACGATCGGTCCCTTGTCAAAGGAATCCTTCGCATATCTGAGACGGCTCAGCTTGATCACTTTTGTACAGTCCTCACCGAACTTCTCCGCCAACTCCTCCGTCGCCTCCATATAGCGGAACTCCAGCACCTCTGTCTCGACCTCGATCCCTCTGCGGAACATCTCGTTGAAAAAGCTCTCGATGAATACCGTGGTATCCTCCAGAACACGGGGAGCCGTCACGAACGTTCCCTTCCGCTTCACTCTCTTGAGATGCCCCTCCTGCACGAGCCGCAGCATGGCAGTACGCACTGTGGAACGGCTGACGCCGAACTGGTCACAGAGCTCTACTTCCTTGGGGATCATATAGCCTACCGGCCATTCTCCCGTATGGATCTTGTTCATAATATATTCTTCGATTTCTGAGTATCGTGCTGCCATATTCCATATCTCCCTGTCAACATTTAAATAGCGCCTGTAGCCGCTGTTTCTAACTGGTTTCCATTACCTACAGTATATCGAATTCCGGAAATCAATGTCAATAATTGGGCGTGTAATATGTACCAATTTAATGTAAATATATCACTAATAAGTACGTATTTCCAAAATACGTGCCCGGTCGATCCCGTATGCTTTGTGAACCGTCACCGTCAGCCGGTCACAGATCACGTTATCCACATCGATACGGTTCAATCGCTGATAATTTCCACGGATTTCCTTACAGAGTACCTCTTTATCCTCTCTGTAAAAGCGAATATCATAATCGCAGACCAGCTCATCCGGCAGTCCCTTCACCTGACGGTTCCGGACATTCCTCGTCATGGACGGCATGATCTCCTTCGTGAGATTCGTGTCAAAGGTCAGCTGCACCTGCTGCAATACCAACTTTTTGCCGAAATCCAGAGAGATGCTCGCTCCCTCTTCCCCGATCGGTGCTTCCCAGCAGTTGCTCTCGTCCCCGACCGGTCTAGCGACGCCGTTCAATACCTTCTCCGGCACATTGTCCCCGGTATATCCGGAGGCAGTCACCTTCGCCGACCGTGCAAAGTCCATCGGATCCTCATTGTGGAAGCCGGGGATATAGCAGTCGTCGCGGAGCAGCTCCTGCTGCAGCTCTGTGATATGTCCGCCGATCTCTCTCGGGGTGCATCTGTATTTTACCGCCATGGCTGCTGCCGTACCGACCGCCTGCCCGCCGATGGAGCAGGTACCCATGACTCTCGTCGTGCCGTATGCCATCTTAGAAGTGCTGATATCTCTTCCGGCGAGCATGACATTCTCCAGCTCCTTCGCATAATAGCATCTCCAGGGGATCGTATAACATCCGGTGAAATTCAGGATCCGGGAGGGGATCTTGTCCAGATCACGGATACCACCCCGGACGTGCTGATCCATCTGCCAGCCGCCGTAAGCGACGGCATCCGGGAAAATACGGTTCTCCAGTACATCATTTTCATTCAGGAGATAATCGCCCTCGATCCGTCGGCTCTCCCGATAGCCCGGCACGATGCCGACCCAGTCGAGATCCAGATTCTCCACCCCGTGATCGCCGACATTTTTCAGATGATCCCAGACACCGTAGACGCATTTCAACAGCTCATCACGGATGACCTCGCCGTCCCGGATGATGTCGTCATACTGTCCGCCCAGCTCGATCCACCAGTAACCGGAGTCCACGTTGGAGAAATGCGGCAGTCTGCCGCTGCCCTCCTCGAACTTCGTCAGCTGTCCGCCCTCCATATGGGAGCCGATGCTGTTGCCGTGCTCTCTGTATTTCAGGTCTTCCTCGGTATATTGATATGCCCAGTCGGGACGGATGAACTTCACCGGCTCACCGCGATCCACAGCGGAGAACATCAGCGTATTGCCCATCGTATCATCGTTCGGCTCCTCGGGTGCATCCGGCTCGTGGAACTCGTCGCGTCCCTCGCTGCCCATCCGTCCGGTGGCGCCGCCCATGGTCGCCAGTGTGCCGTGACCGGTGGCATCGACGAAGATATCGCCGTAGATCGTAAATTCCGTCTCCGTGGTGTTCTGGTGTCCGATGATGGCAGCAACTTTTTTACCGTCCATGATGACATCGTCCATATCAGTGTTCAGATAAGCGTCCAGATTCTCCTGAAAATGTACCTTTTCCCAGATCACGGAATCGAATACCGGGAACGATGCGTAGGGATTGCGCCGCTTATTTTCCAAT
>OODI01000362.1_pt1 | contig 20872 bp, 20 predicted proteins | sample 1671141 | NCBI WGS metagenome assembly OODI01 (sample SAMN06348126, study PRJEB24527) | human gut metagenome | biome: human gut; feature: ankylosing spondylitis patient; material: feces | host: Homo sapiens | place: China | collected 2015-10 | reverse complement strand
GCGACCACCGAGATCTACACTCTTTCCCTACACGACGCTCTTCCGATCTCAGCTGGCTGGAACGCTCTGCTCTTTTTGTTGCTTATTTCAGTTCCATATTGATGGACTTTTCCGTAAAGCCGTAGTTCCGGTACATCTCATACGCCTTTTTATTTCTGGCGTTCACCTGCAGCTCGATGGTGTCACATCCCTTTTCCGCCTTGAGCTGCTTCACTTTTTCAAAGAACTGGTGGCCGATGCCTTTGCCCCTGTACGCTTCCTCCACCGCCATGGTACTGACAAACAAAACATCCTTTGTTACCTGCGCCGGGCCTTCCACATGGCGCTTGAAGACTTCCAGAACACCAACAACGATGCCGTCCGTCTCGGCAATATACCAGCTGTCCCCTTTCAGGAGCTCAGCAAACAACCCTTTTGTAATCAACGGACTAGCCGGTTTGTAGACATCCGGCCGCCACTCGACATGCATCTGCTGCACCTGATCCATAATAGCAGAAAATCGGTCATAATCCTGCATTTGCGGGGTACGGATCGTTATTTTCATCTTGTTTTCTCCTTGTTGTATCAAAAACACCCTGTCTGACACGCTTTCGGGTCCAGACAAGGCATTTTGAGTTTCTTTTCAGTTGTTCGCTTCCACCTTGCTGAGCAGGATGCGGTCGTTGTCGAGGGCCTTGCCCGCGTTCTCACGGAACTTTTCGAGCAGGTCGTCCACAGTCATCCGGCTGCGCTCCTCGCCCTTGACGTCGAAGACGACGCGGCCCGCATCCATCATCAGGGTGCGGTTGCCCAGCTCCAGTGCCTGGTGCATGTTGTGGGTGACCATCAGGCAGGTGATCTTCTTTTCCGCGACGATGCTCTGGGTCAGTTCCAGCACCTTTTCGGCGGTGGCGGGGTCCAGCGCGGCGGTGTGCTCGTCGAGCAGGAGCAGCTTCGGGGTAACAAGGGTCGCCATCAGCAGCGTCAGCGCCTGGCGCTGTCCGCCGGAGAGCAGGCCCACCGGCTGCTTCATCCGGTCTTCCAGCCCCATATCCAGCAGGGCCAGCTTTTCGCGGAACAGGGCCTTATCCTTCCGGGAGATGCGGGAGAAGATGGCGTGGGGGGCCGTGCCTGCGCGGAGATAGGCCAGCGCCAGATTCTCTTCGATGGTCATGTTCGGGGCGGTGCCCTTGAGCGGGTCCTGGAAGAGGTGGCCGATGACCCGGCTGCGCTCAAATTCCGGGGTGAAGGTGATGTCCTGCCCGCCCAGCGTGATGCTGCCCTCGTCGGCGATGAAGCCGCCCGTAATGGCGTTGAACAGGGTGGATTTGCCTGCACCGTTCGAGCCGACGATGGTGGCGAAGTCGCCCGCTTCCATCCGGAGGCTGACGCCGTTCAGGGCCACCTTTTCATTGACCGTGCCGGGGTTGAAGGTCTTGTGCAGGTCGTTCAGTTCCAGCATTTCCATCTCAGACCGCCTCCTTCTTCTGGGCTGCATGCTTCCGCTTTTCAAAGGCCAGGCGGTTCTGGATGGCCGGCATCGAGATGGCAACGGCCACGATGAGGGCCGACACCAGCTTCATGGCGGCCGCCGGGACATTGAAGCGCAGGGCCACCGCCACAATGAAGCGGTACAGACAGCTGCCGAACACGACGCCCAGCACCCGGCGCACCATGGTGCGCTTGCCCACCAGCGTCTCGCCGATGATGAGGGAGGCCAGCGCGATGGTCACCATGCCGGTGCCCACGTTGATATCACAGCTCTTCTGGTACTGGGCCAGCAGACCGCCGGACAGAGCCGTCAGCGCACCGGAGATGCACAGGCCCACCGTGATGGTAAAGGCCGGGTTGATGCTGGACGCCCGCACCATGGCGGCGTTGTCGCCGGTCGCCCGGATGGACAGGCCCAGCCGGGTGCCCAGAAAGCCCACCATCCCGGCACCGGCCAGCGCGATGACCACCACGGCCAGCACCAGCTTATACCAGCCGCCCGTAAAGGCCAGCGCTGTTTTGGCCAGCGAGAAGACCGTGTCCGTCTTGACCAGCGACAGCGTGGACGAAAAGCCCATGACCGCCAGATTGATGGTATAAAGGCCGGTGTTCACAATGATGCCCGCCATGATGCTCTCGACGCCGAGGCGGGTCTGCAAAAAGGCTGTGATGAAACCGGAGCACACGCCAGCCGCCATCGCCGCCAGCAGGGCCAGAAAGGGGTGGCCGGTCAGTGCGACCTGGCAGGCCACAGCGCAGCCCAGCGTGAAGCAGCCGTCGGTGGACAGGTCTGCAATGTTCAGGATGGAATAGCTCAAGAACAGAGCCAGCGCGACAAGGGCGTAAATGCAGCCCAATTCCAGCGCGGTCTGGATCACGTTGAGCGAAAAGATACTCGCCAGCATGGTGTGTACTCCTTATTTTTTAATAACAGACGATTCCGTCACAGCTGCACTGTGACGGAATCGCTCTTGTTTTTATGAAATGAGATGGATTTAGAAGTTCTCCTGCGTGGTCACTTGCACGATCTCGGTGCAGTAGGGCTTGAAGGCTTCCTTGATCATGTCCAAAGTCTTATCATCCATGCCCAATGCTGCGGCCGTCTCTGTATTGATGGTCACAATGCCGTTGTCGAAGGTCTGGTAAGGCAGGTCGGCGGTGGTCTTGCCCTCGCAGAGCAGCTCGACCACCATGTCTGCGGTGGCCTCGCCCAGCTGGACGTAATCGACGCCGTAGCCCACGAAGGCACCGTTCAGCGCGAAACTGTCGGCACCAGTGAAGTGCAGGATCCCGGCATCGGTAAAGGTCTCGTAGATGGACAGCTCCGCGGTCATCACGGTGTTGTCGGTCGGGGTGAACACGGCCTTGACCCCGGCTGCAACGAGGGCTTCGGCCGCCATCTGAACTTCGGCGGTGGTGGTGCCGTTCTTTTCAATGTATTTGATGCCCTTGCTGTCGCAGAATGCCTTGGCATCTGCGATGGCCTGGGTGGAAGCATCCTGGCTCAGGTCGTACAGCAGGCCGATGGTGTCAATATCCGGGTTGACGGCCAGGATGAGGTTCATGATGGCGTCGGTGTTCAGGGCATCGGAAGTGCCGGTGATGTTCTCCTCGCCGTCAAAACCGGCAGAGACCGGGTCGGTGACCGCAGAGTAGACAACGGGGATGTCGGTATCCTCGACCGAAGCCAGCATGGTGGCGGCGGTGGGGGTAGCCACGGCCACGATGACGTCCACGTCATCGGCCACAAGGTCGGCACCGATCTGGTTCAGGTTGGTCTGGTCGGCCTGCGCGTTGGCGTAGTAGTCGGCATAATCAAAGGTCACGCCCTTTTCCCTGCCCACCTCATCCAGACGGCTCTCAACGGAGGCGACGATCTGGTTCAGAGAGGCATGGTCCACATAGTTGACGATGCCCACCTTGAAGGTCTGGCCCGCTTCTGCCGAAGCAGCTGCCGACGAGGCAGCGGCGCTGGAGGCGGTGCCGGAGGCAGCGGACGAAGCCGAACCACCGCAGCCAGTCAGGCTGAATGCAGAGACAGCGGCAGCGCCCAGAGCGGCCTTGAGGAAATTGCGGCGGGAGATCATGTTCATGGTTTTCATAGCGGTTGCTCCTTCCCTGGAGCGGGCGGCAGTAAAAAAGACCCGCTCCACTTGCGGAACGGGTCTTTTTATGGTAACAAAAGATCCCGTCCCTGTGTGTTCATCCACAAGGACAGGATCGAAAATACGATTCTGCGGTGCCACCTTGTTTGCTCTGCCCAAGCCAGCTGCTGGCTGCAGAGCCCCTCACGGAGAGCCAACACTCCCCTGCCCTGTAACGGAGGCTTCCGTCCCAAGCTACTGGAAAGCACTGGCTCTCGTTTGCCCGGCCCTCGGCGGCCCACGAAGTCCTGCCCCGCTCTCGCCCGTTTCCATCCTCCGGGCTCTCTAGCAGATGCGCTGTGCAGGTTCTCTTCCGCCTCATCGGTTTGATTGCATTATACACTTTATTCGTGTAAAGTCAAGAGGGAATTTTTCATCTATGCAATGGTTCAGATGAATCCGGTTTTCGTTTCCTTGACTTTTCTTGACTTCTTTTGTGAAACAACGTACACTGTGTTCATTATAATTTTCCGAAAGAAGGTGTTCTTCACGAATCCGACCGAAAATACCCTGCTGCATGGGCCGGTGCGTCCGGCGCTGCTGCGGTACGCCCTGCCCATCATCCTGAGCATGGTGGCCACCCAGTTCTATTCGGTAGCCGATACCATGATCATCGGTCTGCGGCTGGATGCCGACGCGCTGGCGGCGGTCTCCAATGCTTCCACCATCCTGATGCTCTTTCTGTTCATCTCCGGCGGCATGGAGCTTGGCGGCGGCCTGCTGGTGGCAGCAGGCCGGCCCACGGCCACCCGGCAGGAGATGGCCGAACTGCTCTACAACCTGCTGTTCGTCGATCTTGTGCTGGCGCTGGGCCTGACCGCACTGGGCTTTTTCACCCTGCCCGCCCTGCTCCGGCTCATCCGGACGCCGGAGGAGATCCTGGCTGAGGCGGTGCTTTATGGGCGGGTGTATCTGGTCGGCCTGCCCTTTCTGATGCTCTATGACCTGACCAAAGAGTGCATCATGGGCTGCGGAGACTCGAAAACACCGCTCCGGGCCGTAGTCGCCACCAGCGTGATGAACATCGTGCTGGACCTGGCGCTCGTTGGCCCCTTCGGGGTCGCCGGTGCGGCCGGTGCCACCGCTGCCGCGCAGATCGCCGGAGCGGGGTACATGCTGGCCCACCTGCGCAAAACCGAACTGAGTCTGCCCTTCCGCCGGGAGATGCTCAAGGCAAGCTACGCGAAGGACATCTTCCGCCTTTCCGCCCCCAACTCCCTGCAGCAGGCCAGCGGCACCATCATCACGACGGTCAAACAGGGGCTTCTGGGCGGGCTGGGCGTCGCGGCCATCGCGGGCTTTTCCTGCGCGGGCAAGCTCTCCAGCCTGCTGATGATGCCGGTGTACGGTTTTGTGCAGTCCATCGTCTTTTTCATCGCCCAGAACACCACTGCCCAGCAGCCGGGCCGGGTGCATACCGGCCTGCGGGAGGGGCGGCGCATCCTGTTTTTCTACTCGCTGCTGGTGGCAGCGCTCTGCATCGGGCTGAACGGCCCGCTGCTTCGGCTCTTCACCACCGACGCTGCTGCCGCCGCCTACGGCTCCACCATGCTGGCCTTTGAGGGCATCTCGTATGTGTTCACCGCGCAGAAGCATCTGTGCGAGGCCCGGCTGCGCGGTGCCCAGAAGATGGGGCTGTATCTGGCCTCGAACCTGGGGCAGATCGGACTGAATCTGGCCGCCTGCGTTCTGCTGGTGCCCCGCATCGGCTTTTCGGGCTTCTGGCTGTCCACCTGGATCAGCGCCCCCGCCGGCCTTGCGCTGGCCGCGCTGCTGGCAAGGATCGGCGCAAAACAACAGAGCTAACACAAAAAGCGCAGTGCTTGTACTGTGCTTTCATTTATGATATACTGTTTTTGCAGCCATCTGGCTGACAGGCGCTGTCTGCAAATGCAGGTGGTCACGCTCCTCTCCCCGGCGAAGCGTTGGGGGGAACGCGTTCTTCTTTGCTTCCCCTGACGCAAACGCGGAAGGGGGGATGTTCTATGACGCTGAGTGAAGTGCTTCAGCTGCTCGCCGTGATCGGCGGTGCAGTTTTTGTGACGTTTCAGATTACATGGACGATTTCCAACAGCAAAAAGAAATGACCGCCTCTGCCCTCACAAAGCAAGCGGTCATTCTTTTTGACACCTGAGCCGAGGAGGAGCTGACCATTTTGCAGCCAGCGTCTTTCTCTATTTGTAGTATAGTAATTTTTTATCGTTTTGTCAAGCAGAAGAGGAACACAATGGAACCTTTGAAGATCCAACACATCCCCCTGCCCCACCGGGCCGTGTTCGGCCCCATGGCAGGCTTCACCGATGCGCCCTGCCGCCGCCTGATGGCGCAGCACGGGGCCGGTTTCACGGTCAGTGAGATGGTGTCCAGCCGGGCGCTGGTCTACCACGACCACAAAACGGTCAGCCTGCTCAAGGCCGATCCCAACGGTGCCCCCTACGGCGTCCAGATCTTCGGCGAAGTGCCCCAGATCATGGGCGAAGCAGCCGCTGCCATCGAGGAATACGATTTCGACTTTCTGGACATCAACATGGGCTGCCCAGCCCCGAAGATCGTCTCCGGCGGCGCCGGCAGCAAACTGATGCTGGACCCCGACCTCTGCGGCAGGATCGTCGAGCAGGTAGTGGCGCACACCTCCCGGCCCGTCACGGTCAAGATGCGCAAAGGCTGGGACGCCGACCACGTCACCGCAGTCGAGTGCGCCAAGGCATGCGAACAGGCCGGTGCGGCCCTCATCGCAGTACACGCCCGGACGCGGGAGCAGATGTACACCCCCGGCATCGACCCGGAGATCATCGCCCGCGTAAAATCTGCCGTGCATGTGCCGGTGCTGGGCAACGGCGACATCCATTCGGCTGAAGACGCCGTCGCTCTGGTCAAAGAGACCGGCTGCGACGGTGTGATGATCGCTCGTGCAGCCCTGGGCGACCCGTGGCTGTTCGAGCGGGTGAACGCCGCACTGGAGGGCACCCCGGCCCCCAAAGAGCCGAATCTGCAGGCCCGGATGAACGCCCTCCGCCGTCAGGTGGAGGAGATGGTGGAGCAGAAGGGCGAATTCGTCGCCATGCCCCAGGCCCGCGCCCAGACCATGCACTACATGAAAGGGCTGAAGGGGGCGGCCTCCCTGCGGCGGTACTGCTGCGAGCTGACCCATCTGGAAGACATCGACCGCCTCATCGAGGCAGTGTTCGACCAGCAGCGCAAAGCGGGGCTTGACCCGGACGACGAGCGCGAGGTCCCGTTCCCCTGATTTTCCCGGACGATCCGGACTTTTTTTGAAACAAGAGGTTCTCTGCCATGACTTCATCTCACAGCCCCCGGCTTCTGGGGCAAAAACAGAACAAATTCCTGCTCACGGTCTGCCTATGTGCGCTGACAGCAGCTCTGATCTTCTTGCCGTTCTACCTTTTGGACGGCGGCTTTTTCCACTACGCCGGTGATTTCAACAGCCAGCAGATCAGTTTTTACCGCTACATGAACGGCTTTCTCAAGGGGATGGGCTACCCGGACGGCGCAGGCAGTGTCCGCAACACCTTCTCCTGGGCCACCGACCTGGGCAGCGGGGCGCTGAACGCCTATTCCTTCTACCTGTACGGCTCGCCGTTCTTCTGGTTCTCGCTGCTCTTCCCCCAGCGGTGGCTCCCCTATCTCATGGTCCCGCTGCTGGTGCTCAAGTTCGCCGTGGCGGGCGGCGGCGCATACCTGTATCTGCGCCGTTACGTGAAAGACCAAAACTATGCCGTGCTGGGCGCGGTGCTCTATGCCTTTTCCGGCTGGGGGCTCTACAACATCTTCTTCAACCACTTCATTGATGTGCTGGCCCTCTTCCCGTGGATGCTCTGGGCGCTGGACGAGGCCGTCTACCATGGGCGGCACGGGCTGTTCGCGTTCTGGGTCGGCGTCAACCTGCTGAACAACTACTTCTTCTTTGTGGGGCAGGTGCTCTTCCTGCTCCTCTACTTCATCTGTAAAGTCAGCGCGGGGGATTTCAAGCTCACGCCCCGGCTGTTCGTCCATCTGGCCTTCGAAAGCCTCCTCGGCGTGGGGTTGGGGGCCGTCATCCTCTGGCCCGCCGTCCTCTCACTGTTGCAGAACCCCCGCACCATCGACCTGTCCTCTGGCTGGGGCTTTCTGACCTACGCGAAACCCCAGCAGTACCTTGCCATCCTGCTGAGCTGGATCTTGCCGCCCGACTCACCCTATATGACCTCCATCTGGTCTGAGGGCGTCATCAAGTGGACGAGCATGACCGCCTATCTGCCCCTGTGCAGTCTGGCCGGTGCTCTGGCTTACTGGCGCGCCCGGCAGGGCGACAGCAAAAAGCGGATCGTTGCCACCTGCGCCGTCTTTGCGCTGGTGCCTGTGCTGAACAGCGCCTTCTATGCCCTCAATTCCAGCTACTACGCCCGGTGGTTCTATATGCCGGTGCTCATCCTGGCCGCCATGACCATCAACGCACTGGAAGACCCCGCCGTCGAGCTGGACCGCCCGGCCCGGAACATCAGCGGACTCGTCATTGCCACGCTGGCCTTTGCGCTGGTGCCGGTGCAGGATGCCAGCACCAAGGAATGGTCGCTGGGCGTCCTGCAAAATCCCGGCCAGTACGCTGCCGTGTTCGGCTTTGCCCTCATCGGGCTGCTGGTCTACCGCTGGGTCGCGCAGCGGTGGCGACAGGACAAGCGCCTGCCCCAGCGGATGCTGGCGGCGGTGCTGGCGTTCAGCTGCCTGTTCGGCATCACCCACATCGGCATCGGCAAGTTCGGCCAGTGGAACACCGACAGCGACCTGGTGGAAGAGTACACCAGCGCCCTGGCCCTGAAGGAAGACCTGCCGGAGGGCGACTGGCGCATCGACACCTACAAGACCCACGACAACCTCGGCCTCTGGCTGGACAAGAGCTGCCTGCAATACTTCGGCAGCACCGCCGCCCCCAGCATCCTCAGCTTTTACCCGGCGCTGGGCGTCAAGCGGGACGTCCGCAGCCAGCCGGAGCTTTCCAACTATGCACTGCGGGGCCTGCTGAGCGTGAAGTACCTCATCACCAAGCCCGACCGGCAGGCCGACTTCCTCGAAGAGGCCGATGCGGGCTGGGCCTATTACGACACGCTGGATGGCTACACCCTCTATGAGAACACCAACTACGTCCCCATGGGCTTCACCTACGACTACTATCTCACCGAGGACGATTATGAGTCCACCGTGACGGTCACCCGCTCCAATCTGCTGATGCGGGCGCTGGTGCTCTCCGATGCGGATGCCGCCGCATACAGCCAGTATTTGCAGCCGCTGCCCGCCGCTGAGCTGAACGACCTGACCTATGACCGCTACGTGCAGGATTGCGCCGACCGCCGGGCCTCGGCCTGTTCGGTGTTCCAGATGACCAATTCCGGCTTCCACGCCGAGATCACGCTGGACGCCCCGAACCTCGTCTTCTTCTCGGTGCCTTACGACGACGGCTTCACGGCCACGGTCAACGGCAAGGAGACTGACATCCTGCGGGTGGACGAGGGCCTGATGGCGGTGCTCTGCCCCGCCGGGGAAAGCACCCTTGATTTTGTCTACCAGCCGGACGGCATCCAGCTGGGCAAGCCTGTCACGCTGCTTTCGCTCGTGGTCTTCGTATCCTACACCCGATATTTTGCCTGGGACGAGCGGAAAAAGCGGAAGCACTGAAGAAAAGGAGAGCGTTCTATGGAACAGCGTCATTGGAAAAAAGCCGGCATCACTACCTCCCTGCTGGGCTACGGCTGCATGCGCCTGCCCACCCTGCCGGACGGCCGCATCGACGAAGTGCGGGCCGAAGCCCTGCTGAACACCGCGCGGGACGCGGGCGTCAACTACTTTGACACCGCCTACCCCTACCACGGCGGCGAGAGCGAGCCGTTCGTGGGGCGGGTCATCGCAAAATGGCCCCGCGAGAGCTTTTATCTGGCCACCAAACTGCCCCTGTGGCAGTGCGATTCGCTGGAAAAGGCCCAGCAGATCTACCGCAGTCAGTTCGAGCGGCTGGGTGTGGACACCATTGATTTCTACCTGCTCCATTCCCTGCACCGGGCACGGTACGACAAGGCCAAGGCGCTGGGCATCGTGGACTGGCTCTGGGAGGAGAAGAAGGCCGGGCGCATCCGGAACTTCGGCTTCTCCTGCCACGACAACGCGGACGGGCTGGAACACATCCTGCGGGACCAGCCCTGGGATTTCTGCCAGCTGCAATACAACTACCTTGACACCGACGACCGCGCCGAGGAGATCGCGGGCGACCGCGGCTATGCGCTGACCGAAGAACTGGGCATCCCGCTCATCATCATGGAGCCCATCAAGGGCGGCACACTGGCCAACCTTCCGCCGGACGCTGCGGCGCCGCTGACCGCCCTCGACCCCGCCGCCAGTGCGGCTTCCTGGGCGCTGCGCTGGGTAGGCAGCCATAAAAACGTCCACCTGATCCTCTCCGGCATGAGCGCCGAAGAGCAGCTGGCCGACAACCTTTCCACCTTTGCGCCCTTCCGCCCCCTGAACGCAGCGGAAGATGCCGCTGTGGCCGAAACGGCCCGCATCCTGCACAGCCGCATCAAGATCGGCTGCACGGGCTGCCGGTACTGTATGCCCTGCCCCATGGGCGTGGACATCCCGGAGAACTTCAGCATCTGGAACCGGCTGGGGATGTTCGGCCAGCCGGACGCCGTCCGACACCAGTGGACCGCCCGCTTCCCGGATGCCGAAAAGGCCAGCCACTGCATCCGCTGCGGCAAGTGCGAGGCCGTCTGCCCCCAGCATCTGCCCATCCGCACTGCGCTGGCCCAGCTGCAAACGGAACTGGATGCACTCTGATCTTCCCGCAAACAAAAAATACCGTGTCTCCGGCGTGGGGACACGGTATTTTTTGCTTTGATGGTTTACCACTTCATGCCGATGGCATCCAGACGGCGGATGCGGTCCTCGGTCAGCTTCGGGTCATTTTCCGCGCGGGCCGTGCGCATCCGGCGGACCCAGTCGCCCAGACCGAAGCCGTCTTCGCTGCGGTAGGTGGCCGACGGCAGCAGGTCGCCGTTGGCCTTGGCATAGGCCGCTGCATGTTCATAGGCCAGGTCCCACTTGGCTATGCGGGCGTCCCATTCCATGCCGATGCCGTCCAGCCGTTTCACATGCTCCGGCGTCACCTGGAAGGAGTCGGGCCGGGTCTTGCGGGCAGCGCGGAGGTTCGACATCCAGACGCCCAGCCGGAACCCACCGGCTGTGACGTAATTGGAGGGCACCAGCAGGTTGCCATGCTCTTCGGCATAGCGGGCGGCTTCCTCAAAGTTGTGCTCCCAGTTCTTCTCCCGCAGGCTCTCCTTGCCAGAGGGTGCCGCACTCTGCTTGTGGGGCTTTTCGTCCTTGAGCAGCTCGTCCAGCTCGCGGCGGTGCACCTCACCCAGGCGCGGGTCGCCGGTGCGGCGGTACTGGCGCTGGCGGTAGAGCCAGCTGCCCAGCCAGATGCCGTTCTCGGTCTTATAATTCAGCGGGATCTCCAGATCTCCGTGCTCTGTCCGATACTTCTGGGCCAGCTCGAAGCGCTCCCGCCAGGGGTCGTATTTGTCCCAGACCATCCCGATCTCGTCCAGCTGGGCCTTGCGTTCCGGCGTGACGCGGGCGCTGGAATTGTCCGGGTTCTGCCAGGCGTAGCGCTGGCGGGCGATCCATTTGCCCAGCAGGATGCCGTCCGGCGTGACATAATTGGAGGGCACTTCCAGATCCCCGAACTGCTCGGCGTACCGCTTAGCGGCCTCGAAGTTCTCCTGCCACTTGCGGACATTCCGGTTGACCCAGTTGATGCCGATGGCTTCCAGCCGCTCGACCTGTTCCAGAGTCAGCTCGCCGTTCTTATAGGCGCTGCGCTGGCTGCTGAGCCAGACGCCCAGCGCGAAGCCATCCGGCGTAACGTACTTGATGGGCGCTTCGAGATCTTTGTGTTCGAGATAATAGCGGGCGGCTGCGGCGTAGCTCTGCTCCCACAGGTCGGTGGAAGCGTTCCACACCATGCCGATGCCCTCCAGCCGCTCGATGCGGGCGCGGCTCAGGTTGCCGCTGACGTAGCGCTGGCGGTTATAGACGATCCACTCACCCAGGGCAAAGCCGCTGCGGTCGCGGTAGCGCACCGGCACCAGCAGGTCGCCGTGGTCGTCGCGGTACTTCTGCGCCGAGGCAAAGGCCTTTTCCCAGGCCAGCTCCGAGCGCTGCTTCCAGCCGATGTTCAGCTTGTCCAGCCGGGCGATGCGGTCTGCATCCAGACGGCCCGGCTTCTGCCCGGCCCGGACCTGGCGCTGCGTTTCCAGCCAGCGGCCCAGAGGCAGGCCGTCCTCGGTCAGATAGTTATAGGGCAGCTGCAAATCGCCCCGCTCTGCGGCCACAGCCGCCGCCGCTGCATAAAAAGCCTCCCACCGGGCTTCCAGTTCCTTTTTCAGGCGGCAGTACAGGTGATAGCTCTGGCGCATGGGCTTCTGCTGCTGGAAGCCGGGGTGTTCGCTGCCTGCGCGGAGCATAGCGGTGGTGCATTCCTTTTGTAGCACACGGCCATTGCCCAGACCGTCGAACCGGGCGGTCAGGTCGAACACCGGGATGGGCTTGCGGCCGCAGGCCACCAGCGCCCGGCAGAGCATCTGGCGGAATCGGCCTGCCTCGCCGGTCTCGCGGACCAGAATGGCACCCGCCAGCCCCTCAATGGGCTGCTGGACACCCGGCGAGTTGACGCAGAACAGCACCTTCGGCCCCGTTTCGGTGGAGGTGCAGAACTGTTTTACTGCCTCGGCGTCGCGCAGGCAATCGCACTCGGCACGGTAGAAATGGGCATTCGAATCCACGGTGCGGAGGAACTCTTCCAGCTGTTCCTGCACCTCGTCGAGGTAGTCCTCCGACTCAAAGATGGCCAGATAGCGGCCCTGGGTGTCGGTCAGGACGCGGGGCATCAGGGCGATGGGGTTCTCGGCCTGCCGCACCGACCAGTTGATCTCATCGTATTGTGCGCTCAGCGCGTTGGTCTGCGCGGGCAGGTGCAGGTTCTTGATCCGGGCGCGGAGCAGATTCATCTGCCCTTCCTGCGGCCAGAGCATCGCGGCGTAGTTCGACGGCACCGGCAGAGTGCCCAGCGCCATTCCCTCGCCGACCGTCATCCGGGAGACGACCGTCCCCTCGAAGAGTTCCGCGGCCGCCTGGCATTTCTGGTCGGTGCTGTTGGGCACTGTCAGGCCCAGCAGCTTTGCCTCCGGGCACAGACGGAGCAGCCGCTGGGCCGATTTGGCCCAGCAGGCCGCCGTCACTTCATGGTAGCAGTCGAAGATCAGGTAATCCGGCTTGCGTGAGGCCAGCCGGACCCACTCCTCGGCCGACGCCTCGGCCAGCACACCGCAGTCGCAGAAGATGAGGTTCTCCGGCAGCACACCGTCGTTGTAGCGGCGGACATCCTCCCTGCGCAGGGTCAGCCGCGCCGCACCGTACACCAGCCAGATGAACGACGCCTGCGGATGGTCCGCGATGAGCTGCCATGCAATGCAGCTCTTGCCCGTGCCGGTGGCATGTTCCACTGCTGCTTTTCCGTTTTGTTCCAACGCAGCGGCAACCTTTGCATACGCCTCCGCGTTGACCTTGTTCAAACTGATCGGCATCGTTTTTTCTACCTCCAGGATTGATCTTCTTGCAAAGAATTTTTCTTATAAATCTATTATGGCAAAAAGCACTTTCTTGTCAAGCATTCCCGGCAAAAAAGAAGATTTCGGATAAAAAATGCGATATTTTTTCCATTATTTTTTGGTCATCCCAACCAACTTCCGGCATAGCTTCGGGCATCCTCAAAACGAAACACCGCACAAACACCGAACGCAGCCCTCCCGCAATGCCCTGTTTTTCCGCAGCACAGCGCCTCTGTCTGCGAAATGTTCCGCCGCCCCGGAAGCAGCTGCGAAACACAAAGACCGCCTGCCGAACGTTTCCTTCAGCAGACGGTCTTCAGTTGCGCCAGCAGGAGTCGAACCTACGATGGGGGAGTCAAAGTCCCCTGCCTTACCGCTTGGCGATGGCGCATTGTCGTAAGTATAAGTATAGTAGAATGTTCCCCATTTGTCAAGCAAAAACATCGTTGACAAAACCGGCCCGGTCCCTTATGATAAAAGAAAAACGAAAGGGGGATGGGGTCTATGGGCCCCTGGTATTATGAGGTCGTCAGCTTTGACGGCGACTACGTCAACCTGCGCCGCACCGACATCGCCAGCGACGAGCTGAACCCCGTTGCGCTGGCGCTCCTGCCGCCGGAGATCGAGGTCGGCAGCAAGATCAAGTGCGAATACTTCCAGTACGAGATCATCGGCTGAACGCAGAAGAACGCCCGGAGTGCAGATCGTGCGCTCCGGGCGTCCGTTTTTGCTCTTCAGTTGCGGTAGCAGCGGTCCTGCCCGACGAGCCAGTCCTCGCACAGGCGCTGGGCCTCCTCCACGCTGCGGCTGACACAGTGGAACAATGCACCGTGGAGCGAGCAGTAGGAGTAGCGGACTTTGGGCACCCCATTGGGATCTCGGAATTTTTCACAGCGTTCCTGTCCGGGCATCAGATAAAGTTGTTCCATAAAGCCGCAGCTCTCCTTTGTTTCATCTTGGGTGTGCCGTGCACACGCTGTGTCCTATTGTAGCACTTCCCGCCGCTGGGCGCTATTCGCTGTTTCCACAAAAAACAGGACGGAACTTCGGGGCTTCTTCCCTCTTGACAATTCCAGATCTTGTGATAAGAAGCAAGCCGCAGCTTCTTTCCCTCTTGTAAAATCCGGCCAAAACGGTTATGATAGAACCAAATAAAAAACAAAGGAGCATCAACCTATGCGTGCTTACGAGCGACTGTTAAAATATGCCCGCGTTTACACCACCTCCGACCCCAATTCCGGCACCCATCCCTCTGCCGAGCGGGAGTTCGACCTGGCCCATATCCTTGTGGAGGATATGAAGGCCATCGGCATCGAGGACGCCTTTGTAGATGAGCACTGCTATGTCTACGGCACCCTCCCCGCCACCCCCGGCTGCGAGGACAAGCCCGCGCTGGGCCTCATCGCCCACATGGACACCGCACCGGACGCTTCCGGTGAGAACGTGAACCCCATCCTGCACGAGAATTACGATGGCCGCGACGTCACCCTGCCCGCCACCGGCATGGTCATGAAGGTCTCCACCTTCCCCTTCCTAAAAGACCTGAAGGGCGAGACCCTCATCACCACCGACGGCACCACGTTGCTGGGTGCCGACGACAAGGCCGGTGTGGCGGAGATCCTGACCGCCGCCGAGACCCTCATCGCCGAGGGCCGCCCCCACGGCAAGCTCTGCATCGCCTTTACCCCCGATGAGGAGATCGGCGAGGGCGCTTCCCTGTTCGACATCCCCGGCTTTGGGGCCGACTTTGCCTATACCGTCGATGGCGGCGATGTGGGCGGCATCGAGTACGAGAACTTCAACGCCGCCAGCGCCACCGTCACGGTCCACGGCTTCTCGGTCCACCCCGGCTCCGCGAAGGACGCGATGATCAACGCCTCCAACGTGGCCATGGAGTTCCACCAGGCCCTGCCCGTCATGGCCCGCCCGGAGACCACCGAGGGCCGTCAGGGCTTCTACCACCTGTGCCAGATGTACGGCGATGTGACCGAGGCCAAGCTCGGCTACATCCTGCGTGACCACGACGCAGGCAAGCTCCAGTTCAAGAAGGACAACCTTCTGCACATTGCCGACTACCTGAACGGCAAGTACGGCGACGGCACCGTGGAAGTGGAGATCAAGGACAGCTACCGCAACATGATCGAGAAGATCAAGCCGCACTTCCACCTGGTCGAGAACGCCCGCAAGGCCATCGAAAAGGCCGGTCTGACCCCGGAGGAAGTCCCCGTCCGCGGCGGCACCGATGGTGCCGTCCTGAGCTGGAAGGGCCTCCCCTGCCCGAATCTGGGCACCGGCGGCTTCAACTTCCACGGCGTGTGCGAGTGCACCACCGTCGAGCGGATGGACAAGGCGGCCGAAGTCCTGCTGAACATCGTGGAGATCTACAGCAAGTAAATACAGAGACAGCAAAAAAGGAAGAGCGGCGGTGTCGCTCTTCCTTTTTTTCAGCCCACGTTGATATGCCCCACCGGCAGGATCTTGCGCTTGTTGTCACCGGGCTTGACCGTCAGGCTGATGGCCAGCGAGACCGGGCCCACGCGGCCCATGAACATGACCAGCATATACAGCAGCTTGGCCCCGACATTCAGCTGGCTGGTAACGCCCACCGACAGGCCCACCGTGCCGAATGCCGAGCAGGACTCAAAGATGGCGTCGATGACAGACACGGCATCCGAGGTGTTGTAGTAGACCACCACCGCCGAGCCCAGCGATGCCACGATGCCCAGCATGATGATGGTCAGCGCGCGGTAAACGGTCTTGGACTCGATGTGGTGCTCGGCGATCACACAGTCGTCGCGGCCCTCCGCCACGCTGCGGATGGTCAGGATCAGCACAGCAAAGGTCGTCACCTTGACGCCGCCGCCCGTCGAACCCGGTGCCGCACCGATGAACTGCAACACGCTCATCAGGAGCTTGGTGACCGGCCCGCAGGCTGCCAGGTCGATGGTGTTCATGCCCGCCGTACGGGTCGAGACCGACTGGAAGAGCGACGCCATCACCTTGCCCGGAACCGACAGCCCGCCCACGGTGGCCGGGTTCGACCACTCCATCAGACAAATGAGCGCCGCGCCGCCGACCCATAGAATGGCCGAGAACGCCAGCACGACCTTCGCGTGGAGGGACAGGCGGCGTTTTTTGCGAAATTCGCCCAGCTCCACCCAGACCATGAAGCCCAGACCGCCTGCCATGATGAGGAACATGACGACAGCCTGCACGTAATAGTTGTTGACATACGGCGCCAGCGACGAATACGGCCCGAACCGGCCAAACAGGTCAAAGCCCGCATTGCAGAACGCCGAGATGGCCGTGAAGATGCTGATCCAGACCCCTTCCAGCCCGAACTGCGGCACAAAGGCACACGCCAGCAGCACAATGCCAATGGCCTCGAACAGGAATGCCAGCCGGATGACGATCTTCAGCACCTCGGTCGCCTGCGAATAGCCGCTGGCCGAAACGCTCTCGCCCAGCAGCCGCAGATCCCGGAAGCCCATCCGCCGCTTGGCCGCCAGTGCAAAAAAGCTGGTCAGCGTGACCAGGCCCAAGCCGCCGACCTGGATGAGCAGCAGGATCACCACCTGCCCGAACATCGTGAACTGCGTCCACGTATCCCGCACGACGAGGCCCGTCACGCAGGTCGCACTCGTTGCGGTGAACATCGCATCCACCACGCCCAGCCGCCCGCTGCGGCTGGCGATCGGCAAAGTCAGCAGCAGCGTCCCCAGCGCGATCACCAGCACAAAGCTCCCGCAGATGATCTGTGTCGCATTGCTGCCCACCAGCCAACCTTTGGGGTGGTTCTTCTTTTTTCTGGTTTTTCCCATGAAGTGCTCCTTCTCCCGCACCGGCAGCCACTGCGCTCCCGATGCAGCATCGTTCTTGCCTCCCCCCGTTCCGGGGTCAGCATCTCCCTTATAGGATACACCTTTTTTCTTTTTCGTTCAACTTGATTTTCTCTCCAACTTGCGGTATTATAATGAGGTATGGTTCTGTCTCTATACCTCAACTGGATAGAGGGTTCGCCTCCTAAGCGAAACGCCCCCGGTTCGAACCCGGGTAGGGACATCCTTTTAAGAAATGCGAAGGTCATTTTTCCATGTGAAAGACGATCTTCGCATTTTTCATTTTGAATCGATCACCAAAATCAGCCAGCGAATGCCATTAGCAGAATTTTCGGTTCCAGCTAATAAAATCAGGTTTCCAGCTAATGAAGCCCCATAAAGCACCTTTTGGACTCTGTTTCCCGGCTCTCTGCTAAAATTGGTAGCCGCTTTCCTGTAAATCCATGTAAATACAAGATAATCTGTGTGAATCTATTTTCCACCTTTCTGCTGGAAGCCGTGCAAAACACTTTTCTCCATACATAGCGCGTTCACTCGCTGTTCTCTCGGAACAGAAAGAGGAACGCGCTTTTTTGTTTTCGGGCTGAACTTCCCGAATCCATCAAAGGAGGGTTTACCAATGAAAAAAGTTCTGACCGTCACGATGGACGGTATCCGCTACCATGCTTCCCGCCCGGCAGATTGCCGGCACTGCTTCTTCTGGAAGAATCGAAAGAAGGGCTGCGTTCTCGGCAAAGAGAACTGCTACTATCTGATCGAGCCGCCCAAAGGCCCCAGCAAGTGCGAAGGGTGCCCCTACAAGCGGGCAAAGCCCTGTGTGCTGGTTCCCTGCTACAAAGACCTGATGGCACCGCTGGAGAAACGAGGTGATGCCAAGTGAGCCACAAGCGAAACGAAGCTCTGCGCCATGTTCAGCACTCCATGCACCATGTGATCGCCGCTGGCGAAGGTTCCGACCGTGCCCCGGACAGCTGCAAGCTGTGCCCGTACTATCGACCCGATTTCAAGTTCCGCACCTGCCTGTATGCCCACTGCCCTTATAAGAAGCAGGTCAATGTATTCCGTTCCACACCTGAAAAATGGGATATTCTCTATGCCCGAAAAAAAGCCGACAAGAACCGCAGACCTTGATTACTTCTATGGGCAGTCCAGCGAGCTGTTCTCCTTCTACCGGATTCCCAAGCTGTTGTTTCAGGATAGCCGCTTCCAACCGCTTTCCACAGATGCCAAAACCCTGTACGGTATCCTGCTGGACCGCATGAGCCTTTCAGCCCGGAATGGTTGGTTGGACAAAGCTGGGCGGGTGTTCATCATCTATACCGTGCAAGAAGTGCAGGATTCACTGGGCTGTGCCGATAAAAAGGCCACCAAGCTGCTGCGAGAACTGGAAGAGTACGGCCTGATTGAACGCAAACGGAGGGGGCTGGGCAAGCCCGATCTCATCTATGTGAAGAATTTTTCGTCAGAATCGTCAAAACTACGCTTTCTGAATCGTGATAATGACGATTCTGGAGTCGTCCAGAATACGCTTCAAGACCCGGCCAAACTACGATGTAATAAGACTGAGAGAAATAATACAGAGGTAAGCGATACTGATCCTATCTATTCCGATGAAAACGACTGGATGAGCAAACGCGCCCAACTGGAAGAATATTTTTCTCAGTCCTTGGAGGTCGAACTTCTTCTCCGGCTTTACCCGGATGATGAAGATACCCTCTACCAAATCGTGAATTTGCTGGTGGATACCTGTGCCACCAACCGCAAGACGCTGCGCATTGCCGGGGACGATAAGCCCGCCGAGGTTGTACGCAGCCGGTTTATGAAGCTGAACGCCGACCATGCGTTAAAAAAGGAAATGATTCGTGTCATCCAAGGAACAAGCGGACTCGACCGCGAGATGATTCAGCAGATGGTCAATGAAAACAAGGAAGCACTGCTTACCGCACAGACCAATCTGGCAGACTCGGAAAAGAAATTGAAGGAGATCGAGGAGCAGAACCAGAAGGCTGAACGTAATTGCAGCGATCTGCTCACATGGGCAAGCACCTATAAGGGAGCCAGTTTTGAAAGGCGTCAGGCTATTTTGAAACAGTTTATCAAAGAAGTGCGTGTCGGACGTGACTATAATATCGAGATCGTTCTCAATGTACCGCTGGACGAATTTGAGGAGTTCAAGCGTCATGCAGCATCGGCTGGACGGGGCAAAAATCAGAAAAACAAGTCGCAAAATCCTCAAAAAGTTGGGCGTTGTACATCAAATGCCGGAATCGTTGTTTTAGACAAAACAGCAGGTGAAACCGTAAGCATTGTGCCTAAAAATGCTGCACACGCGATTTTGCGCTGTTAAGACGAATGATGCACGATTTTGCAAAGAAAGACAAAAAGAAACGCCGTATCGTGTTAAACGATACGGCGTTTTATGGACTCGAAGGGAGTCGAACCCTCGACCTTTCGGATGCGAACCGAACGCTCTCCCAGCAATATCGCTTTTGTGCACACCTCATGCACTGCGAGAAAAGAAAAATCAACGTATATTCGTCCATATAAAACGACCTGCCATCCCAATGGCCTTTCTTGGTCGCAAGTATGGTTTCCAATCCGCTGATTTTCAAAAGGAAGCGATTTGGGATGTAATATGGTTGGCGGACAAGTGAGCTACAGGCCCTTGAGATATAGCTCACATGGGGTTCAGATGTATCGCATCCCAATTTACAATAAAATACGATGTGCCGTAAAAGCGAAACTTCTGCTCTGAATGAATGGAAGATGCGCTTTTTACATTTGGCATCAAGTTATAGATTGACAAGAGTACGCATACACGATAAACTTTATATAGTATCATGTAAATCAGAAGGAGGCCAAACCATGAGCGTCAAGTACACTACCCCTGCCCAGCACAAGAGCAACCTCCGCAATGTGTATGGCACCTTTGCCATTGAGGGAATGACCATCAGCAAAGATACACGCAGCAACCTTGATCGCATTGGCAACGGTCAAGCCAGCTATCAGCAGGTCGTGAATGAACTGCGCGCAAAGTACGCGAAGAAGGGCTGATTATGTTCTCAAAGTATGATGTCTACACCACAGTGCAGTCCATGTACTGCTACCCGGATACGGATGTTCTGATCAACAAGCTGGACATCCGTGACAAAGCAGAACTTAAACAGGCCGAAGAAGAATTTACTGCAGTCAAGCAGATGGCTCTGTTGCAGGAGCCAATCAAGGGACGGTTTACTAAAACTCACCTGTTTCGGATTCATCGCTTCCTTTTTGAAGATGTGTACCCCTTTGCAGGGCACATCCGCAAAGAACAAATCAGCAAAGGGAACACGATGTTCTACCCGCCAGATCTGATTGACCGGGAATTGGAACGTGTGTTCAAAAACATTCACTCCAAGAAGCTGCTTGCCGAACAAGCTGAAGAAAAGCAGATTCAAAATCTGTCGCAGACAATGGCGGAACTGAATATCATTCACCCTTTCCGTGAGGGAAATGGCCGCAGCACCCGTGAACTGATTCGCTGCATGGCGTTAGAATACGGTTTGCACATCAACTGGGGCAACACTGACCGAGAGACTTTGATCGACTCTGCAATCGCTGCTGTAGATGATGATATGGTGTTCTGTGATGTTCTAAGACAGTGCGTTGAAACGAAAAACTAGCGAAAAACGCCCTGCCGAGATACGGCAGGACGTTTTGTTTTTATGGACCTAGAGGGATTCGAACCCTTGACCTCTCGGATGCGAACCGAACGCTCTCC
>OODI01000344.1_pt1 | contig 21550 bp, 20 predicted proteins | sample 1671141 | NCBI WGS metagenome assembly OODI01 (sample SAMN06348126, study PRJEB24527) | human gut metagenome | biome: human gut; feature: ankylosing spondylitis patient; material: feces | host: Homo sapiens | place: China | collected 2015-10 | reverse complement strand
CATTCTCCGTCCGGACGATACTGACCAGAACGCCGATCAGGCCGGAGACATCAGCACGGCCTTCAATATGATCGCGAAGGTCACGAAGCTCAAGCGCGCCGTCTTCAAAAACGACCCCGCCAAGAGCATCTACGGCGCGGCGGATTCCAACCGCTCCTTCCCGGATGACTGCGTGGTCTATTACCCGCAGGGCAGCCATACCTGGGCCGCCGAGCTGAAGGACGACGGCACGTGGCAGGGCTACCAGACCGGCCTCTGGCACGGTGACCACATCGCCCAGTTCGCCGACACGGTCGTCGCCCCCACCTGCACGGAGCAGGGCTATACGCACCACGTCTGCACGGTGAAGGACTGCCCCTATGACCCCGTGGACGACACGTTCGTTTCCGCCACCGACCACACCTGGGTCAAGACGCAGACAAACCCGCCCACCTGCACCGCGCAGGGCACGGCGTTTTATAAATGCTCGGCCTGCGGCGCGACCCGCACCGAGAAGATCGATGCGCTCGGCCATGACCTGAGCCGCTGTGACCTCGTCCCGGACGCCACGTGCACGCAGCCCGGCCGCGCCGTCGGCACCTGCGCGCGCTGCGGCGTGAAGATCGATGAGGTCATCCCCGCCAAGGGCCATGACTACAGTTATAAGTCCGCCTCCAGCACCGAGCCGACCTGCACCGAGTCCGGCCGCTACAAGGGCACCTGCCCGGTGTGCGGCAAGGATTATAACGACACCATCCCCGCTCTCGGCCACGACTGGGGCGAGTGGGTCACGACCATCGAACCGACGTATACGACCGTCGGCTACCGCTATCACCTCTGCGCCCGCTGCAACACGCGCGAGGGCGAGGACATCCCAAAGCTGCATACCCACACGTGGGATGCCGGTGTCGTGACGCAAAAGCCCACCGCGACGGAGCCCGGCGGCAAGACCTTCACCTGCACCATCTGCGGCGAGACCAAAACGGAGCCCATCCCCGCCACCGGCGTGCCGGATGTCTGCCCCGGCGGCCCGACCTGCCCGGGCTACGCCTTCCGCGACATGCCCGTGCCTACCGACTGGGCGCATGAGGGCCTGGATTACTGCATCTATCATGGTTATATTGCAGGCACCTCGGCCAGCACCGTCTCGCCGAACGGCGTGTGCACGCGTGCCCAGCTCGTGAGCATCCTCTACCGCGTGCAGGGCGAGCCCACGACCGTCAAAGGCTATGAGCTTTCGAAGCTCCGCGCCCCGTTTAACGACGTGCCGCGCGGCCAGTGGTATACCGACGCCATCTGGTGGGCGAAGCTCATGGGCGTCGTCTCCGGTACGAGCGCCACGACCTTTGACCCGGAAGGGGAGATCACGCGCGAGCAGCTCGCCGTCATCCTTTATAACTACACGAAACAGTTCGCGCCCGGCAGCCTCACGGCGACCGGCTCGCTCGCCGGCTTCCCGGATGCGGCCAGCGTCTCGTCCTGGGCGCGTACGGAGATGGCCTGGGCCGTCGGCAACGGCCTCATCTCCGGCACCGGCAGCGGCAGTGTTGCCTACCTCACCCCGCAGGGCAGCGCCACGCGCGCACAGGTCGCAGCCATCCTCATGCGCTTTGAGCAGGCCATGGCCTGAGCGCAGACCCCATCACGCACAAATCCCCGGAAGCAGTTTGCTTCCGGGGATTCCTTTCTTTCGTACAGTTTACATAACTTTATGCCAGACGGCGTATCGCAGAATTCTTAGAACTGAACCGGCGCTAGAGTTTACATAACGCTTATCCCTTGCGCCCGCGCAGCATCGCCGCGATCGTCACGGCGTTGTAGCCGCTCTGCTGCCAGAGATCATCGGGCACGGTGCCGCCGTTGCGCAGGATGAGCGTGATCTGCCGCCGCGCCTCGCTGCGCGCGGCCTTTTCCGCCTTCTCCTGCGCGGCTGCGTCCTTCTCGGCCGCGTCCTTTTCGTCCTTGGCCTTCTTGTCGGCGGCGGCCCTGGCGTCGGCGAGGGACTTGGCCTGCTGCTGCACCTTGCTGTCCGCGCGGGTGTAGTCCGCGTCGTCCATGTCGAGCAGCGCGGCGATCTGCGCCTTCGTCACACTGTCGCGGCTGTCGGCTGCGTCGAGCAGGCTGTCGATGGCACTTAGGCGCGTCCTGCGCTCGCCGCTGTAGCGCTCGTAGGCGAGCTGTGCCAGCTCCGGTAGCTTGCCCGCGAGCATTGCGCGGTAGTACCCGCCCGCCTGCTGAGAGGCCGCAACGGCCGCCGTCGATGCCTGCCCGCCCGTCAGCGCGGCCGCCGTGCCGAGGGCGTTGGCCGCCGCGAGATCGGCCTGCCGTTCGTACTGCTGCCGGTAGGCGGCGTAGAGCTTGTCCGATGCCGGGTCGTAGTCAAATTCCTCACCGAGCAGCGTGTCGAGCATCTGGTCGATGCGCTCGCGCTGCCCGGTCGTGCCGCGCTCGGTTAGCAGCGTCTCTGCCTCGCGGCGGTGCGTGCCGTCATAGTCCGGCACGTCCTCCACCGGCAGGTACTGCAGGTAGTCGTTCGTCTGCTCCTGATCGGCCATGCCTTCGCCGCGGATCTTCGCGTTGCGCTGCTGCTCGTAGATGGCGGCGGCCGCGTTGTCGCCGCGCTGGGCCGCCCGCTCCATGAGCGCGGCGTAGTCGGTGTCCTTGTCGTATTTGTATTTTGTTGCCATAGGTTCTCCTTTCCTCAGTGCTGCGGTCCGGCGGCAGCTTCCGTGCGCGTGAGCGACAGCAGCCGCCACGCCCCCGTGCCTGTCAGCCGCAGGCGAAAGTGGTCGCACCGGCGCGGCAGCACCGGCAGGGTGAACGAGCGCTTCGCGCCCGCCGTCATGGCTGCGAGCGTGTGCCACTGTCCGTCGGAATCATACTGTACCGCTGCCGTGATGCTTGTGCCCGCTTCCGCCTCCAGCCGCAGCTGTACGCGCAGCAGACGCTTGCAGTCCGGGCTGCCGCTGACGAAGTCGCCCGTCTCGAGCAGACTCTGCATCTGTGCCGTGCTGCCGGTTCCGAAGCGCCAGATGCCGCTTGCGTCCTGCGCGTAGAGCGCGCCGCCGCGCCGGGCAAAGGCGCACGCGTGAAAATCGTCCTCGCGGCTCCACAGGCCGCTGCGGGTGTCGTATACGAACAGATGCCAGGCGTTTTTCTCGTCGCGCGCCGAGAGATACCAGCGCGTGCCATCCGTGCCCGCCGCTCCGTCCGAGAGCGTTCGCCCGAGCGTGTCGCCGATGCGTGTCGGCCGTCCGCCCGCCGTGCGCGCCGGTCCGGCGGGGGAGAGGTAATAGAGCGTCTCCGCCGCCGTCACGAGCGTGCGGCCGGAGCCCTGCTCCGCGCCGAGCGCGGCCGAGGCCACCAGCTGGAAGTTGTCCGGTCTGGTTCCGTAGAGCCGCCAGAGCCCCTCCGGCTTGAGAAACACGACGCCGCTGCCCGTCGCCGCGCAGCCGGAAAAATCGCCCGGCGCGCCGACGTCCACGCTCCACGCCGCCGTGGCGACCGCGCCGTTTTCGTCTGCCTCGTACCAGAACCAGCTCAGCGGGTCACCGAGCTTTGTGCACCACACGGTGTCCTGCGCGCACGCCCAGAGCCGGTTGCCGTAGCTGCACGCGTGCTGCGCGTCGGGGATGCGCCGCGTGATCGTCACGCCGCTGACCGTACCCGCGCGCACGAACGTGTCCGGGTCGAAGATCAGCTTTGCGCCGTCGATGCCGCGCAGGATGTACGTGCCGTTATTGCGTGCGTCGCCGAAGCCGCTGAGCGTCACGGCATCGCCCACGCGAAAGCGCGTGCCCGCGCCGTCGGCCTGCAGCACGTTCGCGCGCCCGGCGTCGCCGGTGTCGTCGCTGCTGCCGAGCGTCACCGTGCCGGTCCAGCTCGGCTCGGCGCTGCCGAATGTGCCGTCCGCCGGCCGGAACCAGATCTTGTCCGGCCAGATGAGCACCGTGCCGCCGAGCTCGGCGAACACTTTCGCCGTGTCCGTGAGTGTGCAGCCCGGCACGGCCTCGCCGTTATGATACAGCGCCGTGCCCGCGCACCAGAGCAGCCCGTCCCCGGCCGCGAACAGGCCGTTCGGCTGCCCGGTGGACGGGTAGCTGAGCGTGCGGCCCGGCCGCGTCGCGAACAGGGGGCTGTCGGCTGCCGAGCCGTTGATCATTTCGTAAATGCCGCCCTCGGGGCAGGCTGGCCGGTGGTCGTAGCCGCCGAAGGCGGTCTGCACGTGCCGGACGGCGGCCATGCTCCGCGGGAATGTGGGTAGATGCATGCCTTGCCTCCTTACAGATCGAGCGGCTGCCCGTTGTGATACAGCGTGCCGCACAGGTCGATCTTACCGGCCGAGAGCTTCAGCTCCGGCACATCGCCGCGCGTCGCGGAGATCACTGCGCCGCTCTTGTGAAAGATGAGATATTTGCGCTCGAGGCTGTTCTCGCTGCCGATGTGCAGCGTGTCGGCCACGGTCGTGATGCCGTTGAGGTCGATCTTATCGGCCGAGAGCGTGACGCTGCTGCCGCCGTTGTTGATGGCGGCGACGATGGACGCCGCGTTCACGCCGTCGGCGTCGGCCACGAGCGCGATGCGCGCGCCCTGGTCGCTCACGGTCTGTTCGAGCGCGGCGACATTGCCCTCGGCCGACGTTAGGCGCACATTCAGGGCGTCGGCATCAAGGCTCAGCTGCGCGATGTCGCCGTCGGCCCCGTCGATGCGCGCATGGATCGGCGAGACGAGCCGCGAAAGCGCCACGGCGTTGAAGTTTTCCGCGCCGAGGTTTGCCAGCGTGTACTGCAGCGCCTCGAGCAGGCGCGGCACAGTCTCCTCGAGCGCTGCGAGCCGCTGCTCCACGGTCTCATGCCCGGTGCGCTCCGGCAGCGGAAAGTCCAGCGGGGAAAAGTCCGTCATGTGTCACCGTCCCCTCCGCCGCGCTGCGACACGTCCGCGCGCAGCACGGCAATGGCCCGCACGAGAAATTGCGGCAGCGGCGCGCCGAGCGCCCCGGCGTTTTCAATCACGCTGCCGAGTTCCGTCAGCAGGTACCACGCCGTCACGAGCGGGCACAGCAGCACGTCATACTGCACGCCCAGCCCCGGTACGCTGCCGAGCAGCGCCCGCAGCGCAAAGTCCAGCAGCGCCGCCACGAGCACGCCGGCCACGCTGCCGGCCTTGTGCCACAGCCCCTCGCGGGCGCGGCGGCTGCTCCACGTGCCCGCGTGCAGGGCCGCAGCGCTGCCGGTGGCGTAGTCGAGCACCATGGCCAGAAACCAGGCAGCTGCCAGCCAGCCTGTCCAGCCCCAGAATGCCGTCAGCGCCGCGGCGGCCGCAGAAGCAGCCGCCTTGATCGTTGTGAGTCTGTCCATTTATGTCTCCTTTGCTTCGTCGATCATCCGCTGGCACACGATCATCGCGCGCAGCATATCCTCCGACAGGTCGAGCTTACCGTTAGCATCCCCCTGCAATACGCCCTCGCGCACCATGCGCTGCAAGTCGCCGCGCGCCCATTCGGGCACATCGTCAATCGTGTTATACCGTGTCATATCCTCGTCCTCCGTGTCTGTATTTTTTGCGGCCATCGCGGCCGCGACGTCGCGCCGAAATCCGTCCATGGTGTAGCCCATGCCGTATGTATTCCACAGATATTCCGGGTCGGCGTGGTTGCTCGCCACCTCACGCCGGTGTCCCTCCGCGTGTCCGATGATGACGCCGTCGGCCAGCGGGTTCAGACCGTAAACCCCGCACAGCTGCGCAAACAGCGCCACGGCCGTGCGGTACGTGCCCGTGATCTGCTCCGCCGCCTCGGCATAGGCCATGCCCGCGCCCGGTTCCGTCATTTCGATGCCGATGTGCGTGCTGTTTGCGCTGCCGCCGCAGTGCCATGCGCGCATCTCCCACGGCAGCGTCTGGTATATCGTGCCGTCTGCCTGTACGAACGCGTGTACGCAGACCGACTGCCCGCCAGGCTGGTACTGGTCAAAGTACCGCGCCAGCGCGGCGGCGCTCGGCTGCGGCGTACCGATGCTGTGCAGCATCAGCCCCTGCGGGCGCAGCGGCGCACCTACCTGATAGCACTTGTTCCCGGTCGTGAATACTTCGTTGATGTGCATGGTTTGTCCTCCCTATCCTTATGCGATCTCGTGCGATTTCACATTCACAGTCAGCCCGCTTGCCTGCGCCGTCACAGTGTACTGCGTGATGTTGGTGGTGTCACCGCCGACGTCCGTATGGATAAACTTCAAGACGCTCTTGTCGGTTTCATTTCTGGCGTTAGAGGCTATGATATCAGGCGTATTTGCAACGGACAGTTTAATCTGACGACCACGCTCGATTGCCTTGCGGATATCAGTATATGCAGCGCCAGTGGCCTGACCATTGGCGTAGGTGAGCGTCAGCGGAAGAGAAACAGCGTGGTCATCCACATACTGCTTGATTGTCTTGTTCTGCACGGGGTTGGTAGATGTGTCCGACATGGCGTCGTCCACGGTCACACCGCCGCCACCACTTGCAACCTTGCTGTCCACGTATCCCTTTGTCGCAGCATAGTTGTCCGTGCCAGTGCCCGTCGGGGTGCGAAGATTTGCAATCGCTACTGGCGCATTTTCGTTTACATCTTCCAGCCTGATTTCTGCGTGTTTTTCTCCGATGTCAATCGTGCTCAGATACACACCGGCCGAGTCTGTGGCCCTCTCCTTGCGAATCATAACCGGCGATGTAAGGATTGGAGTGAACGCACTCGCCGCGTCAACATTCTCCCTCGCCTGTGCCTTCTGTGCGTCAGTGAGCGTCTGCGCCGCGTCGTATCGCACCGCCCTGCCATCTACATACGCCTTAGTAGCCCGTCGTCAACCCCCGTCGGCCAAGCCCCCTTTAGGCGGGGCAATGGCGGCCAAACAGTCATGGGGTCCGAGCCGTGCGAAATACGTCCAACGTCAGAGCCCGCTTTCTCAAAGTGGATGCCTGTGTCCGTGCTCGTCCTGCCAGTAGATACAGACCCCTCAGCGCTGACTGTAAGCCCAACGCTCAAATGACCCGAAATTTCGCCCCCCTGTGTTGACAACTTACTATCCAGCGCCGCCTTGACGGCCTTGTTCTGGACAGGGTTGGTAGATGTGTCAGACATGGCGTCGTCGACGATGGTCTTGGTCGCGCCGTCCTCCACGCCGTCGAGTTTGGCCTTATCCGCAGCAGACATTAGACCTGCCGCACCGGTTGTCGCTTCCGCTGTGCTGGCTTTTCCGTCCAATGCGGTCTTGACGGTTTTGTTCTGGACAGGGTTCGTACTGGTCTCGTCAAGCGTTGCGTCCACGATGGTCTTCGTTGCGCCCGCCTCGATACCACTCAGTTTGCTGTAGTTGGCAGCCGTCATCAGGCCATCGCGCTTGCTGGTCGCGGGCAGCGTGACCCCGCTCAGCTGCTCAAAACGGCGCGCAATTATGCCATTCTCCACGGCGTTTTTGGATTCAGTGTCCAGCGCGTCATCGACAGGGAAGATAGATTCTTTGGTGCGCAGCGCATAGGCTCCGTCCACGACCTGAATCAGCATCGTATCGTTTTTGACACTGACCGGGGGCAGGGAACCGCGGCTGTCGATGTACTTCATGACCACCTTGTTCTGCACAGGGTTGGTAGATGTGTCAGACATGGCGTCGTCGACGGTGGTCTTGGTCGCGCCGTCCTCCACGCCGTCCAGTTTGACCTTATCCGCGCTCGACATCAGGCCGTTGGCGGACGTGGTCGCCGCCGCCGTGCCCGCTTTCGCGTTCAGCGCCGCCGTCACGGTCTTGTTCATGATCGCTGCCGTGGACACCGGCGACAGCGTGTCGTCCACGTCCACATCCTTGGCGTGCGCCTCAACGGTGTCGAGCTTGCGCTTATCCGCCGCCGACATCAGGCCGTCGGATTTCTGCGTTGCGGCCGCTTTGTCCGCTTTCGCGTTCCAGGCTGCCATTTTTCCCGCCGTGATGCCGTCAAGCACCGCAAGATTTTTGTGCGTGTGCCGTGCCTTGGTGTTGGCGGCGATCTCTTTGACCAGCCCCGGCGTTGAGGCTGTGGCACCGTTCGTGCGCTGGTACCACTTGGCGTATTCGTCGAGCGCGGCGTTAAAGAGCATCATGCTGTCGGTGTAGTGCGCCGTCTCATGCGCAGCATAGTCGCACATGGCGATGACGTAGTACACGTACAGCCGGTCAAACGGTGCGGGCACGAGCAGCTTGGTGCTGCGGTCGGTGTCCGCGTCGTAGGTGATGCACTGTTCGGGTGCCGTGCCGAGGATGCGCGTCTGGATCATGCTCTCGCACTCGTTGAGCCACAGGAGCTTTGCCGTCTCGTCCCATGCGTTCGGGCAGATGGCGTCGATGCGCGTGAGCGCTTGCTGAAGCGTCGCCATGGTCAGAGCCCCAGCGCGCCGCTCTCGGCGGCAAAGCGGGCGGTCTCGCGCTCGATGAGCGCGCCGGTGCGCGCGTCCTGCGCCTCACCCTGGGCGAGCACGAGCGCGAAGCGGCGCGGGATGGTCACGTCCTCGCCGCGCGGGATGCGCACGGTCTCGCCGTTGACGGTCACGAGTTTGTCCTCCTTGTAGCTGCCGTTGTCGCGGAACAGACGCACGGTCACGGGTTCGCTCAGCCAGGCCTCAGCGGCGGCACGGTCGGTCTTTTTTCTGGTTGCCATAGTATATTCCTCCTTGTGTGCATGGGTGCCCCCCGCCGCGTGGGCGGGAGGCACGGGGTGGATTTCTTACTCGGTGTAGGTGCTGCAGGTCTCGATGCGGCGGATGGCGCTGTCGTCGAGACGCACGGCGACCTTCGTGGCCTTCCAGCCGACGCTCGCGCGCTGGTTGAGCGGGTCGCCCGTACCGGCGGAGCCGAGCTGCTTGACGATGTGCTCGAGGCCGCCGCCGGTGATCTCGGTCGTGCCGTAGCCGTCGGCGCCGAGCACGAGCGTGACGTACACGTCGCGGCCCTGCGCGCCGGCCTCACCGGGGTAGATGATGGCGTTGTCCTCGGCCGTGACGGCGGCGTCCACGGTCATGGAGCTCGCGGTGTTGGACGTGACGGTCACGCATGCGTTGCCGATGAGCACCTGACGGCCGACGAGCGCGCCGGACTTGACCGTGCCGCCGTCGAACGAGAAGGTGGTCTTGCCGCTCACTGCGCCGTTCGTGAGCAGGGTGCGGCTGTCGCTGGCAAGATCCTCTGCGTGGAAGATCTTCGCCTCTGTGCTTTCTACGAAGCGGCAGCCCTCAATCTTGCCGATCTCGCCCTCGTACATGTGCTCGGTGTCCACGTACTGGTGCGGCGCCAGCCACTTCGGGTCGTTCATGAGGTCATAGGCCACGTCGGGGTGAATGATGACCGGGAACGCACCGTCAATGCGGCGGCAGTTGGCGTTTTTGAGCGCGCGCACGGCGCGGCGGATGCAGTCGACGGTCAGGTAGTTGTTGTCGGCGGCGCTGGCATTGCCGCCCTGCAGCAGATAGCGGGCGGATACGCTCTCATCGGCGTACTGCACGTTGTCGCCGCCGACAAGCACCTCGCGGGTGATCGTGTCGAGCGTGCGGCCGGCCTGCGCGCCGAGGAGCTTCGTGGCCATGGTGAGGTTGTTGTCGATGGCGGTCAGCAGCAGCAGGTCACTCATCTGGATGTAGCCGCCGTACTGACGCACGGCCGCCTCGACGGTGGTCATGCTCAGACTCTGGCCGTCGGGGGTCACGCCCTCGGTCAGGGCGGTCAGCGCCTTGCCGAGCGGGGCAAAGCGGCGGAACTGGATCGTCTTGCCGCCGTTTGCGGGGATGGGGTGCTTCTGCGCGAACTGGTCGTGCACGAGCTCGGGCTCGGCCGCGTCGATGAGGTAGTCCGAGTAGAACGTCTTCATCTCCTCGGTCAGGCTCTGCTGGGTGGTCACCTGCGTGTTTGCGTCAAACAGGCGCAGGTCCATGCGGATGTTTTCCATACTCATGTCTCCTTTTTTCTCTGCTGTCCGCTTCCGGGGACAGCGCCGGGGCAGCGCCCGGCCGCTGCGCTGCCGTGGGTTTCGGTCTCCTGCGCGGGGACGCGGCCGGTGTCCTCCGCAACGTGGCCGGGGTAGGCCGCGGCCAGCTGCCGCAGGCCCGTCACGGCCACGGTAAACGCCGCGCGCACATCGGCCCGGTCGTCCGCTGCGATGGCTGCGTGTCCGGCGCAGAGCGTCCGCTGCACGCCCTGCGCGCCCAGCGCATCGAGCGCGCCCGCCAGCGCGCACACGAGCGCCGACGCCCCGGCGCACACGATGTCTCTGCCCGGGCAGAAGTCCGCGTGGCCGTCCGCGCGCAGCACGCACCGCCCGTCCCGGCGGATGTACGCGAAGCGGGTCACAGGCTCAGCTTCACGCGCTCGCCGCGCTCTGCGCGCGCAGCGAGCGCTGCGCGGTCGGCACGACTCATGCGCGACACGTCCGGCCGCACCACGATGCCGGCCCCGCCGCCGCCCAGGCCGTTTTCGGCCGGGCGCAGGCCGCGGGCGTGGATGTGCTCGGCCACGCGCTGCTCGGCGCTGCGGCCCGCGCGCACGCACGCTGCTTCCAGCAGCGCCTGCGCGTGCAGCGCAAACCACGCCGTGCGCACGTCCACGCCGGCGCGCAGCAGCGCGCAAAACTGCGGATCGCTCAGCGCTGCGCCCAGATCAAAGTCCGGGCACTGCGCCGTCAGCTCGTCCGCCTCGCGCGACCAGCGCGCGGCGGCCTCCTCGGCCGCGCGACGCGCCCGCTGCGCATTCCGGCGTTCGATGGCCCCGCGCAGCGCGCCGACGGTCACGGTTTCCTCAGTGGCCTCGTGCGGCGCGGCCGCTTCCGGTGCGGCGGCAGGAGCGCTCTGCTCCGGCGCGGCGGAAAGATTGGTTTCGTTCATATTCTGTGCTCCCTTCTGCCCTCAGCGGGCGTTTTCGGTGATGACGCGGTTTTTCTCCGCCTGTGCGCGCAGCAGCGGGTCGGCGGCCGCGTTCGCGTCTGTGTCCGGCGCTTCCGGCTGCGGCGGCACGATGTTGCCGCGCACGGCCTCCAGCACCTTGTCGCGCCCCGGAAACTGCATCATCTCCAGCATCGGCACCGCCTGTTGCGCGAACGCAGGGTTGAATACGCCGAGCTGATACAGCTGCCGCGCCAACTCGTTTTGCGACGCGGTCGCATACGGACTCTCCTTCTGCGCGTGCACCGACACGTCGAACGCCGGCGCGCGCTGCAGTGCCATGCCGTCCGCGTCCATGCCCACGGTCCGTGAGCGCAGCCCGGCGTTGGAGTACGTGCAGAACGCGTAGCCCTGCGCACCCGGCGCTGCCACGCGAAACGGCCGCGTCTCGGTGTAGTACGCGCGGATGAGCTCGATCACGAGCTCGACCACGCGCTCGAACGCGCGGTAGCTCGCGCGCAGCGTGTCGCGGCTGGACTTGCTGCCGGCCTCCTGCAGCGCCGCGATGGCGCTCGCCGCCGTCACGCCGCCGGACACGCTGCCCTGCGTCACGTCGCGGCTGTTGCTCGTCTCCTTGAGCTCGTCGATCTTCAGCTGCAGCATATTCACCCACTGGCCGTCGAGGTTGTAGAGGCTGATCTGGCGCAGACGCTCGTCATCGATGCTGCCCTCGACCTCGACGAGGGGCTTCGACCAGTCGAGAAATTCCTGCGCGTTCACACCGCAGCCCTTTTTCACCCAGAAACGCGGGGTGGAGGCCTTCATGCTCATCTCCAGCAGATTGCCGCTCAGGCGGTCGATGTACTGCTGCGGATCCTTGCTCACGGCGATCATGCCGAAGCCGCACGGCGTGCCCGCCTCGGGGTAGAGCACGTCAAACACGACCGGGTACTGCCCGTGCGGGTAGAAGCCGCCGGTCATGGCGGGGTCGTTCTCGCTCGCGTAGAGCAGGTCACGCCCGGTGAATTTGATCAGGTGCAGCGCCGTACCGCCGCCGGGCAGCGGTTTTTTGTAGTACCAGTCGACGACGATGCTCTTGTTCGACGTGTCCACCGCGTCGTCGTACAGATACTGCGCCAGCTCCACGCCGCAGCTGCCGGGCCGCGCGTCGGGCCAGGCGGCGGAAATGTCGTCGTTGTCCATGAGCGCGCACACGAAGAGGTTGCGGCTGGCCTGAATGTCGGTGATGCCCGGCTCCCAGAACAGATTGAGCAGGTCGAGCTGGCGCACGGCCACGTCGCCGAGGCCGTTGCTCCCGGCGCTGTCCCAGAACACGCCGTAGGCCGCGCACCCGTGCTTGAGCTTGTACCACCACGCGTCGGACCACACCTGCTCAAAGTGCGTCTTTTCCAGCACGGCCGGCACGATGGCCGACAGTGCCTTCGCGTCCGGCTCATCCTGCTCGCTGCGCGGCAGGATCACCGCCTCCGGGAAGCTGTCCATCGCGTCGGCGTGCTTCGAGACGATGGCGTTGAACAGCCACGCGCTCGTCGGTTCCACCACATCGGCGCCCTGTTCACGCCGGCGGTCGCGCAGGTACTGCCAGTGCCGCAGACGGTACCACTGCTCGTCCGCGATGATGCGTGCCTCGAGCGCGCGCTTGCCGTCCTTGTACCGGCGCAGAAGCTCCGTGCCACGCGCCACGTCATCCGGCGTGATCACGGGCGCGGCCATATCCGGCAGAGCCGGGTCGGATGCACCCGACGCGGCGAGCAGCGCTGCCGCATCTTCCGCGCGGTAGGGCATGGGGTTCGTTTTCTCGTTTGTCATAGACTCTCCTTTGCTGCCGTTCCCGGCAAAATAGTTTACATAACTTTTTTACATTTGCGAGAAAAAGAGACTGCCATTGCAGTCTTTTTGTGTTTACATAATCATTCATTGCTCAGCGGGTCGAATACTTTTGGCGTCCGCTGCACCACGGGCCGCGGCGCGATCGGGTCGGATTGGCACAGATACCGGATCTCATCGGCGATGTGATCTTCCTGCCGTGTGTCCACGTCCTCGGGCGCGTGCGCGTCGTAGCGCAGCAGCGGCAGCGTGCGCCGCGTGTCCCGGCAGTTGCGAAACACGTACAGCATCGGCAGCCCTGCCTGATCGAACGCCAGCCGGTAGTGCACCTGCATCCAGCCGGGCAGGCGCTTGTGGTCGCCGGGCTCGAAGTACACGCCGTACCGGTCGGCGATGTCAGCGATGCTGTCGCCGCGCGACGCGTCCCAGATCGCGGGGTCGGCCACGCCGCGGATGTCCCGGCCGCGCAGATAGGGGTGCGTGGTCTCCGTGGTGCGGATCTGTTCAAAGATCTGCTCCGGCGTCCAGCGCACGCCGGTGTCCGGCTCGCCGGGCACGCAGCCGTAGAGCTCAAGGATGCGGTACAGCCGCCCGTCGAAGTCCACCGCCCACCAGCCCACGGAGAAGGGCTTGGCGTACCCGAAGTCGAAGCTGCGGTACACCCGCCATGTGTCCGGGATGTCGAACGGCTCGATCACGTGCGTCCACTTCCCGTCGGCGTAGTGCGCGGGGTCGTCGCGCCACTCGGCGAACACCTGTCCCTCATACACGTTCCAGTCGCCCTCGAGGTGCGCGCGCCGTCTTGCGGGCGGCAGCGCCTCCAGCCGCTTGAGATAGCCGGGGTCACGCTGCATGAGCACCTGATTGTCGTACACCTTCGCCGGGATGAACACGTAGTCCGCCGGGTCCTCGCCGTCGCGAAACGCGCGGTCGATGAACAGGCGCTTGATGTAGGCGTGGCCCGGTCCGCCGGGGTTGCAGGTGTAGTAGATGCGCGGTACGAAATCCGTGCGCGTCGTGCGCAGGCACGTCGCGATGAACGTCAGCCAGTCGGGCTCGAAGTTTGTCGCCTCCTCGAAGCCGATCACCTCGTATTCCTGCCCCTGATACTGGGCGCAGTCGCTGTCACTGTCGCAGTAACCCATCACGAGCCGTGACCCGTTCGGGAAGCGGAACGCGCGCTCCGCGCCGCTCCACACGGCGTAGCCCGCCAACTCCCGCTGTAGCGGCAGGATGTGGTTGGCGCGCAGCTCCGGCAGCGTCCGGCGCAGCAGCAGCAGGTTCAACCCCGGGTAGCGCATCGCGAGCAGCACGAGCTTGCGCCGCATGGCCCAGCTCTTGCCGCCGCCGCGCGCCCCGCCATAGGCGACGTTGGCCGCCTCCGCGCGGAAGAACGCCTGCTGCCGCGGGTTCGGTGTCTCGCGCCGCAGTACCTTATAAATGTAGGGTTCGTTTTTGCGTGCCATCGTGCCTCCTCGCTTACCGGCTCCACTGCTCGAGCGCACCCTCAAAGCGCAGCACCTCCGGCTCTGTCTCGCCTTCGTCCTTTGCAGGGGCTGCTTTGCCTCGTTCGTGGCCGAGCACCATGCCCGCCGCCTTGAGCCGCAGCTCCGGTTTCACGGATGCGTCGGCCACCATGGCCGCCAGCTGCTCGAGGATGCGCTCCTTCTCGTCCTCGAGGTCGATCATGTCGCGCGCTCCCGGTACGAGAGCACGTAGTCCTCGCCGTCGGCCGCCGCTGCGAATTCGTAGGTCTCCAGCGCGTCATGCACGGCCTGCTTCGGCAGCCGCAGCGTCTCGCCGTCGCCGCAGCGCACGCACAGCGCCGCCAGAATCGCGCCCGACAGCCCCAGCAGCTCCTCATACGCCGCGCGCTGCTCCCGCAGCTTCCGGCGCAGGTCGGTGCTTGTTTGCTTTTTCATGTACCATCCTCCTTGCTTTCTTTCATGGCCGCCGCCCGCAGCCGTGCGCGCCGCTGTCGCTGCCGTTCGCGGTTTGCCGCCCGCTGGTCGATCAGGCGGCCGGTGTAGTCGCCCCAGTCGTGCAGCCGCCCGTCTGCGTCCACGAACCCGGACGTGCGCAGCGCCGCCGCCAGCTCGCCCGCCCGGCGCGCGTTGAACTGGCAGATCTCTGCCAGCTGCCGCGGCGGCAGGGCGGACAGGTCGCCGTCCGGGGCGTTGTCCAGCGCCCACAGCCACAGCAGGCACATGTGCCCGAGCGCTGCCGGCGTGCGCAGCCGCAGCGCGTCGCGCAGCGCCAGCAGTTTGCGGTGCTGCGGCAGTGCCTGGTGCAGTTCAATCCATGCCATGCCCCGGGCCGCAGCCGGACGCAAAAGAAATTTGCCGTTCCATTCCGACGGCCCCTCACCTCCTTGTGGTTTACATAACGCCGCGTTCGCGCCGTTTCGGCGGCGTTTTTGCCGCTCAAAGAGCAGATTTGGCCATCGAAGCGGCGCATTCGCCCGGCTTCGCATGGGAAATCGGCCGCCTGCGGCCGCGCGGCGTCGGAATCGGCCCCTTCTATTTCCATTTTATTATGCATTTGCATATCTGTCAATAGGAATATTATGCACGTCACAGAAAATGTTCCGCACCGTCCGCGCACGTCCGCGTGCGCACGACCATATTTTGCTTGTGCCGGTTTACATAACGATTTTTGCGAATCCTGTCGAGATCTCTGCATCCCCACTTTTCGCGCCAAAACCGGCCCCGTCCGGCTGCCGTGCCCCACAAATGCTGGCAGAGATAGCAAAAAAGGTTGCAATTTCGTAACAGAAGGTGTAAGATATGCAAATGTGTGTGTACGTTATGTCAACACCCAGCAAAAATCCGGAACCAAAGGAGTCATCTATGAAGAAACGAATCCTCAGCCTGGCGCTGACGCTGTGCCTGCTGGCGGGGCTGCTGCCCTGTCTGACGATGGGCGCCGCGGCGGCCAGCCGGGTGGATGCCGCGCCGTATGCGGGCGTGGAGTATACGCAGAATTCCGGCGTGAAGACGGGCACGGTCCGCTATATCTGCCAGGTGCCGGCCTATACCGATCTGTTCTGCCCCGAGTATTGGGGCAGCTATGTGGGCTATGCCAACCACGAGTGCTTCACGGCGTGCATCTCCATGGCGCTGTCGTACCTCGGCATCGACGCCACGCCCGGCGCGCTCGGCGATTACTGGCGCAGCGGCGGCCACTACGGCACGCCCTTTGCCACGACGCCGGAGGATGTTGCCTTCAGCGGCGCGACGTACAGCAAGACCTCGCTTGCCGAGGCCATCGCGCGCTACGTCGGCGGCGAGGGCAGCTACAGCCCGCCGATCATCCACCTCAACGGCTACTCGGCCAACGGCCACTATGTCATGATCATCGGTCAGGTCTCGGCAACGGAGTACCGTGTGCTCGACCCGGCGGTCAAGACGATCTATACCATGACGCTCACCAACGGCAGCACCGTGAACTATTTCAAGGGCAGCGAGCACGTCACGGAGGCGGTGCAGTATTATTATCCCGTCCACCACTGGAGCGCCTGGACGGCCATCGAGACCGACGACGGCGCCGTGAACATGGAGCGCACCTGCTCCATCTGCGGCAAGACGGAGACGGCCAAGATCCCGGATCCCTGCATCGGCGACAAGTACTGTGCCGGCGGTGTGTTTGACGACATGCCGGCAGCGGACGACTGGTCGCACGCGGGCATTGATTACTGTGTGCTCTTCGGGCTCATGAGCGGCATCGGCAACGATCTGTTTGACCCGGCGGGGGAGACGACGCGCGCCATGCTCGTGTCGATGCTCTACCGCATGGCCGGCGAGCCGGATGTGTCCGAGCTGCCGGAGCTCTCATTTGAAGATGTCACGGCCGATGCCTGGTACGCCGACGCCGTGCGCTGGGCCTATGCCAACGAGGTCTCTGTCGGCGTGGATGACACGCACTTTGCGCCCGACGCGCGCCTCACGCGCGCGCAGCTCGTCACGATGCTCTACCGCGTCTTCGGCCCGGAAAAGGGCGCCCGCCCGCGGCCCATCGGCGGCTACGAGGACTGGAACACCGTGCCCGAGTGGGCGTTTTCCGCCACGACGTGGGCCGTCTCCATGGGCCTGCTCTACGGCACGAGCAGCTGGGAGCTGAGCCCGAACGACGGCGCCAGCCGCGCACAGCTCGCCGCCATCATTATGCGCACCTGCCAGCTGCAGGGCGAGCTGGATTCCTGAAAAAATCCGGACAAACGGGTAGAATCGTTTCGCCAAGTGTGCAAAAACGTTACACAAACTTGATAATGACCAATGAATTATGGTGACAGGTGGGTTACTATAGGGCTAGAAAAAACAGCGCCGGCATTTACCCGGCCGCAGGAACGGAGGCACACTTCATGAAGCAGAACCGGACGCGCACGGCGCTCGCGGATGCGTATATGCGCCTGCTCAACGACTATACGATCGACCGCATCACGGTCAAGATGATCACGGACGCCGTGGGCTGCAGCCGCAAGACATTCTACTATTATTTCACGGATATTTATGTGCTCACGCAGTATGTGTTTGAGCTGCGCGTGCAGCACTTTCTGGACACGAACGGCAATTTCGAGACCGTGCGTGAGGGTTTTCTGACGCTGGCGGCGAACCTCTCGAACGACCGGCAGGCCATCCTGAACATCTACCACGGCTACGGCAAGGAAGAGCTTGAGCGCTTCACGTGGGAGACGAGCGATTACTATGCCCGTCAGGTCATCACGCGCTATGCGCAGAACATGGACATCATGCCCGAGGACCTTGAGGCGATCATCCGCATGTACACGGACATGATGTTCGGCATGCTCATCGACTGGATCAATAACGGCATGGAAGGGGACTATTCCCGCAAGCTGGACATTGCGCTCACGGCACTCATGCCGGTGCTGCGCGCCAACTGCCGCAGCGCGAAAGCCGCAGCCGCCGACCAGTAAACCGCATACAAAAACAGCCCGCCCCCGGCATTCGCCGGGGGCGGGATTTGCACGCATGAAAAAGCGCCCGGACTTCTCAGGAAGTCCGGGCGCTGCGCTGATATCACTGCTCACAAAACTGCATCAGCACGGTTGCGACTTCGGCGCGCGTGCCGATCTTCTGCGGCGCGAGGGTGGTGGTGGACGTGCCGGTGATCACGCCGGCGCTCACGGCCCAGGCCATGGCCTCACGCGCCCAGTCGGACACGCTCGCCTGATCCTGATAGCTTGCAAGTGCGCCGTCGGAGCCGTAGAGCTGCTCATCGCGGCCGGCGTAGCCGTAGAGCATGGTCACCATCTGCTCGCGGGTCAGCGCTTCGTTCGGCGCAAACTGCGTCGCGGACACGCCCGCGACCACACCCGCGTGGTACGCCCAGATGACGGCGTCGGTGTACCAGCTGCCGCCCGCGTCGGTAAACGGGCAGCTCAGACCGCGCACGGACGGGCTGCCCTCGAGTGCATAGAGCACCTGCGCGAACATGGCGCGGGTCATCTGTGCGTCGGGCTGGAACAGGTTATTGCCGGTGCCGTACATGAGTCGGCCATACTTGACATAGTCTACGCTGGATGCATACCAGGCGTCTGCGCCTACGTCGTCAAACAGGCCCGCATAGCTCACGGTCTGCTTGCTGGTCATGTAGTCGTCCGGCAGGCTGCGCATCCAGGCGAGGCAGCTTTCACCGAAGTGCGCGCTCATGATTACGACGAGGTTTGCCAGCAGGGTCATCGTCGTGCCGGGGTACTTGAGCGCCATCTTGGACAGGCGCGGCACGAGCATGGCCACGGCGGCCTCAATGCCCTCCAGGTCATAGGTCACGATGCCGTTTTCCTGCAGCGCCTCCACGAGGTAGCCGGTGATGAGCCGGACGGCGGTGCCGTTTTTGATCATGCCGGGGATGGTCAACGAGTAGAAGATCTTCTGCCAGTTGTCCTGCAGCTTCTTGGCAAACGTCATGGCCACGGCGGAGGTGTCACGGTCCGCCTTGCCGAAGATATCCCCGAGCAGGGCGATGAGGAAGTCCTGCATATTCTCCGCGTAGTCGGCGCGCGAGGACACGAGACACGTCGTGATCGCTTCGCTGAGATCGGCGTAGAATTCCTTCTGCGTCATGTTGACCTTGAAGATCTTGCCCAGATCGCCGCTCGTGATGTCCTTCGGGTCGATGCCCCAGGCCTGGAAGTGGTCGGGCCAGTAGATGTTGCCGCCGTTGTTCGGGATCTGGTAGAACTCGCGCAGCATTTTGGCCTTGTAGTTGAGGTAGTTGTCGTCGCCCTTGGTCGGCACGACACGGTCGACGCCGTAGCGGGCGAAGTCCCAGTTGTCGAACGCGACGTAGGTCACGAGGTCGTTTTCGTTCACGAGATTCTGGATGTTGTCATACAGGCGGCCCTGCACCTGATTTTTCGTCGTGCCCATGGGCGTCTCATAGCAATAGCAGTACAGGTCGTGCGGGCTGAGGCTGACGCCCTCACCGAGGCTGTAGCCATTGTCGAGCGCGCCGCCGACCATGTTGGACACAGCCGCGCCGCGGCTGTAGCCGGCGATCCAGATCTTCACCCGGCCGGAGATGCCGGTGTCGGCGATGTAGCTGCGCAGGTAGTCGAGCGCCTGGTCACGGCCGAGGGCAAAGCCCTTGTGCTCGCCCGTGGCGTCGAGCCGGGCGTTGCCGCCCCACTCGGCGTGGTAGTTGTTGCCGCGCACACCGACGGCGATGAGCGTGTAGCTGCCGCCGTTGTCGCGGATGGTCTTGCTGGCGCAGTTGATGCCGATGGAGTCGGTCTCGGCGGGCTGGAACATCCATTTGTTCGACTGGATGTTTTCAAAGCCGCACTGCTCGGCCATGGACACAAAGTTGCGGTTGCCGGTGGCGTAGTTGTCCGAATACTGAGAGTCCTTGCTGGAAAACGCCGCGAAGGCGAGCCCCAGGGACATCTCCGCGAGGTCCTGGCGGTATGTGTACCCGCTCTTGGTAAACAGCTCGTCGCTGTAGGTAAAGGTCGCTTCGTAGTCGTGGTCATTTTCGCCGTGACCGGAAGCGTAGCGTACCGCGACGGTCCTGGTGTCTCCCATGTCCGCCGCGGCAGCGGCCGGCACGAGCGACACGATCAGCACCAGGCACAGCAGCAGGGCAATGGCCTTCTTATTGGACAGTTTCTTCATGATCTCTCTTTCCTCCGTCAGTTATTTACAGTTTCAGCTTTGATTTTTTTGGTTTTCTTGGGCTTGGGTGCGTGCTTCTCCGTGGTCTCTCCGTAGAACATGGAGGTCAGGGTGGTGAGCACATAGGCCTGGATCAGCGCGTGGAGCAGGGTGAACAGCACCGCCACGATCACGGGGATCACGTAGCTCAGCGTCACATAGTAGTAGACCAGCTCCGTCACCAGCAGACCGCTGAGCAGCGCGCCGAACATACGGAAGCTCATGGAGATGGGCAGGGAGAAGTCCTTCAGGGCCTTGCCCGCGCCCTTGAGGCCGTTGGCCACGATGCCGCCCACCAGAATGACGCCGTAGGACAGGCAGCCCAGGGAGATGGCTGCGTTCACATCGGACAGCGGGGCCGGCAGGGCAATGATGTGCCCGTTGGTGGTAATGGCCTGGAAGCCGAACAGCTCGAACAGCGTGCCGATAAAGATATACACGCCTGCGCCGAAGATATAGGCCCCCAGGAATTTGTTGCGGTGGGGGCTGTTGTCCTTGGCCATACCGTCGAACATCCCCACCACGGTCTCCACGGCCAGCTGCAGCTTCCCCGGGACCATCTTGAAGCGGGGGATCGCAAACAGCCGCAGCAGCAGCGCCGCCAGCAGGATCACGCCCACCACTACCAAAGAGGATATGTACGCGGGGTTCACGTCTTTCAGTCCAAACAGACTGATGCGGTTGGTCCCGTGGAGCACCGCGTCACGCATGGCCTCCTGCACCGACTCCGACTTCCCGTGCCCTGGCACCAGGAGAGAACCGGCCAGCAGAGCCGCCGTGATCAGCAGCCACCCTACAATGAACCTTGTTTTCTTCTTTTTTTCCATTCTCTTATCACCTTCACATACGGTCCGGATTTTGCGCCGCTACGTCGTTTTTCACGGCATGAGCGGCACGGCGGCGCCCTATTGCACACAATTCCTTAACGGAATCTTCGCACAGTGGGGGGCCATCTTGACGCTTCGCTTTTATTATAATGAAAAGGCGGGTATAACACAAGCATTTTTTCGTCAGGACTGCCCAAACATTTCCGCTTTTTTACCGAAAAAAGGTCCAGTTTCAGTGAAATGTCCAAAAAAGGCTGGGGGCCTGCAATTGCCGCAGGCCCCCAGCAGGTCATGATTTCCTTTTTTTGGCAAATGCCGCCTTTTTCCGGTCGTACATTTTACCCTTCTGTACCGGCTGACGGGCTGTTGGCGTACCACGGCGGCCGCGGTTGCCGGAGACCTCCTTCCGCGGGCGGCGGGGCTGGCGCTCCGGCTTGGCGGGAGGCTGACCGTAGGGCTCGCCCTTGCGGGGGCGCAGCAGGCACTCGGGACCGTAGCCGATGAGGTCGGTGCGGCCTGCCTCCTCCAGCGCCTCCACCACCAGAGCGCGCTTTTCGGGGCGGGACCACTGGAGCAGCGCACGCTGCATGGCCTTGTCCTTTGGGTCGCGGGCCACATACACCGGCGACATATCCCGCGGGTCGATACCGGTATAGTACATACAGGTGGAGAGGGTGCCCGGGGTGGGGTAAAAATCTTGTACCTGCTCGGGAGTGCGGCCATTCTTGTGGAGAAACTCCGCCAGCTTCACGGCATCGTTCAGGGTGCAGCCCGGGTGGCTGGACATCAGGTAGGGCACCAGATACTGCTCCGTGCCGTCCTGCTCGTTGAGCTTTTTATACTGCCGCCAGAAC
>OODI01000340.1_pt1 | contig 21669 bp, 24 predicted proteins | sample 1671141 | NCBI WGS metagenome assembly OODI01 (sample SAMN06348126, study PRJEB24527) | human gut metagenome | biome: human gut; feature: ankylosing spondylitis patient; material: feces | host: Homo sapiens | place: China | collected 2015-10 | reverse complement strand
TATGACTACGAACTCTACCAGATCTCGATCCATTTTCCCGCGTTCCAGCATCTTTCATCACCCGACTCTATTGTACCATATACATGAGAAAAAGCACAGCATTTGCTGGACTTTTTCGACAGACTGAGGGCCTCCCTGATCAGGGAGGCCCTTTCCTTATTTCAATTGCTCCTGCTCGATACACTCCGATGGCTCTAAAATAATTTCTGCGATCAGTTCCCAAGGACCGCCGTCATCCAGTCACAGGATGGCATCCAGCTTTTGTCCGTATAAGACGCATCCGCTACGGCAGAAAGATTCTTTATTGTAATGTTCTGCCCGGACATGATCTGTTCCTGCGTTATCACCACGGACGGAATCTCCATCCACATTCCGAGACTTTCGTAGTAGCTGGGGGCGGCCTTAATATCGTCATACTGCCCGGCCATCTCCAAAGCCAGCACCCGGCAGGCAAATTCTCCGTTCAGTGTCCAGTTGGTCGTGGCACAGGCTTTCCAGTTCAATCCCTCTGCCATGAACTGAATATCCGCGTCACAAATATCCACCGATACCATCGGAATGTTGCTGTCCAATTCTCTCAGTGCCCGGTATACGCCCTGGGCATAGGTGTCATAGCAGCACCATATGGCATCTATTTCACCTTCTTCGTACTGACGGATGATTCTCTCCGCGACTTCCTGCATGGAAGATACAGGATTCAGATGATCCTCCGGTGCTATTTGCTCCAGCGTTCTGATTTTCCCCACTGTTTCGTACAGCTCATAACCGACCTGACGACGGTCAAAGGCGATGATATAGTTCTCTTCCTGTACCTGCAGGATATCAACCGTCCCTTCGTTTTCTACTTTGTCGGGATACATGTTCAGAATCTCCTCCACCAGGACTGCCGCAAGCCCGGAATCTCTCTGGAACAACTGAACCACACCATCGATCTTTTGCGTATCACCGTTTTTATCGCGGAAAGAGGTGTCGAAAGTCGCGATCTTCAAATCAGGATAATCCGCTATAACGCCCGACAGAAACTCCCAGGCATAATCCACTCCTCCATGAGACACCAGAAGCCCGTCATACCCGTCCTGCGCACACTGCTGAATCCTGCTTCTCCACTCCTCGTCGCTGTCATCGCAGAAAAAAGTATCTGCCGTCATGCCAAAGGCTGCTGCCGTCTCCTTAAAGGATTCAGACCACATTTCAAAGATGGGAGAGGAAGACATATACATGATATATGCCACTTTCTTCCCTTCTACAGGACTTTTCTCCTTCGAAGAACAGCCCGCCGCACAGGCAGCAATTAAGGCTGCCGACAAAAGCAAAGCAACCATTTTACGCATTTCGCTTCATTCCTCTCTATCGTTCTTTTTGTTGTTTATGGTCTTTTCCGCGAACCGATACTGCCGCATCGATCATGACAGCCTGCAAAAGCCGCTTTTTCTTTTCCCGCGGCAATTTCACAGAAAGCCTCTCTTCTGCAGATTCTGCTTTTTACTGGGCCTTCATCGCTTCCAAGATCCTGTTCATATCGAAGGATTTCGTCACATAGTAAACATTGTCCTCATAATATTCATCTGTGATCAGCAGCTCGTCTCTCTCGGAGGTGTAGCCCTGCACATTGCCGTACCAGAAGATCACATCGATCTTCCCGCTGCTCAGCGCAGACAATCTTGCGTCCGCTTCGACCTGCACAAAGGTAAACACAGCGTCCATCTTATCCGAGATTGCATTCATCAGCGCCACATTAAAACCGGCGGGCACTCCATCCGCGGCCACATAATCCAGCGGGGGCAGGTCACCTGTTACGCCCACCACATAGGTCTTTTCGTTATCCGCCTGTGAGCCGCCTGCGGCACCGCTTGTCGAAACATTGGTGATATAGGTGTCGATCAGATCATCCAGCGTTCCATCCTCCCGGAGCGTCTGAATACCATCCTGCAAAAGCTGATGAAGCTCCGTATCCTCCGCACGGACCGCCATGCGTATCTCTGTGGGAACACCGGCGCCGCCAGGAGCAATGGTCAGCGAATCATCCTGCGCTTTCAAATAGCTTGCAACGGAAGCCGGCACAAGCAGATACTCAACATTTCCGGCATTCAAGTCCAGTACCATTGAAGTCAGGCTGCTGTACTGTTTCCATTCACCCAGCGCCGGTGTGGGGAATATATCTAGATCGTTAGGTTCCTGCCAGTTCATGATGCCGCACAGGATGTTTTCTTCCTTTTCCGGGTTTTTCTGTTCGCCGCATCCCACCATTGCAAAGATCATCGCGAAACACAGAATGAGGCCCGCAAGTACACGCACTTTTTTCATGTTGATTTTCCTCCTTACAATTCGATCTCAAAACAATTATTTTCACCGTCAAAACGGTAATCCAGCCGCTTGGCGGTGTTTTTTAGAATCGTAACGCCCAGGTGAGTTTCGTCATCAGGCTCCGCTTCAAAGGGATCGTATCTCTTCCCTTTGCTGCGCAATTCGATGAGCGTGCATTTGTCCCGTTCATCAAAGGAAATCTGTATCTGTATATCCGGAGTACCATCAGCCTGCCCGTAGTCCAGCATCTCGTAGATCAGCTCCTCTGTGCAGAGCTGGAGACGGTTGGTTTTTTTCGCGTCCAGTCCATACCGGCTGGCAAAGCTGCAGATATTGCCCTGAAGCTGCATCAGATCAAAGGCACGGGTCTCGATTCGCCACGAAAGGTACTTCATCTTGTGGATAAAATCTCTGGTTTTCTTCTTTTGTGGGGCTTCAAAAATTTCCTGCGGCGTTCCTTCCTCATAGATTCCCTGCTCATCCATGTAGAGAATCCTGCTGGCGATCTCTTTTGCAAATTCCATCTCATGGGTGACGATCACCATTGTCATACCCTGTTTTGCAAGAAGCCTCAGGGTGGCAAGCACCTCTCCCACCATGGTGGGGTCCAGCGCCGAAGTCGGCTCATCAAAAAGCATGACCTCCGGTTCCATAGCAAGGCAGCGAACGATGGCGATTCTCTGCTTCTGTCCACCTGACAGGACATCTGGCATCGTGTATTTCTTGCTCTCCAGACCTACCATCTTAAGCAGCTCTTCCGCTTTCTTCTCTGCCTCCTCCCGCGGTAATCCCAGCAGTTTGACTGGCGCCAGTGTAATATTATCCAGCACATTCATGTGGGAGAACAAATGGAAGCCCTGAAAGACCATCCCCACTTTGCGCCGGATACGGTTCAGGTCCTTTTGATTGGAAGTCAATTCATCCTCCCCGATGAATACAGCTCCCTCGTCCGGTGTTTCTAGAAAATCCATGCAGCGCAAAAAAACGCTCTTCCCGCAGCCGGAGCCGCCGATTATGACGATCCGTTCTCCTTTTTCCACCGTCAGATTTACGTCTTTCAGCACCTGCAACGAGCCAAAGGCTTTGGACAATTTTTCGACCCGGATCATGCTCATGCCTTCAGCCTCCTGTTCTTTCTCCACACAGACAGTCTGCCCGCAAGGGCAAATGCGCCATAGCTGAGATAGGCCATTCCGAGATACAGCAGCAGTCCCACCAGAATCATAAAGAGCGGCTGCATCGTGCGGCTGCCAATATTGTTTATGACTCTCGTCAAATCTGTGATGGTAACATAGCCCACAACACTGGTCCATTGAATCAGGGTAACAATGGTAGACTGGTAGGTTTCTTTTGCGATCTTTGCTGTCTGCGGCAAGGTGATCAGGGTAAACGCCTGCCATCTGGAAAATCCCAGCGTTCTCGCCGCTTCGACCTGCATGGCATCCGTGGCGTTGATGGCAGAATAGAAGCAGGCTGCCGTATATGCACTCATGTGAAGGGAAAATGCCGCAACAGCCACCATGACCGGTGACACATCGCTGCCGGCAAACACCACATAGTACATCAGCATCAAAAGCAGCAAGACAGGGCTTCCTCTGACAACTGCCATGTACACCGCGGCGATACTGTGGATAAGCCTGAGCCTGCTTCTCCGCATGGCGCAGACAGCAACGCCCAGGAGCGTCCCGAGCAGCAGGGAAAGCAGGGATATCTGCAGGGTCACCCATAAGCCCTTCAGCAAAGTTCTGTAGGAATCCCCGGCGATCAATGTTTTATAAATGATCTCGTCTATGCGCAATCCGTTTCGCCCTCCTTTCTGTGAAAACATTTAGGCATCTGACACGTCTGACCTTTTTAGGCAGGTCTTTGCTCTTGACGGCCAAAGCAATTGTAGCAAATCCGCATTACGAATGGGAAAAACTTTCGGATTTGGCCGCTTTGACTCCGAAATTGGTCATGGACTGGCGGGAGTTTCATTTTCCCTCATCAGCAAAAGCTTTTTGACCCGCTCGTCCGGCGGGCACAGGCCATGAGCTTCCAATGATTCTATCACAAACGGTAGGAACTCCATAATGGGTATTTCACATTTTAGTGTGCCGACACGGCCAATTTTTTCATCGGTAAGCATTTCCAGGCCGTCTAGACCCAACGTGCGGGCCAGTACATCGTTGACACCGCCCTCTGCTGCGTCCAAATTGGTGTGCATACAGATAGCGGCGATGTTATGCCGCACCAGCTCCGTCAGCAGCCTCCGATATACAAAATAATGGTATTATAACGCGTTCACCCATGAACGACAGGGAGAAAACATAACAAAAAGGAGTAAAATCCCTTTCAGATCATCGGCGCGACGCCCGCCCGCGGCGAAGTCCCCGCAGACGACGAAGCCGCCTGCCCTGACCGGTATATGACATCGCCGGCCGCCACACAGTCCTTGCCGCCATTCTTGCAGATATAAAGCTGCTGATCCGCCTTTGTAATGACCGAAAGATCGCTCAGCTCCTTACTGCTCCCGCAGGCGACGCCGAAGGAGACGGTGACGACGCTTTTGTCCGGCAGATCGTTCCGCGGAATGGCGGTGGCGCGTACCGCCTCGAGCAGCTCACCGGCGATACGACAGGCTTCATCCTCGGCAGCGTCCGGCAGGACAACAACGAATTCCTCGCCGCCGAAGCGGAAAAGATACCGGTCGGAGCGTTCGAGGACGCGGACCACGCTTCCGGCGACACGCTTCAGCGCCTCGTCGCCTTTCATGTGGGAATAGTGATCGTTGTACGATTTGAAATCGTCCACGTCGTAGATGATGACACTGACCCGTTCGGGCGTCAGCTTCTCGGCGACAAACGCGCAATAGGTCTCCAGCGCCTTTTTGTTCAGCGTCCCCGTCATCACGTCGTTGTAGGCAAGCTTGACGAAGGCGTTGCTCATCTCCTTGACGGACCTCTCGTTGGCGGATTGGCGAATAAAGATGTGCCGGATCGAAATAAAGCCCGCAACGATGGAAAAACGCAGCAGAAAGTGCTTGAACAGATCGTAGTTCTCCGCATAGGGAAGCCGCCCGGGGAGCCACCAGCTGACGGCGATCAAAAGGCATACGATCGCGGTATCGAGCGCCTGGTAGGTCGGCGCGACCATAATAACGAACAGGTAGCACATGGAGATGGAAAGGCCGATATTGTGATAATTGCAGGAGACCATAAAGACGGTAACGCCGGCGATCACCACCGTGTAAAACGCGAGCAGGCCGAACCTTGCAAGCTGGGAGCCGTAGTCCTTATAAGCGGTCACAAACGCCAGCATCGCAAGGGACGCGGCGACCATCATGTAAAGCGGTATCATGTCGATCGGGATCATCGTTTTCAGCACGACGTTCTTGACCAGATAAAATCCGTTGGTCAGCAAAAATAAGATCGACGCATAGAACACCACGGAGAAGTTTTGCTTCATCAGGATGCTCTGCTCGCTTGGGATCTCATCGATCCTTATCCCGAGAACCTGATCGCAAAAGCTCCTAAATCTGGAAAAAGCCATATCCGACATCCAGAAAGACACGTCCTGCGCTACGTCGGCTCTGTCTCTCCGTCTTTCCATACGATCCCTCCGCAAGTAATGTGATGACGTTTTGTCCGCCTGTTTCGATCGCCGGTCTTGACACCGACGCAGGTTTTCTTATAATGATATTATAGCGCGTTCACCCATGAACGACGCAAGAGGGTCAGGAGGGAAAGTTTGTGAAAAAGGATACAAAAAATCTCTTTCAGATCAGCGAAGCGGCGCGCGCCTGCGGCCTATCCCGCAGCACGCTGATGCGTATGGAGGAAAAGGGCCTGCTCACGCCCGCCTACGTCTCCCCCACGAGCGGTCAGCGGTACTACGACAATTTCAACGTCGCGCGCATTCTGCAGGTGGAGAAATTCAAGGCGATGGGCTTGGACACGGAGGAGATCGCGGACTATTTTGCCCGCGGCGGCGAAGCATCCGAACTGCTTGCGGTACTGGAAAACCATCTGCGCGACCTACAGCGAAGCGTAGAGGAAATGCGGCTGCGCGCGACGGATGGTCCCATCAGCTCCGTACAGATGATGCGGCTGCCTGCCGTGACCTGCTGTATGCGCTGGCATACGGGTTTCACCTACGAGGAACGCTTCGCCGCCATGTACGGCTTTTACAGCGAGTGCATCCGCAAGGGCCATGTGCTCTCCGATGAGCCGCTCTTCACCATCTCAGACCGAAAGGACTATCTGGAGGGCCGCATCAGCAATGAGCCGTACCGCTACGCGGTCTGCGTCCCCGTGCGGCCGGAGACCGCGCCCGAGGACGCGGTGGTGCTGCCGGAATGCCGCGTGCTGTCGGTACTGTACTGCGGCGACTATTCCGGCGTGGACGAGATGTGGCTGACGCTGGGCCGCGAGGTAAAGGCGCGGGGGCTGACGCCCGCGGAGGCCCCGCGCATCCTAGGCATCGTCGCGCCCTACACAGGCCGCGAGATTGAAACAAAGCGCTACTGCTCGCGGCTCGTCCTTCCGGTGAAGGATTAAGCTCACGGAAACTATTCAGCCGCCTCACACCTGAATAATGAATGGGGTCAAAAATGCGATGGCAACCTAAGTGTTTTGGATAGCCAAGAATAAAGATTTCTAAATAAAAAGCAAAGGCGGGACTGCAATCTGCAGCCCCGCCTCAGTCTGTCGAAAAAGCCCAGCTCCAACCGGACTTTTTCGACAGACTGAAGCGGCAGTCCCACTATGGGGCTGCCGCTTTTTCTTTCTTTTTTACGCATTCCAACAGAGGTTCTCGATTTCATCCTCGGTCAGGCCGATGGTTCCATCCAGCATTTTGTTCATAAACTCGACCTGCTCTTCTTCAGAGAGGTCATCCGCATATTCCAGAATGTTGCTGATGATTCTGCCCGCGGCACCGTCGACGGAAAAATTCTCAAGAATCCAGTTGAAAGCGTCTTCTCTTGTTTTCTGTTTTTTCATGGTTCTTCCTCCTGATTTGCTGACTCAGTTTGTATAGGATAACATGTCCGCGTCTAAATCGCAAGTCCGCGTTTTACACCGGAACTTCCGGCGTAGCCTCGCCCACCTTCCAACGGATGGTATCCAGCCCGTCGTGAATGATGATTTCGTCGTCCGTGATGGTCACGTCGTGCTCGTCATCCTCCACATCCGGACGTCCGCAGATGTCCTTGTGCTGCTTCGCTCAGTATCCATGCAAAGACCTTGTCTACTGTTTCCTCTGTAAAGCGATGCCGGAAGTTATAGCTCACCGTGGAAAAGTGCGGCGTTTCCTCCTGCAAGGGATAACCGAGAAACCAGCGGTAACAAATGTTTGCACTTACTTCTTCCGCAGTCCGCCGCAGCGAGGGAAGGACGTACAGATGCTGGATCAGCACCATCTTGAACAACACCACAGGGTCGATGCTGGGGCGCCCATTATCCTCGCAATAGAGCGGCTCCACCATTTCATACAGCTGTGTGAAGTCCACCGCTGCATCTATCTTTCGCAGCAAATGCTCCTTCGGCACCAGTTGGTCTATGACTACGAACTCTACCAGATCTCGATCCATTTTCCCGCGTTCCAGCATCTTTCATCACCCGACTCTATTGTACCATATACATGAGAAAAAGCCCAGCTCCAGCCGGACTTTTTCGACAGACTGAGCCAGAGGAACATCGCGTTCCTCTGGCTTTTATCTTAAAGGGATACTCTTGATGAGGTGCTGTGTGCTGAGCTTACACCCGGCCATTCACCAGCTCACGGACGATGGCCTCGCCCGTCAACTCGCTGGTACGGTAAATATTTTGGCAGAATGGCTTCAAGCTGAAGTCCATGCCTGCATTTCCTTGATCCAGCAAAATGCCCGTGATCGTAAAGCGGCGCGCAGACTGTTCCTTCTGCAAATTTGAGATGTACTCCTCCGGCAGAAGGCACTCACCGTCGGTGATAAACACAATATCGGCGTTGTCGAAGCCTTCCTCCTTCATCAGCCGCAGGGCTTCGTTCATCGGCGTGCAAAAATCCGTACCGCCGTCAAGGAAAGTCTCAGCCGCGCGCAGCTTATCCTCCACCGTTGTCTGCTTCGGAAGAAACAGGTCCGTCTGAAATCTGCCGGGGCCGGAGAAGTGAATAAGGGCAAATTTGCGCCCCTCGCTCTCCGCAATATCCAGCAGCGTCAGCGCAAGGGCTTTGCCCCATGCGGCGCATTCGCCCGCGGTGGAGCCGGATTCATCGAGGCAGCAAATCATAGCGCCCGCCCCCTTATAGATCGGCTCACGGCGGCGATATTGTTTTATCTGCCGACGCTGATACTTTCGCAGGAACAGCGGCAGTGTCTCCGGTGCCGCCAGCATGGCAAGCTCCGAGGTCAGCGCACGGGAGAGGTCATTGCCCAACTCCAGCGAATACTTCTCACCGCGGCCGTAGGCGTACCCATTTCGTTTCCTCTGCGCAAATATTTCCCGGAAGCGGCCGAGGTATCGGGAAACATTCCGCAGGCTCTCGCTTGCCCGGACACGCTCCAAAAGGGTCAGATTGGCAGGCGTTCTTTGAAGGTCTCCCAGTTCATCGCTCCACGCGCCAATGATGCTTTGCACCTCCTCAGCTTTTTCGGACGCAGCAGACAGGGCGTGATGGACGATACCACCTACAGCCTCCTTGCTTTGCATCGCGCTGTTGTCGATGAGCTTGGCGACAGCCTCCGCCTGCCGATGCTTGCTTTCCGCTTCATTGGCCGCTTTTACCACGTCTCTGTTCAAAGAGGGGTCGTCCAGCTGGGCAGCATTATACTGCTCCAGCAATTCCGTGAGCCGCTGTGCCGCAGTTTCATGCGCCTGTTCCAGCTTTTCCAGCGTATTCAGCGCATCCTTTTTCCCGCCAAGCTGACGCATCAGATTATCTAATTCCTCGGATGCCGCAGACACAAATTCCGCTGCCGCTTCATAGGCCGGGAGCTCGCGTCCCTCGCACACCTCCTTGAGCGTGGGATACTCCTCGCTCTGCGTGATGTGCTCCAGGATCGGTGCGTTGAATTTACGTGCCGACACAGAGAGTGCTTCCTCGTCATTGCGCCGGGGCATCAGGGAATAAAACGACTGGAATACGTCCTGCGACAGTGCGGGAAAGGATCTCAGCCTTTCCCCCGCGCTCTGCTCGATCTCGTCCATGGCGATATCCTCTGCGCGCAGGTCATGATAGATATTGTTCTCCAGCTTGGTTGAGCGCAGCACACGGTCTGTCCGTTCCATGCGTTCTGCCTGCAGCTGCTGCTGCGCCCACGGAGAAGCCAAAACATCTTGAATGGTCCGATAAGGTTTCAGCACGGCGTGTCGTCCTCCTTCTCATTAAAGGTCCTGATCCATGCCAAGAGGATATCTCCCGCCTTGTTTCGATCATCGCGAAGCTCGGAAAACTCGGATTGCAGATAGGGCGCCGCGCCGTACATATTTGTCTCACCACTCTGCCGCAGCCGTTCCAGATAATCGAAGTATTTCTGATTACCGCTCTCTTTGGCGTAGGCATTTAAGTACATATTGTAGTCCCCCTTGCGGGTAATGAGCCTGATCCAGAAATTACAGCGCTCGCCCACATAGTAAAAGCTGAACTCATCCCCGTACTCCTTTGAGATGCAGGCGTCCATGTGATCGGTGCAGAATTTGCGCAGCGCAGCAAGATCCTTTAAGGCGCCCGGAGCAGTCAGTGCATCATAAACACGGTCGATCTCCGTGCATACCTCCGGTGTAGCAAGCGACTTATGGCACGGCCACACGGTATTGTACCAGCGCCAGCCGTCATAGTCGGCGCGAATATGCCCGATCTTGCGTCGAGGGACCGGGAGAGAGCAGCCCTCCACCTTTTCCGTGTCCTCGAATACCTCGGGAAAGGGACACTTGGTCAAGAGCTTTGATAAGATGTTTTCTTGCATTGCACACCTCCGTCACGCTGCCTTTGCGGGGAAGAATTGCTCCGCCCGCTTCAGCAGCCACGCCTTGACACCGTTGCGGCAGGTCATGCCGCTGACCTGGCTGGTGCAGGCCGGCATCGCGCACATGGAGCAGGCGTAGATATCATGGTTCAGCACGATCTCCTCGGATAACTGGTCGATGAACCACGCGAGGTCCGTCGAGAGCGTGTATGGTGCGAGGCCCTTGGCGCAGTGTCCGCACAGCACGGTGCCCGTGGTCACAGATTTCTTACAGATAGCACAGTTTGGCATATTGTAGTCTCCTTCGTATATGTATGTGCGGGAGGGAGGGCAGCCTGCCCTCCCTCTCCATTTTTCTTAGAACGGCAGTTCGCCATTCTCTTCGCCAAAGTTCGGTGTAAAGCCGCTGGGCGGCGCGCCGAACCCTGCGCCGGGTTCTCCCTCATAGGCAGGTACATCGCCGCCGTCTTTCGGCTTGGAGTCTCCAAAATACACATTGTCAGCGATGACCTCCACGCTGCGGCGCTTGTTGCCCTCCTTATCCGTCCAATCGCGGATCTGGAGGCGGCCTTCCACAACGGCCATGCGGCCTTTCGTGAAGAATTTGCTCACAAATTCCGCCGTTGCTCTCCACGCAACAATGTCAATAAAGTCCGTTTCCTTCTTTTCGCCGTCCTTCTTATAATCGCGGTCAACGGCAAGAGAAAAGGAGCAGACCGGCGTATCCGACTGCGTTTTGCGCAGCTCCGGGTCGCGCGTGAGTCTTCCCATCAGAACGATTCGATTCAGCATAGCTTCATGCCTCCATATAAAATGTTATCGTTTTAAGATTTTTAGTTCAGCGCCGCGATCTCAGAAAGCGGCGTATAGGTAAAGCCGGTCTCCTCATGGGCTTGTCGGCTGATACCCTCAAGGTCGGCAAGCAGGCTGTCCGTCAAGGCGATCTCACCATCCGACTGCGCGGCAGCGCGAAGCTCACATTGCTTCTGGTAAAGCCGTATCAGCTCCCCGCGCAGCTTGATGAACGCCTTGCGGGAAAGGTCTGCGCGGCTGCCATCTCCGCAAACCTGCGTAAACTCCTCCTGCGAGTCCAGCGCCATCTCTCGGATGCCGTTGACCTTTTCCTGCATGGGATTGATGCATAAGCGGTTCAGAACATTTTCCACCTTCTCGCGGTCGGTGGGCAAACGCCAGAGGTAATTTTTCAGCGCCAGCAGATCGGTAGACTCCACCTTATCGTGGCCGGAGAGCCACGCTTTGGCCTGCGCGATGGGATAATAGCCGAGATACTTACGGTCTGATACCGTCATGCCCTTACGCAACTCGCAGAGAATATCGTCTGCCAGCTCGTTTGCAGTGTCCGGTACAGGGATCGCGGCCACCTCGCGCTGCATCTCGACCAGCTCCTCCAGCGTGATCGTAGCGGTGATCTGCCCAAAGGCGCCATTCTGCTTGTTCTTCAAGACGGCGAGGCGGGTATCACGGTCCTCGATGTTGGCCGTCACGACCTTCAGCTCCAGGCGGTCATACAGCGCCTCCAAAATTTTCTCCTGCGGATCGCTGAAATTGGGAATTTCATTGGACGCCGCGAAAAAGGAGATCGTGGGAATGGGATATGTACGGCCCTCGTTGGTATACTTTCGCTCATTGAGCGCGGTCAGAAGCGAGTTGAGCACGCCGTCATTGCACTTGAAGATCTCGTCGAGCAGCACGATGTCCGCCTCCGGGATCTTGCCGGCCGTCTGTACGACTGGCTCGCTGCGATGCAGCAGGGCCACAGCCTTCCGGTATGTCTCCAGCTTGTCTGCGGCTTTGCCCAGCATGGTGAGGGTTTCGGGCGCATTCTTCCTCTGCCCCAGACCATCTACCGCACGCTTCAGATCGAAGCGCAGATTTTGGTATACATCATCGTCTTCCAGCGCAGCGTCCGGGATGCTGCCGGGGATCAGGCTGGATAGATCGACGCGCCCGAAAAGCTGTTCCTCATCGCTCTGCTTGGAGAGCAGGCGTTCAAACTGCCGCGCGCCGGTGATGTGCCGGCGAAAAAGGTTGATGGCATAGCTCTTGGCCTGACCCGGCTCACCCAATACAAACAGGTTCTTGCGGGTCAGAAGGGCAATGGCGATCATCTCCACCAGCTCTTCGCGCTCGGCAACGCTGCCGTTCACATCGTCGATCACGGCAAGCATTTTATCGCGCAGGCTCATTTACAGGTCCTCACTTTCTTTTAATCTGTCTTTTTGGTACTCGGCATAGCAGCTCGGACAAGCCGTATCATAGCGAAGGCGGCAGCCGGTATGCTCCATCAGCGCAGCAAACACCCGTGCGCTCCGTTCATCCTCGAACGAATAGGCACGCATATCACAGCCGCCGAGACCGCAAACCTCTGTCACGACCTCCCATGCAGCTTCATCCTTAGTAGGCGATACCGGAAAGGCGCGCAGAGCGCGCAGTTCCTCACCCTGCATTTGGAGCACCTTGGCAAAGATGTCTGCCGCAGCGTCCATATCTTTGAGTATACCTTCCCGCTTCCCGGGCGGCGTATCCAGCGGCTCAAGCATATCGGGAGACATGATCACGCAGTCAAGGCTGATGTCGTCTATGGTTTTTGTCTCTCCGTATAAGTCTGAAAAGCGTGCCTCCAGCTCGCGGAGCATTTCCTCCGAGGCGGGTATCTCAAAATCACAGTAGATATCCGGCACATCGTTTTCCGTTTCGCGGTCTGCACCGCTGCGGATCTCCGTGATCGTGCCGCAAAGCCCTGCATACTCGCTTGCGTCATTTGCCATAACCCGGCCGCCAACGGTAAATACCTTCCCATCCACGCAAAAACGTGCACCGTTTTCCTGTAAGAGCATTCCTGTCTCCCTTCCTCACGCGGCCATTGTCCCTTCGTATAAGGGGCTATTCTCCGAAAGTGCATCAAGCGAGACCATATCTCTTTTTCGATACTCCTTGGGTGCGCCGGTCAGACCGCACAGGCGGCAGGCAGACTTGCAGTTGAGAAGCTCATACTTGAGCTGCGCGAAGATGTGCTGCTGAAGCGTTCCCTTCTGCGGGTCAAAGCCCGCCACGGCCTTGATGAGCCGGAGCGCAAGCTGCTGGTACACATCGTCATATTCCAGCTGTGCCGCCCGCATCAGCGGACGGTTCTTTCGGATCACGGTGTCGATGCACCAAAGATGCTTTTCCACGAGGGCATTGCGCTGAGCGATGGTATAGTTGTTGTTCATGTTCATTTCCTTTCTCTGTGATAGGGGTCCAAAGGCGGCAGAAGCCCTTGTCCCAATCCTCCAGTAACATCTCATGCGTGTAGGCGGGGGAGTTGTAGACGGCGTTGCGGCAGTGCTGCAAGCGGACCGTTTTCTTCCCGCCGCTTGGATTTCGCTCGGTTTCGTAAAAGGAATCGTTGCAGGTATTGCAGTGTCTTTCGATATTGTTCAATTCGTGTCCTCCATCTTGTTTTTTCGTGCGGTCTCCGCGTCAAACAAGGCCAACAGCTCGTAACCGCGCTTCGTCTTGTAGAAGAATGCGGGGCTGATCCCGTCGTCGATCTCAACGACATAATGCCGGTGAACGGCTGCTCCAACGGTTTCTGCGTCCGGTTCCTCATTGCATCGCCTTGCAAACTCCATGGGTGAGAAGGGCGTGTGCAGTTCATATAGCACAGCATATCGGTGTGCCTCCGGAGAGATCTCTTTGCCAAGGTCATAGCAGAGCCTCTCGTGCAGCATCCAGTCTATCGTGCTCTTGAAGCAGTAGACCCGCAGCTCGCTGGGTAGCTTTCTCTTTGGGCACCAGCTTGGCACATGGATCTTTGGGTCATTGCGCTTAAATTTGCGCGCCCGTTTACCGCCGGTGCAAAAACGCTCTCCCATGTGCATGGTGACGCCCATCTGCTTGGCGGGGCTGCTCTCCATGTAGCGAAGGTGCTTTTCACACTCATAGCAGGTTTCTTTTCGCAGATGCATTTATACCTCCTTCTCCCCGCGGTGCGCAGGGTTCTTTTGCGTCCTCGTGAAGCGGACTCTCCAGGATCTCATAGCGGATAAACCAGCCTGCTGCATAGTCCTTGCAGTATGCCTCCCAAAATTGGCAGCCGTACTCCTCGCAGTAAAACGATTCATCGTAAGGGAAGCTCATCTCTTCCTTTTCCTTCTCGACCAGCTCCCGCAGTCTTTCCGCGGCGAGCGACTCATCGAAAAAGGTGGCGATGGCGTCCGCGGCAGGAAAATCGCCGCGGTCGGCGTAGGCTGCCGTGTGGACGATGGTGTAGGCTTTCTGCCCCTCTGTTTTGTCTCCGGTTTTCGCTTCTCTCTGCACCAGCCAGTCCTCTACAAACGGTCGGTCTTCCTCATGGAACATCGCCGCAAATCTTTCACGAAAAGCCGGATGGGAGAGAGCGGCATCGAGCCGTCTATGGAATTGATTGAGCTGCCGGTACACTGCCGCAAGGAAATCCTCCGGAGTCTGTGCGTCAACAGGGTATTGGCCGGCGCACAGGCGTCCGCCACACTGACGGCATTTGCCCACCGCGCAGAGCCGATGGCCGCTCAGGTCCGCAAGACTTTTGTAGTCCAACTCCCAGCGGATGTCCTCCATGTTCTCTGCCATGTGAAATACGATTTGGGCCACATCTCCGCTCTGCACCGGGGCGCAGGAGCAAAGAGTCTCCGGTGAATGGGTGCAGTAATGCTTTTCACACATACTATGCCGCCTCCTTGTTTCGTTCCTTTTCGCACAGATCGATGAGCCTTTGGCAGCGATCCATCTCAAAGCCGCCGATGTGGGCGAGCTGCTCGGAAAGCCGCAGCTTCTTTGCCATCCAATGGTAAGCCTGCGTCCGCGTCATACCGCGCTCCTTCCAAAAGCTATCAAAGACCTGATGCGTTTCCTTTCGCTTCAGCCGAAGCGTTTCATTAGCCAGATTGCCAAGCGGCCGTGTGGTGCCCTTATGACAGCCGACGCGGGCGTTGCAGTTCTGGCATTGATAGAATTTCTCCCGCTCGATGCCGAGACGCCTTGCCGCTGCCACTCCGTAGACCTCTGCAGCAGGGGCCAGACGGACAACACCGCCGCAATAGCGGCAGATCTTCGGGATCTCCAAATGCAGTCCCCCCTTCATGCCGCTTTCGCTGCGGGCGGCTTAGCCGCCTTGGTTACTTTCTTTTTCGCAGCCGGCGCGCGCATGACATTTTGCAGGTAATAGGCGTCCTGTGTACTGATCGTCAGCATACCGTTTTGTGCAATGCCGAGCGTGATCGTACCGCCAAGCGCTTTCAGGCAGGATGTAAGCTGCCGCGCGCTGTACCAGTATTCGCCCGTAGGCGTGCCTGTCAGCGCGATCACCTCGATGCTGGCGGAGGCGCTGCCCAGGTCGCCGGAGCATTGGAACAGCAGCTTCTGGTCCTGAAAGCTCAGCCGTACCCGCCCGTCCGGAGCGACGGACATGACCGAGGAGAGCGCGTCGCGCATTTCCTTAATGTCCGTGAGCACAGTGAAGCGGTTCGTGATGGTCTTTAGCAGCGAATCCGTGTCGATATAACCGCCGTCCATAAGGCGCGAGCTGAATAGAAAGTTTTCTTTGAAAAAGACAATGCTCTTTCCAGTAGTACCGACGCGGAATACATCCTCATCCCCGCACATCCCGGCGAGCTTTCCCAATGAGGACGCAGGGATCAGCAGGCTGATGTCTCCCGTGCTCTGATCGTCGCCCTTGGCGGTCACGATGCAGCTCCCGTTGCTCCCTGCCGCGCGCAGACCCGTGCTGGTAAACATCAGGTTCACGCAGCGCAGCAGCGGCTTGCTCTGGTCCTGTGCCGTAGCAAAAACGGTATGCTGCGCCATGGAAGGCACGCCGCTGACCTTGACGGTATCCTCCGGGAATGGCAAATCGGGCTTGGGGAATGCCCCCAGGTCCCACACATCCACGCTGTATCCCGCGCTGCCGCTCGTAAGAACCATGCGTCCGCGGTTTTCTCTGCGGCAGAGCTCCGCCGTTTCCTCCGGAAGGCGCTGGAGCATTTCCGCAAGCGTTTTAGCGGTGAAAACGAGAGCGCCATCCTCATGAACGGTGCAGGGCAGCTTTTCCGCCAGCGAGACCTCGAGATTCGTAGAAGTGACGGTGAGCATGCCGTCCGCGCTGTCCGCCTCCAGCAAAACACCCTTGAGGACATCCAGCGGGGAGTCCGGCGGCGCGATGGTCGATGCGCGCTTTACCGCTGCAAGCAGCTCGGCGCGGTTGATGGTTATGTGCAAATGATCTCCTCCTTTAAGCGGCGAAATCGAAGATCGACAGCTGGTTTTCATCCACCTCTGCCACTTTCGACCTCTGCTTCTTCTTTTCTTCCTGTGTTCTTGCGAGCAGTCCCTCGTAGAGCTCCCGGCTTGCCGCAGTCTGCACGGGTCGCGTGCCGCCGTCTACGGCTGCCGGCGCGAAATTCGGAGCAGGCAGAGCGGATTCCTTTGACGCAGGCTGTACTGCCGCCTTTCGATTGGGGTTGACGACTGCCATTTTCTTGAATGCCGCAGCGATATCCTCCACATTGTCCCGGATGCCTGCTGCCAACTCCTTGGCCATCTGCGAGGTCAAGTCCTTGACGTCGCTCATGGCGGCAAGTCCCTCCTCGCTGAACGTTCCTTCGATGATGCCCGCGACCGCCAACTTAGAGGCCATCAGCTTCATCGCCTTGGCCTGCAGGGTGTCCGCATAATAGAGCATATACACCTCCACCTTTGGCTCCGTCTGATTGATACGCCACGACCGGCGCGACGCCTGCCGCAGTGTAAAGAGGTTATAGCCCATCGAGTAGAAGATGATGGTGGTGAAGGCATTGAGGTCGAGACCGGTCTCCACGCAGCGAGGATTTGTGATGAGGACCTGCAGGCCGTTTTTGACCCGCTTATCCACCCACTCCTCGCGTTTCTCCGTGGCGATCTGCGGCGCGAGGATCTCTGTGCGGTAGCCGTTTTCCTGCAACAGCTTTAATAGCTTCTGCTGCGAATCCGTGCGTGTCCAGCTGGTGTAGATCAGCACACGCTCACCGTTCGCCGTCTTCTGCCGCACGAGCTCCAGCACCTTTTCCTCTTTAGGGAACAAGCGTGAGAAGTCTCCGCAGCTTTTGGGCGTTACGATCGGCATTCCCGTAATGGGATGAATGACCTCCGGCTGATCGTAGGGCTGGTCCGGGTAGACCGTCAGCAGGTTGAGATAAGCCGAGAGGATCTTCTGCGCGGCTTTTCGATCATTTTTCAGGACCTTCTGGAGAACATTCTGCACAGCCTGATAGCACTCCCCAACGTCCTCCGGCATATCCAACGCCACAGGGATCTCCTCATAGCTCGGCAGATCCTTTCCCATGTCCGACAGGGACAAAAAAGCCGTGTATTCCAGCAGAAAGCGCGAAAACACCAGCGGCGAAACGCCGGGAAGCTGGCGTGTGCGCGTTTTCCGCTTACTGGCACGCCGGTTGGCGTTATACTCCGCGTCCCTTGTTTCGTAAGCATTTTCCACCACACCGTACTCCGCGTCAAAATCGCCGGGACTGCCATACTGCTTTCCATCCTTGAGCATAAGCCCGGGGACGATGCGGTAGAGCAGGTGAAAAATGCCGGAGGAATAGCCATTGATGAGGGTCGCCGTCATACCGACAAAGAGCTTGGAGGCGCCGTACAGCTCCGCCATTGCGTCACCCTGGCCGCTGGCATTGTTGTATTCGTGCAGCTCATCGCAGAGGAAGGAGCCGATCCTGCCGTGCAGCTTTTTCTTGATGTAGGTGCTCAGCGGATAACGCCGCTGTGCGCCGCGAACCGGATAGTAACCGTCCGGATCCTGCGCGATCTGCGCGAGCCGGTCGCAAACGTGCGCGTTTTTTGTACGCTTGAGATGAGCTTCAGCGCCATAGCGGTGTACCCACCCGTATTCGCCGATTTTGACCCATTCCATCCGTCTGTCCGGATTGACCGCCGACCATAGCGGAGTGCCGCATTTAGGACAAACATGGTTTTTCTTATGCTCCCTCTGAAAGAAGAACTGATCGGCCGGTACGGTATAATGTGCTCCATCCTCGCTGATCTCCATTTCGATGGCCGCGTCGCAGTCCGGGCAGAGGAACGCGCGGCGGCGTTCATTCCAACGCACGGCAGGATAGCGCATATAGCCGTCCCGAGCACGTTCCTTGGAAAAGACCGCGTACACGCTCTTGTCGCCCTGCTCATAAAGGGCATAAAGCCGGTCCAGGTCTGTGATGCTGTGCACGACCATGGCGTAGGTGTCCGGCAGCGTTTCTCCGATCTCACGCACCCACTTTCGTGTGACGTGGGAGGGGCACATGACGATGCCGAAGGACTTCTCCGCGCCGCGCCCCCTCTGTGCAGCCCATAAGCCATGCAATGCGCCGAGGGCGGTCGAGCCGATCTTTGTTTTTCCGGACCCGCATTCCGCGATGATGAGCGCCGTCTGCCTGCGGTCGAGCTGCCGCTTGACCGCCTCCGCCACCGCGAGCTGGGCATCGTAAAGGGAATAGCCGGCCCGTTGCGTGATGAAGTCATTGATGGACAGCACTTCATCCGAGAGCGGCTCGCTGGCGGGATCAAAGAGGGGCATAAACTGATTGCGGATGCGGTCCGCGACGGTCACGCCGAAGGTGTTGAGATACCCTGTGACATTGCTGACCTCATCAAAGCCGTCCGGCGCACCGGGGACCGCGCCGGGGATCTGAATGAGACCTGCCTTCAGTCCTTCTTCCAGTACCTCCACGACATTCTGATCGCCCACTGACAATCTCAGCACCCATGCGTCGATCCGCTCCTTCTGCGAGACGACCTCCAGCTGTCGGAGATCGCCGCGGCTTTCGAGCGCGGCGAGAACATAGTCCTGAAACGCCGGAATGAGCGGTGCTGCCGTTTTGTGGTCCAGCTCCTCAAAAAGGCGTGTTCGGTCTCCTTCGGGGCAGAAGATATAGCACGTTCGCGGCTGCTCTGATTTTTCAAGCGTTCGCTCCTCGCCGGCGTCCTGTTGACGGCTTTCCTCCTGCGCGTCGTCGCTGGCCATGAGCGTAGCCACGGCGTACACGCCATCGTGAGACATCTGACGCTGATAGCTCTTGGCAGAGCTTTGCAGCAGCCTCACCGTATCGTTTTGGGTGGCTTCTATGGTCGCGCCGCCGTAGATGGCGTCCGCCATAGCCCGAACCATTTCGGGGTATCCACCGAAGCGGATCGCACAGATCACGCCTCCTTTTTCATTGTGATCGAGCACCACCGTATCGGCATAGGCGGATAACCGCACCTGTACCGATGGGTCATAGTAGCTTAGCTCGATCAGCTTACTGCCTGACATTCATTTGCTTCCTCCTTTCGATTCCTGGACAAAAAAAGACCGCAATCGCTCCCATGAGCAATTACGGTTTTGTTCTTGTCCTTTATTTGATTCCAGTTCTTTTGAGTTTGGCGGAGGGCGCAATGACCCCCCTTTCTGTCGCCGTTCCTCCCTAACTTACTCCGCCCTAACTTACTCCGCCCTGAAATACAGCCTCATTCTACCATCCCGGCGTCTGCCTGTATAGTTGGAGTTTTTCCATAGCTTTGGAAGCAGGATATACTTGCTTTTTCGTGTTCGCACGTTCACGATCAGCGGCACATTCCTCTCAAATCATTGCTCTTTCTGTTGGCAATATGTGTTTTATCACATATAATGGGTTACAGAGAAAGTGCGGTGGATGTATGGACTACACGGTGGAATACTATGAGAAGGATGATGGAAGCAGACCTGCGGAGGAATTCATTTTCTCGCAGGATAATGTATTCTTACTATACTCCATGATCCAACTCGATGATCCAACTCGCGGCCATGCAAAATTATTCTTTTATTGCGTTGCTATCTAGATATTCCTCAAAGAGACTCTCTTTGGTCAAGTAGTCTTTTACAAATTCCACGAAAGAATGTGATAGCCTCTATCATTCTACGTACTCCAATCCTTTCTCCGCACACCAACGGATCGCAAGCTCTCGGTATGTCTCCGCCAGATAGTCGTACCAACGCTGTTCCAGCCCATGATAGCGCACCGACTGCTTGAACCGGCGAAACGCACCTTTTCCCCTGATGGTATAGGCAAGTTCTTCCTGTGCCTTTCCGGGAGAGAACTGATCAATGAAGTCCTCCATGATACGGTACTGATGGATCTCGTGCTTACTTGGGAATCGAAGATACCGTTCCGGTGCGTTTTCGATCTCAGCGGCAAAGGTCTCATCCATCTCGCCGGTCATCAGGGAATCGGCAAGATAGACAGTCTCTCCGGTCTTTGTGTCCCAAAAACTCGTGAAAACGTCATCCGCCTCTTCGATCGCCTGGATGACCTGCTGCAGTCGGATTGTCATTTTTCACAGCACCTCTTCCTCAATAATACCGTAGTCGATCAGAATATGCATATGGTCCTATTTTACCGCAAAGCAAAACCATGCACAACCGGATGCGAGACTATTCTTTCAGTTTACGGGAGGATCGTGTCCGCTTTCATCCCAGGGTCCGAGACCCGAGGTTTTCCCGTTCACTTTGATTGCCCATCATCGGTATGAAAAGAAAATACTTTTCATCTGAAAACTTTACTTGAAACGCAAGTTGTCAGATGGTATACTACAATCAGGCAATTGGAAAAGAGGGAGGTCTGCTCATGGACAATGAAGGGCTCACGCAGTATACCCGTATCGCCATATCCCTGGCAGAGCGCATCGCCTCGGGCCAGCTGAAGGAAGGAGAAAAGCTCTCTGGCCGGTCCAAGCTCTCACCGGAGTACAATGTCTCCCCGGAGACCATCCGCCGGACCCTGCGGCTGCTGGCGGATATGAAGGTAGTGGAGGTGAAGGAGCAGAGCGGTGTCTATGTCCTGTCCGCCGACAATGCCCGCCGCTATCTCCACAACTTCGCGGATCAGACCGACATACGGGGAAAACAGCAGCAGCTCAAGGAACTGCTGGTCCGTCAGGAACATCTGAACCGTCAGATGGCGGCCCTGTGCCGGGATATTTTGGACGAGACCAGCCAGACGCCCGACGCCCTGCCCAACTACTACTGCCGCATTCCAGACGACTGGCCCCACAGCGGCACCACCGTTGGGGCCCTGCGGTTCTGGCAGGCTACCGGTGCCACCATCGTGGCCATCCGCCGCGGCCTGTCCTACATCGTCTCACCCGGTCCCTATGCCGAGCTGTACGCCGGCGACGCGGTGATCTTCGTGGGCGGCGTCAAGGCCCGTGAGGCCGTGTCCCACTTTTTCGCGAACCCGTAATTTTCCCGGCCCCGGCCGGTTTACGAAAGGAGTTATTCTATATGGTACACAACGAAATACATGCCATCGACTTAGGCATCATCGCCGCCTATCTCATTGCCATGGTGGTCATCGGTGTAGTGGTGGTGAAAAAGGTACAGAGCACCGACGACT
>OODI01000337.1_pt1 | contig 21704 bp, 13 predicted proteins | sample 1671141 | NCBI WGS metagenome assembly OODI01 (sample SAMN06348126, study PRJEB24527) | human gut metagenome | biome: human gut; feature: ankylosing spondylitis patient; material: feces | host: Homo sapiens | place: China | collected 2015-10 | reverse complement strand
CCGGGTAGAGTGGGAAATGGAGAGTGCGGCTTATTCAGAGTTAAAGGATGCAGTGGTGGAAGGAAGAATTTCTGCGGAGACACTTCTTTTAATGATTTTGCACGGAAGCTATGATAAGGCGACAGTGCTTCGAAAAGTCATCCCATGGTGTGAAGCAGCGGGAGATAATGACGGTGCACAGAAACTGCAGGCATTCTATGACAGGGTAAAAGGAAAGAAGCTGCCATTTGCATACAGTAAGCGGGTTTCTGTAAAACGGTGAAGAAAATATACAATGTTCGAAGAGAGAAAAAATGTATAAGATTGCAATTATTTATGCAGGTGCAACATACGAGAGTGCGTTAAATCATATAAGACTTCAGGAATTGCTCGGAAAGATAAAAGTTATTGGAATCGGAACGCAGGATATCTATGCGGAGTATGTAGATGGGTATCCAGTGACTACCATCGAAAATATTTTGCAACAGGAGTGGGATTATCTTTTGATTGCAGGTCAGGAACAGAATTTTGCACAAATGAAGGCATTGTTGGTAAGTATCGGAATAGAGGCGGACAGAATTTTTTCGATAATGGTATTTTCGCTGCCAATGTTTGACATGGAAGAATATGTGCAGTTTGTTAACAAAAAGGTAAGCATCATATCAAATCATTGCTGGGGTGGTTTTACTTATCATTCGCTGAAAGCACCGCTGGCGCCCAAAGAGCACGACGAAGCCAACTGATATTTTCTTTTTCCAGTATTCTCGGATGCTTGGTCCAGTTCACCAGATCTTTTGATGAGAAAGCATCCATGAATATCTGATCATCATAAGCGGCAGAATAGGTAGGATAAATCCAGTATTCGTCTCCAAACACAATCCCTTCCGGATCGGCATACCAACCAGGGAAAATAGGATTACCACTCGTTTTCGGAAGCTTACTTTTGTTTTGGGCAAATATAGATACAGAACAGCAAATTACACAGAAAAGAAAAAGATGTCTAAGTTTCATATATTATTTATTTAAAAGTTCACTTCGCAAAGATGAGAAAAAACAAAGAAAAGTTTCAGAAATTACAGTTCATTTAACAACAAAAACTGACCATTCTACTTCCATTTGCATGATTTATCAATATTTTATGCTTACTTTGCATTGTCATTATCAAATGAGAAGTACCATGAGAAGCAGATTGTTTTTATTATCCATTATCTTATTAATCGGTGTCTCTTGCCAGCATAAGAAGGCTACAACAGAGAAAGAAACTGTAGCCGCAGGAAATACCTATACGAACCCGTTACTTGAACGTGGAGCAGAGCCATGGGCTATTTTTCATGAAGGCAAATATTATTATACACAGGGCTCAGAAAACAGAGTCATACTTTGGGAAACCGATGATATAACAGACCTCTCACATGCTACTCAAAAAGATGTATGGATACCCACCGACCCCAGCAACTCCTATCATCTGTGGGCACCCGAAATTCATCGTATAAATAACAAATGGTATATTTACTTTGCCGCAGACGACGGCAATATGGATAATCACCAGATTTATGTTGTCGAGAATGAAGCCGCCAACCCCATGGAAGGAACATTTGTGATGAAAGGACGCATACAGACAGATAAAGACAACAACTGGGCAATCCATGCCAGCACCTTTGAACATGATGGCCAACGCTATATGATATGGTGCGGCTGGCAAAAACGAAGGATAGACAGTGAAACCCAATGTATCTACATCGCTACTATGGAAAATCCATGGACACTATCTTCTGACAGGATTCTCATCTCCAAACCTGAATACGAATGGGAATGCCAATGGGTAAATCCGGATGGCAGCAAAACAGCCTATCCGATACATGTAAACGAAGCACCCCAATATTTTGAATCAAAGAATAAAGACAAAGCATGCATCTTCTATTCAGCCAGTGGTAGCTGGACTCCTTATTATTGTGTCGGATTACTGACTGCAGACGCAAAAGCCAACTTACTCGATCCGGCTTCCTGGAAGAAGTCTCCGGTTCCGGTACTACAGCAAGATCCAGAAAACAATGTATACGGTCCCGGCGGAATATCTTTCACTCCGTCTCCGGATGGGAAAGAATGGTATATGCTATATCATGCCCGCCAGATACCGAATGACGCTCCTGGCGCATCCGATTCCCGTTCTCCCCGTTTACAGAAGATAGACTGGGACAAAGACGGAATGCCCGTGCTGGGAACCCCTCAAAAAGAAGAGGAACCAATGGCAAGGCCATCCGGTTCCCCTATTCATAAAAAACAGAACTAATTACAGATTGTACTCTGAGGACCGAGATAAGAACGCTTCATTCCTCCCAAGTCAATGACAATCTTTTGAATAACGACGCCCGGATCACCACAGCGTATCTGCAAAGTGTGCTTACCGGGCTTCTTTACATACAAAGTAGACTTATTCACTCTGCAATTCTTCAATACGCTATCATACCAGATTTGAGAATATTCGATAGCCGAAGTGGAAGGAGTAGAAATGGAACCATCATCTATACGGACACTATACTTTGTATCCGAGTTAGTATGTTCCGGCAATTTGTAGTCCCGCTCAGCATGCAAGGGAAATGTCGGCAAAACATACGTATATACATCATAAATCCCGGCATTAAATGTATAGAAATCATATTCCACTCTGGGGACATCACCTGCACGATACATTTGCAAGGGAGCTGTCGGATTCCCCAACTGCAAAGAGCGACCCTCAAAACCAAGTCCCGGAAGGATACTCATCCGAATGTCATTACTCTCAAACTTCCGGTGGAAATCGGCTGCCGGAATAGAAATGTAACCATTCTCCTCTACATACAATCCTTGTACTTCTGTACGTGCAGGAGACTCCGGATTGAATACTGAAACCAGTACACTCTCCTTCTGACTGCCGGAAGTTACATCAATTTGTCCTTTCACCTTTTCTCCTGCCGGCACCTTATCCCAGTCAACAGAAATATAGATACGGTTTTCCGCAGACGTCTTACCACTTTTCTGAGAGATCAGTATCCAGTCTTCCGAAGGCGTGATGCTCCAGCTTAGTTCTCCGGTCCCCTGATTATATATATCTATCCAATGACTTTTACGTGAATAAGTGCTGTAGGCGGGCAATGTATGAAAACTCATTCCTCCTTTATCCAAATTTTCGCTTTCTGCCTGAAGCCCCAGCTTAGGAAAGCCAACAGGTGTGTATTCCTCTTCCATCAATGGGATCATGAAATAGGAACTCGTACCATCATAGTTCTGTTTTAAAGACATCATGTGCTTCCATTTTCCATCCAGCAGAGAGTTGTATCCATCGGTTATGATTTCGAGACTATCATGATAGCATTTCACCTGAGCCTTAAGCAGATTGGCTGCAGCACGTTGCTGACGGACATACTGACGGTAAAACTGTCCTTTGATGGTCATATGATTCATCAGTTCGGCCCCTTTCACCGGATAGTATAATAATTGATAGAAAGCCGGTTTACTCTTTTCGTCCAATGAAGCTAACAAATCCTCCGTTTTTTTCCCAATACGGCTATACTCAGTCAAGCGTCTTTCCGCTTCATTATAGTTAGCAAAAGAGAACTCCGTATCCGTACGTTTCTCTCCGCCTCCCCAATAGTTATTCCAATATCCCCAGCCCATGTACTCCGGCTTTCTGGAAAAAGCCAGATTTATATGAGAACAAGTAATATCTTCCAATGTATCGTAGTACTCCTCACCAAACATCTTTGCCAGCCAACGTGCCGGATAAGTGGCGACATTATCCGCATTGAAGCTGTCTATATCATAAGCCATATCAAGGAAAAGGGAGATTTGTGTTTCAGCCCCTTTCAAGTCTCCGCAATTCGCCAGCCAGACACGATCGGCAGTGGTATCATACGCCTTACGAAGTTCTTCATACATCAATGCCGGAGGGGTAGTACTATACCACAAATAGCTATGAGGAACACCCAAATAAGATATATGATAGTAAACGCCTGCACGTCCGGAGCGCTTTTGCTCCTGCGGACCACTCAGACGTTTCATATAACCGAAATTATCATCCGCCCAGATAATTGTAACATCATCCGGCAATTCCAGTCCGTTCGAATAGATTTCCAGCACTTCCTTATAAGGCGTAAATGCCTGTGGGATTGTTTCAACAGGTTTGTCGATATGCCGGGCAATGATATCTCTCTGAGCATTCAGTGCACTTTCCAGCATTTTAACCTTTTCCCGCATCGGCACATCTCCGCCACCCATAGCTGCATCATGCAAGCCTCTTAAAGCCAGCGTATATACATTTTCATACGCACAGTTTTCCTTCACACGATTACTCAATACCTCGTTGATCTTATCTTTGTTCTTGTTATAATCCCATGGTCCCATCGTCTTGCTGTCCCATTCGCTGGCAGTGTTCAGCAATAACGGTTCGCAGTGACTGGACCCCATAACAATGGCAAAGGTATCAGCTACCAGTTTATTTTCCGGTATCTTATAAAATGCGGTAGAAACGGGGTGCATGGCCGGTGCCAGATGATTAGCTTTCAGTCGCAGCAACAGCTCGCATATTTTGGCATAGGTACGAGGGCCGATATTTCCTCTTTCTTTCTCGAATGTCTTGGCAGCCCAAGGTTTCAATCCCCAGTCTTCGTCATTTAAGAAAATCCCCCTGTACTTCACCGAAGGAGTCTTGGACAGAGTGGCGGGAGCATCGACATAAAGCGTCTTATGTTTCTTCACCGGAACATCAGCCCACCAGTACCAAGGAGACACTCCCATCATTTCCGAAAGCGAAAAAAGTCCGTACGCAGCTCCCCGCCTGTCGCTCCCCGCTACTACCAGCGCTTTGCTGACTCCGGGGAATGGACGGGAAACCGTCTGAATCAGGAATCGTTCCCATGCCCCTTCCAAAGAAGAGATATCTAGCTTGCCCTTCTCAGCTAACTGGCGGATCAGCCGATTTTTCTCAACTGTACCCACAATAATAATCTCTTTGTCGCCTTTCAGTTTGTCCGTCAACCGTAATTGTTGTCCGGTCACTGATTCGACATCCGAAACAAAAAGCTCCGCAGTCTTATGTACCACCAGATAGTCATCAGTATCATAAACTACTACAGCTTTCGCTTTCGAAGTAACCAAGGGAAAAGCATACTTACTCTGAATAGCATTCTCTTTAATGACTACCTGCGACTGTAGGGCAGAAGTAACCGACAATACTACTAATAAAAAAAGGATTCTCATTGATAAAGTTTATTATAGTTGTTTTTCAGTTTATTTACTACTATCCGCGGAAACATACGATTGTTCTCCCTCCAAAAGTCATAATTATCTCCGGTAATATAAGCTACTTATTATTCAATTAAGGATAAAAAATAACCATTATCGCATGAAAAGCTGTCATTCACTATAAAATGACGAGCATTTATCATTTATTGAACAGCAAATTTCCTTCATTCTTCTCTGATTGGCTTTTCTTTGCAATATTCCTTTTAAGGAGATTTACTTCTTCTATTTAACATATATAAAGATAATTACCATGAAAAAGAATTTTCTAGCAGTGCTATTCGCATTGGCTCTTTGTAGCCCGACATTCGCTCAATGGAAGCCCGCCGGTGATAAGATAAAGACTCCGTGGGGTGAGCAGTTGAATCCTAAAAACGTATTACCAGAGTACCCACGCCCCATTATGGAACGCCAGGATTGGAAAAATCTGAATGGTAGCTGGAATTATGCAATTACTAAAAAAGGAGAACCGGCACCAAGCAATTACCAAGGAGAGATATTAGTTCCGTTTGCAGTGGAATCTTCCCTGTCAGGAGTAGGCAAAACTGTTAACGAACATCAGGAATTATGGTATCAGCGTACTTTTGATGTACCGTCAGCCTGGAAAGGCAAACAAATACTACTGCATTTCGGAGCTGTGGACTGGAAAGCCGACGTCTGGGTAAATGACGTAAAAGTAGGACAACATACAGGAGGCTTCACTCCATTCTACTTTGATATTACTTCCGCATTGAATAAAGGCAATAACCAGCTGGTTGTGAAAGTGTGGGACCCCTCTGACCGTGGCGAACAGCCGAGAGGAAAGCAAGTAGAAAGACCGGGAGGAATCTGGTATACACCAGTCACAGGTATCTGGCAGACTGTATGGCTGGAACCGGTAGCTGCCCAGCATATCGCCCAACTGAAAACAACTCCGGATATCGACAAGAAGACTGTCAAAGTGGAAGTAGCCACCAACGTATGCTCTCCAGACAAAGTGGAAGTGAAAGTATTCGACGGCAAAAACCTCGTAGCCAAAGGAGCAGCGCTCAATGGCGTACCGGTAGAATTAACAATGCCGGAAGACGTTAAATTATGGACACCCGAGTCTCCTTCACTTTATAATATGGAAGTCACTCTTTATAAAGACGGCAAAGCTGTAGACCAAGTGAAGAGTTACACCGCTCTCCGCAAATTCTCAACTCATAAAGACAAGAATGGTATTACACGCCTGCAACTCAACAACAAAGACTATTTCCAGTTTGGTCCGCTCGACCAGGGTTGGTGGCCGGACGGCTTATACACAGCGCCAACAGACGAAGCATTGGTATATGACTTGAAGAAGATCAAAGACTTCGGCTACAACATGGTGCGCAAACACGTAAAAGTAGAACCGGCACGTTGGTATACTTATTGCGACCAACTCGGACTGATCGTATGGCAAGATATGCCGAACGGTGGCCGCGGTCCTGCCGAATGGCAGATGCACAAGTACTATGACGGCGCAGACGCCATCCGCTCCGCAGCATCAGAAGCTAACTATCGCAAAGAATGGAAAGAAATTATCGACTACCTGTATTCTTATCCGAGCATCGGCGTATGGGTACCTTTCAACGAAGCATGGGGACAATTCAAGACTCCTGAAATCACTAAATGGACGAAAGAATACGACCCCAGCCGTCTGGTAAACCCTGCCAGTGGAGGTAACCACTACACGTGCGGAGATATTCTCGACCTTCATAACTATCCCGGACCGAACCTCTATCTCTACGATCCGATACGCGCTACCGTACTGGGCGAATATGGCGGTATAGGTATGGCACTGAAAGGACATCTGTGGCTGGCAGACAAGAACTGGGGCTACGTGAAGTTCAACACGCCGGAAGAAGTGACTAATGAATACATAAAATATGCAGACCATTTATTGGAATTGATCGAGAAAGGCTTCTCGGCTGCCGTATACACACAAATCACAGATGTGGAAGAAGAAGTGAACGGTCTGGTTACTTACGACCGGAAAGTGATCAAAGTAGACGAGCCTAAAATCAAAGCCATCAACCAGAAAATTTGTAACTCGCTAAATAAATAAAAGTTTCATATTAATGAATAAACTATTCTCTACAATCATGTCAGTTTGCCTCGCATGCAATGTGCAGGCAACTGACCTGTTTAAAACGAGTCAGGATATCGCTTTGCGCGCGCCGTCCGTACCTCTGATCACTTCCGATACTTATCTTGCTATCTGGTCTCCCTACAACGAACTGAACGAAGGGAACACCGAACACTGGACAGCCGCCACCCATCCTTTACTGGGCGCGCTCCGGGTGGACGGGAAAGTATATCGTTTCATGGGCAAGGACAAGCTAAACCTCGAAACAATCCTTCCGATGACAAACACCGAACGTTGGGAAGCAAAGTTCACCATGAGCCAACCGGCGGCCAACTGGATACAGCCCCAGTTCGATGATTCCGGATGGACCAAGGGCAAAGCCGCTTTCGGCACCAAAGACATGAAACGCATCGGCACAGAGTGGAACACCGAAGACATCTGGGTACGCCGTAGTTTCAACCTCAATCAAGACCTGACAAACGACATTATCTACTTACGTTATTCACACGACGATGTATTCGAGCTCTATCTGAACGGAGAAAAACTGGTGGCAACCGATTATTCCTGGAATGACGATGTTACCATCGAACTATCCGCATCAGCTAAAGCCAAGCTCCGTAAAGGAACAAACATTATTGCAGCACACTGTCACAACACAACCGGCGGAGCATACGTTGATTTCGGCCTGTTCCGTGAGAACAAACAGCTCAGCAACTTCAAGGAAGCTGCTATCCAGAAGTCTGTCGATGTATTACCGACACAGACCTACTATACATTCACCTGCGGTCCGGTAGAACTGGATCTTGTATTCACAGCACCTCTGCTGATGGAAGATCTTGATCTTATCTCGACCCCTATCAACTACATCTCCTATCGGGTACGTTCACTCGACAAGAAACAACATGATGTGCAAGTGTATATCGAAACAACCCCGCAACTTGCCGTACACGAACCGTCACAACCAACCATCTCAGAAAAGATCAGCAAAAACGGAATGGATTACCTCAAGGCAGGTACCATCGACCAGCCTTACGTAAAACGTAAAGGAGACGGTGTACGCATCGACTGGGGATATGCTTATCTGGGAAGCAACAGCGCACCCAACAAGGACTTAAGCATAGGTAACTACTATGACATGAAGCAAGCCTTCATCACCAACGGCAAACTATTGCCAAACTCCCAGGATTTCATCACCCGCAGCGAAAGCGATATGCCCGCCATGGCTTATACCGAAAACTTAGGCAAGGTAGACAATCAAGGGAAAAGCGGATATGTGATGTTAGGCTACGACGATATCTACTCGATCGAATATTTCTACGAACGCCGCATGGCATACTGGAAACACAACGGTCAAGTCAGCATCTTTGATGCTTTCGAACGTGCGCAGGCTTCTTATCCCTCATTGATGAAACGTTGCCGTGCCTTCGACCAACAACTGATGGCTGATGCAGAAAAAGCCGGAGGCAGGAAATATGCCGAACTACTCGCATTGACTTACCGCCACTCCATTACCGCCCATAAACTCCTTACCGACAAGGAAGGCAACCTGCTTTTCTTATCCAAAGAGAACCATAGTAACGGCTGCATCAACACAGTAGACCTAACTTATCCATCCGCTCCACTATACCTTATTTACAACACGGAACTGATGAAGGGAATGCTCAACTCTATCTTCTACTACAGCGAAAGCGGACGCTGGAACAAGCCTTACCCCGCTCATGACTTAGGAACTTATCCAATAGCCAACGGGCAACTTTATGGTGAAGATATGCCTATCGAAGAAGCCGGAAACATGATTCTGGTAACTACAGCCATCTCTATGATGGAAGGCAATGCCAACTATGCTTCCAAATACTGGGAAACATTATCAACATGGGCAAACTATCTGATTGAGAACGGTCTGGACCCTGAAAACCAACTTTGTACAGATGACTTTGCCGGACATCTGGCACACAATGCCAATCTTTCCGCCAAAGCGATCATGGCAATCGCCGGATACGGAGAAATGGCACGTATGCTGGGCAAAGAAACAACTGCGAACAAATACATCGAAACCGCCAAAAGACTGGCGATAGAATGGGAGAAGATGGCATTTGACGGCGATCACTACAAACTGGCATTTGACAAACCGGGAACGTGGAGTCAGAAATACAATCTGATATGGGACAAAGTGTTTAACATGAACATTTTCCCGCAGAAAGTATTTGATACGGAAATTCCTTTCTATCTGACCAAGCAAAATAAATATGGTTTGCTATTGGACTCCCGCGCACAATATACCAAATCCGACTGGGTACTATGGAGTGCCTGTATGTCTCCAGACGATGCTACGTTCCAAAAGTTCATCGACCCGATCTATACTTATGCGAACGAAACAACTTCCCGTGTGCCTATCAGCGACTGGCATGATACGAATACAGGAAAGATGATGAATTTCAAGGCACGTTCCGTAGTAGGTGGCTACTACATGAAGCTACTGATGGAAAAAGTCAAAGAACAGAAATAAAACGAATACTCTTTTCCTCGTTGAATATAGACAAACAGCCCTTTTGCCTAGCGTAAAAGATGCTGTTTGTCTTTTTTCATATCATTTAATGATACGATCAGTTTTCCGGAGTTATATCATCAATCAGATATTGTCCGTCAACGTTAACCACTCTGACCGGGATACTCACGGCACGTTCATACTGGCTGCCTTTAGCCGAAGTATAGTTAACCTCATACCAATTATCATTCAGATGTTTCACCGACAATGTTTTCATGTCATTTTCACCTAAATCTTGCGCACGAATGATCGGATCGGCATCTGTCGCCTCTATCAGCCTATCAACTTTCTCTATCAGCTCTTTGGTCAGAAACTTTTGCTTAATTGAATCCCCAAGTGCGAGAGCTTCTTTACCGGTGGACATGAAACTGGCAGCATAAGCCTCATAAAAGTCTTCAATCATGCCGATGGCTTCTTGTTCAATTCTACTACTGTCCGACACATTCGCCTGTACGTCAGCTGGTTCTGCCGATGTATCCATATTCTTCCGGCTCTGATTGGAACAGGAAAGAAGAAGCATTACGGACTGCAATAATAACAAATGTACAATTCTCAATTTCATAACATTAATGGTTCTTGTTTTAAACTAATAATCAGATTTCCAAACTAATCAGCCTCCCCCTTCAGAATCTCTTCAGTTTTATCCTGACCGGTATAAAAATCTATATTTGCAAAATAACACAAATATTTCCAGAAATAAAGCGTCAGGAACATTCGCACATCACGATCTGTTTTAAAATCACTGCAAAAATGATCCGTGTTCCTGGCAATTTCCCAAAATATCATAACCGAAGAAACTCCTCCTGTCGCATTTTCCGCTTTGACATACGCTTTCAAGGCCGGATGAATGGCCGGTTCCAATTCTCTTTGCCAATATGTGAAGCCATCCAACCGTTTCTTAAACGGCAATATTATATACTCAACCTGAGCTTTCATATACGCATATTGTAGTGAATCGGCAACAAGGCTAAGAGAGCCACCATGCTCCTGCTGATTCTTGGATGCTTGTTGATAAGCATCAGACTGACGATATTCTGACGGAGAAACACCATCCGGAACAAACAGCGTGCAAGAATCATTCAGAATAGCTCCATCAACAAAATAGGAATGAAGTAAACCACCCGCAATCCCTATGTTTTCATTTACCACCTAGCATCTCATGAATTACATCCTCTCTTTTATTGCTAAGTTCATCTATCAACTTTTTCGTGTGTTGTCTTATTGCTGGACTGAAGATTTGGGGATACTCCTTTTCGATTTCATCCAAAGAATAATTTTTGTTATCCCTCAAAAAGAGTACGAATACATAATTCATCAGGTCTGCTTCAGTTGGTTTCTCCTTCAAGCGTTTTTTGAAAAGAGAGGCAGCTTGTTTGTAAGCATCCATAGCCAGGCTCTTTTTAGCATTCTCTTCCAGCATCATTCCCTTACCTAAAATATAGTAAGGATCATCCGGAGAGAATTTCTCCATTTGCAACATGGTTTGCAGTGCTTTCTCCTTCTGTCCCAACGCCATTAAGTATTTAATCTTATTTGCATATGCCAGTTTGTATGAAGGCTCCAAAGCTATCGCCTCATCTGAAAGATGAATAGCCTTATTTAAAGAATCGGAATCATTAAAGAAACCCGCAGTTTTCACAGATTGGTTATTCTTCTCAACTGCTTTGGGAGAAATCTGAGCTATCGCAAAACTCGTGTTCGTGCATAAAAGCAAAATAATAAGTGTTCTCATAATTCTATTTATTATCATTGATTAGATTTTGTTTAATGTGATACCCAAAGAACGACAAAAAACAATAGAAACACGAACATTTTCTATTCAAAAAATGATAAAATCTATTCAACAATAAAAATAAGGCAGCCTTTCTCATTCAGTACAAACGAATTTTGATAAAAAGAATTATCAACATGAAACAGCAATCCGATTAGTATTTATAGAGTAATGAACAGTTTCTTTCTTAGATTGAACGTTTTTTTTCCTTCTTTATTCATCGAAACCGCTATCTTTGTAGTAGTTCACATGATACTAAAATAGCACAGAGAAAGTGCTGAACATAAAAATCATACAATAAAATAGACAACTAAAAATAGACAGCACTAATATGAAAAACAAACCGTTATTATTTTTACTCTCAGTATGCGGACTTTTAGCAATATCTGCACGTGGAGAAAATCCACCCGCTAAAGTGATATTCGAACAGTACATGAATCAAGCTCAAACTTTTGCCGATAACTATCCGCGTGAAAAAGCATATCTGCATTTTGATAATACAAGCTATTATGTGGGCGACACGATATGGTTCAAAGCATATGTCACTCTTGCCGAAAAACAAGTTTTCAGTTCAATCAGCCGTCCTTTGTATGTGGAACTGGTAGATCAGGCAGGGCACGTTACTGATAAACAGATCATTAAACTATCACAAGGAGAAGGCAACGGGCAGTTTGTACTCCCCCAGTCAATGCTATCCGGTTATTACGAAGTACGTGCTTACACCCGCTGGATGCTTGCATTCAGTGATCCGCAGTACTTTTCACGTACTTTCCCTGTCTATCAGCTTTCTCATAGCGACCAGTTGGAGCGTAGTATCAGCACCTATGAGTTGAGTCCGTCTATGGAGAAAAGGCCGGAAGAAACAAGAGAGAAGCTGAGTCTGCGTTTCTTTCCGGAAGGAGGACAGTTAGTCGAAGGGGTAACTTCGCAGGTTGCTTTCAAAGCAGAAAGCAAAAATGAAGGAAATATTCAATTATCAGGCACACTTTATACCAAAGAAGGGCAAGAAATCACGTCTTTTGAAACTTTACACGATGGAATGGGAGCTTTTGAGTATACGCCTTCTGCTCTGCCGGCAATCGCTAAAGTAAACTTTCAAGGAAAACAGTATGAATTTACCCTCCCTAAAGCACTGCCAAGCGGGTATATTCTGAAAGTAGGCAATAATGCAGGGGCTATTTCTGTGACGGTATCATGTAATGCAGCGACCCCGCAGGATACATTAGCCGTTTTTATAAGCCATCAGGGACGTCCCCATGCCTATCAGCTTATCCACTGTCAGGCAAATAAGCCTCAGCAATTTACAGTATTGTCGCGCAAGTTACCGGCAGGAGTCTTACAAATCAGTCTGCTCAATCGTGCCGGAAATACTTTATGCGACCGCTTTATCTTTGCTTCTCCACGGGCTCCTTTACAAATCTCGCCCAAAGGTTTAAAAGAGATTTACGCTCCTTATGCTCCCATCCGCTGCGAACTGCAGTTGAACAACGCCATAGGAGAACCGATACCCGGCAAATTATCAGTCAGTATCCGTGACGCCGTCCGCTCTGATTATATGGAATATGATAACAATATCTTCACCGACCTTCTACTTACATCGGACTTGAAAGGCTACATTCATCAACCCGGCTACTACTTCACAGAGAGTTCTCTCCGGAAACAGAAGGAACTGGATATACTGTTAATGGTACACGGATGGCGTAAATATGATATGACACAACAGATCGGTATCAGCCCATTCACCCCACTTCAGTTGCCAGAAAGCCAACTGGTACTTTATGGACAAGTCAAATCTACGATTCTCAAAAACAAGCTGAAGGATATAGCTCTCAGCGTAATGGTGAAGAGAGATGCAGAGATTATTACCGGTCAGACCGTTACGGATGAGAACGGACATTTCAGCATTCCGCTGGAAGATTTCGAGGGATCAATGGAAGCTGTGATCCAGACTCGCAAAGTGGGAAAAGAACGAAATAAGGACGCTTCTATTCTCATCGACCGGCATTTCTCGCCTGCTACGCGTGCATACGGTTACAGAGAGTTGCACCCGGAGTGGAGCAACATTGCCCACTGGCAACAGGAAGCTGAAAAATTCGACTCTTTATATATGGATTCCATCCGTCGGGTAGACGGGCTTTATCTTTTGGACGAAGTTGAAATCAAAAGTAAGCGGCGCAGTCAAAGTACGAATATGGCGACTAAAATTAATGAGCAAAGTATTGATGCCTACTATGATATACGCCAGGCTGTCGATCAGCTTCGCGATAATGGCAAAGTTGTCACCACTATCCCGGAGGTGATGGAAAAATTAAATCCACTCTTTTACTGGGACCGTTCCAATGATAACTGTACTTACCGCCAGAAACCGATCTGTTATATTATGGATAACAAAATTCTATCGTCAACAGAAGTAAACATGATGCTGACTGAAATAGACGGTTTGGCTTCTATTATCATCAGTAAAGGCACAGGAGGAGTAGATGATGAAATTATCCAGAATACCAAAATGTCTAATTCCAATGATGTAGATGTATCGGAACTGGACAAATATAGTATTTTCTACCTCATTCCATTGCCCAGACATGATGTTCTGAATAAACACGAGACTGCGGCTCTTGGTACCCGGCAGACTGTTATGCAGGGATATACACCGGCATTGGAGTATTATTCTCCTGCTTATATAGATAAAGAATTATACATGGATAAAGCAGACAAAAGACGAACTCTTTACTGGAATCCGACTGTGCAGACGGATGAAAATGGAAAGGCAGTGATCGAATGTTACAATAATCAGTATTCCACGCCATTGATTATTCAAGCTGAGACACTGAGTAATGACGGGAAGCTAGGGAGCGTGACGTATTCTACAGTTGCAGAAACGAAATAGTATGCTTTAGGATATTTGACAATAAACGGCACACAATCAGTCCTAAAATAACTTTTCAAAATAAGAGAAGAGGGTGAATTCAATAACTTGAACTTCACCCTCTTCTTGAATCATTAGATTAGCGATTAATAGAAACTACCATTCAATTGCTTGATCTTCGTCTGGAATCTGAGTATTGATATCACGTGATAATGTCAATGTACCTTTTACATGATAGCGAATGATGGTACCTTCCACTGGTATATAATTGAAATAATAATCAACATTATTAATTATTACATAACGGTGTTCCAGATAAGGCTTCGCGTCATCCATTGATGAAGAAATACGAAATGAAGGAGTCACGTCCTTGTTTAATTCAAATCCAATCTCTTCTGCATTATCACAGGAAATAGTAACCGAACCATTCGTCTCACCATTAAAAGCAAATTTGATTTTATACTTTCTACGGTCTGTATAATCCTCATCTACTATTCCTGCATACGTAAAAATAGTCTGTTCATCTATCACATACCCTCTTATTGACGATTTTGTGATAGATTCTGCTGTTTCTATCGGTTTACCATCTCCATCATATCCCGTCACCACCTTGTTGGTTATTCCTGTACCAGAATAATCGCCAGAGTAATCATTAAATGGGAAGATTCTCAATATCGCCTTAGCATAGTCTTTACGTGGATGAGCTACGTAGTTGTAAGACGCGTCGTCTACAATCTGCAATGGGAGTACCCATTTTTCTGACATATCAATGTTGCGAAAATCAAATTTAAGATCCAGTAAACCTTTATTTTCTCCTGCTTTTATCTGTAGAGATTCTGGATATGAAGCGTATGCCAATCCTTCTGCTCCCATATCCTCATAATATAGTTCTGTACGTGTAGCGTAACGAGCGTAATTCAAAATATTCAATGTATCAGCATCATGTGCTACGTGTACAGTGACATTACTTGGATTATCGGTAGAACCACTAACAAGTATCGGTAACTGATAATTGGACCTCCCTTCTCCTCCTTCTGCATAATTTCCTTCTGCATCATGGCGGCTATAAGGTACATATATATTCGTCACTCCCTTACTATCCAGTTGTGAACTGAAAGAAATGTAGTGCTCATATTGTTCATCTTCCCATTCCGAATTGCAGGAAGTTCCCAACATTGTCATTGCAGCCAAAGCTGCCAAAGTATATATTTTCTTCATATATAAGTCTTTATGTTTAGAATTAATCATACATTGTCCATCCTGGGTTCTGTGTTAAACGTGAATTACGTTTCAACTCACTATGTTTGATAGGCCATAACCATAGCTTTTCCGAGAAAGTAGACGGGAGATTGTAAACAGGAATTGCCGAATGGAATTCGTCTCTCTTAGCTTCACCAACAAAGACATTACAACCGTATATTTGCAGAGATTCTTCTACTGGCGCATCTTTCCAACGGCGAATGTCAAAGTAACGTTTTCCTTCGCCCATTAACTCTATCATACGTTCACGTTTTAATGCTTTACGCATATCATCAACCCCACTCTGCAGATAAAATTCGTCTGGATAGTCAGGCAACCCGGCACGAATACGTACCGGATGAATACCTCTTTCCATTTGTTCTTTATCACGGCTGATAGTGTAGGTTGTCGCCTCATTCCAAGAAGGTATATTGTATGTTCCAGTCAACTCATTCAATGCTTCAGCATAAAGCAGTAGAATATCCGCATAGCGAATTGCTGTTTCAGCTTTCGCAACATAATTGCCTGGATAGTCGTTTGGATGAACAAACTTTTTGATTCCTATACCTGTACGCAAGTAGAAACCGTCATTACGATAACCATCGGAACTTCCAAAGTAGTACCAAACTTGTTGATTTACATCGGCAGGTTTGCTTTCAGTCTGGCTCAAATAATACCAGGTACAGCCATTATAAGCAACAGAAGCATAGAATCGTGGTTCGCGTTCTACATATTGCAAAGAAACATTCATCCCAGTTTTGGCCTGATCGTTATCTCCTTTCTTCGGATCATATTTCCAACCTAATTCCGGATATTTATTATCCTTCAAGTCTTGCAAATCAGTAAATCCGGTTCTACGTTCACGAGTATCTACAATACCTTGATAATTAGCTACTCCTTGATACATAGAGTTCATACCCGGCTCATTACTACCATTATTCATATAATATGCATCCAGCATTTTCTGTGTCATACCATGACAGTTCCAGCCGCCATCATCTTTGGGCATCTGATGAAGTACCAACATATCTATATTTGTTGCCCCGCGTGTAAATATCAGTTCTTTATTGTTTGCAGGTAATATAGTACCATCAAAGATAGTACGATATGATCTGAGCGGGTCAATATTTGTCCATCCTTTTGGCCAGGGTTGATTGGAAAACTCGCCATCAGCCGGTGGAGTAACAGTCGGACGTTCAGAAGGTCCATTATCAGATGTGGATTTATTTACAATATTCAACTCATAAACATCTAAATCGATGACATCACGGCAAGCGGCAGCAGCTTTTGCCCATTTTTCTTCACTATATTCGGAAGAAAGCAAACGACGCCCTTCATCATCTACCAATTGCTGCGCATATTCATCATTATTTCCATTAGCAAACGGACTAGCTGCAAAAATCAGTGCATAAGCACGAACTGCCAATGCAGCTCCACGAGTAGGTCGGCCTATAGCATAATTATCAGTACGACGATCATATTGTAACTCTTTAGTAGCCTGTACCATTTCGTCACTGATATATTGTGCCACTTCTTCGTATGAGCTACGTGGAGTAGCTATTTGATCATAACTTTGAGTATAATCCACTCCTTCGTCCGGCATAATAGGCACTGGACCATAACGACGTAAGAGCAACCAGTAATAGTAAGCACGAACAAAACGAGCCTGCCCCTTATAATCTAGTATTTCCCAATCAGCCATCTCTTGACACCGGTCAACATTATGGATAAATACTGATGCTTGGAAAATTCCTTTATAACATGCCCCCCATGCCCCAACATTATAAGTATTCTCATCATATTCTCCTAACTTGAACATATTATATGACAATTCATTCTTTGTTGCATCGATTGTCTTATCGCGGTCACCATAATACATATCGTCTGAAAAACAAAACGAATTCTCACTTGGTCCTTTAGTCGTCACCTCATAGTTTTCATTTTTTATAAATGAAAAAGCATAAGCTAACCATTCTTCCACATGATCCTTACTTTCGAAAGTTTTCTCCGTGTCAGACGATCCTTAAAATATTTCTCCGAATTCAGGTAATCAGAGCAAGAAGAAATTACTCCCATCCCTAATACGGTTAATAATAATATATAAATCTTCTTTATCATAATCTCTTAGTATTTTTATAAGTTAACAGATAAACCCATAGTAACTGATTTTGTTAGCGGATAGGCTTCACCCCGCGGATTGCCAGTTTCCGGGTCCCATGTTTTGAACTTAGACCATGTAATCAGGTTTGATCCTGCAATATAGATACGAATATTATTGAAGTGCAGTTTATTGACTATGCTTTTTGGCAAAGTATAACCGATATCCAGATTCTTCAAACGAATATATCGACCATCACGCATCCAATAAGTAGAGGTTTGTTGGTTGTTTTTATTTTCCCCATAAGTTAAACGCGGATATGTTGCATTGGGGTTCTCATTAGCATGCAATCCCAGTTTGGCAGCAGTCTCTGAATCTACCCAACGATCACTTATCATATCTTTAAAGATATTTCCCCAGTCACTTTCGCTGAATGCATATACACACTTACCATAAATAGGGAAAGTGGATTTACCGGCACCTTGGAAGTGAACATTTACATCAATTCCTTTCCATGCGAAAGATGCTCCTATACCATATACTAAGTTTGGAGTGGTAGTAGCGCCAATAGCAACTTTATCATTATCGTTTACAACACCATCACCATTTACATCTTTATATTTGATATCTCCAGGCTGCACTGTACCAAACTCTTGTTTCGGGCTGGTACGAATATCATCGTAATCAGCAAACAATCCTTCAGCTATCAATCCTTTAACTTGATCTACACGATACCCTTTTTGATATAAATAAGAATAGACTTGATTCTCTTCATCCTTTTCGAGCACTTCATTCTTACTATAAGTTATATTCCCACGAATAGTCATATCCACCTCACCCAGTTTCTGCTTAAGAGCAAAATTGCCATCAAAACCTTGAGATTTCACTTCACCTACATTCGCTTTAGGTTTGCTCTCAAGACCTGTAATGTCAGGCAAGAACTCACGTGTTAAAAAAATACCTGTACGTTTTTCGTGGAAATAGTCAACTGTCGCTGTAAATTTGTCATTAAACAAAGAAAGATCAATCCCCAGGTCATCCTTAGTCGCAACTTCCCAAGTAATGCCATTAGAAGCCATCTGTGTGTAATGAGTTCCTATGAATGATTTTCCATAATCACCAAATCCCCAGTTATATACATAATTAGGCTTGCCTTCGCTGTTATATCCTGTAGTGGCTATAGTATATAAGTATGGGAAACGGTTGTTATCCCCAATATTATCATTACCTACCTTACCATGAGAATAACGTATTTTAAACATATTCATCCACTTCAAGTTATTCTTAACAAATGACTCTTCGGCAACGTTCCATGCAAGAGAAAAAGCCGGGAAGAAACCGAATTGATTTCCTGGTGCAAAATTTTCCGATCCGGTATAACCAAAATTAAAATCAACAAAGTAACGATAGTTCCAGTTATAAGTAAATCGTCCTGCTAACCCTTGATTACGTTTTGATACTCCATTCTTAATATCCGTACCAATGTCTACTGTCCGCTTCTCACTATCTTGTGTGTAACGGAAAGTAACTCCTCCATGATGATTTCCGAAAGCACGTTCCCAGCTTAACAGTAAATCAAGGAATTCACGACGTTTGCCAGAGCTACCACTTGATTGTGTCATGTCATATGCGGAGAACATTTTCTCATAAATAATCTCTCCCGTTTCTTGTCTACGTCCGTTCGCTTTATACAAATCTGGTTGACGATGACGATTAATCCAGTTACTGTTGTCTGTATCATAGCCAAAACGTCCTACAAACTTCAATCCCTTGGTAATGAAATCAAAATTTTGTTCTAATGTAACATTAGTTTGTACATTATTCTGCCAATCTTCATTGTATCCAGTTTGCGTAGATGCAACCCAGGGATTAAGTTTGTTTACGTTATCCCGGTGGGAAATAGGCGCATATCCATTGGAATAGTATACAGGCGTTGCAATAGGATTGTATCCGAAAAGCATGCCCCATAACATCTCGTTATCAGCCAGTCCTGGACTATTACGTTTGGCTAATGAACCTGCTATACCTAGTTTCAATAAAGTCGATTTGGTGATATCTATATCAACATTCATACGATAATTCCACTTTTTATAGTTGGCATTTGTATCGTAATCATCACGTAACGTTTGGTCTGTGTTATACATACCTTGATCTTCCGTATAACTTGCAGAAACAAAATAACGAGCAGTGTTACCACCACCATTCATGTTCAAGTTAGCGCGATAACTCCATGCTCCGTTTTTTAGGATCAAATCCATCCAGTCCACATTCGGATAGAAATCCGGATCCATTTGTGTACGAAATAACTCTAATTCTTCCGGTTGATAGGCCATTCCTAAATTGCGAGTCACTAATGCTTCGTTCATCAGACTGGCATACGAAAGACCGTCTACAAATTCCGGAGTGATAGTACGCGTATTATAAGAAGTTTCTACCTTGGCATCAATATTGATTTTTCCAGCTTTACCACGTTTTGTTGTAATCAATACTACACCATTTGCACCTTTAGAACCATAAATAGCAGTAGCTGACGCATCTTTCAATACTGTGAATGATTCGATGTCTTCAATGTTAAGTTCATCCAAACTGCTACGTTCAAAGCCATCCACCAGAATATAAGCACTTGAACTAGCTCCAAAAGTAGAAATACCACGTATCCAAAACTCAGAAGTACTTTTTCCCGGTTGTCCGGAAGTTTGTCGGGCAATAATACCCGGAACATTACCGGCCAAAGCGTTAGACATATTGGAAGTAGGGAAACGTTTTAAATCTCCCACATTCACATTGGTTACAGCTCCCGTCACTGTCAGTTTTTTCTGTGCCCCCATACCAGTTACCACAACCTCATCCAGTACACTAGCCTCTGATTCTTTCATCTTTACATTAACAGTATGCTGTTCTTTTACAAGTACTTCCACATCATCATATCCGATGTATGAGAAGACTAGTCGATGATAAGGTTCCATCTTTATAGAAAAATTACCATTGATATCCGTAATGGTTCCCAAACCTGCTACATCCTTTACAGTTATATTAACACCAATCATCGGCTCATCTTGTGTGTCGGTAACCGTACCAGTCACGGTAATTGTTTGTTGTGCAGAAATCGTCAATGGGACAACCAGCATCAACAAAAAAATGGCTAAATATTTTTTCATAATCTGATAAATGTGTTTATTCGTTAGATTCCACTGTTGATTCATCTTCCGGTATATTCTCGTCACCGGCTACATTCTCTTCTTGCTCCATTGAAATAGTGCGAATAGTATGTCCCACCTGATCATGTACATAAAACATCTCTTTCGCATCATCATAAACAAGTCCACTTACATCACGGAAACGAGCCACTTCTCGTAGGTCACCATCATCAGTTCCCCATTGGTTTCCGTCAGCTAAGGAAGTTGACGCTCCTCGTCCCGCATAGGTCGATACGATACCTTCTGGAGTTACTTTACGTACACAGAAGTTTAATCGATCTACAAAATAGAAATCATACTCTTCTTCACCAGTATAATCCGGATTTTTCACAAATACTCCTTGACAAGGATTATTCATACGTGCCTCAGTTCCTACATCATCCCTATAACCTGACTGTTTATATCCCCCGACAAAATTATACGGGGTAATAAATTCCTTTTTTATCTCGTCATAGTCGGAACGCATGAAATAATGATTGTTAATCACACCAAAATAAGCATACTTTCCAGTAGGATGAATGAAAATCTGAAATTCCCAACTTGGGTCAGCAATAGTGAATAACTGCTTAAAAGTATTAGGATTGTTCTTTACTATAGGATCCCAACTTCCACCATTCTTAATAGTTTTAAAGTAATCAACCAA
>OODI01000303.1_pt1 | contig 23141 bp, 18 predicted proteins | sample 1671141 | NCBI WGS metagenome assembly OODI01 (sample SAMN06348126, study PRJEB24527) | human gut metagenome | biome: human gut; feature: ankylosing spondylitis patient; material: feces | host: Homo sapiens | place: China | collected 2015-10 | reverse complement strand
GTCTGCTCGACTACCTCGCCAAGAAGGACATCGAGCGCTATCGTGCGATCATTGCAAAACTGAACATCCGTAAGTAAGTTCGGCTTTTCCGAAGGGTATGAACGTTTGAACGCAGGGGGATAATTTCATATTGTCCCCCTGCTTTTTCGTTCGCCCCGGCAGCCCATTTTCGGGAGCGCCGCTGCCCAGTATTTGAATCTGCGCCCCATCGCGTATGGGACGCGGATGCAAGTGCTGGCTCTGGCGTTTCCGCCAACAAAAGAAAGGAGCACCAGAACCCATGATCATCACCACGCACAAGCAGTTCCCCAACTACAAGCGCTACGAGATCGAGTATGAAGGCCGTCCTCTCGTGATGGAGACCGGCAAACTCGCAGAGCTGTGCAACTCCGCCGTCCTCGTCAGCTACGGCGAGACGACCGTGCTCGTCACCTGCACGGCCTCCGCCCGCCCGAAAGACGGTGTGGATTACTTCCCGCTGTCCGTTGACTTCAACGAAAAGCTCTACGCCGTCGGCCGCATCCCCGGCAGCTTCATGCGCCGCGAGGGCAAGCCCAGCCTGCCCGCCGTGCTTGCCAGCCGCCTGATCGACCGCCCGATGCGCCCGCTCTTCCCGAGCGACCTGCGCAACGACGTCATCATCGCCTGCGAGGTCCTGTCCGTCGACCGCGACTGCAGCCCGGAGATCACCGCCATGATCGGCGCGAGCGCCGCGGTGAGCATCTCCGACGTGCCGTTCAACGGCCCCATCGCCGGCATCGTCCTCGGCTGGGACGGGGAGAAGTACCTCTTCAACCCCACGCAGGAGCAGCGCAAGACCAACCGCATGACCACCACCATCGCGGCCACGCACAAGAAGATCGTCATGATCGAGTCCGAGGCCGACCAGGTGCCGGACGATGTCATGTACGAGGGCATCGTGCAGGCGCATGAGCACCTGCAGCCCGTGCTCGACCTCATCGACAAGATGGTCAGCGAGATCGGCAAGCCGAAGTTCGAGTATGAGCACGCGTCCTTTGACGAGGACCTGTTCGAGCTCCTGTGCGCCAACGAGATGGAGGCCATGGAGTACTGCATGGACACCGACGACAAGAACGTGCGCGAGGCGCGCGTGAATGAATGGATCGCCGCCGTGCAGGCAAAATATGAAGAGGAGCACCCGGACATGATGCAGTACATGGACGAGATCCTCTACAAGATGCAGAAAAAGATCGTCAAGAAGTGGCTGCTCGCCGGTCACCGCGTTGACGGCCGCAAGATGAACGAGATCCGCCCGCTCGATGCCGAGGTCGGCGTGATCCCGCGCGTGCACGGCTCTGGCCTGTTCACCCGCGGCCAGACGCAGGTGCTGTCCATCGCCACGCTCGCGACGCTGTCCATGGCCCAGAAGCTCGACACCATCTGGGAAGAGGAAGAAAAGCGCTTCATGCACCACTACAACATGCCGCCGTACTCCACCGGCGACGCCCGCGCCGCCCGCAGCACCAACCGCCGCGAGTACGGCCATGGCGCCCTCGTCGAGAAGGCGCTGCAGTGCGTCATCCCGCCGGTCGAGGAGTTCCCGTACGCCATCCGCGTGGTGTCCGAGGTGCTCTCGTCCAACGGCTCCACGTCTCAGGGCTCCATCTGCGGCTCCACGCTCGCGCTGATGGACGCCGGCGTGCCCATCAAGGCGCCGGTCGCCGGCATCTCCTGCGGCCTAATCCAGGACGGCGACGACTTCACTACCTTTATCGATATTCAGGGCGTTGAGGACTTCCACGGCGAGATGGACTTCAAGGTCGCCGGCACGAAGCAGGGCATCACCGCCATCCAGATGGACCTCAAGAACGACGGCCTGACCATGGCGATCATCAAGAACGCGCTGGACATCACCTACGATGCGCGCGTGCAGATCCTCGACCAGATCATGCTGCCCTGCATCGCCGAGCCGCGTCCCGAGGTCAGCCCCTACGCGCCCAAGATGATCACCATGAAGATCGACCCCGACCGCATCCGCGAGGTCATCGGCAAGGGCGGCTCCGTCATTCAGAAGATCGTCGCCGACACCGGCGCGAAGATCGACATCGACGACGACGGCACCATCCACATCGCCTCCGCCGACGCCGCCGCCTGCGATGCCGCGAAGAAGTGCATCGACGACATCGTGTTTGTCCCCGAGGTCGGCAAGCTGTACTACGGCCGCGTCGTGCGCCTGATGCAGTTCGGCGCCTTCGTGGAGATCGCCCCGGGTAAGGACGGTCTGGTCCACATCTCCAAGCTCGACAAGAAGCGCGTCGAGAAGGTCGAGGACGTGGTCACCGTCGGCGACATGATCTGGGTCAAGTTCATGGAGATCGACGAAAAGGGCCGCTGGAACCTCTCCCGCAAGGATGCTCTCCTCGAGATCGAGGCCCAGCAGGCCGCGGCTGCCAAGGAGCAGTAAGCGACAAACCGAAATTTGATATGCGGCGTCCTTTTTTTGCCCTTGTGGGGAAGTGCGGAGTATGATACAATAAAAACGATAATATATTCAGCTGGGAGGTCAACCGGTGAAAGAGATCAAAAGTATACTGATGTCAGAGAATGGAATGAAGATCGTAAATGCGTTGTTCCTTCTAAGTATATTAATCCGGAACCGCGGCATTATTTTTGCGTTCTACTCCTGCTGGATCATCTATTTGGCATATTGCATCAGGAATACAAAATCTAAGGCCATGCAAATAAGCTGGGCGATGCTTATTGCGTTTGCCGCTGTGATGATTTGTGTAAACATCTATTTTTATTGCATCTCACGCTGATTGCCGATCGGTGGAATACAAAAAAAGGGACACGGCTGCGCCGTGCCCCTTTTCATTTTTTCCGTTTTATGGTATCATATCGACAAATATCGGCTATCATCAAGGAGGTCGTCTTATGCCCGACACCATTGCTGCCATCGCCACCGCGCCCGCGGCCGCCGCGGTCGGCATCGTGCGCCTGAGCGGCGCGGAGACCCGGCGCGTGCTCGCGGCGCTGTTCACGCCGGTGAACGGTCGTTCGGCTGCGGAGCTTCCGCTGCGGCGCATGACCTACGGCACGGTGCGCGACGCCGAGGGCCGCACGCTCGACCACGCGCTGGCGGTGGTGTTCTCCGCCGGACACAGCTACACGGGCGAGGAGAGCGCGGAGCTGCACTGCCACGGCTCGCCGGTCGTTTTGCAGGAGGTCCTGCGCGCCGCGTTTGCCGCAGGCGCGCGGCAGGCGCGGGCGGGGGAGTTTACCGAGCGCGCGTTTCTGAACGGCAAAATGGACCTCACCGAGGCAGAGGCGGTCATCGACCTCATTGACGCCGAGACCGCTGAGGCGGCGCGGAACGCCGCCGCCCAGGTGGACGGCGCGCTGCGCCGCCCGCTCGAACAGGTCTACGACGCGCTGCTGAGCCTTACCAGCCGCTTCTACGCCGTGGTGGACTATCCCGACGAGGACATCGAGGACCTCACGCTTGCCGAGACGGAGCGGACGCTCACAGAGAGTGAACAAACGCTCGCGGCGCTGCTCGGCACCTTTGCGCGCGGACGCGTGCTCAAAAGCGGCGCGGCGACCGCCATCGTCGGCGCGCCGAACGCGGGCAAAAGCTCGCTGCTCAACGCGCTTGTGGGCTACGACCGCGCCATCGTCACCGACCTTCCCGGCACGACGCGCGACACCGTGGAGGAGAAGGCGGTGGTCGGCGGCGTGCTGCTGCGGCTCATCGACACGGCGGGCATCCGCGAGACAGACGACGCCGTGGAGCGGCTCGGCGTGGAGCGCTCGCGCCGCGCGGTCGAGAGCGCCGATCTGGTGATCGTGGTAGCGGATGGCAGCCATACGCCGCTCACTGTGGAGCCAGACATTCTCGCGCTTGCCGCCCAAGCGCCGCATTGGATTCTGGCCATCAGCAAGGACGATCGAAACCCCGCCGTAAAGACCGCCGTTTGGAGACTGCCGGACGGCGCGCCTGCGCCGGAGCATCTGGTCTCCTTTAATTCCGTAATGCCCGGCGGGCTGGATGCGTTGATCGACACGATCGGAGACTGCTTTCCTGCCGGCGTTCCCGCGGGCGGCACGCTGCTCACCAACGCCCGGCAGGCCGAAGCCATCCGCCGTGCGCTCGAGAGCGTCCGTGCGGCGCGCGAGGCGCTCACCGCCGGGCTGACGCCCGACGTGGTGCTCACCGAGGCCGAGGGTGCGCTTGACGCGCTCGGCGAGCTGACCGGCCGCACGGCGCGCGAGGACATGGTGACGCGCATTTTTGAACGCTTCTGCGTCGGAAAGTAAACGGAAAGCATTGTTTACAGAAAATGATTGATATTATCTTAACGTTCTGCTACAATACTGCCATTCTAAGGAAGAATCGACTCTATTCCCCAAAAGGGGCCGTTTGTCTGCGGCCCGGAAAGGAACGCCATGCGTGACTATATTATCATGACCGACAGCTGCTGTGACCTGAACCAGCAGGAGGTCGACGAGCTCGGGCTTACCGTTCTGCCGCTTTCCTTTACGATCGACGGAAAAACCTATCTCAACACGCCCGACCATGCCGAGATGTCCCCCGAGGAATTTTTCGCAAAGATCGCTGCGGGCGAGAACAGCACTACCGCCGCCGCCAATGTCGGTCAGTTCGACGAGGCGATGCGCAGGGCGCTCGACGCGGGCAAGGATATCCTGTGCATCTGCTTCTCCGGCGCACTGTCCACCACCTACCAGTCCGCCTGCATCGCGGCGGAGGACCTGAAAAGCGAGTACCCCGACGCGAAGATCCTCGTCATCGACTCCCTCTCCGCCTCGCGCGGACAGGGGATGCTGCTCTACCGCACGGTACAGGAGCGCCGGAGGAGCAGCCCCGACATCGAGACGCTGGCGGCATATGTGAGGAGCATCCTCCAGACCCAATGCCACTGGTTCATCGTGGACGATCTCAACCACCTCAAGCGCGGCGGCCGCGTGAGCGCCACGGCGGCCTTCGTCGGCACGATGCTGGGCATCAAGCCCGTCATGCACACCGACAGCGAGGGCAGGCTCATTCCCATGAGCAAGGCGCGCGGCACGAAGGCTGCGCTCAAGGCGCTGGTCGACAAGGTGGAGGAGCTGGGCGTCGAGCCGGACAAGAACCAGCCCTTGTTCATCTGCCACGCCAACTGCCCCGACTCCGTGGCGTATGTCAAGGAGCTGCTGGAGGAGCGCTTCGGCGTGACGGACGTCCGCGCGGACTTCATCGGCCCCGTGATCGGCGCGCACACCGGCTGCGGCACGCTGGGGCTGTTCTTCGTGGGGACGCAGCGATGAAGTGGCTGGAGCTGCATATCGACACCGCCCGCGCCGGTCTGGAGCCGGTCAGCGAGCTGCTGCGCGAGCAGGGCGTCGAGGGTCTTGTCATCGACGACGAGGCGGACTTCAAGGATTTTCTCGAAAACAACCACCAGTATTGGGACTATGTGGACGATGAGCTGCTGGCGGAGAAGCACGGCAAATGCCGCGTGACCTTCTACCTCGAAGAAAGCGAGAGCGGTTTTTCCACGCTGGCGCAGGTGCGCATCGCGCTCTCGGCGCTCAAGAAGCAGCATCCCGAATACGCGCCGCTGCTCCTCACGATGGAAAACGTGGAGGACGCCGACTGGGAGAACAACTGGAAGCAGTTCTATAAGCCCATGGAGATCGGCGAGCGCCTGCTGGTCATTCCCGAGTGGGAGCAGGCGAAGCCGACGGAGCGCGTGAAGCTCATCCTGAATCCCGGGCTGACCTTCGGCACGGGCAGCCATGCGACCACACGACTGTGCCTTCAGGCACTCGAAAAGCACATCCGCGGCGGCGAAAAGGTGCTTGACCTCGGCTGCGGCAGCGGCATCCTCTCCATCGCGGCGCTGCTGCTGGGCGCGGAGGACGCCTTCGCCTGCGACATCGATGATAAGTGCGTGGGCGTCGCCTACGAGAATGCCGCGCTCAACGGCATCGGACGGGAGCACTACACCGTCCGCGCGGGCGATGTGCTCAGCGACAAAAGGCTCGCGCGCGAGTTCGGCGGAGACTATGATATCGTCGTGGCGAACATCGTGGCGGACGTCATCATCGCGCTCGCGCCGCAGGTGCGGCCGCTGCTGAAAAAGGGCGGGCTGTTCCTCTGCTCGGGCATCATCGACGACCGCGCGGTCGAGGTCGCGGACGCGCTGCGTCTTGCGGGCTGGGCGATCATGGAGGCCCGCGAGAGTGAGGGCTGGTTCTCATATTTGTGCAAATAACAGCACAGCAAAAGGGGAGCGTTCTCTGCCATAGAGAACGCTCCCCCTGTTTGGTGCCGTATCGCGTGCAATTTATTTCCTGATTTTTTGCAGCATCCTTGTAAATTCCTCCGGCAGGGGACAGAAAAGCTCCACGACCTCGTGCGTGCGCGGATGGAGAAAGCGCAGGCCGACCGCGTGCAGGCATTGCCCCGTCAGGCCGGGGACCTCCTTCTTTGCACCGTACACCGTGTCGCCGAGAATGGGATGCCCGATGTAGGCCATGTGGACGCGGATCTGGTGCGTGCGTCCCGTTTCGAGCCGGCAGCGGACGTGGGTATAGCCCGGATAGCGGGCGATGACCTCCCAATGCGTGACCGCCTCGCGCCCGCCGGCGACCACTGCCATGCGCTTGCGGTCGGTCGGATGGCGCGCGATGGGCGCGTCCACCGTGCCGCGGTCCTCGCGCAGCTTGCCCACAACGATGCACTCGTAGGTGCGCGCGAGCGTGTGGTCGGCGAGCTGCGCGGAGAGGTACTGGTGCGCCGCGTCGTTCTTCGCCGCGATGATGAGACCGCTCGTGTCGCGGTCGATGCGGTGGACGATGCCCGGGCGCAGCGCGCCGCCGATGCCCGAGAGCGTTCCCGCGCAATGGTACAGCAGCGCGTTGACGAGCGTGCCGTCGGGGTGTCCCGGCGCGGGGTGGACGACCATGCCGCTGGGCTTGTTGACCACGATCACGTCCGCGTCCTCGTACACCACATCGAGCGGAATGTCCTGCGGCACGGCCTCGACCGGCTCCGGCTCGGGCAGCGTCACGGCGATGTCCTCGCCGCCCGCGAGCTTATAGCTTTTGCTGACGGACTTCCCATCCACCGCGACCTCGCCGCTCTCGATGAGCCGCGTCGCCTGCGAGCGGGTCAAGCCGTCAAGGCTCGACGCAAGAAATGCGTCGAGCCTTTGATTTTTGCTTTCTTCACTTGCCCTGAGCCGGATCGGTCCCATGGTCCTTCTCCCAATTCTTCGCGTCGGTGTTCGGGTAGATCCAAATGTAGTAAACGAGTGCCGCGATGGTGCCGCAGACCACAAAGCAGTCCGCAACGTTGAAAACCGGAAACTCGATGAACGTGCAGTCGAGCATATCCACCACATAGCCGAGGCGAACGCGGTCAATAAGATTTCCCACGCCGCCGCCGATCACGGCGGTCAGCGCCCACACGCCGAGCGGGTGCCGCACGATCCGCGCGAGCAGCCACGCGAGCGCGAGCATCCCCACGCCCGTCACGCCGATGAGCAGCCAGCGCTCGCCGGAAAAGCTCGACCATGCCGCGCCGAAATTGCGCACATAGTGCAGCCGCAGCAGCCGCGGGAGAAACTCCGCGCTCTCGCCCACGGCGAAATGGGTCACGATATAGGCTTTCACCCACTGGTCCAGCGCGACGATGGCCGCGATAGCCAAAGGGCAGAGCCACAGCGAACGCTTCTTCACGGCTGTGGCACCTCGCTGAAGTCATTGGGATAGACGAGCACCCACTCCGCGTCCGCGGGGGCAAGTGCGAGCGTTTCCGCCTGCGCCTGCCTCATGCCGAGGCCCTCCGGCAGGTCGCGCAGCGCGGCGATAGGGGCATAGTAAAAGCCCGCGTCGCCGTCCTTCACGCCGCCGCTTGAGAGCACATAGTCCGTCGCGCCCGCGCCGTACAGCTCAAGCACCACTGGACCGTACCACGCGGTGAGCAGGCTGCCCTCCTCGCCGCTTTCGCCGATGGGAGCGGTCTCGCAGTAGTATTCTGCCTCTGGGCTGCCGTTTTCCAAGTCAGCGGGTGCGTTTGCGGTCTTGAACCCGTCCGCCGCCGCGCCGCCAAGCTGGCGGTCATAATACGGGCTGGACTGCACCGTTTCACAGCGCTGCTCGGGATATTCCACCTCGGCGTCCGTATCGGGCAGCGGATCGCCGTGCGGCGCCGCCATCGAAAACATCGCCTGCTCCTCCTGTGCGGCAGGCGCGGCAGGTGCAGCGTCGTTTGCTTCCTGCTTCATCGCCGTTCGCGGGATCGTTACCGCCGCCGCGAGTGCGACGATCGCCGCGCAGGCCGCCATCGGCATCCACCGCCGCCATGCGCTCCGCTTTTTTGCTTGCGGCTTTTTCGCCGCCTTTTCCGCGCGCACCGCCGCCATCACACCCTCCGTGAAGCCTGCGGGCACGTCCTCCTCGCCGAGTGCGAGCATCTCGCCGGTTAACTGCACGTATTCGTCCAGCCGTGCGCGGCAGTCCTCACATTCGCTGAGATGCGCGCGTACTGCCGCGCTCTCCTCCTCCGTCAGCTCTCCGTCAAAATAGGCCGAGAGCAGCGGCGCAAATTCTTCACATTTCTTCATCTTGCGTTCCTCTCCCCTCCGACAGTCTGATTACATTCTGTAACCTTTGACGCTGGCTTTTCAAAAAAGTTCCCGTCTGCCGCCAAATAATTTCGCAGCAGCAGCCGCGCGCGGTTGATGCGGCTCTTCACCGTGCCGAGCTCCAGCTCCGTGACCTCGCAGATCTCCGCATAGCTGAGCTGATGCAGCTCGCGCAGCACGAGCACGCGCCGGTAATCCTCCGGCAGCGCGGCAAGCCCCTCGCGCACCAGCCGCTGCGTCTCCCGGCCCTCGACGTGCTCCTCCGGCGTGGGCGCACGGTCGCGCACCTCAAGGTGTACGTCCTCGTCGTCGAGCGATATGCCGTCCACCGTGCGTTTGTTACGCCGCAGCAGGTCGATGCAGGCGTTGCTCGCCAGACGGTAGAGCCAGGTGGACAGCGCCGCGTCCTCGCGGAAGCCCTCCAGTCCGCGCCAGAGGGCGAGGAAGGTATCCTGCGCGGCCTCCGCCGCGTCCTCGCTGCTGCCGCACATACGCAGGCAAAGGTTGTATATTTTTTTCTCATGCAGCCGGACGAGCTGTTCAAAGGCTGCCTCGTCGCCGCTACGCGCGGCTTGGATCAGTTCACTCTCGTTCATGTCCGCTCCGTGTGTTCAGTCGCTCAGATCGCGCTTGATGCCCGCCGTGACGCGGTAAAGATCCTCAAGCGTCTCCATATGGTTGATCTGGTCTTTATAGTAGTTGGCGTATTTTACGCCCTTGAGATACCAGCAGTAGTGCCGCCGCGCCTCGAGCAGCGCGACCCTTTCATTGCGGAGCTCCGCGCTGCGCTCGATCTGGCGCACCAGCGCGTCGCAGCGCTCGGCAAGCGGCGGCAGCGGCGGGATCGGCTCGCCCGCGAGCGCGGCCTTCGCCTGCGCAAAGAGCCAAGGATTGCCGAAGCATCCGCGTCCGATCATCGCCGCGTCCGCGCCGGTGGCCTTCAAGATCCTCACCGCGTCCTCGGGCGCAAACACATCGCCGTTGGCGATAACGGGGATCTTCACCGCTTCCTTGACCGCGCGGATGGTCGACCAGTCTGCCTGGCCGCCGTACATCTGCACGCGGGTGCGCCCGTGGACGGTGATGCCCGCCACGCCGACGCTCTCGAGCAGCACGGCCAGCTCCGGCGCGTTGATGCTGCCCTTGTCCCAGCCGCGGCGCATCTTCACCGTGACAGGAACCTTTACCGCCCTGACCACCGCCTCGGCGATACGCGCCGCCTTTTCGGGATCGCGCATCAGCGCCGAGCCGTCGCCGTTGTTGACGACCTTGCCGACCGGGCAGCCCATGTTGATGTCCAGAATGTCCGCGCCGCTCGCCTCAATAGCGATCTGCGCGGCCTCGGCCATGCAGATCGGGTCGCTGCCGAAGATCTGCGCCTGCATCGGATGCTCGCCCGGAAAGGGCGCGAGCAGTGTGCGGCTCTTTTTATCCTGATAGCACAGCGCCTTCGAGCTCACGAGCTCCGTGCACGTCAGCCCCGCGCCGAGGGACGCGCACAGCTCGCGGAAGGCCGCGTCGGTCACGCCCGCCATCGGCGCGAGCGCGAGCTGCGAGTTGATCTCCACTGTACCGATGCGCATGGACGTTCCCTCCTTCTCCATGTTTCATAGAAGAAAATTATACCACAGCTTTCCCAAAAGCGGAAGTCCTTATTTTTGCGCGGCAAAACGCGGCAAAAAAGGGCGGCTCCGAAGAGCCGCCCCGGTATGGCGGATGCTGTTTTGCTCAGGCTGCGTCGCCGCTGTCGGCGGAGTAGCTGCTGCTGCCGTAGTAGCCGTTGCCGAAGAAGCTATTGAAGAAATCCCAGGGATTGTAATAATAGCCGCCGTTGCTGCCGCCCTGCTGTTGCTGCTGAGAGCTGTCCTGCGCGGTCTCCTGCGTCTGAGGAGCGGCGTCGAAGGTCAGCTCGACGGTCTGCGTCTTACCCTCGCGGTAGATGGTGAAGGTCGCGGTGTCGCCCGCGCTGTAGCTCTTCTTCGCCGCGACGAGGTCCTCATAGCTCGTGATGGTCTTGTCGTCGATCTTGGTGATGACGTCACCCATCTGAAGGCCAGCCTTTTCCGCGGCGCTGCCCGGCTCGACCGAGCAGACGAACACGCCCTGCGTGACATCGTAGCGGAACTGCTGTGCTATCTGTGCGTTCATGGTCTGGGGAGTGATGCCGATGTATGCCTTGTTGGTCACATAGCCGTTGGTCATAATGTCCTTGACCATGGCGAGCACATCGTCGATGGGGATGGCGAAGCCGATGCCCTCAACGGTGGTGTTGGAGTAGCTCGAATACTTCGCGGACACGATGCCGATGACCTCGCCGTAGCTGTTGAAGAGCGGGCCGCCGGAGTTGCCGGGGTTGATGGAGCAATCGACCTGGATCATGTTGAAGGGCTTGCCGTCCACATTGATCGCGCGGTTCACGCAGGAGACGATGCCCTGCGACATCGAGAAGGTCAGCTCGCCGAGCGGGTTGCCGACCGCGGCGACCGTCTCGCCGATCTGCACGCTGCCGGACTTTCCGATCACGACCGGCTGGAAATTCGTGCCCTCGACCTTGATGACGGCGATGTCGTAATCCTCGTCGCCGCCGATGACGGCGGCATCATAGGTCGTGCCGTCGTAGGCCGTGACCTTGACGGTGCTCGCACCCTCGATGACGTGATAGTTGGTGAGGATGTAGCCGTCCTTGGTGATGAAAAAGCCGCTGCCGCTGGCGGCGGACTCTGTCGTGCGGCCGAAGACATTCGTCGTGGTGGACACGTTGATGCTCACGACGCTGTTGACGTTGGCGGCATAGACCTCCGGCATGGTGAGCTGCTGCTTGCCGTCCACCTTGACCTGCCGGACCTCGGCGACCTGACGGTCGGAGACCTCGATCTGCGTCGAGCCGTGCGCGGAGGTAATGGCGTGCTGCGTGATGCCCGCGCCCGCCGCGCCGCCGATGAGCGCGCAGGCGAGCGCCAGCGCGGCGATCTTCAGCCCCAGCCGATTCTTCTTCGGTTTCTTTTCCTCCCAGGGGTCTGCCGTTGCCGCGGTGTTCGGCACCTCGGTGTAGTCCACGTCGCGGACATTCTCCACCTTGTCGCCCTTGCGGTAGCTGTAATGGTACAGGTTGTTTTCGTCTTCGTAATACATAGATAAGCCTCCTTGCCGTGAAGCGTTTATTTTTCTTTTGATGCTACCGATGATACCCCCTGTTTATGTCCATTTCGTGAAGCCGGAACGAATTTTTTTGAACTTTTTTTGAATAGGCCATAAAGAAATCCTGAAGAATGGCCGAATTGGAAAAAATAGCTTGCGCGGGACATTCGGATATACTACAATAAAGCCGATTTCCCAATGCGAAAGGAGCGCTGCCATGCTGAAGATCGAAGGGCTGAAGCTCGCCCCGGGCGAGAGCGAGGCGTTATTATACGAACGCGCCGCGGCGGCGCTGCGTGTCAAAGCACCCCTCCATACGCTGCACATTCTCCGCCGCAGCATCGACGCGCGCGACGGCGTGACGTTTATTTATACCGTTTCCGCCGCGCTCGAGAACGAGGAAAGAGTGCTGCGCCGTGCGAGAAACAAAAGCGTCAGCGTCTACGCGCCCGTCTTTTACGAGCTGCCGCCGATGATCGCCCCTCCCGCCGTGCGCCCCGTGGTGATCGGCGCGGGCCCGGCGGGACTGTTCGCGGCGCTGGTGCTCGCCCGCTGCGGCGCGCGGCCCATCCTGCTCGAGCGCGGCGAATGCGTCGAGCGGAGACGGCGCGATGTCGAGCGCTTCTGGGCGACGGGCGAGCTGAACGTGCGCTCGAACGTCCAGTTCGGCGAGGGCGGCGCGGGCACGTTTTCCGACGGCAAGCTCAACACCGGCACGAAGGACGTCCGCCACCGCTATATTTTAGAGGAGTTCGCCGCGTTCGGCGCGAGCGAGGACATCCTCATCGACGCCAAGCCGCACATCGGCACCGACCGACTCTACAGTGTTTTGCAGAATCTGCGGCAAGAGCTGCTTTCCCTCGGCGCGGAGGTGCGCTTCGCGCATCAGGTCACCGGACTGGAGCGGAGGGACGGACGGCTCGCCGCGCTGCGGGTCATGTCTCCCGACGGAACGTATACGCTCCCCGCGGAGCACGCGGTGCTCGCGGTCGGCCACAGCGCGCGCGACACCTTCGCCATGCTGCGTGATGCGGGCATCCCGATGGAGCCGAAGCCCTTTGCCGTGGGCGTGCGCGTCGAGCACCGCCAGAGTGATATGGACGCGCAGCAGTATAAGCAGTACGCGGGCCACCCCTCGCTGCCGCCGACTTCGTATAAGCTCTCGGCCCACACGGCGGCGGGGCGCGGCGTGTTCTCGTTCTGCGTCTGCCCCGGCGGACAGGTCGTCGCCGCGGCAAGCGAAGCGGGCCGTGTGGTCACGAACGGCATGAGCGAGCTGGCGCGCGACGGCGAAAACATCAACGGCGGGCTGCTCGTCTCCGTCACGCCGGAGGACTTCGGCGGCACGGACGTGCTCGCGGGCGTCGCCTTTCAGCGACGGCTGGAGGAGGCCGCCTACGCCCTCGGCGGCGGGGGCTATGCCGCTCCCGCACAGACGGTCGGCGATTTCCTCGCGCACCGTCCGTCGATCGGGCCGGGGAGGGTCACACCGACCTACCGCCCCGCCGTGCGCTGGTGCGACCTGCACGATTGCTTGCCGCCGTTCGTCTGCGCGGCGCTGGAGGAGGCGCTGCCGCTGCTGGAGAAAAAGCTGCACGGCTTTGCCGCGCCCGACGCGGTGCTCACCGCGGTCGAGACGCGCTCCAGCTCCCCCGTGCGCATCGTGCGCGACAACACCTATCAAACCGCTCTGCGCGGGCTCTATCCCTGCGGCGAGGGCGCCGGCTACGCCGGCGGCATTCTCTCCGCCGCGGCGGACGGAATGCGCTGCGCGGAACAAATTATAAAGGAGATCACTCAGCATGGCTAAAAAGATCGGCGTCATCATTGACTTTCTCAACGACAGCTACGAGCGTCAGCTCAACGCGACGGCAGCCAAATACGGCTATGAGATCGAGTATTTTCCCTCGTCCGCTGAAGCGGTCGGCAGGGTGGACGACTGTGAGATCCTCTACGGGCACTGCTCGCAGAAGGTCATCCGCAGCGCGAAAAGCCTCAAGTGGTATTGCTGCTGCTGGGCGGGTGTGGACCACTTCTGCGACGAGAGCCTGTACCAGAATCCCGACTGTCGGCTCACCAACTCCTCCGGCGCCTACGGCACCACCATCTCCGAGCATCTCATCATGGTCTGCCTGATGCTGCTGCGCCGCCAGATGGAGTATACCGAGGTCATCCGCAACGGCGGCTGGGAAATGCTGCCCGGCGGCATCCGCTCGCTGCATGGCGCGCGCATCACCGTGCTCGGCACGGGCGACATCGGCACGGAGTTTGCCCGCCGCGCACAGGCCTTCCATCCCGCGTGCATCACCGGCGTGCGCCGCACGGTCAGATCCTCCGACCCGGCGTTTACCTCCATCCATGCCATCGCGGAGCTGGACAGCGTCCTGCCCGAAACGGATATCCTTGTCATGGCGCTGCCCTCCACGGCGGAGACCGTGGGCATCCTCTCGCGCGAGCGCATCGCGCTGCTGCCCGACAGCGCCTTCGTCGTGAACGTCGGCCGCGGCACTGCCATCGACCAGGAGGCGTTCTGCGACGCGCTCAACGCCGGGCGGCTCGCCGGCGCGGCGCTCGACGTGGTCGTGCCTGAGCCGCTGCCCGCCGACCACCCGCTGCGCCGTGCGAAAAATCTGCTGCTCACGCCGCACGTCGCGGGCAACATGACGCTCGGTTATACCTGCGACAAGAGCGTGCAGATGTTCTGCGACGATCTGGAAAACTATGCCGCGGGCCGTCCGCTTGCGCATCTGGTCGACCGGAAGAGAGGCTATTAAAAATGGGTTTCTCCCTCAAGACGGTTCTGCTGCGGCTGGTGCAGGGCTTCATCATCGGCGCAGGCGGCATTCTGCCGGGCATCTCCGGCGGCGTGCTGTCGGTCATCTTCGGCATCTACCGGCCGGTGATGGAGGTGCTCGCCCACCCGCTCGACGGGCTGCGCCGCCATCTTTCCCTCCTGCTGCCGGTCGGTGCCGGCGCGATCCTCGGCTTCCTGTGCGGCGGCGGGCTGATCCTTGTGCTGTTCGACCGCTCGGAAAAGCTCGCGACCTGCCTGTTCATCGGCCTGATCCTCGGCACGCTCCCGAGCCTGTGGGCCGAGGCGGGCGCGCAGGGGCGCGGACGCGGCGCATACCTTTCCTGCGCGGCCAGTTTTCTTGCCCTCTCCGCCGTTTTGCTCTACGCGCAGTACGGCGCGTTCTACACGATGCGCCCGGGCTTCCTCGGCTTTCTCTTCTGCGGCCTGCTCTGGGGCCTGAGCCTGATCGTACCGGGCATGACGTCCTCCTCCATCCTGATGGCGGTCGGACTGTTCACGCCGATGGCGGAGGGCTTCGCAAGGCTCGACATGGCGGTGATCCTGCCGTGGCTGCTCGGCATGGCGCTCATCGTGCTGACGCTCGCGCGCGTGGTGAACTGGTGCTTCCAGACGCACTACCCGCTTTTCTACCACGCCGTGTTCGGCATCGTGCTGGCCTCGACGGTCGTTATCATCCCGCTGCATTACGACGGCGCGCGCGACGCGCTTTTGTGCCTGCTTGCCGCCGCGCTCGGCGCGCTCGCAGCCTATCTCAGCGCGAAGCTACAGCCGAAGGAGGATGCATAAGAACATAAAAAGTCGGCAGGAACCGTATGGCTCCTGCCGACTTCCTTGTTATCCTCTCTTCCTCCTTCGATACAGCCGCGCGAAGCGGCGCAGCAGCTCGTCATAGAGAAAGAGCAGCACCGCGCCGAGCGCAAAGGTCGCCGCGATGAGCCACGGGGCGGTCGCCGCCAGCTCCGCCGTCACCGCGTCGAGCCGGAACACAAAGACGAGCAGCGCGTACATCGCGCCGACGGCGAGGACGTACAGCCCGAGCTTCGTGAGAAAGCGCAGCGCGCGGCTGCCGATCGCGTCGAGACTCGGCTGCACGAGCGGGTAATAGCCCAGAAAGCAGAAGAGCAGCGCGGATTCCTTGTCCGGCCCAAGCAGCAATCCCAAAATGGCGGCGGCGAAAAAGCAGCACCATTGATAGCTCGCGCGGCACTCCTCGCGCACGGGCAGCAGGCAGGCGGACGCGAGCAGGGGACAGGCGTAGAGCGCCAGCGGCAGCACGCCGCCGAGGAACAGGAACAGCACCGCCAGTGCACCGAGCACGCTCGCGAGCGCCAGCTCCCTCGTCTGTTGTCTCATGGGAACTCCTCCTTACGGAAAAGCGCCGCCTGCGGGCGGCGCTTTCGGTTTATTCGTGGTCGGGCGTTTCCGCGCCGTCACCGGCGGGAGCGTCCTGCGCAGGGGTCTCCTCCGCGGGCGTTTCCGCGTTTCTGCCGTTCTCCGCGTCGGATGCGGCGGACTCGTCCGGTGCTTCGCCGCCCAGCGGCGGCATCTCGATCTTCTCGCTCGTCATGGAAATGTGACGCGCGGGCGCTTCGATGGTGCTCGGCACGGAGGGACGGAAGTCGCTGTCGCTCCTGCGCGTGGAGGCGTAGGCGTCCTCCACCGTCGCGGGATCGCGGCCCTCGAGGATGGCGACCATCTCGCCGCCGGTGATCGTCTCTTTCTCTAAAAGATAGGCGACGACCTTGTGCATATCGTCGATATTCTCCTCGATGACCTTCACCGCGTCGGCGTAGCACTTCTCCAGAATTTCCTTGACGGCCTTATCCATCACGGCGGCGGTCTCCTGCGCACAGTCGAGACCGTAGCCGCCGTCGAGATACTGGCTGCGCACGGAGCCGAGCGCCATCATGCCGAACTCGTCGCTCATGCCGTACATGGCGACCATGTTGCGCGCGATGTTCGTGGCCTCCTGAATGTCCTGAGAGGCGCCGTTGGTCATCGTGTGCATGATGACCTCCTCGGCGGCACGGCCGCCCATGGAGACGGCGATCTTCGCCATCAGCTCGTCGCGGGTGCGCAGATTCGTCTTGTCCTCCTCGGGCATGAGGAGCGTGTAGCCGAGGCTCCCCTCGGTATGGGGCACAATGGTGATCTTCTGCACGGGCTCGGCGTTCTTCTGCCTGTAGGCGACCATCGCGTGGCCGACCTCGTGGTAGGCGACGAGCTTCTTTTCAAACTCGGTGAGCACGCTGTTCTTCTTCTCGCTGCCCGCGATGACGAACTCGAACGCGGCGAGCATATCCTCCTGCGTGACGAGCTTGCGGCCCTTGCGCACGGCGCGCAGAGCCGCCTCATTCACGATGTTGGCAAGGTCCGCGCCGACGCAGCCGGCGGTCGCGAGTGCGACCTTCTTGAGATCGACGTCCTCACCGAGCTTGATGTTGCGGGTGTGGACCTCGAGCGTGGCGATGCGGCCCGCGAGGTTCGGGCGGTCGATGGTGATGCGGCGGTCGAAGCGGCCCGGGCGCAGCAGCGCCTGATCGAGCACCTCGGGGCGGTTGGTGGCCGCGAGGACGATGATGCCCTTGCCGGGGTCGAAGCCGTCCATCTCGGCGAGCAGCTGGTTGAGCGTCTGCTCTCGCTCGTCGTTGCCGCCGAAGCGCGTGTCGCGCGTCTTGCCGATGGCGTCGATCTCGTCGATGAAGATGATGCAGGGCGCTACCTTCGAGGCCTCGGCAAAGAGGTCGCGCACGCGGCTCGCGCCGACGCCCACGAACATCTCCACAAAGCCGGAGCCGGAGATGGAGAAGAACGGCACGTTCGCCTCACCCGCGACCGCCTTGGCGAGCAGCGTTTTGCCCGTGCCCGGAGGGCCGACGAGCAGCGCACCGCGCGGCAGCTTCGCGCCGATGTCGGTATACTTCTGGGGATTGTGCAGGAAGTCGATGATCTCGACGAGGGATTCCTTCGCCTCGTCCTGACCGGCGACGTCGGCAAAGGTGACGCCGGTGGATTTTTCCATGTAGACCTTTGCGTTGGACTTGCCGACGCTGCCGAGGCCGCCGAAGCCGCCGCCCCCGGTCTTTTTGCTGATGAAGCGCATCATCAGGATGAACGCGCCGACCATCAGCGCCGTGGGCAGGACGTAGTTGAGCATGATGATCTCAAGATACGAGGTCTCCGCCTTGTAGGGCTTGCCGAACTCCACGCCGTTTTCATCCAGGAACGACCGCAGCTCGGGGTCGTTGATCTGCGTGGTGAAGAGCTGGAAGTCCCCTGAGTAGGTCTTGCCGTCCGCGTCGGTGTAGGTGAAGCCGTCCACAGGCGTGATGTTGAGCGTGCGGTCCGCGATCTCGACCTCCTTGACCTTGCCGTCGCGGACAAGGTCGAGAAATTCGTCGTAGCGGATCTCGCAGGTGCTCTCCGCCAGCTTCCTCGTGTCCATCGCCGAGAGGAGATAGTTGAAGCCGATGGTCAGCACCAGCGCCCAAATGAGCAGCGACAGCACGCCCTTGCGGCGGTCGTTGTTCTTGTTGCTTTTGTTCTTGTCGTTCTGATCCATGTATCTGCGTTCCTTTCCGCCTGCGGCCCTGCGCGGGCACAGGCGACAGCTTGCCAAGTTAATTATATGGTATTTTAGCATACCCCTCCTCGTTTCACAAGCGCCGCGGTATGAATTTTCGGTGAATTTTTGTCCGCTTCCCTCTTTATCTTATCCGCGTGTTGTGTTATAATGTATTATGTATACGAATTTTGACCGGGAGGATCGGTTTATGTCGAAGGAATACGAAGAAAAGCGCGGGCCGCGCGGCGCGGACGAGCACACGGAAAAGCGCTTTCCGCGCGAGCGCAGAGCGGAGGAAAGGGTCCCCATGCGCGAGCGCGACGCCGAGGCGGACGGCCTCATCGAGGGACGCAACGCCGTGACGGAGGCGCTGCGCGCCGGCACGCCCATTGATAAGATCTTCATCGCCCGCGGCGAGACGGACAAAACGCTCGGGCACATCGCCTCCACCGCCCGCGCGGCGGGCGTGGTGGTGGTCGAGGCCGACCGCCGTAAGCTCGACTACATGAGCGCGACGAAGGCGCACCAGGGCGTCATCGCCCTCGCCGCCGTGCGCGAGTACGCGAGCGTGGAGGACATCCTCTCCGCCGCCCGTGAGCGTGGGGAGGCCCCTCTGCTCGTGGTGTGCGACGAGATCAGCGACCCGCACAACCTCGGCGCCATCATCCGCACGGCGGAGTGCGCGGGCGCGCACGGCGTCATCATCCCCAAGCGCCGCAGCGCGGGCTTGACGAGCATCGTCGGCAAGACGAGCGCGGGCGCGGTGAGCTATCTGCCCGTCGCGCGCGTGCCGAACATTCCGGCGCTTTTGAAGGAGCTGCAGCAGCAGGGCGTGTGGATCTTCGGCACCGCCGCCGAGGGGACCACGAGCCTGTACGAGGCCGACCTCAAGGGCCCTGCCGCCATCGTCATCGGCAGCGAGGGCGACGGCATGGGCCGGCTTGTGCGCGAGGGCTGCGACTTCCTCGTCAGCATCCCGATGAAGGGCCGCATCTCCTCGCTCAACGCTTCCGCCGCCGCCGCCATTCTGCTCTACGAGGCCGTGCGTCAGCGCCTTGGCTGACGCGCGCCGCCATTCACGAGGTCTTCCATGGATCACAAAAAGGATCAAGAATTTGAACAAACGCTCGCCGAGTCCGAGTTTTTGCTGCGCGGCGCGGCCCGCAGCGCGTCGGACGACGCGGACCTGACGCTCGAGAGCATTCTGGCGGAGTTCGGCTCCCGGGAGGACGGCGCCGAAGCCGCCGCAGAGCTGGAGGACGTCGGGGTGCCCGAGCCGCGGCCCGCCGTGCGGATCGGAAAAACCGCCGCGCCCGCCGCAGAGCCGCCGGAGCCGCAGCCGTCCGCGCCGCCGGAGGAGGCATCGTCCGCCACGCCCGCGCAGGACACCGTGAGTCTGCAGGAGGTGCTTGAGAGCACCGTGCAGTCCGTGCTCGACGAGGAGGCGGAGGAGCCGATCGAGCTTCTGCCGCCGAAGCGCCGCGGGCTTTTCTCGCGCAGAAGGCTGCGCGACACCGAACGGCTTTATTCCGACGAGCCCGGGGAGGAGCCGCCGCAGGAGGAGCCCGACGAGCCGGAGGACTTCTTTACCGAGGATTTCGGCGAGCGGGACGACACCCCCGAGCCGGACGCGGGCGAGCTGGCTGCCGGCTACCGCGACGACGCGCGCATGGGCCTGCGCAGCGCGCAGGCCGCGCTGCTCGTCACCGCGCTCTCGTGGCTCGCGCTGCTGCTCGACCATTTCGGCGTCATGCCCGCGCTGTTCGCCGAGGAAAGGCTACTCAGCTGCCTGCCGTTCTTCATTGCCGAGCTTCTTGTCTGCGTCCTCGGACGCGACGTGTTCGTTTACGCCTTCGAGCAGCTCCGCGCGAGGACAGTCACCTATGAGCTGCTCTCCTCGCTCGCCTGCGCCGTCACGCTGGCGGACACGGCGCTCGACTTTTTCCTGCCCGCGCGCGCCGCGCTCGCGGTCCCGTTCCACGCCGTCGCCATGCTCGGCATGAGCTGCGCCCTGCTTGGGCGCGCGCTGCTCTTCGGCGCGATGTACGATACCTTCCGCGTCGCCGCGGTCGGCGAGCCGGACTATCTCGTCACCGTCACCGCGGGCGGAGCCGCCAAGCGCCGCGGCAGCGCACAGGGCTTTTCGCGCTGCGCGCAGCGTGAGGACGCCGCCTCGCACTGGCAGGGCGTGCTGCTGCCCGTGCTGCTTGCCGCCTCGCTCGTATTTGCCGTGCTCTCCACGCTGCGGCGCGGGGAGCGGCTGCTGTTCCTCTGGAACTGGGGCGTGCTGCTCACGGCGATCAATATGCTTGCCTTTCCGCTGTGCTATTCTCTGCCGCTGCGTCGGCTGACGAAGCGCTTCGTCAAGTCCGGCAGCGCGCTGGCGGGCTATGTCGGCGCGGACCGCCTGCGCCGCAGCAACTGCGTCATCCTCACCGACACCGACCTGTTCCCGCCGGGAACGGTCAGCCTGAACGGGCTGAAGATCTACGGCGAGGAGAGCGGCAAGGTCATCTCCTACGCCGCCACGATGGCGCACGCCTCGCAAAGCGGTCTGAGCCGCCTGTTCGACACGCTTTTGGAGGGCGAGGGCGGGAGACTCGAGCCGCTCGACGATCTGAGCTTTTATGAGGAGGGCGGCGTCTCCGGCCTCATCCACGGCGAAATGGTGCTCTTCGGCACCGCCGCCTTCTGCCGCAAGATGCACGTCACGATGCCCGGCGGCCTGAGCCTCAAGACCGGCGCGTTCCTCGCCGTGGACGGCACGCTCATCGCCATCTTTGCCGTCAAGTACACGGCGGCGGAGAATGTGGACTGGGCGCTCCACGCGCTCAAGCGCAGCCGCATCACGCCCGTGCTCGCCGTGCGCGACGGCAGCATTACGCCCGCGCTTTTGAAGCGCAAGTTCGGCACCGACGCCCGCGCGGTCTATCCCACCATCTCCACGCGCCTTGCGCTCTCGGAGAAGGACGGCGAGCATCCCTATGCGCTGCTCTACCGCGAGGGGCTGATGCCCTACGCCGAGATCGCCGTCGGCAGCAAGCGTCTGGTCCACGCCGTGCGCGTGGCCGCCGTGCTCTCGCTCGGGAGCAGCGCCGTGTCCGCGCTGCTGGCGTTTTACCTCACCTTTGTCGGCGCGTACAGCGCGCTCACACCGGTCTCGATGCTGCTCTATCTGCTCCTTTGGGCGCTCGCGGCGCTCATCGATGGCTTCTGGGCGGACCGTTATTGAGCATTTTTAGCAAAAATGACCATCAAACTTCTAAAATTACAATAGTTGTATTGACGGAAAGAATATTATATAATTGAGCTGTTGAAGTGACTTCCCGCAAGGGAATTACGATCTGGAAGGAGACATGAACCCCTATGAGTGCAAAAGACATTCGCAATATCGTGCTGCTCGGCCATGGCGGAAGCGGCAAGACCACCCTCGCTGAGAGTATGCTGTTCATGACCGGCGGCACCGACCGCTTCGGCAAGGTCACCGACGGCAACACCACCTGCGACTACGACGCGGAAGAGATCAAGAGAAACATCTCCATCTCCCTCGCCGTCGCCCCCGTGAAGTACAAGAACGTGAAGATCAACGTGCTCGACACCCCGGGCAACTTTGACTTCGCCGGCGAAGTTCTCTCCGGTATCCGCGCGGCCGAGTGCGCCGTGCTGGTCTGCGGCGCGAAGGACGGCCTGAGCGTCGGCGCGGAGCGCGCCTGGAAGATGCTCGGCAATAAGCCCCGCATGATCTTCATCAACCGCACCGACGAGGAGAACAGCGACTACAACGCCTGCTTCGACGCCCTCAAGGGCAAGTTCGGCACCGCTGTCGCGCCCATCGTCGCCCCCATCATCGACGGCAGCAAGAAGGTCACCGGCATCGTCGACTTGCTGCACAACAAGGCCTATGAGGTCAAGGGCGGCAAGGCTGCCGAGTGCGCCATTCCCGCCGACATCGCCGACGAGGTCGAGGCCCTGCGTGCCGAGCTGATGGAAGCCGCCGCCGGCGCCGACGAGGAGCTGATGGAAAAATTCTTCGAGACCATGGAGCTCTCCGCCGAGGAGATCGCCAAGGGCCTCAAGCTCGGCGTGCGCGACGGCAGCGTCGCTCCCGTGCTCTGCGGCAGCGCCATCTCCGGTCTCGGCGTCGATATGCTGATGCAGACCGTGCTCGATCTCGTTCCCGTCGCCACCGATATGCCCGCCGAGGCCGCGCAGGACGACGACGGCAACGCCGTCGAGGTCGCTCACGATGAAAACGGTGCCACCGCCGCCATCGTCTTCAAGACCGTTTCCGACCAGTACGGCAAGTTCTCCCTCGTCAAGGTCGTCCGCGGCAAGATCACCGGCGATATGTCCCTCTACGACACCACCACCGGCAACACCGAAAAGCTCGGCCGTCTCTACACCCTCAAGGGCAAGAAGAACGAGGAGGTCAAGGAGATCTGCTGCGGCGACATCGGTGCCATCGCCAAGATGGACCGCGTCAAGACCGGCGACACCCTCTGCGACCCGAAGAGCATCGTCAAGCTGGCGGGTATGCCCTACGCCGAACCCTGCTACTCCCGCGCCATCGCGCCCAAGACCCGCGGTCAGGAGGAAAAGCTCGGCACCGGCCTCAACCGTCTGAACGAGGAAGACCCGACCTTTACCGTCGTCAACAACGCCGAGACCCATCAGATGGTCGTCTCCGGCGCGGGCGACATTCAGATCGACGTGCTCGTGAGCAAGCTCAAGACCCGCTTCGGCGTGGACGCCGAGCTCGACACCCCGCGCGTGCCCTACCGTGAAAAGATCCGCAAGACCGTGCAGAAGCAGGGCCGTCATAAGAAGCAGACCGGCGGCAGCGGCCAGTTCGGTGATGTCTGGGTCCGCTTCGAGCCCAACGAGGAGAGCGAAGAGATGGTCTTCGCCGAGGAAGTGTTCGGCGGCAGCGTGCCCAAGAACTTCTTCCCCGCCGTTGCAAAGGGCCTGCTCGAAGCCGTGCTCCACGGCCCGCGCGCCGGCTACCCGGTCG
>OODI01000283.1_pt1 | contig 24209 bp, 18 predicted proteins | sample 1671141 | NCBI WGS metagenome assembly OODI01 (sample SAMN06348126, study PRJEB24527) | human gut metagenome | biome: human gut; feature: ankylosing spondylitis patient; material: feces | host: Homo sapiens | place: China | collected 2015-10 | reverse complement strand
TACGAGATCGTGATGTGACTGGAGTTCAGACGTGTGCTCTTCCGATCTCTTTTCTGTAGAAAGGTTCAACACCCTTTACTGCATTTTTTGCAAAATCCATTGAATACGGCATCATTGAAAGCTGGATTTCATCGTCAAGGAACGGATTTGCAACCTTGCTGATTGCATCGAATGTGCTTTCCATATCACCGAAGAAATCAACCACGATGAAGTAGCTCTTTTGACCGTTCTGCTCAATCAAGCGAAGATATGCGGCATTTACTGTCGGCTCTGTGCTGAAATGATTAATAAGAGCAGCCATAAGATCAATCGGATATTCTTTAGGCTCGCCGAGACTGATTGGTGAACCCGGTTCGATTGTCTGATTTTTGAGTTTCATATAGTCCTTCTGCTGTTTGAAAGAATGAACCATCTGTTTCGGGAATGTTACGCTCTTTCCGAAAGGATTGATTACAAAGCCCTTCACATCAGCCTGAGGATCCATTACCATCTGGGCAATACTGTCAAAATCTGTAACAACCTTCTGTGCATTTTGAGTGTCCTTCCACTTGAAAAGTTCGTCTGTGTCCGTAAACACACCGAAAAACTTTTCTTTGTTGCCGTTTTCAAGAAGTCTGAACTGAACCTGGGTTGACTGCTGCATAACAGTCTGACCGTTGGTTGTCTTAGCCTCTGTCTTTGGTGTTACCTTTGCAGGGAGAATGAATTTCGCCTTCATAACCTCATCAATCATCTTGTTGATGTTTTCGGTTGTGTTGTCATCCTGCATCTTTTCAATAGCGGCTACGAGGTTTGGATTCTTGATTTCCTCTGCCGGCACTTTGCTTCCTTCCATTTTTGCGCCTTTAAGTTCGCTCATGCTTTGTTACCTCCGTTATTCTGCTGTATGATTTTTGTCGGGAATACTGCAAATCGTCGGATACTTCACCGTCAAAGAAAATAATATTAGGTGAATTTAAATCTCTTTTGATTATGCAGTCGTAAGTTCCGTCTTTTTATTTTTGTTTCTGCACCGATGTGTGGTTTTGCATTACAGACATCGGTGCAAGCATAGCATAAAATTCATCTTTTACATATAAGTGAATTGAAGTCTTTCGTAAGTTTTGACGCCTTCGGCATTTTCCGCACGAAGCTCAAGCTTTGAAACATCGCTGTCACCGTGCTTGATTGTTACTTTGTCACCGTCTTTGTACGAAACAGCCTTTCCGCCGTCAAGGGAATATGTGGCATTATCTGTGTTTGAACAGGTGAGAGTTACCTCGTATGTATCATCGCTGTATGTAAACTCTGTTTTTGAGTCAACACCCACGCTTGCAGGTCTTGCATATTCAGTGTATCCCTCATTATAAAGAACTACAACTGAATTTTCAGGAATATCCGTATCACAGGTAATCTTACCGTTTTTAACAGTATATTCGGTTTTGCGGTCAACACGGTCAACATATGTTCCGTCAGCAAGATTTGTTTCAAAATCAACCTTGAGAGCATCATTTGTATTGACAATTACAGCTCCCTTTGTACCTCTTTCAATCATAAGAGCAGTTGAGTCAAGGTTAGGATTAACGAGATTTTCGTCTTCACCTTTCATTGCTGTTCTGAAGAAATTCACTGCGGAAACACGGTTATCCTTGTACATATCGTCACCCTGTGTGCCGATTCGGTTCATGCCCCATGAATTGTCGATTGAACTGTTATACGGACGGTCAAAGAAGAGCGGTGTTCCGTCTTTTCTTGCCGTGATTATTGCCCAGCCGAGGACAACCTGTTCGCTGTCGATATTGTTGTACGTGCCGTCATTGATGTAGTTATCGTGGGATTCAACCCATGTTACGATACTCGGGTCTGCATTGCCAATCCAATAATCAGACACAACTGCCGTGTCGATATTGCCGCTTGCAATTCCCGAACGAATTTTACTGCCGTAGGTGCTTGATGTGGTTCTGCCGATTTCTTTTATATAGTCGGCAAGTCTGTCATTGTCGCCCTGAAGCACTTCGCCGTAGATAAAAAGATTTTCTGCGTTATCAACTTCTTTTGTTGCTTTTTCCCAGAAGTTATTTTTAAAGCCGTCATCTTCTTTTGGATCATCGGAAAGTCCGATATGCTTTGCCGTGTCATATCTGAAACCGTCGGCACCGCAGGCAATACAATCGTTAATGTAATTAAAGAAATACTTTTGAAACGAAGGTCTTTCCGTGTTGATGTCGGGAAGTCCTCCCATCTCATGCGTGGTGCAGGCAAGTCTGTCGCCAAAATCATTAAGGGGCGTTCTGCCCTCCTTGTGATAAAGGGTTTCAAGACTTCCGCCGCCTGCCTCAATAAGATCTTCACTTACCTCATCGGTTGCGGGAGTAGTGTGGTTTGCAATTACATCAACAATAACCTTTATACCGTACTTATGGGCCTCATCGCACATTGCCTTAAATTCATCACGAGTACCGAGCTGATAATTACCGATTTTGAAATCAGTCGGCTGATAGTGATAGTACCACTTTCCGTTGCCGTAAAGATCCATACCGCCGTCTTCGCCCTCAAGACACTCGTTAATCGGAGATGTCTGCACAGCCGAAAAACCTGCTGCGGCAATATCCCCCATTGACTCCTTTATTGTGTTGAAATCCCAACAAAATGCTTGAAGAATCGCACCGTCAGCCACCTTGTCGGATGTTTTGTAGTCAATTGACGCCGGCTGAGTTTGTGAGCAGCCCGTACCCGATACTGCAACGGCAGTAATCATAAGAGCCGAAAGAATTCCTGCTGATATTTTTTTAAACATATTTCACCGTCTTTCTGTTTTTAACTTACTTGAGATACAGTATAACATAAATGATATGATTTTTAAATAGTTTTTGGCATTTTTGCCATATTTTTTTATTAAAACGCCAATAATGAGACAAACTAAGTTTTTGAGCAAAAAATCGTTACGATGTTTACAATAGAAAAAAATTGAATATTGTCACAAAAGAAAAATTGTTGTATACTAAAAATATAAAAACGAAAGGATCAACCGCATGAGTCACGCGATAATTATTCCTATTTATTGTGAAAGCAGAAATACAATCAGCCTATGTAATGAATTACAGAACTTTGGAGCTGAGCATATTGTTGTTGTCAATGACGGTCTTAATCCCAAATCGGAATATTTTAACGAATTGACAAGTATTGGCTGTCATCTTGTTCACCTGAAAAATAACAACGGCAAAGGTGCAAGCCTTAAAGCAGGCATCAAATACGCTCACGATAACCTTTATAATATCACGGGCTACATTACCTGTGACGCTGACGGGCAACATACTGCAAATGATGTTATGAAAATCAGCCGTATGCTTGACCTTAGAAACGGCAGTCTGATTCTTGGCAAAAGAGATTACAAAAAGTCTAAAATGCCGATTAATATACGAATCGGGAACAGACTGTCCTCGGCATATTTCAAAGTTATTACGGGCAAAAGCTGCAGGGACACTCAAACAGGACTGCGAGGTATTCCTGCATTTCTGTATGACACGGTGATGAAAACAAAGGGCAGTCGTTTTGATTTTGAAATGAATTTTCTCACAAAATGTGCCGACATGAGAGTCCCGTTTTACTTTGTGAACATTATAGCCGATTGCTCAAACTGCAGCAGCAATTTTCGACTTATTAAGGACACCTACCTTATCTACAGAACTCCGTTGAGATTTGCGACGGCATCAATCGGTTGTACGATAATCGACCTTGTTTTATTCACGATTTTTGCGTATATTCTGCCGTCACATATGTTCTTTAACATTATGCTGGCAACGCTTATGGCACGAGTTGTTTCGGGCGGAATTAATTTTCTCATCAACAGAAAAGTTATCTTCGGCAATACGGATAACGGAGCAAAACAGGCACTCAGGTTTTTCATTCTGTTTTTCTGCATAATGTGTGCAAGCTCACTTATTGTATCGGCGCTTTGGTTTTTACCGATTCCCGTTACACTCACAAAGGCGATTGTCGATCTTTTGTTGTGGACGGTCAATTACAAAATGCAGAGAATATGGGTTTTCAAGGACAGCAACAGACTTAAAAGAACTCCCAAAAGCAAAAGAAAATAAAGCAAACGAAAACGGTGACACGAAAATGTCACCGTTATTTTTGTATAATTTTCAGTTGCTGTCAATATTTACAAAACCTCTGCCCTTTATTGCGCCTGCCGTTGTTACGATAATAAAGGCATTGGGATCAACATTTTTGATTCCCGATGTGATTTTGTAAACCTCTTGAGGACGGACTGCGCACATAATAACTTTCTTATCATTACCGCTGTATGCACCCTCGCCGTTGAGGTATGTTACACCTCTCTTTAGGTTTTTCATAATATTGGCACTTACTTCTTCATAATTGTCCGAAATTACAAACATAAGCTTGCCGTTACCTCTTGAAGTACCGTAGCTTACAGCATCAATTACCTTTATGCTGATAAAAATTACAAGCAAAGCATAGAGTACATTTTCAATGCTGTGATAAACAAAGAATACCATTAAAAGCACAAGAATATCGGACACAAGGATTATCGTACCCGTTGAAATGAACGGAAAATGCTTGTGAAGATTCAGTGCGATGATGTCTGTACCGCCTGTTGAACCGCCTCGGTAAAAGATAAGACCGAGTCCGAGACCGTTAAGAACTCCGCCAAAGCCTGCCGCAAGGATTGTATCGCCCGTATAAGCAGGCAAAATCGGTGTAAGAACATCAATCATAACCGAAACAAGTGCCGTTGCAACAAGGGTTCTTGTAAGAAAACCCTTTCCGTTCTCGATAAATCCCCAGATGAAAAGCGGAATGTTCATCACAAAAATCATAATACCTATCGGCAACGAGAACATATAGTTGAGCATTGTGGCAACACCCGTAAGTCCGCCCGGGGCAACATTGTTAGGTGATGTAAACATTGCTACCGATATGCCGTAAAGAACTGCTCCGGCGAAAATTACAAGATAATCAAAAAATAGTGTTCCTGCCTTTGCAAGACGGGAATTCGGTTTTAAATTCAATTGCATAAAATCACTCCCCGAAACGAGTATGTATAATTATTTCAAAAAGCTGATTTATTCTGTCAAATTCTTTATTAATCTGCAAGTATCCGAAAAGTGCTTCAAGTCCCGTTGCACTGTGATAATCGGCAACAGAACCGTTTTTTGGAGTACATTTCGGTGCGGCATTTCTGCCTCGCTTATAAACGGCAAGCTCCTTTTCGGTTAGAGTCGGCATAAGAATTTTTGCAAATTCAGCCTGACTTTTGCAGTTTACAAGCGAAACCTTTATTTTATTGAGTTCTCCGACACTGCGGTTAGCCTTGCGAACAAGGTATTCACGCACAAGCAGGTCATAGATGCCGTCACCCACAAAGGCAAGTGTAAGCGGAGAAATTTCATCGGCTAATGAATGAACAGATGTATTTTCCATATTAACTCCGTATTACGCAATATTAATCCATAAAGTCAAATTCAAGCTCATAAATTGAAACCGTGTCACCGTCCGAACAGCCTTTTTTTCGGAGTGCGTCAATTACACCGCCGTTTATGAGAACTTTTTGGAAATAGTTAAGGCTTTCGTAATCGTCAAAATTGATACCCTTCATGACCTGCAACAGCCAGTCAGCCTCAACGGTATAGATTCCGTTCACATTCTTAATTGTGACAGAATGGTCATCAAAATCATCAACGGTCACAATCGGAGCAGGCTCTGCCTCATAGTGAGTAATCGGAGGAAGCTTTGAAAGCATTTCCTGAATCTTTTTGAGGAGCGGATCAACATCATAGCGGATTGCCGCCATAATCGGGAAGAAATCATAGCCTTGATCTTCGACAAACTTCTTGAAGTCTGCAATTTGCTCATCGGTTGCCATATCGCACTTGTTGCCTGCAACAACCATTGGACGCTCTGCAAGCTCGGGATTGAATTTTGCAAGCTCATTATTGATTGTTATGAAATCCTCTTTCGGATCTCTGCCCTCACTGCCCGAAACATCGACAATGTGAACGAGCATACGGCAACGCTCAACATGGCGGAGGAACTGATGTCCAAGACCTGTACCCTGCCATGCACCCTCGATAAGTCCGGGAATATCAGCCATAACAAATGATGATCCCTCGCCCATTGACACAACTCCGAGAACGGGAGTGATTGTTGTGAAGTGGTAGTTTGCAATCTCAGGCTTTGCCTGTGAAACTACGGAAACAAGGGTACTTTTTCCGACATTCGGGAAACCTACAAGACCTACATCGGCAAGAAGCTTGAGTTCAAGAACAACATCAAACTCTTCACCCGGAAGTCCCGGTTTTGCAAAACGGGGAACCTGACGGACAGGAGTTGCAAAATGCGGATTGCCCCAACCGCCTTTACCGCCTTTTGCAACAATATAGGGTTCATCACCCGAAACATCGGCAAGGATTCTTCCGCTGTTCTCCTCTTTTACAACAGTTCCGACAGGAACACGGATAACAAGGTCTTCGGCATTTTTACCACGGCATCTGCCGCCTCTGCCGTTTTCGCCTTTTTTTGCGGCATATTTTCTTTTATAACGGAAATCGGCAAGTGTTGAAAGGTTGGAATCGGCAACAAAAACAATGTTGCCGCCTCTGCCGCCGTCACCGCCGTCGGGACCGCCTGCCGCTACATATTTTTCACGGTGAAACGAAACGGCACCGTCACCGCCGTCTCCTGCTTTTATTTTAATTTTCGCTGTATCTACAAACATATTTTTCTCCGTAACAGTTTTGCTGTTTAATTATCAGTACAAATGTAAAGAATCTCAGACCTGTTTGTTATTAGTATAAACAGAAATGTAAAAAATAAGGGTGGATATAAAATCCACCCTCATAAATTTTGAGATTACTGCTCAACAGGATAAACGCTTGCACGCTTTCTGTCTTTGCCGACACGCTCAAATCTTACAACACCGTCAATCTTTGCGAACAGTGTATCGTCAGAGCCTTTGCCTACATTTTCACCGGGATGAATATGTGTGCCTCTCTGCTTTACAAGGATGTTGCCTGCGAGAACCTTCTGACCGTCTGCACGCTTAACGCCAAGACGCTTTGATTCACTGTCACGGCCGTTCTTTGTAGAACCCATACCTTTTTTATGAGCGAATAACTGAATGTTTATTTTAAGCATTACCTTACACCTCCGAAAATTTAACTTTAATAAAATTTTTGTATTGCTCCGAAAGAGCAGTTAAGTGAAGCTTTAAGCCTGAGAGTATATCACAAGCCTTTAAAGCGTCATTCGGTGACATTCTTACTTTCATAAGACCGTCATCCTCGGTAACCTGTGCATTAATATGCAAAATCTCGGTGACAGTGTTTGCAGTCATATATGCGGCAGAACTGATTGCCGCACATACAATATCGCTGCCCTCATCGGCAAAGTCGGAGTGCCCCGATATTTCAAAACCGCAAATTATATCATCTGATTTAAAAAATGTTACCGTAGTCATTTTTAGGCTTCGATTGAAGTAATCTTAACCTGTGTGTAAGGCTGTCTGTGACCTTTTGCTCTCTTTTCGCCCTTCTTAGGCTTGTAAGTGCAAACTCTGATTTTTTTGCCTTTACCGTTCTTTACAACTTCACCTGTAACCTTAGCACCCTCAACGAGCGGTGTGCCAACCTTGATGCCGTCGTCTGTGCCGACTGCCACAACATCAAATGTTACTGTGTCGTTTGCTTCTGCGTCAAGCTTCTCGATGAAGATAACCTCATCGTTAGTTACCTTGTACTGCTTGCCGCCTGTCTGAATAACTGCGTACATTTTAGTACCATCCTTTACATTGGGCTCGCTATGTGCAGGTGGAACGAATCACTTAAAACCCACAATATGCGGCTTGTATACTATACCACAAAGAAAACTTTCTGTCAACAATTTTCCCGATATTTTTTGAGTATATCAAATGTTATTCTGTATTTTGCAAGCCTTGAGAGTATTTTTCATAAGAGTTGAAATTGTCATAGGACCTACACCGCCAGGTACGGGTGTGATAAACGAGCATTTATCCTTGACATTTTCAAAATCAACATCACCGCAGAGCTTGCCGTTTTCATCCCTGTCCATACCGACATCAATCACAACCGCACCCTCTTTTACCATATCGGCAGTAACAAACTTCGGTCTGCCGACTGCGGCTACGAGTATATCTGCCTGTGAACAGATTTCAGCAAGATTCTTTGTTCTGCTGTGACAGATTGTTACAGTGCCGTTTTCGTGGAGCAAAAGCATTGCCATAGGCTTGCCTACGATATTACTTCTGCCGATTACAACGCAGTTTTTACCGTTTACTTCAATATTGTAGGAATGGAGCATCTCCATTACGCCTGCAGGCGTGCATGGAAGAAAATCATACTCACCGAGCATAATTTTGCCGACATTTACGGCATGGAATGCGTCAACATCTTTAAGCGGGCTGATTGCCTCAATAACAGCCTTATCATCAAGGTGTTTCGGCAACGGAAGCTGAACAAGAATACCGTTGATATCCTTCTTATTGTTGAGAGTTTCAACAAGGTTTAAAAGTTCTTCCTGTGTTGTTTCGGCAGGGAGTGCGTACTCCTCAGACTTAAAGCCTACAAATTCACAAGCCTTTTTCTTGTTGTTTACATATACTCTTGACGCCGGATCGTCACCTACGATTACTACCGCAAGACCGGGGGTTATTTTGTGAGTTTCCTTTAACTCAAGCGTCTGCCTCTTTACTTCTTCCTTTACCTGTGCCGATACCTTTTTTCCGTCGATAATCTGCATAGAAAGAATCCTCCTTTTTTCTGTTTATAATTAAGAATACAATACCTGTTATAAAAATTACTGCCGAAAGAACCTGTGACACCCTTATGTCTGCTCCGAAAACTTGGAACGGAAGATAAAGGCTGTCTGTTCTTAGTCCTTCAACAACTGTTCTTTCAAATCCGTACCACACAAGGTACATAAAGAAAATCTGTCCCGAATATTTCTGCTTATATTTTCCGTAGAAATGGAGAAGTACAAATCCGAGCAAACACCACATTGATTCATAGAAAAAACACGGGTGAACTCCTATGTTGTCTGTTCCCTCGCTCATCATTCTCCAGGGCAAATCCGTAGGAGCGCCATATGCCTCCTGATTCATAAAATTGCCCCATCTGCCTATTCCCTGTCCGATAAGAAAACCGACCATTGCAATGTCAAGAACAGGCATAATTTCCATTTTCTGTATTTTGGCAACAGTCAGACCGCCGAGCAACGCACCGATTATTCCGCCGTAAATAGCAAGTCCGCCGTTGTTGATATAGAGAATTTCAATCGGGTTCTGTCCGTAATAATCCCATTTGAAGAAACAGAAGTACAGTCTTGCACCGATAATTCCCGTTATCATTCCTGCAAAAACACAGTTGACAAGCTTTGAACCGTCAACCTTGTAACGGGGAGCGCTTTTCCACGCATAAAGTACGGCAAGCAAAAGTCCGCAGGCGATGATTATTCCGTACCAATAGACCTTGTAATCACCGATTGAAAATGCAATCGGGTTAATATCAAATTCCCAGCCAAATCCGGGAAACTGCACATGATACGGCATAATTACACCTCATCAGGCTGTTTTACAACAGACAAAGTACAGTTATCGACATCGAGCATCTCGGCAAGCCTTGCGTTGATATCCTCAAGCTTTGCATTTGCAACCGCATCAATGTAGGCAAAAATTTCGTTACCCTGCATTGCGTAGTCGATGATTGAATTTGAAATTGCGCTTACTGAGTTGAGCGATGAAACCGAATCGCCGTAAACAGATTTTCTTGCAATTTCAAAGTCCTCTTTGTCAATACCGTTTTTCTTAATATCTGAGATATACTGTTTTATCATCTCAGCCGCCTGTTTTGGCGCTCTTGATTCACCGCCGAAGATTACCGAACAATAACCCGGACCTTCAAAGAGTTCATAAGAAAAGCTTGAATTGATGAGGTTTGAATCCATAAGATTTCTGTAGAGTATGCTCGTGTTTGATGCAAGTGCCGAAAGAAGAATATCTGTGCATGCAAGCTGCTTTTCGTTAAGAGGCTTGTCTGCTTTCTCTTTGAAGCCGAGATTGAACAAAGGCATTGAAACAGGGAAAGTCTGCTCAACATAAGGTTCTTTGATTTCATAAGGCTCTGTTTCAAAATAGTTTTTGATTTCCTTTTTCTCACAAGGCTTGAGCATTTTGTCGGCAACTTTAAGCACACCGTCAACCGTTACATTACCCGCAACGCAGAGAATCATATTATTGAGGTTGTAGAACACATTGTAAACTTCATAAAGCTTTTCGGCTGTAATTTCCGCAATTGTTTCAACCGTACCTGCAATATCAATTTTTACAGGGTGATTGCGGTACATACCCTCAAGCATATTGAACATTACTCGCCAATCGGGAGAGTCATCGTACATTTTGATTTCCTGACCGATAATGCCCTGTTCCTTTGCAACTGTCTGAGCCGTAAAGTAGGGATCCTGAACAAAATCGAGAAGAATTTCAAGACTTTCGTCAAACTTGTCCGTACATGAGAAAAGATAGCAGGTTTTTTCAAAGCTTGTATATGCGTTTGCATTTGCACCTGTTTTTGCGTATCTTACAAACGCATCGCCTTCTTCACTTTCAAAAAGCTTGTGTTCAAGGTAATGGGCGATACCGTCGGGAACTGTAATTATATCGCCGCCGTTAACGGAAAACTTTGTGTTGATACTGCCGTAGCGTGTGCCGAAAATTGCATATGAAGAAGTGTAACCCTCTTTTGGATAAACAAAAATTGTAAGTCCCGATGGATGTTCAACTTTATAATAGCTGTCGCCTGCAATTTCCGATTTAATTTCTGTAATATTCATTCTGTCCGCCTCCCTTACTTATTTTTGAGAACATAAACCGTATCGAGCAAGAGCTTGTTTGCGGCATTTACAATCTGCTCTTTTGTAACGGCATTAACCTCAGCGGAAACTTCTTCAACAGTTTCAAGGTCGCCGTTAAAGATTCTTCCTGTGTACCAGTTTTCAATACCGCTTACGCTGTCGCTGCTTGACTTGAATGAATTAACAACAGCAAGCTTTGTTGCCTCAATTTCAAAATCTGTAATTTCGCCGTTCTTCATATCCTCAATTTCTTTGAGAATAGCCTTTTCGGCTTTTTCAAGATTTTCGCCCTCAACACCGCTGTTGATGTACATTATGCCCTTGATTGAATCATAGGAGGACGAGCAGTAATAGCAAAGGCTCTGCTTTTCACGAACATTGTTAAAGAGTTTTGAGCTTGCAGTACCGCCGAGAACAGCACACATAAGTCTTTCGGCAACCGCCTCTTCGTCACCTGCGGAAATCTGTGTTCTGAATCCCATGACAAGCTTTGACTGTGAGAGCTCCATTTCCTCTGTAATATGTTTTTCTTTTGAAACATTCTTAACAACATCGGTAGATGAAGTCACAACATTTCTTTCGATATTTGCAAAGGCTTTCGCAAAAACCTCCTTCGCCTTATCGGCAGGGCTGTCGCCTATATAGAGAATCTCAAATTTTGCGGTTTTGAGAAGATTCTGCCATGCCTTGCAGAGTGATTCGGCAGTTGCGGCCTTGATTTTTTCGGCTGTACCGTAACGCTTGATTCCGAAAACCTCATCCTTGCACATATGCTTTATAAGCTGTCCCATTGCATAGATTCGCTTTTCGTTGAATTCCGAATCAATCACATCAAGCAACTGTCTGCGTTCCTGTTCAAGTTCACTTTCAATAAAAGCGTTGTTCTTGACATTAGGCTCAAAAATTACGCTGCACAAAAGCTCCGAAAGTTCTTTGGCAATGCTGACATCATCAAGAGAATATCTGTCATCAAGACCTGATACGGAAATTTTAATTACCTGGCTTTCACCGTGTTTTGAAAGCGATGAAGTGAGGTCTGCACCGTAAAGTGAGCTGAGTTTTTTGCTGAGAACAGTAAAATCGGGATATTTTTTGCATGAACGAACAAGCAATCCGCCCACAAGCGCATTCTCCGACGCTGTTTCGACAGAAAGCGGAACAACAATATTCACGCTGATTTTCATAGTTTTAAAACGGCTGTCCTTAATGTTTGTAAAGTAAACACCGTTTGCAATTTCATTTCTGTTGATGAAATTCATTTAATCAACTCCGTTTTCAGATTATCAGTCATATTGTATCACATTTTGATTTATTATAAAAGAGATATAAGAAAAAATCACAAAAGTACAATAGCAAGTTGAAACAATTTTACTTTTTCGTACAGGGCTATTAACATATTTTCCGAATTATACAGTAATTTTATCTGCGTAAGAATCTGTTAAGTTTATTGCTTTTAATTGTATCATAAATAAAAACAAATGCAACTATACGAACTTATTGACAAACTTGTCTGCCGATTTTCGGAAGTATTGACATTAAATTCCGGATTGCGGATTTATTCTTTGTCTTTGCTTATCGGACTATGACCGAGAAAGTGCCTGTTTTTCAAAAGCAGTCATTCTGAAAGAAATACGGCACAGCGGTTTCTATACCTACTGTGCCGTATTCACTATATTTCCATGACAGAGCGTAAAATATTACTTATCTTTAATTTTGGCAGAATGTTTTTTACTCTTGCCAAATGCCGTTACTCCTTTCATAACGCCGCCGCCGATAATCAACAATGCAATCCACAAAACAAGGTTGCTGTTGCCGCCTGTCTGAGGAGACTTTGAATCATCAGGTTTAGCCGTTACAGTGTCAGGCTTTTTGATTTCTTCGGGTGTCGCATCTTCATGAGCAGAGATTGTCTTTTTGCAGTAATCACAGATATGGTTTTTATCCTTATCTTCATGCTCGGAGATTATCTTTTCGCAGTAATCACAGACATGGTCTTTATCTGCGTCATTATGCAGACATACATACCCGCACTCTTGGCACACACCGTCTTTCCACTCATGTGCTTCACTTGACACAATCACAGCACCACAGCAGTTCCATTTTTGTTCATGATTAAAAGCAGTTCTTGTCGTCCACTCCTGTACACCGCCCTCGTGGTTTGTTCCGTCAAATTCTCCGTAGGCTTTACCGCAGACATCACATACCGCCTTTTCGGTACAGGTGGCATTGCCGCCTGAGCAATTTTCGGTTTCAAACGCATCGCATCCGTCCACGGTACATTTTCGGGTATGCTTACCGTCATTGTCAGATACCCATTTACCAAAGGTATGACCGTTGTTGACTGTTACGGTCATCTCTGCATTATTGCCCGCTTTGTCGGTGACAACTATCTTCTGCTCACCGTTTGTCGGTGGGAGAACAAAACCTCCGTCTGCATCAAGCGTAACCACCGTACCGTTTACGGTAACGGTATCAACATACTTCTCATCAACAGTAACGGTTTGTGCCTCACAATAGGTCTTGCCGTTCTCAATACCGCTGATTACAGGCTGAATATTATCAAGCGTTATACGGTCGGAGCGAAGGTATGTTATGTTAATATTTTCATCAACAAGCATTACATAAACAATATATTCTCCGTTGGGATCTATGCTAAACGGTTCTTCATACGCACGGAATACAAGAGAGTTCAGTTCAGCCTCGGAAAGCTCCTTATCTGTTACCAAATAGGATACAAACACAACTCCGCTGTTATCTACGGCATTTATAGTTACCTCCTGTGTATCCTTAAAGAATATGCCAAAGGTAAGCTCGTTTAAGAATTTATTCCATTTATTTGTGCCTATGATAATTTCGCCCGTCGGCTTTTCGGTATCTTTCCACCGTGCCGTGATTGTAAGGTTTTCGGCAGGCATGGATTCGGGGATTTCCTTATCCCAGCCCTTAAAGGTATAACCTTTTCTTGTCGGATTGTCAGGGGCGGTAATTTCTGTACCGTAATCCTGTGTAATTGGTGCAATCCCACTTCCGCCGTTGGTATCAAAGGTTATTGTGTACTGATTGATTTCCCATTGCGCTTTAACCGTTATATTCTCCGCCGGCATGGTTTCAGGGATTTCCTTATCCCAACCCATAAAGGTATAACCTTTTCTTGTCGGATTATTAGGGGCGGTAATTTCCGTACCGTAATCCTGTGTAATGGGTACAATCTCACTTCCGCCGTTGGTATCAAAGGTTATCGTGTACTGATTGATTTTCCATTGTGCTTTAACCGTTATATTCTCCGCAGGCATGGTTTTGGGGATTTCCTTATCCCAACCCTTAAAGGTATAACCTTTTCTTGTCGGGTTGTCAGGGGCGGTAATTTCCGTACCGTAGTCCTGTGTGATTGGTGCAATCTCACTTCCGCCGTTGGTATCAAAGGTTATCGTGTACTGATTGATTTCCCATTGTGCTTTAACCGTTATATTATCCGCAGGCATGGTTTCGGGGATTTCCTTATCCCAGCCCTTAAAGGTATAGCCTTTTCTTGTCGGGTCGGCAGGGACGGTAATTTCCGTACCGTAGTCCTGTGTAATGGGTGCAATCTCACTTCCGCCGTTGGTATCAAAGGTTATTGTGTACTGATTGATTTCCCACTTCGCCCAATACTCTTTATTACCTGTTTCTGCACCGCCGATTGCCGTAACAGGAGAGCCGGTCAGATTTTCGTTGTCATACCAACCCTTGAAGGTGTACCCGGTGCGCGTCACATCTGTCGGGAGTGTTACGCCCACGCCGTAGGTATATTCAGTGACATTGCCGCTGTTGATCGTGCCGCCGTTTGTGTGCAGGGTTACGGCGTAGGTCGGGGCTGTCCACTGCACCGTCAGTTCCGTCACATCAGCCGGAACACTGGCACCGGGTTCGTAGGAATTGCCATTGCCGTCAAGCCACATGAAGTAGCTGTCTGTATTTCCGTCCGGGCGGGTCAGACCATCGGATGCGGGAGCGGTAAATGTACTGCCGTTTTTCACGATGATTTGAATATCCTCGGAACTGTTACCCAGCTTTCCGCCGCCAAGGTCAAGGGTAACGGCTTTCAGTCCGTCAGAGCCAAGCGTGTCGGGGTTCATGACTTCAAGGACGGGGCGGAAGCAGATACCATAACTACTGCTTTCAGTCGTGCCCATAAAATTATTCACTGAATTGCGTGTGGTTTTACGAATGTTGAAATTGTAAGAACGGGAGGTGTCCTGCCCCCAGAAAAGGGAGATATTACGATTGTTATCCAGCTCCTTTATGAAATCGGAGTTCTTGGCGAGGATCTGATCCCACTCGTTGTTGGCAGGAGCTCCGCGCATAGGACTCTTATAGATACTGCCCATTGTGGGTGCGCGAAGGGTGTAGTTTATACCGCCCGCAGTGTTGGTTTTACCGAAAATGAAACCTGCATTGTTCAGGTCGATCCAGCTGATGTTGGTAGTAACCCTGTAGTCGGCAATGAACAGACTGTGCTCGTAAGCATATCCGTACTGTGCGTTCTTGTCTTTGGTCACAGAGGCCTGCTCGGAGGAATCTTCTACATGGTTGGATGCCGGTTTCAGCACATAGGCGTCCACCGTGCCTGCATAGGTAAAAGGCACATAATGCAGGGTGCTGTCAGGCAAATTGCTGTTTACCGTTCCGGGAATATCCATTGCCGAAAGGTCAAAATAGTATCTGCCACCCGAGGCGAGGGTAAACTGCTCGTCGACCCGCTTTTCAACCGTCAGCGTAACATCCGCGAAACCGCTTGCAAGGTCGGTTTTGCGGTCGCCGTTGTACTGCTCGTTGAAGACCTCCAGGGTATAGGTACCCTCGGCAAAGCCGGCAGGAATGGTAAGCTGTGCCGTACCGTCTTTTTCTGTGAGGGAGGCGTTGCTGCGGCCGTAATAGATTACATTACCGACATCATCAAAGATCAGAGCGGAAATATATTCGTTTGCGCCGGTTTTTGCGTCGGTATAGGATATCTCTACGGTGCCGCCCTTGGTGGAAGCGGAAACCTCCCAGGTAGTTCTGCTGAAATTGTTGCGCTTGCTGTCATAAAGGGTCAGCTTCCATTCGTTTCCGGTGTAATTTGGGGAAACGGGCTGTAGCCCTCCGTCGGGCTTGCCGCCCACGGCGGCGGATGCAAAGAGGACAGAGTCCAAATTCAAGTCGAAAGCGGGACGAACGCCAAACTCCTTGGAAGTAGAGTATCCACCATAGTAGCGGACTTCACCTCTACCAGCCACATAGGCAGTGGAATCGTCTTCGTCTGGGGAGCGCAGCCACCAATAGCTTGACGCCCAACCCGGATGCTCGGGATCCACGACACGCAAATCGTTGTTTACCGCATTAGCCTCTTTTGAGGAAAGCGGCCAAAAAACAGCATTGCTTACCGCAGGACCCGCTACACCGTCGGTATTTTCCCCATCGTAGTTTCCGCTTGCAAGCGTCCGTTTTTCAACAGCATCGGTTTCTTTCGCCGTCAGCTTATCCGCAAGCGCGTCTATTGCCTCTTTCAACGCGCTGTCCGCATAAGCGTTGCTCGCACCGAACTTTGACAACCCCATGTTATTTGCCGCAAGCAGGGTCATATTCCCGGCTGTGCCGGCTGCACTGTTTCCGTCATAACCGATAACTCGCCATGCAGCGGGATTATTTTCATGGTTTTGCCCGAAATACACAGTCGGTGCGGTCGCTGTGTTTACATTTTTACTTAACACACTTAGTGCATCTGCACCAAGCTGTATCGCAGCAGAGCCCTCTGTCCCAACCTCCTCGGCGAATACGCTTATCGGTGTAAAGCAGAGCATCATGCATAAAGTCAGCAGGATACTAAGTATTCGTTTTTTCATTTTTCGCCACCTCCGTTATATAAATTTAATCAAGAGCAGTTATTGTAATAGTACCTCTGAAGCCACCGAGATAAGTGTTGTATGCCGAATTTTCAAACCACAACTGCAATGTAATGTCTTTATTTGACGCATCATACATTCTGTTGAAATTAAAGGAATGTTGATCATTGGTTTGCGGTATTTTTGCCCCGTCTCTTTTTATTCGTGTAAGCTCCCTGCACAGATAGTCATCATAACCGTCTATCATCTGAATAGAGTAATTGCCGCTTTTGTTAGATTCGTTTGAACCAACTTCGAGAGAACCGCTTAAGCAGACATTGTAAATATGTCCTTTTTTGAGTGTAATATTATTCCTGTAGGATGAATAGGATGAAATCAAGCCGCCCTTGTTTATTTTTTCGTAGACAGAAATATTGACACGACTGTTATTCAGTACTGTCCTCGGAGGAGCGTCTGCCTCTCCGTAAAAATATCCCGAACAGCTGCCGTTCTGACCTGCATCACCCTTGTCGCCTTTATCTCCCTTGTCACCCTTTTCGCCTTTTTCGCCGGTGTCTCCTTTGTCTCCTTTTTCTCCGTCAACTCCTGTGGCTTTCACTCCCGTATCGGTCGTTCCAATCCACCAGTTGCCGTTTTCACCGATGAACGGGGTATTTCCGTCTTTGCCGTCAGAGCCGTTTTGTCCGTTTGTTCCGTCCTTACCGTCAACACCATCTTTACCGTCAACACCGTCTTTGCCGTTTATACCGTCCTTACCGTCTGTGCCGTCAAGACCTTTCAAAATTGAAAGATCGTAAAGGTTAAGCCATATTTCATCGCCGACATAACGCCACTGCAGGTTATTTTCATTCACACGGAACTCAGGTGTTTTTCCGTTTGTTCCGTCTTTACCGTTCTGTCCGGCATCTCCTTTATCTCCCTTGTCGCCTTTTTCGCCGTCAACACCTGCGGCTTTTACACCTATGTCGGTCACTCCGAGCCACCAGTTGCCGTTTTCACCGATGAACGGCGTATCGCCGTTTTTGCCGTCAAGACCATCGACACCGTTCTTTCCGTCGATTCCGTCTTTTCCGTCAAGACCTTTCAAATTTGAAAGGTCGTAAAGATTTAACCATATTTCGTCACTGACATAACGCCATTGAAGATTGTTTTCATTTACACGGAACTCCGGTGTTTTTCCGTTTGCTCCGTCCTTACCGTTCTGCCCTGTGGGTCCTTTTATATCGGAAATGGCAACAAGGTTTTGCCAATTTTCTCCTTCATAGCGCCACTGTATATATTCTGTTGTTCTTTGTACCTCTATGTTTTTGCCGTCAATGCCGTCTTTACCGTCAGTACCGTTCTTTCCGTCAGTACCGTTTTTACCGTCAATACCGTTCTTTCCGTCAGTGCCGTTTTTACCGTCAGTACCGTCTTTGCCGTCAAGACCGTTTTTGCCGTCAGTGCCGTTTTTACCGTCAAGACCGTTCTTTCCGTCAGTGCCGTCTTTGCCGTCAAGACCGTTTTTGCCGTTAAGACCGTTTTTTCCGTCAGTACCGTTTTTTCCGTCAGTACCGTTTTTACCGTCAGTGCCGTTTATTCCGTTCTTACCGTCGGCTCCGTCCTTGCCGTTTTCTCCGACAGCACCTCTGAGCGTGTTAAGAGCTACAAGATCGTGCCATTCCTCTTCGGCGGTATCTCTCCATTGGATTGCTGTGCCGTTGTTTCGCACCTCCGGCAACAGGGTTTTGCTATTTTCCGCCTTGCTGCATACGGCAGCAAATGCAATGCAAAGTACGATGCAAAGCACAAGACAGAGTGCGGTAGTAATACAGTATATTCGTTTTTTCATTTATCATTGCCTCCTCTCAAATATTGTGAACGGTATTTATCAGTAAACAGGGCAACACCCTGTTTTAAGACCTCCATTTGGGTTTTTAAATAATATTCATCCTCAAACATAGCATAGTGTACACAGGCACGGACAAATATAAAAATGAGCGGTGTAATCACCGTGTACGGAATGCCGATTTTCGGCTCAAGCCGCTTTGCATACTCGGTATAGCGCTCATTTACCCCCTCAAAGAATTTCTTGCCGTGCTCAATATATTTCGGATGGGTATAGACCTGATACATCAGCCGATATTTTTTGCCGTGCTTCTTTGCGGTCCAATACGGAACCTCTTTCACAAATCGAACAACATCCTTCGGGTCGGTGGGAGCTTTTTCCATAAAATCATCCTCAACCTTTTCCATACAGTATGCAGTTGATTCAATAATCAGTTCATCCACACTGTTGAAATAGGAATACAGATTTCCCGTTGTACAGCCACACGCTGCCGCCAAAGCCTTGATGCCAGTACCGGTCAATCCGTTTTCAGCATAGCATTCAAAGCATTTTTCCATTATTTCCCTCTTACGCTCGTTGTGCTGTTCCTCTGTTGTTCTCATAATGTTCGCTTCCTTTTGATAACTAATCGATTAATTAATTATAGTATAGCACAGAGCTACGGCAATTTCAACAATTAGCTAATAAAAAATCGCAAAATATTAAATTTTTATCACATCTGTCGGAAACTTTACTGCTATAGCAGTACCATTTTCCGAACTCTCTTCCACACGAACCTTACCATTGTGCAGTGCAACGATTTCCCACACCAAAGAAAGTCCCAATCCAACTCCGCCGTATTCTCTGCTTCGGGATTTATCCACACGAAAGAAGGGCTGAAAAATACTTTCTCTGTATTGTTCGGGGATGCCGTAGCCGGTATCCGCAACTGTAATAACAAGCTGATTGTCTTTGTGCGTTACGGTAATATTCACTGTACCGTCAAAACGGTTGTAGCGTATAGCGTTTTCGGTCAGATTGTATAACAAACGATAAATCAGCGTGTCACTGCCTGTCATAACAGCGTCGCCCGTGCTTTCAAGTGTAATGTTGTTTTTCTCTGCAAGGGGTGCAAGGTCAGTGAAAATCTCTTCTACCATAGGACCTATCTCTATGCGGTCGGCACACGATACTGTGCGAAGCTCGCTCATTTCCAACAGGGTTTTTGTCATTTGTGTCATTCGTTCGGTCTGCTCACGCAACAATCGGAGGAACTCCGCCGTTTCAGGCAATGCCTCGGGATGCTCTGCCGAAAAAAGTTCAAGCTGTGCCTGCATAAGCGAAAGCGGCGTACGCAACTCGTGCGCGGCATTTCCCGTGAACTGTCGTTGAGCGGTAAATCCCTCATCAAGACGGTCAAGCATCCGATTGAACGACTTGACAAACTGTCTCAGTTCAGGCGGAACTTCTTCGGTTATCTTCATATCCGTCAAATTGTTAGGTTGAACCTTTTCAACCCGAGCGGTAAAAGTACGCAGAGGCTTCAGCACATGCCCGCTTAAAAAATACGCAAGCACACCGCCTAACAATGTTGCCGCTGCCGTAATATACCAATTGGTAGCGATAAAGGATTCCTGTGCTCCGTTGATTACGATAGTCAATTCACGATCAAGCTTTTCGTGTTCAGGATCGAAAAAGTCAGGTTCTCCTTTGTCCGTATCACCGTAACCTGTAACATAAGAGCCTATGGAATCCATGTAATGACTGCCGGAATAGCCGATAAGAACATTCATAAAAATGCAGGTGGCTCCGATAAGAAGTGCAGTCATCAGAGTTATGCGCCATTGCAAGGATAGCTTTTTCATACTTTTTCTTCCTCCATAACATATCCTTCACCAATGCGATTGCGAATCGGGTCATAGCCGAGTGCCGCACGCAGTTTCTTTCGTAATGCAGAAATATGTACTCTTATTGAATTGCTGAAATTGTCAACACTGTTATCCCAAACATGGTCGAGCAGTTCTTCCTGACTGACGGGGCGACCTTGATTAAGAAGTAAATATTCAAGTATTCCGATTTCTTTTCGGGTAAGTGACAGCTCCTGACCGTCAGCAACGGCAACACGGGCTTTGGTGTCAAAAGCAACCTTTCCACAGTTCAAAACAACATTGTTTTGTGTAAACCGCCGGCGAGTCAGACTGCGTATTCTTGCCTCAAGCTCCTCCAAATGAAAAGGCTTTGTCAGATAATCGTTTGCTCCGGCATCCAGTCCTTCAACCTTATCGGCAACCTCACAGCGTGCCGAAAGAATTAACACTCCGGTATCTTTGTCGGTTTGTCGCAGAGTTCGCAGTACCGTCATCCCGTCTGCACCGGGTAAATTAAGATCAAGTAAAACAAGATCGTACTTTTCCATTCCAAGCAACTCAATTGCTTTGTTTCCGTCATAGCAAAAATCAACGCTGTATGCCAGTCTTTTAAGGCTGCGAACAATTGTCTCGCACAGCGCACGCTCGTCTTCAATTACTAAAATACGCATAAAAACTCTCCTTGTTATGTTTTAATATTTTTTTGATAATTTAATTATATCGCTAAGGCATAAAGTTTTTGTTAAATTTTCGTTCTTAACAGAGATTTTACATCCTCTGTGCTACAATGAAAGCACAAAAGAAAGGGGTGACCGAATTGACTCGAAAGAAAAAAGCCGTATTTCAGATCGTGCTGATTATCTGCGGAATTACGATGCTGTGTTACGGAGCTCTACGCGGAGAGGCAGAAACCGTGTTAAGCAAGGCAATCCGGCTGTGTTTGGAGTGTGTGGGAATTGGATAACAAAAAACCGAAGAAAAAAAGAAGCGGTGTATCGCAGTTCCTCTCACGCTTTCGATGGCTGATTCAAGCAGTAGCAACTTTGCTGAGTAATATTCATCTGCCGAATTTTTTTAAGGGCGGAATTTATCAAGGCAAAGGAAAGGCTGTTTGTGTGCCCGGACTGAATTGCTATTCCTGCCCGGCTGCATCGGGAGCCTGCCCAATCGGCTCGTTTCAGGCAGTGGTGGGTTCGTCAAAATTCAGTTTTTCATATTATATCACAGGATTCCTCATATTGATAGGGGTTCTGCTCGGGCGGTTTATCTGCGGTTTTTTGTGTCCGTTCGGATGGCTTCAGGAACTGTTACATAAGGTGCCGACAAAAAAGCTTCCCACTAAAAAGCTGAAACCGCTGACATACATAAAATATGCAGTTTTGCTTTTTGCTGTATGTTTACTGCCGATGCTCATTACAAACGACGCGGATATGGGAGATCCTTTTTTCTGTAAGTATCTTTGTCCTCAAGGGGTACTCGAGGGGGCAATTCCTCTTTCCGCCATCGATTCGGGAATCCGTGCCGCACTTGGTACGCTCTTTTCGTGGAAGCTGGGCATATTGATCGCAGTAATCGTACTGAGTGTGCTTTTCTACAGACCGTTCTGTAAGTGGCTGTGTCCTCTCGGTGCATTTTATGCATTGCTTAACAAGGTGTCACTTTTCGGAATGAAAGTAGACAAACACAAGTGCATTTCCTGCGGAAAATGTGCCAAAGCATGCAAGATGGATGTAGATGTAACCAAAACTCCCAACCATACCGAATGCATACGCTGCGGTAAGTGTATCCGTGCCTGTCCTGTCGAGGCGGTCAGCTTTTGCTACGGCTTTGGCAAAGGAAAAGAAAATGATTGTCCCGCTAAAAAAGCGGAAACAGCAAAACAAAAAATTGAAACAGAAATTAAAACAGAAATTAAAACAGGAATTGAAACAGAAAAGGAGTAAACACTATGAAAACGACTAAAATTTTAAGCTTACTGACTGCCCTGATGATGTTGTTAAGCTTTGCCGCCTGTGGCACAGCCAAAGGCAATACGACGAATACTACTGCAAATAAGAAAAGCGAAACGGCTATGCTGACAGCTGTGAATCCGAAAACAAAAGACGAGGCCGCCGACCTGCATAAAAAACTGATGGCACAGGAAAATGCTATTCTTTCCGAAAACAGCAAGCTTTGGGAAAAGGTATTTGCTTCAGCCGATAAAGGTATGGCGATGAATGAGGACGGCAAAAACTACGGCGATTTTCTTCTGAAAACAATTGACGGTATCAAGGATCAGTTCAGTGCTGATGAGTTGAAACTGCTTAATAAAGGCGCCGAAGAGATTAAGGAAATTGAAGGAAAGCTGACAGTTTTGGAACAAAAATTTCCCGGATGCGGAGAAAAACCGTCTGATGGAGATATGAGCGTTCCGGCTGAAAACGGTAAGCCCATCGAAAAGGATAATCTGATGAAATTCCCGACATTTGACGGCAAGGATCTTGACGGAAATGAAGTTAAGAGCAGTACGCTTTTTGCAAAAAATACCGTTACTGTAGTAAACTTCTGGTTTACCACCTGCAATCCCTGCGTGGAAGAACTTGCCGACCTGGAAGCTCTGAATAAACAGCTTGCAAAAAAAGGCGGAGCAGTAGTAGGAATCAATTCATTTACACTTGACGGTGACAAAACGGCTATCTCTGACGCAAAGAATATTCTGGCAAAAAAGGGTGTGACCTACAAAAACATTTGGTTTGATTCAAAAAGTAAAGCCGGAGAATTCACATCCGGATTGTACTCCTACCCCACAACTTATGTCGTCGATAAAAACGGTAATATTGTAGGAGAGCCGATTGTCGGTGCAATAACCTCCGAAAAGCAGTCTGAAAAGCTGCAAAAGTTGATTGATCAGGCAATTGCAAACAGCAAAAACTGATGTGTGCCTGTCCCGACAAAGTATCAATAATGCATATTTTCAGGTTCTGTAAATTTTACATATAGATTCCAACAAATATGCCAATAATTAAGCCCATATAATTTTTCGTACAACAAAACCTCCTGCAACGGATTTTACTCTGTGCAGGAGGTTTATTCTTATTCCGATATTTTTTATTTCATCGTTATATCTGTATAAAAATTTTACATAGCAGTAACACTGTTTATCATCACAATAAATTTGTATTCTGTTCAAGCATTAAAAAAGAGGCTCTTTCGAGCCTCCTTACAGCAGTTGTTCTACCCTATTTTATTGTAGAGTTTGTTACTGTCAAAATGCAAATATTAAAACTGCCGATGCGAGAAAAAGTGCAAAAGTAATCGGCTGAATTTTTATGTATTTTTCAACTTTTGCAATTCGTTCATCAGAAAATTGATTCGAGTTTGCAACATTTTTGTAATCACGATATGAAAATGCGAATATAAAAATTGACACTATAACGAACACAATATAAAACAAAAACAAATAATTCTCCAACAACGAACCGTAGTACTTTGTTATCAAAGAAAATGCAAAGCAAGCTGTCTGGAAAATCGGAGCTAAAATACAGGCTTGGATTGTTCTGTCGCATTTATCCTCCGGTTTGTCATCCTCTTCATTCGGCAGAAAATAATCCTCTGCAAGGCTTGAATTAATATGAACCCTCTTACGGTAGAGTTTTAATAAAGCTGCAATCAACAGCAATAAAAACATTGCTAAATTACTGTAAATATAGATTGAAAATTCAATATCGTGAAAAACATAAACTAAATCTCCGTCGCTATACATAGTTAAAGCATAGATCGGAAGAGCACACGTCTGAACTCCAGTCACATCACGATCTCGTA
>OODI01000266.1_pt1 | contig 25197 bp, 20 predicted proteins | sample 1671141 | NCBI WGS metagenome assembly OODI01 (sample SAMN06348126, study PRJEB24527) | human gut metagenome | biome: human gut; feature: ankylosing spondylitis patient; material: feces | host: Homo sapiens | place: China | collected 2015-10 | reverse complement strand
GACCACCGAGATCTACACTCTTTCCCTACACGACGCTCTTCCGATCTGAAAATATAAAAGTATATTGTTCTTATTAATAGCATTGTTACTTGTTGGATTATGTGTGTGTGTTGTATTTTTGATTTTCGATATAGATTTATCCTTTATTGAATATCGTTTTTCTCGCTTAACAGAGGCTGGTGATGAACGTTCTATACAATGGTTGCATGGGCTTGAAAATTTTGTTAATAATCCAATTGGAACAGGATTTGGACAGGTAGGACACGTAGCGGTAAGATATACAAAAGACGATGCGTATTATTGGGTCGCAGATGGGGATTATTTTAGAATAATATCGGAACATGGCATTGGTGGGAGCCTTTTTTATCTAGTGTTTCTATTTTTTTTCTTCTTGATATTTTGTTCTAAGTTGAAGTCTAAAAAGGAGTGTACTATTATTTCTTTAATCGGAGCTTCTTTTATCCAAATGATAGGATCTAATATACATGAATTTTACTTTAATAATTTTATACTTTGGATACTAGTGGGATATTTTTTTGTGCTTGTAAATAGTAAATTTAGACTAATTTAAATGTTTATATGTGCTAGTATTTCTTATTCTAATTTTTATTTTAGATTGTATGATTTCTGTTTGTATTGCTACTTATAATGGAGGCAAATTTTTGGTTGAACAACTTCAATCTATATTATGTCAATTAGGGAAGGATGATGAAGTGATTATTTCAGATGATGGCTCTACTGATAATACATACTTTTTAGTTATGTCCATGCGAGATAATCGCATTAAATTTTATCAACATCAGTCTGATTCTTTTTTGCTTCCTCATGAGAAGGCTACATTAAATTTTGAACATGCTCTTAAATATGCAAAAGGAGATTATATATTTCTTTCTGATCAAGATGATGTATGGGTTGAGAATAAGGTTGAAATAATGTGTAAATATTTGCGATATTATTCTTATGTGGTTAGTGATTGTTATATAACAGATTCTAATTTGAATATTATAGCTAATACTCGTTTCAATAAAAAAGAAAGAATTACTAAGAATAAATATTTAGCAGTTGTTTGGAGAACTCCTTATCAGGGCAGTTGTGCAGCATTTAGGCGTGAGGTTTTGATGAAAGCTTTGCCATTCCCACCAAAGATTCAATCTCATGACAGATGGATTGGTAATGTTGCTGCATTTTATTTTTCAGTAAAATTAATTCCTGAGAAATTAATCTATTATAGAAGACATGAAAGTAATACATCTACTTCATCTGAAGGGAAAAGTAATGTTTGTATTATGAAACGAATTCAATATCGTTTATGCTATATTAAAGGATTGCTACAAATCATAAATAGATAGTAAGCAGTCAAAAAATGGCTATTGATTGCAACCTCTATCTTCGCTGCGAACAAAAATTTTAGAATTTATGTATAGCAGTGAAGATCTTGAAAGGTTTTACTTTCAATACCAGACCGAGGCTTTGCCTCATGGAGAATCTCTCCAATCGTTTTGCGTTAAGAACAAAGTTCCTTATAACATCTTTCAGAAATGGTACAAGGATACCCGTAAAAAAGTAGTTGAAGTCCAGGTTGATGGTGCTCCTGCAATTGGTCATGAGGAAAAATCCAGGGCTAGTGATCAACCTCAACCGGTATCACCAGGCAGAGATGATCACCCGGTTCGTATTTGGGTTGGGATTCGTATCAGCAATGGCTTGCATTTGTCCCAAAAGAATTTAAGCTACCAGGATTTGGTTCGTATGGTAGAGAAGTTGGAGGGGTTATGTTAAGTGTTACCGGTCTGAATCATTTTTATTATGTCCGTGATTTTACCGATATGCGTTGTAAACACAGCCGTGTGTTGTCTGTCATTCGTGAACGGCTTCACCGTGAGCCCAATGATGGAGACGTCTTTATAGTCATGTCTCGAAATCGCAGGATAGTCCGTATGTTTTCATTTGATAATCGTTCATATAGTCTGTTCGAAAAGAAGTTTGTAGCAGGCTATCAGTTCATGAAAGTAGAGCGGAACGGGGCAGACACTGTTTATCGGATTGCCTGGAAGGACGTGGTTTTGATTCTTGAGAATCCTATAGTTAAAACATTAAAAATCAGATAATCAATCTATTTATCCACTTGCGGTTTTGCGATTATTTTATTACCTTTAATGCTGTAAATCAAAGGTTTAAGTATGATCGATCTGCAAGATATAATTACAACAAAACGAGAGTTGTTGAGTAGGGAAACCTACTCACGCAACCCTATAAATTATAGTGCAGGTATGGCAGAGGATCAGAAAGAGCGATACATACAATACCTTGCCGAACAGAATCAGGATCTTCGGTTGACAAGTGATGCCATGAAGCTTGTTTTGGAGGATTTTATGGCTCAGATGAAGGATCTGAAGGCTCAGGTGTCCTCTATGGAATCGAAACATGCTGACCTTGAGAATCGGTTGTCAGAAGAGCATAAACTTCGCAAATCGGCTGAACGTAAGATTAAATCACTTCAGGAAAGACTTGATTATGCCCATCAGGAACGTTTTGGTGATCGACGTCAAAAGATCAAATCTAAAGCTAAAACGTTTGATTCAGACCGTAACAAGGAGAAGGATGATTATGATGGAACCGATGATATGCTTCGCACGGATTCGGTTGGTCATGTTCAATCCCCGGAGGTTAAAGAGCTTTCCTGGAAAGACCGTGATTTATCGAATCGTCCTGACGGGTATAAAAGGATGGGAGTATCCGGAGAAGCGATAGAGCATCCTTCTGACTTGACAAAGGTTCCCGGTCGCATCATTGAAAGAAGAATGGTACGTGTATTCAGTTTCCGTACTTTCCTTACGGAAGAATGTTTTGAGATGGTTCATTATGCAGAGCCGGGTAAAAATCCGAAGTGGGGTTATTTCCCTTCTGCAGGCCATCCGGAGGTGGTGACCAGATTCGAGGGTACTAAAGCTACTCCTGAATTTCTGCAGGCTATCGCCTATGAAGTTTATGTGAAGAATGTGACTTTCGGTCTTCTTCACCAATGGCTGACAGATATGGGCATGACCATTTTTAAAAACACCTTGCGCAACTGGCTTAAGAAAGGCAAGAAATACCTGGATGAATTGGTCTGTGTATTGAAGTCCATAGCTTTGGAAAAGGACTTGATTGTGAATTGTGATGAGACCTGGTGTAAAGTGCATAAATATGAGCACTATAAGAAGTGCTACATTTGGGTTCTGGTCAACAAGGCTCAGAAAATAGCTATTTTCTTCTATGGGAATGGTTCTCGCGGCCATGAGGTACTTACAGACTTTTGGGGTGATGCAGAATTGAAGAGTATCTTCCGAAATTTTAAAGGAGTTCTTTATGAGGGAGCGTAAATATGATGATGCCGGATTCACTTCCAAAGAAAGGTTGCGGGAAAGGCAAAGTTTGGCAATGAAAGAACTCCTGATAGAGTTGCGCAGTTTGTTTGACAGTGAACTGTCAAAGGATTCAGAATTTAGAAGTCAGTATTATAGGGAAGCTCTCAATTATCTGAACCGGTTCTGGAAAGAGATTTTTATTTACTTGGATGATGGTGAATTACCGATAGACCACAATCTGGCAGAGCGAACCATTCGAAAGCTGACTACCCAACGTAATAATTCACTTCATTATGGTAGTGATGCCAATGCTGAAATGGCTGCAACATATCATAGTGTGATTGTAATGGTAAAGCTTCATGGCAGTTCTATCTGGAACTTCATCGGAACTTTTTTCAAAAATATCTTTAACGGATGCAGGGATTATGTTAACATGGTTCCTGACAAAATCACTTTGGCTACCAGCCAATGTTAAATTCAAGACTAATTGATTAACAAAACTCGGTTTAGGGCACTGAAAAGTGCCCTTTCAAAGGGGGATGCCCTAAATTGAGTGCTTACAAATAGATAGTAATTATGCCTACATATTCTACTTGGGAACGGCAGTTTGCACGTTTCTTTAATAGCACGCCTCTGTTGAAGGGACTTTTAAAAAGAGGTTATGTTTTCCTAAATTATTGTATTTATAGTATTAATAAATCTAGACTATTTTCTGTCTATGACATATACTGTATAAATGATTGTTTGCCTTCTAATGGACAAAAAAATGAATTGTTTTTTGGTTATTATGATAAATATCCGATGAATAATAGTGGCTTGATGTTATTGAATATGACATCATATTCAACAAAAAAGAATCCATCTGCGAGATATCCTATATCTGTTTTCTTGATTAATATGAAACAAAGGAAAGTTTTATTAGAGATAAAAACAGGGGCTTATAATTGGCAACAAGGATGCCGAGTACATTGGCTAAATGATGAGTTATTTATATTGAATGATTTTAATGAAAAAAATCAGAAATATGTAGCAAGAGTGTTCTCTGTTCCAAATTTGCGAGAAGTGAAGAGATTTGATTATCCTGTTCAGGATTCTTTTGGTACAGATTACTTTTTATCTATTAATTATAGAAGGATTGATACGTTGCGTCCGGATTACGGGTATCGAAATCTTCCTAAAATGTCTGATACAGAACTCAAACGGTTAGATGATGATGGAATTTGGAAGATTGATTATGAAACAGGAGAATCTAAATTATTATATTCTTTAAAGCAGATTGCTGCATTTGGTGTTAAACAGATAAATAAGGATGTTTATCATAAAGTGAATCATTTAATGATAAATAAATCTGGTGATAAATTTATATTCATACATCGATATTTAAAAAAGAATGTGCGTTTTGACAGATTATTACTGGCAGATGTACAAGGCAATTTATTGAAAGTACTTGCCGATAACGGGATGGTTAGTCATTGTTGTTGGTTGAATGAAAATACAGTATTTGCCTATTTGCGTGGTATCGATGATATAGACGCATATTATTCAATAGATATTCATACAGGAAAAATGACATTGTTTGATAATACTTTATTTAGAAAGTATGGTGATGGACACCCTTCAAGTAATGGTCGTTTTATATTATCTGATTCATATCCAGATAAAGCACTGCATCAGCATTTATTTTTATATGATATAGAGAGTGGAGAATCCAAAGAATTAGGAAGTTTTTTTCATGGTTTAAGTTATAATGAAGAAACTAGATGTGATCTTCATCCAAGATTGTCGCCTGATGCTAAAAGAGTTTTCTTTGATTCTGTTTGTCATGGGAAACGTCAACTGTATTATATGGATTTATAAATTAGTATATGCCGGAAACTATTAAGGTCGGGATTTTACTTCCTGTTTATAAAGGAGATACTCTTGCATTTTTGGAATGTGCAATAAATAGTTTGTTAAATCAAACCTATTCCAATATTTCTATTTTTATAGGAATAGATGGGCCTGTAGGGGAGAATCTACTTACGCGCATAAATGAGTTCTCTGCTAAATCTGATGTTCGAATTGTTCGTTTCGAAAAAAATCGTGGATTGGCAGCCGTATTAAATGATTTATTAGACATTTGTCTAAAAGAAAAAATAGATTATATCGCTCGTATGGATGCTGACGATATTTCCGTAGGTAATCGTATTCAGAAGCAGTTGGATTTTCTACTATCTCATCCTGAAGTAGATGTTGTTGGCGGTCGTATTGAAGAGATAAACGAACAATCTAAAAGAAATGGTAAGACTATTACATATCCATTGACCCATCAAGAATGTTTTAAATTCTTTAGATATCGAGATCCCTTAGCACATCCCGCTGTAATGTTTAGAAAATCTTTTTTTGATAAGGTCAAAGGGTATCGGAATGAATACCGTAAAAACCAAGATACCATGCTTTGGTTTGATGGATTTATGAATGGATGTGTTTTTGCAAATCTGGATGAAACAGTATTGCTTTTTCGTGTCACAGATGATTTTTATAAAAATAGAAGGAATGGTTTTAAGCGAGCGAAGAAAATGCTTAAAGATCGGTTTATGATTAATAAGGCTCTTCATTATGATTGGTCTGCTTATATTTTTTCTTTTTTGATGTTTATAATGACTCTTACCCCTCCATTCTTGAAGAAGTTTTTGTATCATATTAGATGAAATTTAGAAAATTCTGTTTACTTCTATTCTGTTGTAGTTATTCGGTATATTTGTTTCCTCAATATTCTTATGGAGTTACAGGTTTGTTACATTCGCCTTCGGCGGAGATGCAATCTGATAAAACTTTTATGATTGGTGGTGGTTTCTTAAATGAAAACCTGATCCCATCTCGTTTTAATTATAACACATATAATTATTATCTGAATATAACAATTTTCCCTTGTTTGGAAGTAGCTTACACTTGTACTCTTTTTAAAGTAACGCCTCAATGGGGAGTGCAATCTCAAATGGGAAAGTTTACTAATCAAGACCGCTATTTTTCTTTTCGGTTAAGAGTATTAAAAGAAAAGCAATTCTTTAAATGCATGCCGGCAGTAGTTTTAGGCACTTCTGATCCATTTACAGAAAGTAGAGACGGGGAGATAATGCCTTCGGGCAATGGTGGTAATGGGTATTTTTCTCGCTTTTATGTCGCAATGACGAAACACATCCCAGTAAATAAAGAAGAGCTTGGAATACATGTATCGTATCTTTATAACCGTCGTCAAGATTATCATCTGAATGGCATTGCCGGAGGAATAACTTATTCCCCTTCTATATTGCCCGATTTGAAATTAATAGTAGAACATGATTCACATGATATTTTAGTTGGTGCGAATTATCTTTTTTTTCGCCATCTTTTGGTGCAAGCTATGATGCAGGAAGGAAAACATTTTTCCTGTGGCCTTACATATTTGATTCATTTAAAATAGTTTAATATATAAATTATGAAAATTCCATTTTCGCCCCCTTATATTGACGAGGCGGTAATCAACGAAGTCGTTGATTCGTTACGTTCAGGCTGGATTACTTCCGGTCCTAAAGTGAAAGCATTGGAAGAAGAAATCAAAATGTTTTCCGGTACAAAAGAGGTGCTTTGTGTAAATTCTTGGACTTCGGGTGCCATTATGATGCTCCGCTGGTTAGGAGTGAAGGCAGGTGACGAAGTGATAGTGCCGGCATATACCTATAGTGCTACAGCATTGGCTGTGCTTCATGCAGGTGCAAAGCCTGTTATGGTAGATTCCGGAACAGATTTTAATATCTCTGTAGAAGCTATCCGCAATGCTGTTACACCGAAAACTAAAGCCATTATTCCGGTAGACATAGCTGGCTTCCCTTGCGATTATGACCGTATTATGCAGCTGGTCAACGAACCGGAAATACATGATTTGTTTCAAGCCTCTTCTCCCGTTCAGGAGAAATTAGGACGTATCCTTGTCATGAATGATGCGGCACATTCTTTGGGCGCTTATTATACTAGAAATCAACGTACAGGATGTGAAACTGATATTGCGATTTTCTCTCTTCATGCTGTTAAGAATGTAACAACAGCAGAGGGTGGGGCTATCTGTCTGAACTTGCCCGAACCGTTTGATAACGCGGAACTTTATAAAGAACTCCGCATGATGAGCCTGAATTGCCAGACTAAAGACGCTTTTTCCAAATCGAAGGCTGGCAGTTGGCGTTATGATATAGTCGGTTTGGGAATGAAAATTAATATGGCGGATGTTAATGCGGCTATTGGTTTGGCACAGATCCGCGAATATCCCGAATTGTTGAAAGAACGTAAAAGGGTGTTCAATATCTATTCGGAAGGGTTTGCTGATTGTGACTGGGCACTTCTTCCTCCTTCTGTGGATAGGGAAAAAGAGAGTTCATATCACATCTATGCGTTACGTATCAAGGGATTTACTGAAGAACAACGTGACCACATGATTGATGAAATAGCCAAAAGTGAAGTCGCCGTAAATGTCCATTTTATTCCGATGCCGATGCTTTCCTTTTTTCATTCATTGGGTTATGATATCAAGGATTATCCGCAGGCATACGAGAACTTTAAAGGCGAAATTTCCCTGCCTATTTATCCGCAATTGAATGAGGAACAACTTCAGTTTATTATAAAAGTCGTAAAGAAGGCATATTGTAAAGTTGTCAATAATGATTCGCTTCTTTGATATTCTTTTCTCTTTTTTAGGAATCCTCTTCCTGTTTCCTGTCTTTTTGTTTTTGTATATTGCCATTCGTCTTGAAAGCAAAGGTGGTGGCTTTTATAAACAGCTGCGCGTAGGGCGTAACGGCAAGGATTTCTATGTCTATAAGTTCCGTTCGATGCGTATTGGTTCTGACAGACAGGGATTGATAACGGTAGGTGGACGTGATCCGCGAATCACTCGCATAGGTTATTTTATCCGCAAATATAAATTGGATGAACTACCTCAGTTGTTCAATGTCCTGAAAGGAGATATGAGCTTGGTTGGACCTCGTCCTGAAGTTCGGAAGTATGTTGACCTCTATACGGATGAACAAAGAAAAGTCTTGTCCGTGCGTCCGGGAATTACTGATTATGCATCTATAGAATACGTGGATGAAAATACAATATTGGGACAGGCAGAAGATGCGGATAAAGTGTATGTGGAACAGATAATGCCGGACAAGATACACTATAATATGAAGTATATTGAACATCGTTCGGTAATGGAATATTTCAAGATTATATTTCTGACAATATGGAGTATTGGCCGTTGATTAGGTATCTTATTAGGATAATGAAATGGTTATTTGTGCCTTACTGTCTATGGCATAAGTAACCTTTCTTTTTATGTACTTATTTTTCGCGTGTATTTCTTTTTTTATTCTCTATCTGTAATTGCGCGAAGCACATTAATCCATCAATCATAAACATGAACGTGTTAGTAACTGGAGCTGCCGGTTTTATCGGCAGTAATCTTTGTATGCGCCTATTGGAGGAACTATCCGATACCCTTGTAGTGGGTTTGGACAATCTGAATGCTTATTATGATGTGAATATCAAGCGATGGCGGTTGGAGCAATTGACCGGGTTTAGAGAACGGTTTGTTTTTATCAAGGGAAGTATTGCCGATAAATCACTTGTCGATAAGATATTTGATGAATATCAGCCGCAAATCGTTGTGAATCTGGCAGCACAGGCGGGTGTGCGCTATAGTATTACCAACCCGGATGCTTATATTGAAAGTAATCTGATAGGCTTTTATAATATATTGGAAGCTTGCCGCCATTCGTATGATGAGGGCAGGGAGGGGGTAAAACATTTGGTCTACGCTTCTTCATCGAGCGTGTATGGTTCGAATAAAAAGGTGCCTTACTCTACTGACGACAAGGTGGATAATCCGGTGAGCCTCTATGCTGCTACAAAGAAGAGTAATGAACTGATGGCGCATGCTTACTCTAAACTTTATGATATTCCGTCCACAGGCCTCCGCTTCTTTACGGTATATGGTCCCGCAGGTCGTCCGGATATGGCTTACTTTGGTTTTACTGATAAGTTGTTGAAAGGTGAGAAGATTAAGATATTTAATTATGGGAGCTGTAAGCGCGACTTTACGTATGTGGATGACATCGTAGAAGGCGTGATGCGTGTGATGGCAAAAGCTCCTGAACGTAGGGTGGGTGAAGACGGTTTGCCTGTACCGCCTTATAAAGTTTATAATATAGGCAATAATCATCCTGAAAACCTTCTGGATTTTGTCCGAATATTGCAGGAGGAACTGATAAGGGCAGGTGTATTGCCTGCAGACTATGACTTCGAGGCGCATAAGGAATTAGTACCGATGCAACCGGGTGATGTGCCGGTGACTTATGCGGATACCTCTGCTTTGGAACGGGATTTCGGTTTCAAACCAAGTACTCCGCTTCGGGAAGGCCTCAGAAAGTTTGCCGGATGGTATAAGGACTTTTATATGGAATAATCCATTATTGATTTTATGATAACCCAATTGAATTGACATGAAAGATTTTGAGAAACTGCGAATAGCTGTAGCCGGTACCGGATATGTAGGACTGTCTATTGCGACACTGCTGGCACAACATCATAAAGTGACTGCTGTGGATGTGGTACCTGAAAAAGTGGAACTGATTAATAATAAGAAGTCGCCTATTCAAGATGAATATATCGAGAAGTACCTTTCGGAAAAGGAACTCAATCTGACAGCTACGCTGGATGGCAGGTCTGCCTACAAAGAGGCCGACTTTGTGGTAATAGCGGCACCTACCAATTATGATCCTCAGAAAAACTTTTTCGATACGCACCATATAGAAGATGTGATAGATCTTGTTCTTGAGGTGAATCCGGATGCCGCGATGGTGATTAAATCAACCATTCCCGTAGGGTATTGCCGTTCGCTTTACGTGAAGTATGCCCCAATGTTCCAGTATAAGCCGGAATTGAAAGGAAAGAAATTTAACCTACTTTTCTCTCCGGAATTTCTAAGGGAGAGCAAAGCACTTTATGATAACTTGTATCCTTCGCGTATTATCGTTGGTTATCCGAAGATGATTGATTTGGAAGGCCGGGTGTCAGCGGAAGAGAATGCGGCAGTTCGTGCCATCGGAAATCCTGAAGCAGAAGAACTTGCACGTATATTTGCCCGGCTGCTGCATGAGGGTGCATTGAAAGAGAACATCGACACGCTCTTCATGGGCATGAAAGAGGCAGAGGCAGTGAAGCTTTTTGCCAATACTTATCTGGCACTGCGTGTGTCGTATTTTAATGAACTGGATACATATGCCGAGATGAAGGGGCTGGATGCGCAAGCCATAATCAATGGTGTAGGTCTGGATCCCCGTATCGGTACACATTATAATAATCCCTCTTTCGGTTATGGTGGGTATTGTCTTCCCAAGGATACCAAACAGTTGCTTGCCAACTATAACGATGTGCCTCAGAATATGATGTCGGCAATTGTGGAGAGTAATCGTACGCGTAAGGACTTTATAGCCGATAGGGTGCTGCACATTGCCGGTGCATACGGAAGTAACAGTGTATATGATGCGGAGAAAGAAAAAGAGGTGACCATTGGTGTATTCCGGTTGACCATGAAGTCAAATTCGGATAATTTCCGCCAGAGTTCCATTCAAGGGGTGATGAAACGTATCAAGGCTAAAGGTGCCAAGCTGGTGATTTATGAACCTACATTGGAAGATGGCAGTACTTTCTTCGGTTCGCTTATTGTGAATGACTTGGAGGAGTTTAAACGTATCTCGCAGGCCATTATTGCCAACCGCTATGACGCATGTTTGGATGATGTGGCTGACAAAGTCTATACGAGGGATATTTTTAAACGTGATTAAATAAGGTATCTTATTTATATCTGTTTCATGAAGAGATTCTTTGTTCTGCATCAATTATCTTATAATTAATACTTTATCACTTTTCTCAGAAAAACTACTCCCAAGCACCTTTTTTCTTTGGTTACATAGTTTTTAATCCTCACCTTTGCACCGTTGATCAACGAAACGTGTGAATAGGAAAACGAATTTAAATCTCTAAAGAAAAAAGTATGAGTGTAATTTTCAGGACGGTGGAGAGACCGTCGGACCCCAGGGTTGAAAACTCTCCCAAGAAGTATTATCCGCAGTTGGTAACATTGGGGCAAAGCGTGGATTTGGCGTTTATTGCACAGAAGATGCAGGACCGCTCTTCTCTGTCTATCGGTGACATCAAGAGTACGATGCAGAACTTTGTGGAAAAGCTGAAAGAGCAGTTGCTGGAAGGAAAGACGGTTAATATAGCCGGGCTGGGTGTCTTTATACTGGCAGCCAAATCGAAAGGTGAGGAAAAGGCTGATGACGTGACAGCCAAGAGTGTGGAGAGCGTCCGTATCTGTTTTCAGGCGAATAGGGAACTGAAGATATCGAAGGCTGCTACCCGTGCTGGAGAAAGGCTGGATTTGGTGAGTTTGGATGATTATCTTAAGGGGAAGACTTCTACAGATGGCGGCTCCGGTTCGGAAGGAGGAGGTTCGGATTCGGATGGAGACCAAGGTGAGAATCCACTGGGATAACAGTAGCTATGAATTATTAATCAGATAATGGATAATCTTTATGAAGAAAACGTGGAATGTGATTTTGAAACTTATTATTGCCGTAGCGAGTGCTGTGGCAGGTGTGATTGGCGGACAGACAATGATGTTTTAGTCCGATAGGATTTGATAAATAAAAAATGAGAAGAGCTGCTGGCAGGAAATCTGTCGGCAGCTCTTTTTTTAATCCTTGTATGCTTCTTCGTGTACCCCCGCTACTGCTCGTCCGCTGGGGTCGTTCTTTCCTTGGAAAGAGGCGTCCCATGCCAGCGCTTCGGCGGTGGAGCATGCCACACTGGGTACGCTGGGAACACTCCGGGCTGCGCTTTCACTGGGGAAATGCTCTTCGAAGATGGTGCGATAGTAATACTCTTCCTTATTTTGCGGGGTATGTATCGGGAAGCGTTCGGCGGCATGTGCCATCTGTTCGTCGCTGACGGCAGCGGCAGTGACGGCTTTCAGCGTATCAATCCAACTGTAGCCCACACCGTCGGAGAACTGTTCTTTTTGCCGCCAGGCAACGCTCTGGGGGAGTATGTCGGCAAAGGCTTCGCGGACTACTTTCTTTTCTATCTCCTTGCCGGGGCACATCTTGACTGCCGGATTGATGCGCATGGCAACATCCAGGAATTCTTTGTCGAGGAAGGGGACACGTCCTTCCACTCCCCAGGCTGCAAGGCTTTTGTTGGCACGGAGGCAGTCGTACAGATGCAGTTTGGAGAGCTTGCGCACGGTTTCTTCGTGAAAGGCTTGCGGGGTGGGCGCCTTGTGGAAGTAAAGGTAACCGCCGAACACCTCGTCCGCACCTTCGCCGCTGAGTACCATCTTGATGCCCATGCTTTTGATGACACGTGCCAGCAGATACATGGGGGTGGAGGCGCGGACAGTGGTTATGTCGTAAGTCTCAATGAAATAGATGACGTCGCGGACAGCATCGAGGCCTTCCTGAACGGTATAGTTTATCTCGTGATGCACGGTACCGATATGACGGGCCACTTCGCGGGCTTTAATCAAGTCGGGAGCACCCTTCAAGCCGACGGCGAAGGAATGGAGCTGCGGCCACCAGGCATCTGCCTTGTTGTCTGTCTCGATGCGTTTGGCGGCATATTTCTTGGCGATGGCAGAGATGACGGAAGAATCGAGTCCGCCACTGAGCAGGACACCGTAGGGGACGTCGGACATCAACTGGCGCTGTACGGCGGCTTCAAGGGCATCGTGCACAGCCGTGACTTGTGTGCTGTAGGCTGTCCGGCCTATCGAAGCCGGCGCGGCATTGCGTTCGGCGGCAGGGGTGTAGTTGTCTTTCACAGCGGCATAATCCATCCAGTCGCGGGTGTACCAGCGGTGCATCTTGCCCTCGCGCCCACGGTAGTAGTGGCCGGGAAGGAAAGGCTCGTACTCATCGCAGAAACCCTCAAGAGCTTTCAGCTCACTGCCGAAGTAGATGTGTCCGTCTTTGTCGCGTCCTATATAAAGGGGGATTACGCCGATGGGGTCGCGGGCGATGAGGTAATCGTCCGTTTCTTCATCATAGAGGGCGAAGGCGAAGATGCCATTCAGCTCTTCGAGGAAGCGGATGCCTTTGTCTTTGTAAAGGGCAAGGATGACTTCGCAGTCGGAACCTGTCTGGAAGGCGTATTTTCCTGCATAGCGGGCACGGATGTCGCGATGGTTGTAAATCTCGCCATTGACGGCAAGCACCTGTTTGCGGTCGGGTGAATATAAGGGTTGTCCGCCGGATTCCGGGTCGACAATGGAGAGGCGTTCGTGGGCGAGGATGGCGGAGCCGCCTACGTAGATACCACTCCAGTCCGGTCCACGATGACGGATTTTCTGCGCCATCCGTAGTGCTTTGTTTCTCAACTCAGGAGTTTGATACTGTATGTTGAAGATTCCTGCTATTCCACACATGAGAATTAAAAATTAAAGGTTAAAAATTAAAGAAAGGGAAATCATTTCTTGTTTTCTTTTAGAGGTTCGAGGTAACGATCTATTTCTGTTGCCACTCGTCGTCCGTCGGCCAAGGCACGTACTACGAGGCTGGCGCCGTGGGCGGCATCGCCTGCCACGAATACGTTCTCTGCAAACTTCGGTTGCTCGGGCTTGAGGAAACCCATGGCAAGAAGCACCATATCGGCTTCGATGACCTCTTTCTTACCCGTAGATTTCATGATAGGGCGGTTACCGTCTGTTGCCGGAAGCCACTCCACTTCTTCCACTTCCACACCGCATACCTTGCCGTTCTTTCCGATGAACTGGGTAGAGGCGAGGGACCATCGACGGGTACAGCCTTCTTCGTGGCTGCTGGTGGTTTTCAGTACGACGGGCCATTGAGGCCAGGGAGTATCAGGGTTGTGTCCTATGGGCGGTTGGGGCATGATTTCAATCTGGGTTACGCTGACGGCTCCCTGGCGAATGCTGGTGCCTATACAGTCAGACCCGGTATCGCCGCCGCCGATGACGAGTACCCGTTTGCCGCGGGCGTTAACGAGTTGGTCTTTCGGGAAGGTATCTCCATCCAGAATATGGTTCTGCTGTGCCAGCATGTCGAGGGCAAAGTAGATGCCTTTCAGCTCCCTGCCCGGAATGGAGAGGTCGCGGGCGGTGGGCGTACCGGTACAAATGGCGTAGGCATCAAATCCGGCAGGCAGTTTCTGTACATCGACATGGACTCCCATCTTGAACAAGATTCCTTCGGCCTCGAGGATTTTCATGCGGCGGTCGATGACGGCTTTGTCCAGCTTGAAGTTGGGGATGCCATAGCGCAGCAGTCCTCCCGGCATCGGTTTGCTATCGAATAGGGTAACTTCGTAACCTTTGGCGTTCAGCCGTACGGCAACGCTCAATCCGGCAGGGCCGGCGCCGATGACGGCTACTTTCTTTCCGTTGCGTTCGGGCTGGAGGGGGGTGATGTAGCCCTCGCGAAAAGCAGCCTCGGCGATGGCGGCTTCGTTCTCGCGGATAGTGACCGGTTCGTTGCACGAGAGTTTCAGTACGCACGACTTCTCGCAAAGGGCAGGGCAGATGCGTCCCGTAAATTCCGGAAAATCATTCGTACTGTTCAGTATTTGATAGGCTTCGCGCCATTTGCCCCGGTAGAGCGCGTCTTGGAATTCCGGGTCTTTATTGCCCAGCGGACATGCCCAGTGGCAGAAGGGTACGCCGCAGTCCATACAGCGCGAGGCCTGGAGTTTGCGGTCGTGGCTGTTCAGTGTCTGTTCCACTTGGCTGAAGTCTGTGATACGTTCGTGTATCGGACGGTAACCCGCCTCTTGGCGGGGGATATTGAGGAATGCTTTTGGATCTCCCATATTGAAATTTACAATTTAGCAATTTACAATTTACAATCTCTTTGTCCGTTTACAATGTATATTTCCAGATGCTACTATATAACTGTTATCCGCATGGTAATTGTACATTATAAATAGTCAATTGTACTTTTAATAGTCTCTCTGCATCTCTGCAATCTTCTGTTGCAATTTCTGCATCTGCTCCTCTTGCAGCACTTTTTTGTATTCGATAGGGACTACCTGGATGAACTGGTCGGCATAGCGTGGCCAGTCATCGAGCATGGTGCGTGCCAGTTTGGAACCGGTGTACAGGTAGTGCTGGCGGATGAGCTCGTGCAGTTCCTTGCGGTAGGAGGCCTCTTCGATGAGGCTCAGTTCTACCATTTCCATGTTGCAGAAATAGTCGAAGTTGCCGTCCCGGTTCCATACGTAGGCCACACCGCCGGACATGCCTGCGGCAAAGTTGCGTCCCGTCTGTCCGAGTACTACCACGCGCCCGCCGGTCATATACTCGCAGCAGTGGTCGCCTACACCCTCCACTACGGCTGTGGCACCGGAGTTGCGGACGGCAAAGCGCTCGCCTGCACGGCCGTTGATGTAAACTTCACCGCTTGTGGCGCCATAAAGCAGGGTGTTGCCTGCAATCGTGTTTTTCTCCGCCTCGAAGTTGCTCCGTACCGGAGGCAGGACGGCGATGCGTCCGCCACTCAGACCTTTGCCCAGATAATCGTTGGCCTCGCCTTCCAGCTTGAAGTTGACACCCGGGACAAGGAATGCCCCGAAACTCTGCCCGGCGGAGCCTTTGAACTTCACGTTCAGCGTATGTTCGGGCAGCCCTTTTTCTCCGTATTTTGCGGCAATGACACCAGAGAGCATGGCGCCGCAGGCACGGTCGGTATTGGCGATGGTGTACTCCAGCGAGATTTCCTTCTGGTTCTCTACGGCTTCGGCGGCGGCATGTAGCATCTCTACATCTTTCACATGGTCGATGCCATGCTGTTGGTCGGTGACGTGGCGGATGGCGGCTTCGTTGTCTACGCGTGCCAGTAGTTTGTCGAAGCTTATCAACTGATGTTTCCTGATTCCGTCATCCGGCTTGCGGACGATAAGGTCTGTGCGTCCAATGATGTCATCCAGGCGTTCCACACCGATTTCCGCCAGGTATTCGCGTACTTCCTGCGCCAGGAACGTGAAGAAGTTCACCAGATACTCGCTGCGTCCGCGGAAGCGTTTGCGCAGTTCTTCGTTCTGTGTCGCCACCCCTACGGGGCAGGTGTTCTGGTGACATTTGCGCATCATTACGCAACCCAGTACAATCAGGGCACTGGTGGCGAAACCGAATTCTTCGGCTCCGAGCATTGCCATCAGTATGATGTCGCGGCCTGTTTTGAGCTGTCCGTCCACTTGCAGCATCACTTGTCCGCGCAGGCCGTTCAGCACCAGTGTCTGCTGCGTTTCGCTCAAGCCGAGTTCGGGCGAGATGCCGGCATAGCGGATGGATGATGCAGGAGAGGCTCCCGTACCGCCCTCTGCACCCGAGATGACTATCAAATCGGCCTTTGCCTTTGCCACACCGGCGGCAATGGTGCCCACACCGCTTTCTGCCACCAGCTTCACGCTGATTTTTGCCCGTGGGTTCACGTTCTTCAGGTCGAAGATGAGCTGTGCCAGGTCTTCGATGGAGTAAATGTCGTGGTGGGGCGGGGGGGAAATCAGCGAGATGCCCGGAATGGAGTGGCGTGTCTTGGCAATCACTTCATCCACTTTGAAGCCCGGCAGCTGCCCACCTTCGCCCGGCTTGGCGCCTTGGGCAATCTTTATCTGTATTTCGTCCGCATTCACCAGATATTCTGCGGTGACACCGAAACGTCCTGAGGCCACCTGCTTGATGGCGCTGCGCAGATTGGTGCCGTCTTCGCGCGGCATGAAGCGTGCCCGGTCTTCGCCTCCTTCGCCCGTATTGCTCCGGCCATGCAGCTTGTTCATGGCAATAGCCATGGCTTCGTGGGCTTCGCGGCTGATGGAGCCGTAGGACATGGCGCCGGTGACAAAGCGCTGTACGATGTTCTCTACCGGTTCCACCCGGTCTATGCTGATAGGAGCGCGGCGGAAGTCGAGGAAATCGCGCAGGAAGATGGGAGATTCCTTGCTGTCTACCATGGCAGTGAACTCCTTGAATTTCTTATAGCTTCCCAGGCGTGTGGCAAGTTGCAGTGTGCTGATGGTTTCCGGGTTCCAGGCGTGCTTCTCACCATCCTTGCGGAAGGCATACAGTCCGCGGTTCGGCAATAACTCCGCTTCCCCCTTCTTTTTAAGAACCTCCATCCCTTCCTTGTGGAAGGCGATGGCGTCGCGTGCCACTTCATCCAGGCGTATGCCTCCGATGCGTGAACTCAGTCCGCCAAAGTAGGCATTGCTCAACTCCTCGCTCAGTCCTACGGTCTCGAAAATTTTCGCGCCCCGGTAAGAACGGATGGTGCTGATGCCCATCTTGCTCATAATCTTGAACAAGCCTTTGCAGACGGACTTGATATATTTCTTTTCGGCAGTGGCGTAGTCGAGCTGTATTTCCTTTTCGTTCACCAGTTTGTCGATGACGGCAAAAGCCATATACGGATTCAGTGCGCTGGCTCCGAAGCCCAGCAGCAGTGCGGCGTGCATCACTTCGCGGATTTCGCCGCTTTCTACAATCAGTGCCGTCTGCACCCGTTTGCCCACGGAGATAAGATGGTGGTGTACCGCCGACACGGCAAGCAGTGACGGAATGGCGGCATGGGTGGCGTCTACGTCGCGGTCGGAAAGCACGATGTAGTTCACTCCTTCGTTGACGGATTCTTCCGCCTGCTTGCAGAGGGTTGCCAATGCTTCCTGCAATCCCTGGCACCCTTTTGCCACTTCGAAGAGCAGGGGCAGTTTCACGGTCTTGAAACCTTTGTACCGGATGTTGCAGAGAATATCCAGCTGGGCGTTGTTCAGGATGGGATGGTTCAACCTCACCATCTTGCAATGGTTTTCGCTGGGTGTCAGTATGTTCATGCCTACGGCTCCGATGTATTCGGTCAGCGACATTACCAGTTCTTCGCGTATCGGGTCGATAGGAGGGTTGGTGACTTGGGCAAACTGCTGGCGGAAATAGTTGTACAGTAGTTGCGGCTTGTCCGAGAGTACTGCCAGCGGGGTGTCATTGCCCATGGAGTTGATGGGTTCGGCACCGGTGGTACACATCGGGACAATCAGCCGTTCCACGTCTTCTTTGGAGTAGCCGAAGATGCGCAGCATGCTGTCGTAGTTCTCCACGCTATGGGAGACTTTGCGACCGCTTTTCAGTTCGTCCAGCTCGATGCGGTTGCCGGCCAGCCAAGTGCGGTATGGTTTGGCTTCGGCAAGTTGTTTCTTCAGTTCGCCGTCATAATATATTTCGCCTTTCTCGGTGTCTATAAGCAGTATCTTGCCCGGTTGCAGGCGTCCTTTTTCCTTGATGTCTCCCGGCTCGAAATCCATCACGCCGACTTCGCTGGCCACTACCATCATGCCGCCCTGCGTAATCAGGTAGCGTGCAGGGCGCAGTCCGTTCCTGTCGAGCATGCCGCCTGCATAGCGCCCGTCGCTGAAAAGCAGTGCTGCCGGTCCGTCCCACGGCTCCATCAGGATGGAGTGGTATTCATAGAAAGCTTTCAGGTCTTCGCTGATGGGATTCTTTTCGTTGAAGGATTCCGGCACGAGCATGGCCATGGCGTGCGGCAGGCTCAGGCCCGACATGATGAGAAACTCGAGCACATTGTCCAGCGAGGCACTGTCGCTCATGCCCGGTTGCACGATGGGGCGTATCTCCCGGATGTCTCCCAGGGCGGGAGAGGAGAGTACACTCTCACGGGCTTCCATCCAGCCGCGGTTGCCGCGGATGGTATTGATTTCGCCGTTGTGTGCCAGCAGGCGGAAAGGTTGTGCCAGTCCCCAGGTGGGGAAAGTGTTGGTGCTGAAACGGGAGTGCACCAATGCCAGCCCGCTGGTGAAGTAGCTGTTGGTGAGGTCGGGGAAGTAGTTGCGCAACTGCAAGGAAGAGAGCATCCCCTTGTAGACGATGTTCTTCGTAGAGAGCGAGACGATGTAGAAATCCTCGCGGGTGGGGATGTCCGACTTGCGTATTCTGTTCTCTATCCTTTTCCTTATTATATAGAGTTTGCGGTCGGCGGTTTCGCTTTCCGTAAATCCGGTGATGAAAATTTGCTTGATGTCCGGTTCGTTGGCAAGAGCCGCTTCTCCCAATATTTCGGGGCAAGTGGGCACGTTGCGCAGATGCATCAGGGTCAATCCATCCTTTTCAATCTCTTCGATAATGACGCTCAAGATGACAGCCTGGTCTTTTCCGTCTTTGGGAAGGAAAAGCAGGCCGGTGCCGTATTTTCCTTTCTCGGGAACGGGAATGCCCTGCAACAGAATGAATTCGTGCGGTATCTGCAGCATGATGCCGGCACCGTCTCCGGTTTTGTTGTCCGCCCCTTCCGCTCCACGGTGGCGCATGTTTTCCAGTACCTTCAATGCCGATTCTACCAGTTCATGTGATTTTCCTCCCTGGATATTGACCAGCATGCCTACTCCGCAGGCATCGTGCTCATGGGATGCCTCATACAAGCCCAACTGTTTGGGCTGTCGCTGGTAATCCTCTGCTTTTGTTTTGTTGTTAAAAAGTTCTTGTTTCATGATTATAAGCTTTCTTTATTGCTGTATAATATTGTTTGTGGTTTCAAAATGTTCGGCAAATATATGGTATTAATTGCAAAATGCTAATATGTATTCCTGCCTTCTTTCTTGCAAAATTCCTGCGATAGAAGATGAAGTTATGAATTGATAGAAAACACCCTCTGTTTTCTTTTAATCCTAAATCAAAATCAGACGGTTTGATTTGAATTTATAAATTAAGCCTTTTGCTTTTAAAATAATACTTTCTTTAACTTTTTGATGTAAAAACAACTTTTTTCTATTCTTTTGATAAATAAATAGTGAAAAGATTAACTTTATGTTCTTAAGAATATGTATATTTGCAGCGCAAAATCAAATACTGATACATTATGTGTGGAATAGTAGGCTATATAGGTCAAAGGAAAGCCTACCCCATTCTTATCAAGGGTCTGAAGCGGTTGGAGTACCGTGGATATGATAGTGCAGGGGTAGCATTAATCAGTGATAACCGACAGTTGAACGTGTACAAAGCGAAAGGTAAGGTTTCGGAACTTGAAACTTTCGTTGCTCAAAAAGATATTTCCGGTAACATTGGTATTGCACATACACGTTGGGCTACTCATGGAGAACCTTGTTCCGTCAATGCCCATCCCCATTATTCCTCTTCCGAACGCCTCGCCCTCATCCATAACGGCATTATTGAAAACTACGCCGTCCTTAAAGAAAAACTTCAAGCCAAAGGTTATGTATTTAAAAGCAGCACTGATACCGAGGTGCTGGTACAGCTCATTGAATACATTCAGGTGACAAACCATATTGACCTGCTGACGGCGGTGCAACTTGCCTTGCAGGAAGTGATTGGGGCGTATGCCATTGCGGTGCTCGACAAGGACAATCCGGATGGGATAATCGCTGCACGCAAGAGCAGTCCGCTGGTGGTGGGCATCGGTGAAGGAGAGTTTTTCCTGGCTTCGGATGCCACGCCGATTGTGGAATATACGGATAAGGTGGTGTATCTGGAAGACGAAGAGATTGCCCTCATCCGCCGGGGAGAGAAGCTGAAGGTTGTTAACCTGAAGAATGTGGAATGTCCGCACGAGGTAAAGACGGTAGCGCTCAATCTCGGCCAGCTGGAGAAGGGAGGCTATCCGCACTTCATGCTGAAGGAAATCTTCGAACAGCCCGGCTGCATTCGCGACTGCATGCGCGGGCGTATCAATGTGGAGGGTACGAACGTGGTTCTTTCTGCAGTGATTGATTATAAGGAACGTCTGCTGGCGGCCAAACGCTTCGTCATCGTGGCATGCGGTACGTCATGGCATGCCGCCCTCATCGGCAAGCATTTGATTGAAAGCTTCTGCCGTATTCCGGTGGAGGTGGAGTATGCCAGTGAGTTCCGTTACCGCGACCCGGTGATTGACAGCAACGATGTGGTGATTGCCATCTCGCAAAGCGGTGAAACGGCCGATACGCTGGCTGCCGTGGAGCTTGCCAGAAACCGTGGGGCATTTATATACGGCATCTGCAATGCCGTCGGTTCCAGCATTCCCCGTGCCACGCACACGGGTTCCTATATCCACGTGGGACCGGAAATAGGGGTGGCATCCACCAAAGCCTTCACCGGGCAGGTAACGGTGCTTACCATGCTGGCCCTGACACTTGCCAAAGAGAAAAAGACGATGGACGAAGGGCAATACCTGGCAATTGTCAAGGAATTGGGACATATCCCCGACAAGATGAAGGAGGTCTTGAAACTGAACGACCGTATAGCGGAACTTTCCAAGATATTCACCTATGCACACAACTTTATCTATCTGGGACGCGGATACAGTTATCCCGTAGCCTTGGAAGGCGCCTTGAAGTTGAAGGAGATTTCGTATATCCATGCTGAGGGCTATCCTGCCGCCGAAATGAAGCACGGCCCCATTGCCCTGGTGGATGCCGAAATGCCGGTAGTGGTCATTGCCACCCGGAATGGGCTTTATGAAAAGGTGCTGAGCAATATCCAGGAAATAAAGGCGCGTAAAGGCAGGGTTATCGCCATTGTGACAAAGGGAGATACGGTCATCAGTAAAATAGCCGACACTTGCATCGAGCTTCCCGAAACAATGGAGTGCCTTGATCCGTTAATAACTACGGTACCTCTGCAATTACTTGCCTATCACATTGCCGTGTGCAAGGGAATGGATGTGGACCAGCCGAGGAATCTTGCGAAGTCGGTGACTGTAGAATGAGGACATGTACAATTTACCATTTACAATGTACAATGGGGCTGCGCTTGGGAGGGGTAAATGTAAATGGTAATTGTATGCTATAATAAGGAAAAGAAAATTGTACACTTAAAATTGTACATTGTAAATGGTAAATTGTAAATAGATAGATGGAACAACTGAAGCATGAATGCGGCGTCGCCATGATACGCCTGCTGAAACCGCTGGAGTACTATGAAGAGAAGTACGGAACATGGATGTACGGACTCAACAAGCTCTATCTCCTGATGGAGAAACAACACAACCGTGGGCAGGAAGGTGCCGGACTGGCCTGCGTGAAACTGGAAGCCAGTCCCGGCGAGGAATATATGTTCCGTGAGCGTGCTCTCGGCTCGGGCGCCATTACCGAAATTTTCGGTACGGTGCAGGGTCACTTCAAGGACTTGACCAAGGAACAGCTGCATGATGCGGACTATGCCAAGCGTGTGCTGCCCTTTGCAGGGGAGGTCTATATGGGACACCTGCGTTACTCCACTACCGGAAAGTCCGGCATCTCGTACGTGCACCCGTTCCTCCGGAGAAACAACTGGCGTGCCAAGAATCTTGCCCTCTGCGGCAACTTCAACATGACGAATGTGGATGAAATCTTCGCACGCATTACCGCCATCGGCCAGCATCCGCGCAAATATGCCGATACCTACATCATGCTGGAGCAGTTGGGACATCGCCTCGACCGCGAAGTGGAGCGCCTCTTCAACCTTGCCGAAGCGGAAGGGCTGGCAGGCATGGACATCACCCGTTATATAGAAAACCACATCGACCTTGCCAACGTACTGCGCACTTCGAGCAAGGAGTGGGACGGGGGATACGTGATGTGCGGACTTACCGGAAGCGGAGAGACTTTTGCCGTACGCGACCCATGGGGCATCCGTACAGCCTTCTGGTATCAGGACGACGAGATAGCGGTGCTTGCCAGCGAACGTCCCGTGATACAGACAGCCCTTAATGTTCCTGTCGAATCCATCAAGGAGCTGCAACCCGGACAAGCCATGTTTATCAACAAGGCCGGCAAGGTGCGCACCGTGCAAATCAACAAGCCGCGCGAGGTGAAACCTTGTTCCTTCGAGCGCATCTACTTCAGCCGGGGCAGTGATGTGGACATTTACCGGGAACGTAAACTGTTGGGTGAGAAACTTGTACCCAACATACTGAAAGCCATCGACAACGATGTGGACCATACCGTCTTCTCCTTCATCCCCAATACGGCGGAAGTCGCCTTCTACGGTATGTTGCAGGGATTGGACGACTACCTCAACGAGGAGAAGGTGCAGCAGATTGCCGCCTTGGGGCATAGTCCCAGCCACGACGAGCTGGAACATATCTTGTCGCGGCGCATACGGAGCGAGAAGGTAGCCATCAAGGACATCAAGCTGCGTACCTTCATAGCCGAAGGAAACAGCCGGAACGACCTTGCCGCCCATGTGTACGACATCACTTACGGAAGCCTTGTCCCGGGAGTGGATAATCTGGTCATCATCGACGACTCGATAGTGCGCGGAACCACCCTGAAGCAGAGCATCATCGGTATCCTTGACCGTCTGGAGCCGAAGAAGATAGTCATTGTAAGCTCTTCACCGCAGGTGCGCTATCCCGACTACTATGGCATCGATATGGCTAAGATGAGCGAATTCATCGCCTTCAAGGCTGCTGTGGAACTGCTGAAGGAGCGTGAGATGCGCGATGTGATTGCCGCCGCCTACCGCAAGTCCAAAGAGCAGGTAGGCCTGCCCAAAGAACAGATGGTGAATTACGTGAAGGAGATTTATGCTCCTTTCACTGATGAGGAAATCTCTGCCAAGATGGTGGAGCTTCTTACTCCGAAAGGGACGAAAGCCAAAGTGCAGATTGTCTACCAGCCTCTCGAGGGGCTGCATGAGGCCTGCCCCAAGCATCCGGGTGATTGGTACTTCAGCGGCGATTATCCTACGCCGGGCGGTGTGAAGCTGCTGAACAAGGCATTTATTGATTATATAGAACAAGTTTATCAATTTTAATTGAATCAATGAGAAATGTAACTCTAATCCTCGACGACGGGAGCCGCTTCCACGGCAAGTCGTTCGGCTTTGAAAAACCGGTAGCGGGAGAGGTGGTCTTCAACACAGCCATGACGGGTTATCCCGAAAGCCTGACCGACCCTTCGTATGCCGGACAGCTGATGACGCTCACCTATCCGTTGGTGGGCAATTACGGTGTGCCGCCTTTTACTCTCGAACCGAATGGGCTTGCCACTTTTATGGAGAGCGAGCATATCCATGCCGAAGCCATTATTGTAAGCGATTATAGTGAAAATTATAGCCATTGGAATGCGGTGGAAAGTCTCGGTGACTGGCTGAAGCGCGAACAGATTCCGGGCATCACGGGCATCGATACCCGCGAACTGACAAAGGTGCTTCGCGAGCATGGGGTGATGATGGGACGTATCGCCTTTGATGATGAATCGGATGAAATGCCTGAGGCCTCTTATGCCGATGTGAATTATGTGGATAAAGTCAGTTGCAAGGAGGTCATCCGTTACAACGGAGGAACCGGTAAGAAGAAAGTGCTCCTTGTGGATTGCGGCGTCAAGCATAACATCATCCGCTGCCTGCTGAAACGTGACGTGGAAGTGATTCGCGTTCCCTGGGACTATGATTATACTGGGATGGAGTTCGACGGGTTGTTCATCTCCAACGGCCCTGGCGACCCCGATACCTGCGATGCTGCCGTGCAGTATATCCGCAAGGCAATGCAGAACGATAAACTGCCCATCTTCGGCATCTGTATGGGAAACCAGTTGCTTTCCAAAGCTGGGGGCGCCAAGATATACAAATTGAAATACGGCCACCGCAGCCATAACCAACCGGTGCGTATGGTGGGTACGGAACGTTGCTTCATCACCTCACAGAATCATGGGTATGCCGTAGACAACAACACGCTGACAGAAGACTGGGAACCGCTTTTCATCAATATGAACGATGGTTCTAATGAAGGAATCCGCCACAAACGCAATCCCTGGTTCTCCGCACAGTTTCATCCCGAAGCTGCCAGCGGGCCGACGG
>OODI01000260.1_pt1 | contig 25648 bp, 21 predicted proteins | sample 1671141 | NCBI WGS metagenome assembly OODI01 (sample SAMN06348126, study PRJEB24527) | human gut metagenome | biome: human gut; feature: ankylosing spondylitis patient; material: feces | host: Homo sapiens | place: China | collected 2015-10 | reverse complement strand
CGACCACCGAGATCTACACTCTTTCCCTACACGACGCTCTTCCGATCTCGCGGGACATACCGCGGATGCCCTCCTTGGCGGCAGCATAGGCCGACTGGCCGAAGTTGCCGAAGAGGCCAGCGCCGGAAGCGAAGTTGATGACGCTGCCGTGAGACTCAGCCAGATAGGGGTAGCAGGCTTTCATGTAGTAGAAAGCGGCGTAGAGGCCGGAGTAGATGGCCAAATCGAACTGCTCGGTGGTGTGCTCGGTCAGCGGCACGCCGGAGGCCGAAGCCTGTGCATTGTTGATGAGCACCTGAATGCCGCCGAAGGTATCGACAGCCTGCTTGACCACATTTGCCACAGTGGCCTCGTTGTTGCCGCCCGCGCAGACATCGGCCTGCACGGTCAGCACCTTGATGCCGTAGAGGCTTTCCAGCTCCTGCTTGGCTGCTTCCAGCTTCTTGACATTGCGGCCTGTGATGACGAGGTTCGCGCCCTCCTTGGCGTATGCGGTGGCGATGCCGTAGCCGATGGAGCCGCAGCTCCCATCCTTCAGGACAGCGCGCCCTGCGCCGGTAATGATGGCGGTTTTACCAGTTAAAAAGCCCATAAGTTGCAACCTCCTGTTTCGATGTCCCTCGGTGTTCTGCCGGGGGTTGTTCTATAGCCCGAGTATAGCAGAAAATCGGAAAATTGTAAAATAGCGCTTTTGAATCGTTTTTTCTTTGCTTGAGGAATGGCGCAGACGCTCACTCGCGGTATTTTTTCATCATTTCCTTTTGCAAAAAAATACGGCCCTGCCAGGATGCATTTCAGAGTCCCGGCAGGGCCGTGCTTTTGTTTTTCAGTGCTGGTGGAGATATGTCAGAATATCTTCCGGCTTTGCGGCCAGAGCATCGGCACCGGCGGCGGTCAGCTCTGCTTCGCCCCGGAAGCCCCAGAGAACGCCCAGAGCGGGCAGACCGGCGTTGTGTCCCGTAAGGATGTCTACGTCGCTGTCGCCCACGAAAAGGGTGCTCTGCGGGTCTGCGCCGAGGTCAGCCATCAGAGAGTAGACGCCAGCCGGGTCGGGTTTGGTGGGAACACCGGGGCGGCTGCCCCGCACCAGCGAAAAGCTGTCCGGGCCGAAGTAGTGCTCGATGATCTTTCCACAAAAAGCGTCCGCTTTGTTGGAAAAAACGGCGGTCTGGACGCCCTTGACCTTCAGCGCGGCCAGCAGTTCCAGGATGCCGGGATAGGGGGCCGTTTTGTCTTCCTTGTGGGCGTCATACCGGGCCGAGAACTCGGCCAGCGTGGCGGCAAGCTGTTCGGGCGTCCGGGCGTTTTCCGGGGAAAAGCGCTCCACCAGCTTCGGGATGCCGTTGCCCACGAAGTGCTTGTAGGTCTCTACTGGAAAGGTCGGCCAGCCGTGCTGGGTGCAGACCCAGTTGGCCGCGTCGGCCAGGTCGTCGATGGTGTTCAGTAAGGTGCCGTCCAAATCGAAGAGAATGGTTTTTATCATGAGAATCAGACTTCCTTTTGTTTTATGTTTTCTGCTCCAAAGCGTTGAGACAGGGCGCAGCGTCCCGCACGGGGATGCTGCGCACCTTGAGCCGCACCTGCCCGGGCAGAGCCAGCGTCAGCGTCATGCGCTGATAACGTGCCGCCCAGGGCGATTGGAAGGTGCGCAGGCAGACATCCGGGTGGAACACACAGATGCAGTGGAGATAAACACCCTTCTGCCGCCGCAGGGTGAACCGGCCCTCCCGGAGCCAGATGCCCTCTTTCAGCCAGCCCATCAGCCCGCCCGCCAGAAAGACGGCAAATACCGCTGTCGGGATGAGCAATGTCCCCGTGAGGGCAGGCAGAACGCTGCGGGAGGCCAGCACCAGCAGCAGGCACAGCCCGAACGGGATGCCGGCAGGCGCAAAGAAAACGGCGCTGCGGTGGGTGAGGTCGTGCCGGGTGTCGGGCGGCATCCGGAACTCGGGCAGCAGCTCCCGGAACAGCTCTTCCTGCCCGGAGCGGTAGACGAAAAGCGGCAGTTCCGGGCGGCAGCTGCCTGCCACCACGAATACCGGCCAGCGCTTCATGAGCCGGGCGATGGGGGAGACGCGGACGTCCGCGTAGCTTATCTCACTGCTCCGCACCCGAAACTCGAACCGGGACAGCCAGCCGCCCCGGCTGCCCAGCTGGTCGGCAGTGTGCCAGACCGTATAATGGACGGTCTGGACAAAACTGCGGGCCAGACTGATGCCGAAGAGCGACCCGGTCAGCACCAGCATCCACGCCGCACCGGCGGGCAGCCAGTGGGCCGCGAACCGGACGAGGACGTTCAGCCGGGAGAGGGCTACTGCCTCGGCGGTGAGGGGAAATGGTCGGCTCTGCCGGATGGCCAAATAGGTCAGCGCCAGCGTGGACAGACCGTTGGCACCCAAAACCACCAGCGCGGCCCGCTCGCCCCCGGCAGCGCGGTGGCAGACCGGGTCCCGGACAGGCATCAGGCGGTCAGCAAGCTCCTGCGCGTCTTCTTTGTGCAAATAAAGGGTGACGGCTCGCTTGGCAGGCTGGCCCACCGGGTAGAGCACCACCCGGCTGGCCCCGAGCAGCCGAAAGAAAAGCGGCCGCTCAATGGTCAGTGCGGCCAGAGCTTCGCCCCGGATGATGCGCTCCCGCTTGGAGATGAACGCCCACCGCAGCCGGAGCACACCGGCCTCATCCAGCGCCCAGCTGCTGGCTTCCAGCAGGATGGAACTGGCCCCGCAGAGGAAGAGCAGAAGCGCGGCGTCCTGCCGCAGAGCTGTGAGCAGAGCGTTCAGGCTGAACTCCAGCAGGGCATTCGCCAGCGGCAGCAGGCAGACGACGACGGCCTTGCGCAGGAAGCGGAGGGCAGCGAGGGGATGGTAATGCCGTTGTCGGGTCATGGTGCATCCTCCGCCAGAATGTGGGCCAGAAGCCCGGCCTGCTGGGCCGGGATGGCGGGCAGAAAGAGCTTCGCACCCGGGGCCGCCACGATGAGCAGCGAGACGCCACCCAGCCGCAGCAGGGGCGTCCGGAGCAGCCGGACGCTGGTAACGGCCCGGCGGGGAAGCACCTGACGCACCGGCAGCGCAACGCCGGAGTAGACCGTTACGGTCCGTTCCCCCAGCACAGCAGCGAAGCTGCAAGCCCGCGCCCAGAGGCAGTAGACCAGAAAGCCCCAGAGCAGGCAGAAACCCGCTCCGGCGACAATGCTCTGCCAGAACACGAAAGGCGCAGCGAACAGCCCCGGCACCGCCGCCCAGACGCAGAGGACGGCCCGGCCAGTAGGCGGGATGATGACGGCGGTGCGCCGCAGCTCCTGCTCCGTCACTTATCGCTGAGGCCCCAGGCCTCGGTCAGCTCGTGCAGGCTGTCGTCACGGGTCAGGCAGAGGATGTGGTCCCAGGGCAGCAGGATCGTGCTGCCGTGGGGGATGATGAACTCGGTGTCGCGGGTGATGCTGATCAGGATGGTGTCGCCCGGGATGGGGATGTCCATGATGGCCTTGCCCGCGTAGAGGAAATTCTCGGGCAGCAAAATTTCATTCAGGCTTGCCGTGCCGCCGCCCAGAGAGAGGAGCTGGCGGATGGTATCTGTCTCGATCTCCCGCTCGAGGATGTGGCTCAGGTTGTCGGTGCCGCAGACCACGGTGTCCACGCCGAGGGTGTGGAGCAGTTCCCGGTTCTTGGGGTTGGAGGCACGGGCCACGGTGCGGCCGACGCCGAACTCCCGCTTCGCGATCTGGCAGGCGATGAGGTTGTCCTCATCCGAGCCGGTCACGGCCACAAAGGCGTCGCAGCTGGCCGCGTCGGCGCTGCGCAGGGTATCCATATTGATGGAATCGCCGCAGATGACCGGAATGTCCAGCTGGTCGGCCAGCATCCGGCACTGCGCTTCCACCGGTTCGATGATGACGACGGAATGGTGGTTGGCCAGCAGGCTCTGGGCCAGATACCGCCCCACGCGTCCGCCGCCGGCAATACAAACTTTCATACAAAACCTCGATATTACTTAAAGTTTATCTTTTCGCCGCCGCAAAGCGGCCGGAGAGGCCTTACTTTGCCAGTGCCCGGAACACGGCCTGTTCTGTGAGGATGGTGGGGCAGATGGTCTCCAGCCCGTAGACCTTGTGGTAGAGCACTTGCAGATGCGGGTCCGAGACGCGGCAGATGACCTTTTCGCGCTGGAAGATGCTTTTGGCGATCTGCGCCGCCATCAGGTTCACCGAGTCATCCTCGCTGACGGCAGCCACGGCGTCGCAGTTCTCGATGCCGCCCTGCTTGAGGACGTCGGGGTCGGTGGGGTCGCCCACCAGAGCCGTGCCGCCAAAGTTGTAATCGTCGAAGCTGTCCAGCCGCTTGAGCTGCTCGGAGTCCTTCTCGATCAGGGAGATGTCGTGGCCGATGTGTTCCAGGTCGCGCACCAGGGCGGCACCCACCTGGTCGCAGCCGATGACAAGAATGTTCATGGATGATACCTCGCTGTTTTCAGAACGCAGAAGATCCTGCGTCAAAATGGTTCCACCAAGGGGAAATGGAGCTGCCCCCAGTATAGCATATTTCCCGGCACAGATAAATAGAGAAGCTGTCACCGGGGCGGAACTGTAAAAATTTGAAAATTTCCGTGCGGAAGACCGCATAGTATGGTATACTGAACGGAGAGTCTGAAATCGACAAAAGATCAGCGCATCGTTTTGCGCTGCACAGGAGGAACCAAATGTTTTTTGAAATATTGAAAGCCATCCTGATGGGCATCGTGGAGGGCATCACCGAGTGGCTGCCCATCTCGTCCACCGGCCATATGATCCTGGTGGAACAGCTCATCCATTTCAACGCCAGCGAAGAGTTCATGTCCATGTTCCGCGTGGTCATCCAGCTGGGTGCCATCCTTGCGGTGGTGGTGCTGTTCTGGAACAAACTCTGGCCCTTCGGCATCCGGCACGGCCGGGTGGCGTCCAAGCCGGAAGTCTGGCAGCTCTGGTTCAAGGTGGTGGCTGCCACCCTGCCCGTGCTGGTCATCAGCCCGCTGGACGACTGGTTCGAGGCGCACTTCTACAATTACATCACCGTGGCCGCCATGCTGATCCTGTACGGCGTCCTCTTCATTGTAGTGGAGAACCGCCGCGCCGCGCCCCATGTGACCAAGCTGGAACAGATTACCTACCGGGAAGCCTTCCTCATCGGCGTGTGGCAGATGCTGGCCATCATCCCCGGCACCTCCCGCTCCGGTGCCACCATCGTGGGCGGCCTGCTGCTGGGCCTCTCCCGCGCCTGCGTGGCCGAGTTCACCTTCTATCTGGCCATCCCGGTCATGGCAGGTGCCTCGCTGCTGAAGGTGGTCAAGTTCGCCCTTTCCGGCGCAGCCATCACCGGGTCGGAGGTCGCCGTCCTCGTCACGGGCTGCGTCGTGGCTTTCGTGGTCAGCCTGGCGGCGATCCGCTTCCTGATGGATTACGTCAAGCGCCACAACTTCAAGTTCTTCGGCCTGTACCGCATCGTTCTGGGCGTCATCGTCCTGGCCGTTGCTGCGGTCAGCGCCATTGCATAAGAAAACCGGATCGTTTCAGACAAAGGAGGTCTTCTGGTGAGCAGAATGAAAAAATGGGGTCTTCTGGCGGTGCTGCTGCTTTCGCTGTTTGTGTTTACAGCATGCGAGGAATTGCCGCCGGAAATAGATACGACGCATATTCCCTATGCAAACAGCCGGACAGCAGCTGTTTTTAGTGGGCTTCGAAATGGGCGGTTCAAGATTACCTACACGTCGGATATCTGGTGGAAGGTGATTCAAGGAGAACTCTATGCAGACCTGGGTTCCAACCGGGTACAGATCCATGCGGTGAGAAATTCGTATGATTTCTATCAGCGGGAAGAGGGCATGACCTGCTACACACTGGACGTGAATGAAAAGACCTATACCGAGGAAATGTCCAGTGGGGAAGGCATGCTTCATGTGGCTAAGATTCTGACGACCGGCGGAAGCGGAACGGTGACGCTGACACGAGAACTGATTGATGGCTGGTACGAGAACTGTGAGCAGCTCTACGACGGAGATCAGCTGGTCGCGACCTGCATCTTCGATGGAGCGGAGCTAAAGTACATCCGCACAACGCTCATGGAAAACGAGGTCGTTCTCCGCATCGACAGCATGAGTAGCTCGTTCGATTCCGGCGAGATGAACATCGCCGGGTTCCCGGAGCAGTACACCAAGGTCGCAGAACTAAAGCGGGTGAAAGAACTGCAGGAGCGTTATTGAGGCAATAAAGCAATGTCCCCGCAGTGGAAGCAGCAGCTCCATGGCGGGGATCTTTGCTGTGCAGAATTGCACCCATCCACCGGCTGTGCTATACTGAGAACATAAGAGAGATCCCGGCGGCGGGGAAGCGCCGCATGATTCAACCAAAACAAAAGGAGACTGCAATGGAAGGATCGACTGTTTACTTTACGGATTTCCGCTGTCCGGTGGGCACCAGTCTGACGGACAAGCTGCGCCGTCTGTGCCTTGCGGCGGGCATCAAAACCATTGATATGGACGGCAGGTTCGTTGCCATCAAGATGCACTTTGGCGAGCTGGGCAACCTGGCGTTCCTCCGCCCCAACTACGCCAAGGTGGTGGCAGACCTGTGCCGGGAGCAGGGCGGTCTGCCCTTCCTGACCGACTGCAACACGCTGTATCCGGGCAGCCGCAAGAATGCGCTGGAGCATCTGGCCTGTGCGCAGGAGAACGGCTTCTGGCCCATGACTACCGGTTGTCAGATCCTCATCGGCGACGGCCTGCGCGGCACCGATGAAGTCGAGGTGCCGGTGCCCAACGGCGAATACTGCAAGACGGCCAAGATCGGCCGCGCCATCATGGATGCGGACGTCTTCATCAGCCTGACCCACTTCAAGGGCCACGAGTCCACCGGCTTCGGCGGTGCCATCAAGAACATCGGCATGGGCTGCGGCTCCCGCGCGGGCAAGATGGAGCAGCATGCTTCCGGCCACCCGGCCGTGCAGGAGAGCCTGTGCCGCGGCTGCCACCGCTGCGCCAAGGAGTGCGGCTCCGACGCCATTGCATACAACGAGCAGAACAAGGCTGTCATCGACCAGGACAAGTGCAAGGGCTGCGGCCGCTGCATCGGTGCCTGCAACTTCGACGCCATCTATTCCCAGTGCGATAGCGCCAACGAGATGCTGGACCGCAAGATGGCCGAATACGCCGCCGCAGTCTGCTATGATCGCCCGACCTTCCACATCAGCCTTGTGCAGGACATCAGCCCCAACTGCGACTGCCACGGCGAGAACGATGCGCCCATCCTGCCGGATATCGGCATGTTCGCCTCATTTGACCCGGTGGCGCTGGACCAGGCTTGCGTGGATGCCTGCCTTGCCGCTGCGCCGCTGCCCAACAGCCAGCTGGGCCAGAACCTTGCAAAGCCGGGCTGGAACTGCCACCACGATAACTTCAAGGATTCCAACCCGAACATCGAGTGGAAGGCAACGCTGGAACAGGCCGAAAAGATCGGCATGGGCACCCGCCGGTACACCCTGAAAAAGGTCTGAGATAACGCAAACGAGCCACGGCGTTTCGCCGTGGCTCGTTCTGTTTGCTGGACTTAATATTCGCTGGATGCCGGGACGAGGGCGTCGATGACGTCCTGCAGGGCCTGCCAGTTCTCTTCCGAGCAGTCGGGCAGCTCTTTGGCGTTCAGGCCGGCATCCTCGATGCGGCCGGTCATGCTGGACGTGTCGGTCAGCAGGGCGTTGGCGTCCTCCTTGATGAGGGGCCAGGCGTCTGCAAAGCTGTCCTGCTCATCGGTGGAGAGGCTGTCGTACCACTCGGTATAGGCGTCTTCGATGACATCGGTGGTCTGCATGGCCAGATTGCCGTTCTCGGCCCAGCTCAGCAGGGAATCCGCCGCGATGACCGACTTCAGCGAGCAGCCCGAAACGCCGGGGCCCCAGCCCAGGCAGGGTGCAAAGGCGTCCTGCGTGGAGGCGGGGGAGAAGATGGAGTTGTCGCTCTCATCCAGATTCGGGGTCAGCTTGCCGGTGTTGGCCTGCGTCGTGGAAGAAGGGATGCTCTCGCTGGAAGCAGCGGAGCTGGACGACGAAGCGGCCTCACTGCCGTCGGTTCCGGACGAAGTGCTGCATCCGGCCAGCAGGCAGGCGAGCAGGGCTGCACACACCAGCAGGGAAAGGATACGGTTGCGGATCATAGCGTGTTCCTCCTTTTATCGGTTCCCGGCCAAAGCCGGGGGAGCTCTGGGTACAGTTCTAGTATACTGTTCCGCCGCGCGGTTGTCAATTGTCGTGTGCAGGACGAATTTCAACCCGTCCTGTGCAAATTGTACAAACTTTGACAGTAATTTTTGCCTTCGGGCAGGATTGACAATTTTTGCGCTGTCTCGTATAATTCATTCGTAAAATAAAATGAGCTGGCCGGTGCGCCATGCCGGAAAGGAGGACAAACAAGTGCAGAAATTCCTGCAAAAGCTCGAAGGAGTCTCGCAGGCGCTTCTGGACCCGCTGTCTTATCTGACGGCGGCGGGCCTGCTGCTGGTGGTGGGGGCACTGCTCACCAGCAGCCCGCTGCGCCAGCTGCTCCCGGTGCTGAACTGGACGCCGATCCGCCTTGCGGGTGGGCTGCTGTACAACAGCATGATGGTGATCGTCAACAACCTCAGCATCTTCCTCTGCGTGGGCATCGCCGCTGCGCGCACCCGCACCGAAAAGCAGGAGGCCGCACTGCTGGCCCTCATGGCCTATCTCGTCTTCCTGACGGCCAACCACACGACGCTGGAGATCCTGGGCCGCCTGGCCGAGTCCGACGGCCTGACCGGCCTTGCCGCCACGGGTCAGACGAGCATCCTGGGCATCCAGGTCATGGACACCGGCGTGACGGGCGGCATCCTGCTGGGCTTTGCCGCCGCGAAGATCTTTGACCGCACCTGCGAAACGCAGTTCACCGGGCTTGTCACGCAGGTGTATTCGGGTCTGCGGTGGTCGTTCCTGTGCATCGCGGCTTTTGCGGCGGCGTTCGGGATGGCGGTCTGCTTTGTCTGGCCGCCCCTGCAGGAGGGCATCCGCGCCATGACGGGCTGGATCGCAGCTTCGGGCTATGCGGGCATTTTTTTGTATGGCTTCCTCGAACGGCTGCTCATCCCCACCGGCCTGCACCATCTCATCTATATGCCGTTCCAGTTCTCGGCGCTGGGCGGTTCCATGACGGTGGGTTCGGTGACCTACACGGGAGCCTATATGGTCACGATGGCGGAATACTCCTACGGCCTGCCCCTGACCGATGACATCGTCTGGATGTACACCGGCTTCACCAAAACGTTCGGCTATCTGGGCATCGCGGCGGCGTTCATCCTCACTGCCAAAAAGGAGCGCCGGAAGCGCACGGCTGCGGCCATCCTGCCGCTGGCGGTCACGGCATCGCTGGCGTCCATCACCGAACCGGTCGATTTCCTGTTCTGCTTCGTCTCGCCCGTGCTGTGGGTGCTCCATGCGGCCCTTGCAGGCGGCTTCATGGTCCTGCTGAATGCGCTGCAGGTCCGGGCGTTCACCTCCAACCTGCTGGGTTCGCTGGTGTTCAACCTGAGCGCCGCCCCGCAGCAGACGCATCGCGTCCCGCTGCTCTACCTGCTGGGCGTTCTGGAGATCCTGACCTATGCGGTGGTCTTTTCGGCCATCATCCGTGTGTTCGACCTGCCCACGCCCGGCCGCGCACCGGAGCGGGAAACAGCCGCGCGGCAGATCGACCCGGAAGGCATCCGGCGGCTCCTGGCGGCGCTGGGCGGGCCGGGGAACATCTGCACGGTGGACAACTGCTTCACCCGGCTGCGCATCACCGTGAAAGATCCCGACCGGCTGGATACGGCGGCGCTGCTGGCCATGCCCCATAAAGGGCTGGTGCAGGACGGCCCCTATTTGCAGCTGGTCTGCGGCTTGCAGGCAGCACAGGTGCGCCGGGCCGTGGAGCAGGAGCTGGAACAGTGTGCGGCGGTCTGAGTTGCTTTTTGGAAATGCAAGGGATATAATTGGAACGAACCTCTCCGTCATCGCTGCGCGATGCCACCTCCCCTGATAGGGGAGGCATTGGCAGTCGGATGAAACTTGCTGGATACGCCAGAGGCTCCCCTATTAGGGGAGCTGGCGGGCCGAAGGCTCGGCTGAGAGGTTGAGAATAAAATAAACAGAAGGAGAACCCAAGATGCAGAAGTTTGAACTAGAGGGTCTGTTTGATTTTTTGAACAAAGGCGTCAGTGCCTTTCACTCTGCCGCCGCAGCAGCGGCCATTCTGGAGGCCAACGGCTATGAGGAGCGCCCCGAAAGCGCAGCCTGGGAGCTGGTGCCCGGCGGAAAATACTACACCACCCGCAACGGTTCGGCGGTGCTGGCCTGGCGGATGCCCAAAGGGGAGCTGACCGGCTGGCATGTCACGGCCAGCCACAGCGATTCCCCCGCCTGGAAGATCAAGGAGCTGGACGGCGGCAAGGACGCCGTGTTTGCCCGCGCCGAGACGGAGGGCTACGGCGGCATGATCATGCCCACCTGGCTGGACCGTCCTCTGAGCGTGGCGGGCCGCATCCTTGTCCGGACGGAGAACGGCGTGAAGAGCATTCTCGTCCATCCGGACCGTGCGCTGGCCTGCATCCCGAACCTTTGCATTCACTTTGACCACGAGGTCAACAAGGGGAAGAACTACAACCCGCAGGTCGATCTGCAGCCCATCTTCGGCGCGGCCGGCACCACCCTGCGGCAGGTGCTGGCCGAGGAGGCCGGCGTCCGGGCCGAAGACATCCTCGACAGCGACCTCATGCTCTGCACCTGCGAGCAAGCTGTGCGCGTGGGCCTGAAGGGCGAGTATTTCATGTCCGGCCGCATCGACGACCTGGAGTGTGCCTACACCACTCTGTGGGGCTTTTTGCAGGGCCGCGGCGAAGAGGAAGGCCGCGGCGACGTCTGGGTCATGTTCGACAACGAAGAGGTCGGTTCTTCCAGCCGTCAGGGCGCACAGGGCACCCTCATGGCCGATGTGCTGGCCCGCATCGAAGAAAAGCTGGGCGTCACCCGTGAGCAGAGCATCCGTGCCTGCACCAACAGCCTGCTGCTGAGCGCCGACAACGGCCACGCCACCCATCCCAACCACCCCGAAAAGAGCGACCCGGCCCATCCGGTCACGCTGGGCGGCGGCGTCCTGCTGAAATCCAACGCCCGCCAGACCTACACCACCAGCGGCCTGACCGGTGCAGCCTTCAGCGCCATCTGCCAGAAGGCCGGTGTGCCGGTGCAGTTCGCGTCCAACCGCGCCGATGTTCCCGGCGGCTCCACGCTGGGCAACCTGCTGGGCCACCAGATCTTGATCCCGATGGTGGACATCGGTCTGGCCCAGCTGGCGATGCACTCTTCCATGGAGACCGCCAGCTGCATCGACGCCGAGTACATGGCCAAGGCCGTGGCCGAATTCTATAACACCCCCATCTCTCAGCCGAAGGATGGCGAGTGGAAGCTGGGCCTGTGAGCCCGGTCGTCGGGCGGTTTGCCCCCAGCCCCAGCGGGCGGCTCCATCTGGGCAACCTTGCGTGCAGCCTGCTGGCCTGGCTGAGCGCCAGACATGCGGGCGGGCGCATCGTCCTCCGCATCGAGGATCTGGACGCGGAGCGCTGCCCCCGGAAATACGCAGACCTGCTGGAAGAAGACCTGGCTTGGCTGGGCCTCGTCTGGGACGAGGGCGGGAGCCGGGGCGGCCCCCACGGCCCCTATTACCAGAGCGAATGCGCAGAGATCTACACCCGCACGTATCAGATGCTCGAAGCGCAGGGGTTGGTCTACCCCTGCTTCTGCTCCCGCGCACAGCTCCATACGGCCAGTGCGCCCCACACCTCGGACGGCAATGTCGTCTATCCCGGCACCTGCCGGGATCTGACGCCTGCCCAGATCGCGGAAAAGCGCCGGGTCAAGGCACCGGCCTACCGGCTCAGAGTGCCCGATGAGGTCATCACCTTCCGGGATGGCTGCATGGGCCTCCACAGCGAGAACCTGCTGCGGGACTGCGGCGACTTCTACCTTCGCCGGGCGGATGGCGTCTTCGCCTACCAGCTGGCCGTCGTCGTGGACGATGCCCGGATGGGCGTCACCGAAGTCGTGCGCGGGGCAGATCTGCTCTCCTCCACGGCGCGGCAGCTCTATCTGTACCGTCTGCTGGGCCTGACGGCCCCGCGGTTTGCCCACTGCCCGCTGCTGCTGGCCCCGGATGGGCGGCGGCTGTCCAAGCGGGACGGCGACCAGAGTCTGGAGAACCTCCGGGCAAAATACACCGCTGAAGAGATCGTTGGAAAACTGGCCTACGCCTACGGCTTGCAGGAAGAACCTGCTCCCCGCACACCGGAGAGCCTCGTGGCAGACTTTTCATGGGAAAAAGTCCCCCGGCACGACATCTGCCTGCCGGAAGGATTGTTTTAAGCAGCAAAAAAAGCACCTGCGGCGCAGGTGCTTTTTTGCTGTATATGAAGCTCAGGGATTCTGCAAAATGCGGTACTCGCTCCGCTCCAGCGAAGTGGCGGCGCTGTCCACTGCCATGGCCAGCAGGATGCCCATGACCACATCGATGCAGCTGTGCTGTTTGAGCAGCACGGTGGAGGCGATGATGGACAGGCACAGCACCGCAGACGCCGGGCGCATCCAGCGGCGGCGGGGCTCTTCAAAGATGCGGCTGCGGTAGTAGGCCATCATCAGAGTGACCGAGTTGAAGACATGGATGGACGGGCAGACATTGGTGGCAGTGTCGGTGGAGTAGAGCAGACGGACGGTCCGGGCGAAGATGTCCGAACCGTAGACGCGGTAGGGGCGGAGGTCCAGCCCGTTGGGGAGGATGACATAGACCGCCAGCGCGATGGTCATGCCCGCAAAGAGCGGCAGGCAGAGCCGCCAGAAGTCCGCGCGCGGGGCCTTCCACAGCAGATAGAACAGGGTGAACGGGATCCAGATAAACCACGCCAGATAGGGGAGGACGGCATACTTGCAGAAGGGGATGAGGTCATCCAGATGGCAGTGGACCCAGACTTCCGGCACGGTGATGTTGACTTCGAGCCAGTGGAACACCGAGAGATAAAACACAAGATAGAACGCCATGAACCAGATGGGATGGCGGGAAAACCAGTTTCGCATGGAACACACTTCCTTTGTTTGGAGTTGGAAGGCAGAGCCTTCTTAAAGTTCTTAGCAGCGTATCATTATACGCCGGTCATCGCGCAAAAACAAGCCCTAAACAGGACAACTTCTCTAAAATATCTGTGAAAAATTTGTGCGACATGGGAAATTCGAGGGGGAGAACGGCTCCGGAACCGCCCTCTCTGAAAGGAATACGATCCAGAACCGGATCTTCCTGCAAAAGGGTACAAAAAAAACCAGCCGCTTGCGCGGCTGGCCGGGAAAACAGATATTACCAGGGGATGGCAACGACTTCGGTCTCAGCGGGGTCGAACCCGATATCGCTGGCGTGGGAAATGAAGAAAGAGCTTTCCCTTCCGGATGGAATGGGAGTCGTAAGCAGGACAAAGTCAGAAGAAACGATTTTGCCGTTCTTTTTCAGAATGACCGATACACGGGTGCGGTTGCAGGTGTATTTGCTCAGATTGCGCACCGTGCCGGAAATGACCGTATAATTCAGCCCGGAAGTCGTGGAATGGCCCGTTACGACAGCATGAAGGTCGGAAGAACGGACAGCCTCCGCAGAAGGCTGGAAGCTGGAAGCGGTCGTGCTGGGCTGTGTGTATGCCGCGCTGGCCGGAACGCCCTTCTTGCATTTGTAGGTATAGGCAAAGCGGACCGTATCGCCCGGTGCGATGGTCTGAAGCATGAAATACGTGGTCTCCTGCACATTTCCGGCAGCATCCTTCAGGGTGAGGTCGACACGTGCACGGGAAACGCTGTATGCCGTATTGGGGTTGGTCGCCCGGAAAACACAACGCGCAACGTCCTCACCGGCTGCATCGTGATAGGCACTGAACGATTCCATCATAATGGACGGCTGCAATTTCGGGGCGGAGACTCCGCCGCCGTTTGAGTCATCGGGTTTGGTGCCGGAGTTGGTGCTGCCCGAAGAAGAGCCGTTGCTGCCTTCGCTGCCGCCCGGAACATCGGGCGTCGGGCCGCAGCCGGTCAGCAGGCAGCAGAACAGTGCCAGCGTGAGCAAAAGTGCGGTCAGAGAATGTTTCATCAGAGCGCCTCCTTTTCATCCAATCGTTTCCTGCTTTCTATTCTACACGTTTTCGGGCAGGAAAGCAATCCGGAAGCGCAGGCTCAGATGACTTTCTTTTCCAGCCAGCTCCCCTTGAAGAAGCGGATGGCAAAGAAGAGAGAGCGGAACAGCCAGTCCAGGAACATGCCGCCCCAGATGCTGAGCAGATTGCCCTGATGCAGGCCCAGGACCATCAGGTAGCAGAAGCCCACCCGGAACACCCACATGGAGAAGACGCTGACCGTCATCGTGAAGGTGGCGTCGCCGGCGGCGCGGAGGATGTTGGGCAGGGTGAAGCTGGACGGCCAGATGAACAGCGAGATGATGTTGAACCAGACCATCACCTGCAGCGCCATGGCGTTGGACTCCGGGGAGAGGTTGAACCAGGACAGAGTGATGCGGTTCAGGAAGAAGAAGGCCGACAGGTTCATGATCCAGGCACCGGCGTAGGCCACCAGCAGGAAGCGGCGGGCGTAGTGTTTGGCCTGCTCTTTTTCGCCTGCACCCAGGCACTGGCCGATGACGGTGAGCACCGCCATGCCGACCGCGTTGGCCGGAACATTCAGGAAGGTGGTGATGTTGCCCGCCACGGCGTTGGCCGCAATGGCCGAGGTGCCGAGGGTGGACGTCAGGCTGGAGACCGACAGTTTGCCGATCTGGAACATGCCGTTCTCGATGCCGGCCGGGATGCCCACCCGCAGGATGCGGCGGATGAGGGGCAGGTCGGGCTTCAGATCGGTCAGGTGCTCGATGCGGAGCAGGCAGCCGGGCTTTTCCAGCAGGTAGATGACCGCAAAGCAGGCGATCATCCGGGAGACAAGGCTGGCCAGCGCGGCACCCATGACGCCCATCTTAAAGTGGAAGATGAGCACGGCGTTGCCGCCGATGTTCACCACGTTCATCACCAGACTGGACAGCATGCTGATCTTGCTGTTGCCCTGTGCGCGGAAGAGCGCCGCACCGGCGTTGTATACACCGATGAAGGGATAGCTCAGCGCCGAGAGCAGAAAATACGTCTCGGCGTAGCGCATGACGTCGGCGTCAATGGAGCCGAAGATGCCCCGCAGGATGCCGTGCCGCCCCACCGCTACCACGGCGGCGACCACGGTGCTGAGCGAGATCATGATGAACAGGATCTGGGCGGCGGCGGCCTTGGCGTTCTTCGGTTCCCGGTGGCCGATGTACTGGCTGGCGACGACGGCACCGCCGGTGGCAAGCGCGCTGAGCAGCTGGATCATCAGCACATTGAATGAGTCCACCAGGCTGACGCCCGACACGGCCGCTTCGCCGACCGAGGAGACCATCAGGGTATCGGCCAGACCGATGGTCACGCTGAGCGCCTGCTCGGCGATCAGCGGCAGCAGCAGGGCGATGAGCTGTTTGCGGGTAAACAGCGGCTTGGTTGTTGTGGTTGTCATAGTTCCTCCTCTTGCTCTGGGATGTCACAAAACTAAGCATAACGCGGAATCGCAGGAAAATCAAGATGTTGTATCCAAGATTCTCGCAAAATTTTAAGAAACAAAGTGCCGTCGGTTCCCTTTACCCCTGCGGTGGGATGTGATAGAATGAAACCGGACTTCTGTGTGCAGCACAGAAGAAGGTAAATGAATGAACGATTCCATAGAGAGAGGAAAGATTATGCCAAAGGCAGCCCATAAAGTCGTGGTCATCGGGCACCGCAACCCGGACACCGACTCCATCTGCTCCGCCATTGCGTATGCGGAACTGAAAAACAAGACCAGCGACCTTGTCTGCGAGGCGCGCCGCGCGGGCCGGATGAACCAGGAGACCGAGTTCGTCCTGAAAAAGTTCGGCGTGACCCCGCCCCGCATGTGTACTGACGTCAACCCGAAGATCCGGGATGTGGATTACCGTGAGATGCCCGGCATCCCCGGTGCCACCAGCCTGCGCCGTGCGTGGGAGATCATGCGCGACCAGAAGATCGACACCCTGCCCATCACCAGCGCAGAAAACGATCTGGAGGGCATCATCACGGTCAAGGACATCGCGACCGCCAACATGGACGTCTTCGACACCGGCGTTCTGGCCAAGAGCCGGACCAGCTTCCGGAACATCCTCGAAACGCTGGGCGGCACCATGGTGGTGGGCGACGAGAACGCCGTCTGTACCACTGGCCACATCAAGATCGGCACAGCCACTCCCGAAATGCTGGAAAGCAGTGTGGAAAAGGGCGACATCGTCATCCTGACCAACCGGTACGAGAGCCAGCTGTGCGCCATTGAGAAGGAGGCCTCCCTCCTCATCATCTGCAACGGCTCCAAGGTGGGTCACACCATCCAGCGCATCGCCGACGAAATGGGCGTCGCCATCATGACGACCCCCTACGATACCTACGCGGCCGGCAAACTCATCAGCCAGTGCGCCCCCATCTCCTATTATATGACCCGCGAAGACATCCTGAAGTTCACCCTCGTCACGCCGGTGGCGGATGTCATGCGCGTCATGGCCAAGGTGCGCCACCGCTATTTCCCCATCCTCGATGAAGAGGGCAAATACTGCGGCATGGTCAGCCGCCGCAACATCATCGCCCTGCGCAAGCGCCGTATCATCCTGGTGGACCACAATGAGGCCACCCAGGCCGTGGAGGGCTTTGACCAGGCGGAGATCCTGGAGATCATCGACCACCACCGCATCGGCAGTCTGGAGACCAGCGGCCCGGTCTACTTCCGCAATCAGCCGGTGGGCTGCACCGCAACCATCATCACCCAGATGTACGACGAGCACGGCGTGGAGATCCCGGCCCAGACCGCCGGTCTGCTGCTGGCGGCCATCCTGTCGGATACGCTGGTCTTCCGCAGCCCCACCTGCACCCCGGTGGATGTGGCGGCGGCCAAGCGTCTGGCCCAGATCGCCGGTGTGGACATCGACGAGTTTTCCACCGAAATGTTCGAGGCCGGTGAAAAACTGGACGGCAAGACCCCCGAAGAGGTCTTTTTGCAGGACTTCAAGGTCTTCATGTGCGGCGATATCCGCTTTGGTGTGGCGCAGGGCAGCTACATGACCCGCAAGAACCTGCTGGCCGCCGAAAAATTGCTCAAACCCTACCTCGAAGAGGCCCGCAACAAGCAGAATGTGGAGGATATCTATATGCTGCTGACCGATGTGCCCAAGGAGGAGAGCGTCGTCATCTGCGAAGGCCGCTATGCCGCCGAGGTGCTGTCGGACGGCTTTGAGACCCAGCCTGCCGAAGACGGCAGCTGGACCCTGCCCGGCGTCGTCAGCCGCAAAAAGCAGTTCATCCCCGCCATGATGAGCGCATATCAGGAACTGTAAAGCCCTGAATAAACACGAAGCCCCCCGGAAGCCTGCATTCCGGGGGGCATTGTGTTGAGTGGGAGTTCAGCCTGCGATGCCTTTTCCATTTCTTTATAAGAAGCATAACACAAAATCGTGGTGAAATTGTGTAAATTCGAGACGAATTTTCACAGCCTGCGGCGGCTCGTGTGCAGATCGTTCCGGAAGATGCGCCCGGCCACCGGTTGAGAGGGCCTGTTTTTTGTGGTACAATAGAGGCGGAAATTTGCGAAAGAAAGGATCTTTTGATGCAGCTGTTTGAACTGGTCTCCCCGCGTCTGTTCCGCCCGCTGGCGGGGCCGAACCGGGCGTTTTATGCCGAGCTGCTCCTGCTGCTGTGGGAGGAGTGCCGCCATACGGCGGATTACAGTATCTCCCGCGCCGAAGCCGTCTCCCGCGCGGAGGATTACTTTGCGGCGCTGGCAAAGCCGCTGGCGCTGGACGCCGACGACGCCGGAGACGAGGCCGAGCAACCCACCCGCGACCCGCATCTGCTGGCGCTGGGCTTCCTGCTGCGGCTGCGGCGCACCGGCTGGCTGGAAGAGCAGCCCGGCAGCTATGAGGAGGAACCCTCGCTGGCCTTTGTGCCGGAGGTGACGCCTCTGCTGGAAGCGCTGGAAGAGATCCTGAACCCGCGCGTCGTCACCTATACCGGCAAGCTGTACAAGGCCTGGCAGCTGCTGCGGGGCATCGGGGAGGAGAAGAGCCCCTACGAGAACGTCCTGCGGGAGGTCGCGTCCGACCTCGAAGCGCTGAACAAGTCGCTCCGTGCGCTCAATGCGTCCATCGGCCACTACATCGACCGGCTCACCCGCAACCGCACCCCGCAGGAGGTGCTGGAGCTGTTCGACCAGTACGAGGAAAAGGTCGTTGCGGCAGCGTACCACCGGTTCAAGACCAGCGACAACCTGTTCAACTACCGCGCCTACCTCGAAGAGGGGCTGGACGACTGCGAGACAAACTATCTGCCGCAGCTGGCGCTGGATTATGCCCGCGTGGAGCGCTGTGCGCCGAACGAGGCCGCCCCGGCGGTGCGGGCTCTCATCCAGAAGCAGCGGGATGCGCTGGAAGAGATGAGCGGCCTGATGAAGCAGATCGACGCCAGCCACATCCGCTACCGCAAGCGTGCCGTGCAGCGGGCGCAGTTTCTGCTGCTGAGCGACCGCTCGGCGCAGGGCAGCGTCACGGCGCTGCTCCGCCGCTATGCCGAGGAGATCAAGACGCCGGACCAGCTGTTCGAACCGGATGACGGCCCGGTGGCAAAGCATCTGCACCTTTACCCGGTGCAGGTCTTCGGCGAAAAGCCGCTCTACCCGCCCGCCGCGCCCCGCAGCGAGGTGCCGCTCAGGCCGGTGGAGACCGGAACGCTGGACCCGGAACAGCTGCAAAAGGAGCAGCAGCTCCTGCTGGAATACGCCCGGATGGCCGTGACCGAAGAGAACGTGGCCCTGCTGGCGCAGCAGGCCCTTGCCGCCCGCAGGCAGGTGGCGGCGTCCACGCTGGCCGACGAATATCCCAGCGACTTTGCCCGCATCATCGGCCTGCACACCTACTCGCAGTCGCCGCGGCGGGACTATGACATCGAACGGACCGGGAAGTGGGTCGAGCGGGGCGGCTTCCGGTTCGAAGAATTTATCCTGATGCCCCGCAAGGAGGAACCCCATGGCCGAAACGAATAAACTGCTGGAAGAGACCGCAAACTATCTGCTCAGCCACTGCTTTCTGCTGGGCGGCGTGGAGGATCAGCGGTCGAAGTATCTCTATGTGCAGGACCACCTGAACGAGGTGCGGGCCGTGTTCGCGCCGCTGGGCTATGCGGTCCTGCTCTACCCGGCCCCGCTGCAGGCGGCGGCGCTCGTCAACGAGCACGAGGGCAGCCAGGCCCGGCTGCTGAAATACGAGAGCATCCTGCTGCTGGTGCTGCGCCTGCTCTACCTGCAAAAGCGGGAGAGCCTCTCGGCCAGTGCAGACCAGGTGCTAGTCACGGTGGAAGAAGTGCAGGCCGAACTGCAAAAAATGAACCTGCCCCGGCGGCTGGACCAGCTCACGCTGGAAAAGCTGCTGCGCACCCTGCGCCGGTACAATCTGGCCCGGCCCGTGGGCCGTCTGACCGGGCTGGACAGCCGCATCGAGGTCTTCCCGACCGTGCTGCTGGCGCTGCCGGATGCCGACCTTGCCGATGCCGCTGCCGAGAGCAGCCGCACCCGGAACGAGCTGGCCCTGTACGAACGCCCGGAGGGCGAATCCAGTGCGGAGGATGAAGAATGATCGAATTAAAACGCCTGAAACTCATCAACTGGCACAACTTTGAGAACGTCACCTTCGACTGTGCCCGCCTGACCTATATGATCGGCGTCAACGCCGTGGGCAAGACCACCATCCTGGACGCCATCCGCTACTGCCTGACCACCAACCGCAATTTCAATGCCCTGGGCAATAAAAAGAGCGGCCGCACCCTGCAAGGCTCCGTCCACGCCAAGCAGCGCGGCGAGAACGCCTACCGCCGCCCCGGCCGGACGGTGGCCTATATCGGTGCTGAGTTCTGGGACAGCGTCAAGCGGACGCCCTTCGTCATCGCGGTGCGCGTCGAGTCCGAGGGCCCCATGCAGGAGCTCCACCCCGGCGACCAGACCTGGTACATCTCCGAGGACGGCATCACGCTGGAAAAGCTGCCCTTCCTCGACCCGCGCACCGGGGCCCCCAGCGCCAGAGAGGATTTCAAGCCTGCCGTGGGCCGGCTCTCCTATACCCGCAGCCCCAGCGAGGCGCGGGACCGCATCTGCCGTGCGCTGGGCATCGGCCGCGCGTCCAGCCCGCTGGGCAAAAAGTTCAATGAGGTGTTCCAGATGGGCACCAGCATGGACGAGATCCCGAACTTCCGGGAATTTCTGTATCAATACATCCTGCCCCAGCCGGAACTGGATCTGGACGCGCTGCAGGGCGACCGGGTGGAGCTGGAAAACCTCCACGCCGTGCTGGCCGAGGCGCAGACCCGCGCCGCCGCGCTGGAACAGATCGTGGAATACGGCCGGGAAGCCGCATCCAGAGAGACGGACGCCCTGGTCAACCGGGGCGCGGCCCTGCTGGCCCGCGCCGAGGCCGATGCCGGAGAAGACGCCGTCTGGCAGGGGCATCTCGACGCCGGACACCGCCAGCTGGCCGAGCGGAACGCCGCCTATGAAGCGGCCAAGAACGCCGAGGCCGAGGCCCGCCGGGCCTATCTGGCCGCCCATGGGGCAGCTTCGGCCAGTGGCGAGGGCCGTGCGCTGGACGCCATGACCGAGGAACTGGCCCGCAGGAAGACTGCACTGGATGCCGCCGCCCGGAAGGTGGCGGCACTGGAACAGACGGCGGATGCCGTCACGAACCTGCTGACGGTGCTGGCCCGCAGCGGCTTCGGGGTCGAAAAGGCGCTCTGGCCGGTCGCTCTGACCGCGGAACAGCTGCCCGCGCTGACCGAAGCGCTGGACCGGCTCGAAAAGCCGCTGGAAGAGCAGTATTTTGCCGCGCGGCAGAACGCCGCCGACCTGGCCCGCGCACAGGAAGAAAAGCGCGCTGAGCTGGACGCGGTTTCGGGCGGCAAGTGGGTCTATCCCCACGGCGATGCCGCCACCAGAGTCCGCGATGCCGTCAACGCCGAGCTGAAGAGCCGTGGCATGACGCCGGACGCAAAGATCTTCTGTGAGCTGCTGAACGTGGCCGATGAGAGCTGGCAGGACTGCGTGGAAGCCTGCCTCGGCGACCGCCGGTTCGATATCCTCGTCCCGCCCAACCACTACGCCGCCGCCAAGAGCGCCTTTGTGGCGCTGGGCGAAACGGTCGGGCCCATCAGCCTGCTGGATACGCCGGGCATCCGCACCGCCAACCGCCGCGCGGAGACCCGCCCGGCTGACAGCCTTGCCGCTCAGGTGGAGAGCGAGAACCCGCTGGCCGCACAGTATGCGGACACCATCCTCCGCCGCATCGTCTGCTGCGAGACGCCGGACACGCTGGAACACTTCCCGGACAGCGCCACCCGTGACCTGCTGCGCCACCATCCGTTCCGGCTGGAACGCCTGCGCCGGCCCCAGCGGTACATCGGTCTGGACGCCCGCCGCGCCCGCGCCGGTGCGCTGGAAGAGGAACTGACGGCTCTCGGTGAACGCCGCCGCGAGGCCGTGCAGGCCGAACGGTCGCTGAAAACGGCCTACGACCAGTACCAGAACATCCTGCGCGGCCGCGCACTGGAAACGCTGGCCGGGCTGTGGGAGGGCCGGGACGCCCTTGCTGCCGCCAAGGCCGACTATGCGGCACAGGCCCAGAAGCTGGCCGACTGCCGTGAGAACCCGCTGCTGCAGGAGCTGTATCGGGAAGAGGAGACCCGCGAAGCTGCCTGGGAAGCTGCCCGCAAGGCAGTGGAACAGGCAGGCGGCGATATCCGCGTCTGTGAAAAGCAGCTGGCTTCCTGCGCGGCAGAGCAGGGCCGGGCCGTGGCCGCAGCGCAGCAGAGCGCCGGGGCGGCCCAGACTTTCTTTGAAAAATATCCGCTGCTGGAGCCGCTGGCACAGGAGCGCAAAAAGGGCCTCATGACCGGGGGCCGCACAGCCTGCGCCGCTGCCCAGGCGGCCGAAAAAGCGCAGACCAAGCTGGACGACACCCTGCAAAGCTACCTCACCGCCACGCTGGAACCGGCCCAGAAGGCGTACAACGAGCGGTACGTTTGCGATTATCCGCTGGGCCTTGCGGGCATCGAGCAGTACCGCGCCCAGCACGAGAGCCTCGTCCGCATCGACCTGGAGCGTTACGCCGCCCGCCTGGACCAGGCCCAGCGCGACTGCAAAGACCGCTTCCGGAAAGACATCCTCTTCCGGATGAAAGACGACATCTTCAACGCCCGCCGCCAGTTCCGGGAGCTGAACAAGGTGATGGAGCAGCTGACCTACGGCGAAGAGGTCTACCGCTTCGAGCTGGAACCCAGCCGCGACCCGCAGCTGGCCGCGTTCTATCAGGTCATCGTGGACAAGGGCAACCAGCAGATGACCGACGCCGACTCGCTGGACAACCTCGCCGCCACGGCCGACCCCGTTTACGAGCGGCAGGTGGATGAGCTGATGGAAAAGATCATGGCCGACGTGGACGAGAACACCCGCGCCCGGCAGGAGGGCCGCAGCACCTCCGGTGCCACCTTGTCCGACTATGTGGATTACCGCACCTATCTGGACTACGACATCAAGGTCACGAACACGGTCTCCGGCCAGCAGGCGTATCTGTCCCGTGTCAGCCGCGATTCCTCCGGCGGCGAGAATCAGGCCCCGTTCTATGTGGCCATCTGCGCTTCGCTGCTGCAAATTTATCAGAAGAGCGAGAACAGCATCCGTCTGGTCCTGCTGGACGAGGCTTTCAGCAAGATGACCAGCGACCGCATCCGCCCCATGATGGAGCTGTTCCGCCGCCTGCAATTGCAGGTGCTGCTCATCTCCACCGTGGAAAAGAGCACCGCCATCCAGCCCTACTGCGATATCACCTACTCTATCGTCCGCCACGGCGACGCCAACGCCATCGCGCCCTTTGTCCGCCTTGCAGCGGAATGATGCAAAGCAGGGCTTGACATCAAAAATAAACTTTGCTCCTAAAATAACATTAGACGAAGATCAAAATGCAATAATTAATGAACAAACAAAAATTGCCAATATGACACATATGTTTAAAGAACCACTTATAATTTCTACAGAAGGTGACACAAAATTCATCAAATACAATGCTATGAAATTCATCAAAACAAGCAATGATCCCAAAATCCCAGAACTTAAGGATATCAAATTCTAAGTTTAAGTTTCTTCACCCCAAAGGCACTTATATAGTGCCTTTTTCTTATTCCTATAAAGGAATTCCACCACCATGTTTTAGCCACCACTCACCAGCTTTTGATGCACCTTTTTTAGTCGCTCTAGCTGTAGCAACACTTCCTTTAACAAAATTGCCAGCCGTCCTGACATTACCAGGAATTCTCGCGGCAGTACCAGCAGCAGAACTAATCATATTAGGAGAGGATACTGTTAAGCCATTCGTCATTGCCCCAGCATATTCTACTGATTTACCAACTAAAAACGCCAAAAAGCCAAGAGATATTGTATTCGTTAGTAAATCTGGTAATGAAGGATTATCAATATCAAGATTACTAAAAGAATTTTCAATAAATCCTGATACAAGCGACACCATGAACACACAAACCATTATTTTTACAGCTCCAGAAAGTAAAATACCCCAGGCTTTATCCGCTATGCCTTTCGTCCACTTCGTCATACTCCATGGCAAAAGCACCATACTCAGACCTCCTACAATAATAAATTCGGCATAAGTAAAAAAGAGCGTACAAGCAATTTTGAGGAACGCATACAAGGCAAATCCTAAAATAACTATTCCCAAAATCCTTGTAAATATTTCTAAACTGACTGGTATATTCGTCATCAGATTCGAAATAGCATCAAAAACATTTTTTACACCTAAATTCAAAATATCATTTGGTGTTAAAAGCCCAGTATCTCCACCAGCAGCAATACCTAGTTGTTCTCCCGTTTTTTTTACAGTCAAAAGCAGCATCTTCCAATTACGTATCAAAAAGGCATAAAATCCGATGTGGATTATCTTTACAAAAAGGTTGCCCCAATTCCAACTTTCGCTTGCAAAATACATCTCCCAGTTACTGGCTATACCGATAATAGCAAGAACCACAAGTAACTCAACCATAGGCTCCTGAAGACGTATCATTCCGTTTAATACAGCACTGGTTATTACGTCTGTTATTTCATTCAGCATATTAAAAAAGCTTGTCATATCATTCCCATCCTATGGCTTCCACTTTTTTATCAAATGATTCGGTAATCGTAGTGCTACGACTACCAATATTCACCTTTGCCTGCTCGGCAACTTTTCCAAAATCAGCAGCTAACTTTTCCTGGCTTGCCTGTTCGGCATCATCTGCTAATTTTTTCTGCTGTGATGAAATCGCATCTTGCTTCAGTTTCAGTCCTTGGATCTCATTTGTTATATTCTGAGAATAGATCTGTTCGGCCGACAATAAATTTTCCAGCTGAGCAAGATCTTTTGCGCCCTTGCAATTAGCAATCTCATTTATTAACTTTTGGATACGTTCATTAGATTTTTCAAGCTCAACCTGTTTCATATTGATCAGCGTCACAAACTCTTTATTGAGTTCTTCAGACTTCACACGGTTAGTTTCCTGTCTGCTTTTAATATCCTTATAGGTAGCAGTAGTCGGATCAAGTGATGTAAAGTCTTTAAACGTTTCCTGGAAAGCTGTATCCACGTCAGAAGCGCCGCTGATAATACTGCTCATACCTTTTTTAGCCCCGTTGTATTCAGATGTTACAATAGCAATTTCGTTCGTTATTGGATCAATTACCTCAGATGACAGATCCTGCAAGTTTTGCATCTGTAAATTTACCTGCTCTTTTAACTGATTGATCTGCTCTGTTGCCTTTTTTATCTGTGACACTATTTGTCCGTATACCTTGCTGTCATGCACAGCATATACAGCATATGCCTGCGTGCTGACACCGAAGGTCAATAACACTGCTGCACTAAGTGCAGCAGCTTTTTTATGATTAATTTTCAGATGGATCTCTGTTTTCAATCAGATTGATGCGTCTTATGTGGCGCTCATCGTTAGAAAATGGTGTATTTAAGAATGTATCAGTAATCTTTACAGCAAGTCCAGGACCAACAACGCGTCCGCCCATACAAAGGATATTGGCATCATTGTGAAGTCTTGTGGCTTCAGCGCAGAAGCAGTCAGTACACAGTGCAGCGCGGATGCCAGGAACCTTATTTGCTGCGATGGAAATACCGATACCTGTTCCGCAGATTAAAATACCCTTGTCACATTCACCGTGTGTAATGGCATCTGTTACTTTGCGTGCATAAATAGGATAATCCACTGAGCTGTTGTCGTAGCAGCCAAAATCCTTAAATGGCAGATTATTTTCCTCTAGGTATTTGATAATCTCCTGCTTTAATTCGTAACCGCCGTGGTCGCATCCAAGTGCTATCATAATATGATTCTCCTTTGATCTTTGTGTTAAATTTTACCCCAAAGGGCATGTTTTGTTACGCTTTTTGCTGCGAT
>OODI01000207.1_pt1 | contig 28526 bp, 39 predicted proteins | sample 1671141 | NCBI WGS metagenome assembly OODI01 (sample SAMN06348126, study PRJEB24527) | human gut metagenome | biome: human gut; feature: ankylosing spondylitis patient; material: feces | host: Homo sapiens | place: China | collected 2015-10 | reverse complement strand
ATCAGCCATTATCTCGCCCCCCTTAAAGCTGTTCTTCTACCGACAAACCTACCGCAGAAATATCAGCACTCAGTCCGCCGTCAAAAGTAAATCCTAAATTTGTTATTGGTATGTCATAGCTGTCTGCACCGTTGGTGTAGGTCACCACGTCACCTATATCGAAACGTGGGTCACCAAGTCTGTGGTATAGCTCAGTGGTGTACCACGAAAATCCACCTATCCTGCGCCACAGAGATTGTAGCAAAGACTCTGTCATGTATGGATTTTCAAACTCTAGCACACGTCCCTGTGTTGTATCTGTCACACCAAGCGACAGCGTTACATCATCACTCACTTTGCAGATAATGCCCACGATAGCGTTCTGCCTTTCAGACAGTGTTGGCAGGTCTATTGTGTTGTTATCAAGCGTTTTCACCGGTTTGCCATACCACTTTCGGACGTATTTTCCATACCTGTCAACATACCCAAACTCGCCCTGAGCAGAAGCCAGATAGGACAGCATTTGGCGCATGGTCACGTCTTTTGGCACTGAGCTGACCTTGAAATAGAAATACTTTGAGTACAGCACCTTGCCGTTCTTATCTATCAACCTTCTGCCGTTCTTGTCACGCAGTAACCTGACTTCCGTATAATCATTTCCATTCTGCAAACCCAGCTGTCTGCAAATGTCGTCTTCAACGGCTTTATTCCAGTTTGGCATAGGAATATGCGGCACATATGGCTTATCCGAAAAGTACAGCCTGTCCGCCATTGTCAGCAGAACACTGCCGCCCGACTTTTTCGACTTCACACAGGTGAAACGTCCCATTGGTATCTTTTCGTCTGCAAGTATGCCGCTAGTTTCGTAGTCTACGAGATACAGATATGTGTCATACTCTTTGCCGAGAAACGCTGTTTCAGTGTCACTTATGGTCATGTTCCACGATTGCGAACACACGGCACCCAGCTCGATGTCGTCAGACAAGGACGTGCTTTGAGCTGTACTGCTTGCAGATACTATCTTGTCGCCTGTAAGTATGCTGTTTGTGTCTTCAAGCTCCATTCTCCACGTTCTGCAATAGCTCTCTATCTTTGATGATACAATGTCGCTTACTGTGTACATTTATGTCACCTCACCTGTACCGGAATAGGCATAAAGGTCAAGGGAAAGCACCTTGCAAAGCTGTCTTTTCTTATCCCAACCCCACTGCTCGTATGTTGTACCCTCTGCCCTAAAACGTACCGTGACCATGTTGAACGTTTCATCAAGGTAGGTAACAGGAAAATCAGCGTCCTGCACATTCAGAACATACTCGTTTATAATTGCTACTTCCTGCGGTTTAAGATTTGCCCACTCTATGTGAAGCGTGGTCTGTAGCCCCTTTACGTCACCCACATATTTGCAGGTCGAGGAAAGCCCTGCATTATCGGACATTATTTTTTTCTTATCTATTGTGAACGTTGTCGGCACAGCTATTTCAGTATCACCGAATTTCAGATATTCCATTGCATACCTCCTATACAAGCGGTGACTTGCCGTTAAGCTTTGTCAGCGAGTTTATATCTTCTACCACAGCCTTGCCAACAGCTCGCTTGTCTATCTCCACAGTTACATTGATAGGCTGTTTAGTGCTTTTGCCGTCAACAGAGGCATACTCTGCAAGGGCGTTGAGTATAGCCGACCGCATACCCATGTTTGACGTATCAGGCACAGTTTGTGTAGCTGTCTGCTCTCTCAGTGAAGATACATCTATCCTGCTGTCAACACTGCTGGCACTTTGTATTGCAGATCTGACCATGTTTTCAGAAGCCTGCACTGCAAGATACGTTTCATCAGCCACACCCAGTGCATAGCCCTCGCCCACATATCCGCCAAGTGTGCGGAAAACTCTTGAAGGCGAGTGTGAATCCTGTGCAAGTCTTGCGGCGTTTATGCCCCTTATGACCATTTCATTTACTGTGGCACTTACAAATGACATTCTGCTCTGTATGCCGTCTGCGTAGCCGTCTGCGGCGTACTGTCCTAGTACTTCATACGCCGTCCGCATACTGTAGTAGTTTTGTGACGGCAGGTCAACAAGGTCTGCAAGGAGCTTTGCAGAAGAATCTTTCATCTTGCTCATACTTCTGTCAACGTAGTCATTCATTTCGTCAAAAATGCCCTTGCTCTTTACAGAGTATTTCTTGAGTTCCTTATCTGACATATCAACAAAAGCCTTTGCGTAGCCTGCGCCCTTTGGACCCATTTCTTCAAGATTGTTGTAAAAGTCCTGTGAGATAATGCCGTCTGCGACCTTTTTTTTCAGCTTGGCGAGATTGTTCTCCCAATCGGTAAAGCCGTTTATGTTATCGTCAAGATTTGCGATAAGCTGTTCGGCGGTCACATCTGACTTTCCACAGAACTCGTCAAGAAGATCTATCTGTCCGAACACAAGATCGTGCTGGGTTTTGTATGCGTCTGCATACTTGTCGCAGATGTCATTTATCTGCGACAGCGTTTCTTCCGAGAGTTCTGCTATCGAGCCTGTTGTAAGAGCATAAGCGTCGGCAAATTCTTTCTGAGCGATGTTTGCTTCCTCTATGGACTGTCTTACAGAGGAAAGGTCATTGTTTGCTGTTGTAAGTGCACCGTGAGCGGTGTTGAGGGACAGTGCAAGTGCGTCAAAATCATCACCTGTCAAGCCGTCAGCCTTAGCCTGTTTGTACCTTTCCAAAGCCTCGTCATACTCGCTCTGAGCCGCCGCTTGGTTTCTCAGAGCCTCCGCAAGCTTATCCTGCAAGTCCTTTGTATCCTGCATATCCGCATAAGCGTCAAGCATATTGCTCACTGCTGCTACGTTGTTTTTAAGGCTGCCTGTCTGCTCGTCAAGGGTCAGATTAAGTCCGTCTATATCGCCGTTGAGCTGATCTATAATGGATTGCATTTCGGCTTTTTCATCAGCACTTTTATTTTCAGTTTCATTCAGCTCTTTGAGTCTGTCATTGAGTGCACGATAAGAGTCAGCCTGCTTTTTATTACTGTCTGTGCTGTCGGCAAGTTCTTCGTGAAGACTTTCAACGGCACTTTTGGTGGAAAGACATTTGTCCGAAAACTGTTTGACGCTCTCGGACAAATTCACTATACTGCTTTCTGTGACATCTATCTCATTGGCAAAATGATTTATGATCGCACTGCCTATAAGTGCAACTCCTGCAGCGATACCTGCCGCAAGATTTTGAGTTATAGCCATTTCGGCATTCATGGCCGTTGCCATAGCCTTGCCTTGTATCATTTGCAGAGTAAGCCCCTCAAAGGACTTTGTGACCGCAGACACCTTTGACACCGCAATGAATGTCACAATTGCCGCTGTTATGGATTTAAGGGCGTTGTGAACACCCTCTATAACACCCTCTATATTTTCTGCGTCAACGCCCATTTTCTCAAAAAGCTGACCAACTGCTGAATCAAATACCTTTGCCGTTTGAGATACAAAGCTCTTTGCAAGTCGCTTTACGTTACCGAAAAATGTTTCTGTCGAACCTATCAGGTCATTGAAAGCCTTATCAGCATCACCACCTGATGTAAGCACACCAAGAAAGTTCTTGGCGGCAGCTTTCATGCTTGCGAATGAACCTGAAAAGGTGGTGCTTGCCTCTTTGGCTGTTGTGCCTGTGATATCAAGGTTTTGCTGAATTGTGTGGATAGCGTTGTATACGTCACTCAGATTATCAATGTTGTATTCAACTCCGCTGAGCTTCTGAGCGTCCTGCAAGAGCCGTTCCATTTCAGACTTTGTTCCACCGTAGCCAAGCTTGAGGTTGTCAAGCATTGTGTAGTTCTGCTTTGCGAAACCTTGATAAGCGTTTTGTATAGACTGCATATCCGAGCCGAATTTGTTGGCGTTGTCGGACATATCCACCATAGCAGTGTGGGCGACATTTGCAGCCTTTTGAGTGTCACCGCCAAGAGATGAAAGCAACGACGCAGAAAAGCTCGTGACGTTCTCCATATACTCGTTTGCACTTACTCCTGCGGTCTTGTAGGCATCTTGTGCGTTCTTCTTGACGATATCAGCGTGCTTTTTAAAGAGCGTTTCAACACCGCCAAGGGATTGCTCAAGTGCCGCACCCTCAGTGAATGCAGAGGTGACGACCTTGCTTATAGCCGCTCCCACACCTGCCGCCGCTATAGCCTTTTTGAGTTTCGTTGCAAAGCTTTCACCTGTTTTCTCGCCTGCGCTGTCACCCTCGTCGGGCAGATCCTTAAAGAGTTCCTTTATCTTGCTTGTTATTCCCTCAGAGATAGGTATTATCTGCACATATGCGTCTGCAAGCTTAGTTCCCTCCGCCATTACTTTTCACCTCCGATAATTCTTTGTCTTTCCATTTCAAATTCTTCGATACTTCCAAAGCCTCTCGCATTATTCTCTTTATCAGAGCCTATAAGCTTTGATACAACGGTTTCGGGCATATTTATCCCTCTTGCCCCGTCTTTGGTTTTCGCCCATTGAAGCCACGCAAGCTTATCGTATATCATTGCAGCAAGCAAAGTGTCAATGGTGTATTTATCTCCGGAGAGGGACATTTTGCAACGGCTGTCCGGACGCAGACCCACAAAAAGTGTCGCTGCCATTTGAGCTGACAGCGACCTGTAATCAAAAACGTGATAGACCTCTGCAAAATCACAGACAAGAGATATCTCATCACGGTATATCATATGGGCAAGTCCGCAGACAGCCCTCAGACGTTTTTTTGCTTTTCACTTTCAGAGCCTTTGCCACCGAGTATATCGGCAAGCTCTATGAACATTTTGTTCTTTGACACACAGCTTGTATCAGGATCCTTGCAATGATTTTTGAGTTTGTCAAGCTGTCGCTTGTCAAGAAGCTGTCTTGCCACCTTTACGATAGCGCCCACATTGCCTTCATCGACTTCCACGAGCGATTCAAGCAGTTCCCAACTGTCAAGAGCCTTATCTTCGACTTCATATTCAAAGCCGCTTTTTGTGATACCTTTAAGCATATGATCTTCCTCCTGTTACTCAGACTTCAAATGAATGTACTCATAGTGAGAATTGCCACTCTCGTCATTGACGGCAGTAAGCGTTATATTGTAACCCACAGCGTCTGTATCAACATACTTGACCTCGCCAAGTGATGTTACAGAAGCACACGGCACTACGATACGCTTTAAAGCTCCGCCTTTGAGTATAAGCTCGAATACATACACAGCTTCTTCGTCTGAGCCGCCGTTCACCGCCACTGTGATGTCATTACTCGCATTAGCAGTTACGTTATCAGAGCCGTAGACAGTTTTAAGGACCTCTTCACTTAGTCCTTCTATAAGGGTCAGCGTAAAGGTATCACTGCCTGCGTTCGTCATATTAAGCACTACATCTCCGCCCCATGCAGCTACCTTATTGCTTGAACGGTCATTGCCGTTTGACAGTCCGTCCTCTGAGCAGTAGCCAAGACACTTATACGCCTCTGTAAGAGCCGTTGTAGCATCTGTAGGCAGTGCAGTACCCTTTTTTGCACGATATACCGCACCGCCTATCTTAGGCTTGCCTGCGGTAACGTTGTTTGCATTATTGGTGTTTGCCATTGTTATCTCTCCTTTTAATCGTAAAATCGTATATCGAATACCGCCTGATAGCGGTATCGCTTTGTTTCCTCATCGGTGTAGTTGTAGTCGCTGTTCAGCTTGCAGGATATGACATCATCAAGTATCACAGTGTCACGCATAGCTGCCTTGACGGTGTGATTGAGCCTTGCCGCATCGTAAAGGCTGCCGCCGTATGACTGCACGGCGAGGGTCGCCGAAGATAGTCTGTTTTTCTCAGACGAGCCAAGCTTGTCGATGATGATATACTTCTGCGGCGGCTTTGCAGGCTCTTCCATAAACACAGGAACGTCAAGGCTCTTGCTCAGATAGTCCAGTATAACTTCTTCTATCATTTTCTCAGCACCGCCTTTAATATGGCATTGTCCTGCTTTGTTTCCTTTCTCGCCTTGTAGGTCACAGCCTTTATGCTTGCGTTCACACGCTTTTTACCTGAATAGGTGGACACCTCGTAGCCGTCACCCAGCCGCTGTGCCGCTTTGTCGGCAAACTCACGGCATATGTTCTCAGCCTCTTTTGAACGCAGCATTTGCCTTACTGCCTTGCGGTCAAGAACTATCTTCACTTTACCCATACAGTTCCACCTTGACTTTCTTGTTCCAGCTGAGGGGCAGGTTTTCTTCAATGCCCTCAGTAGGGAAACCTATGGTGCAAAATTTCCTGCCGAAAAATTCAACTTCGGTGTTCTCCCAAACGTGAGTGTCGCCTTTTGGTATGGCAAGGGTGTAGGCTAACCGCTTGCCCGAAAGGTTCAGCTCGTTCGTGATGTCCTCAGCTGAGGGTTCACCCACCAAAACGTTGTCAACAAGCTCCCAGCTATCCTCATAAGTTGGTCTGCCAAAGCCGTCAACGCCTGTCTGCGTCTGCACTTTAAGCTTCACCGAAATTCCCTTTATCATTGTTCTCATAGTCATATACCTCCATAGCTCCCCACCTCTGACGAATGATACCAAGCTCTTTCAACTCGTTTTTGAGAAAATATAAAGATTGTCCTGAATTGAGATAAGTCATTGACACCGAATAGCCCATAGCTGCCTGCGACGCCTGCACAGCAGGTGGTGCATTATCAGCCGAACAGTCAAGACTTCTCACAACAGCCTTTGAGATTATCGCCTTTACTGTCAACGCATAGTCTTCATCACTTGTCACAAGGGTATTGACATCAACGCCGTAACGCTTGCCTATAACACGGAGCTTTGCGCAGGCGGTCTCGATAAGACTATCCGCCGCCTGCTGCTCCTGTGATGTAAGCTTTCGTCCGTATACTGCTATGTCGTCGATAGTGGCATAAACGTTGCTCATTCTGTTGCCTGAACGGCCTGAACGGCTGCAAATGCCTTAGGGTCAAGGATAGCAAAGCCGATATAAGCCTCTGTTCTGAGATACACCTCATTGTGTCCTTTCAGATCTTTGCCTGAGTTATCAGGGTCGCCATAAGGAATGACCTCCAAAGGAAGTTCCTTAGCATAGCCCCACTTAAAGGCTCTCGCAAAGTCGCCGACGATAGCTCTGTCTGTACCCTTATTGAAGTTTACAGTGGAGTTGACGTCACAAGCTGTGCCGTTGAGATTGCCTGGATTTGCACCAAGGCCAAACTCAGGATACTGCTTTACACCGTTGACCTTGAGCTTTGCAAGTGCAGAGGCAAAGTCCTTTGAAAGTGCAAAGCCTGTTGCCTCGTATTCACCAAGCAGAGCAATAGCGTCTTCAAGATTGCCCTCAGGGTCGGTGCTGTCAAAATCGACCTTTGCACTATTGTCAGCTACCGCCTTGTCGATATAGTTATTATCGAGAGCAGCGACAACAGTTTTCTTTCTCGGATTGATTCCGTGAAAGCCGAGAATGTCGATAGCACGAGCAAACTTGATCGCTGCACCCTCTGCAAATGCTTTCATGACCTCAAGCTTTTTCTCGTCTGTTCCATAGATGAACTCGTCACTGAAGCGTGCGCCGTATTCGATCTTGAGCGGTCTCATCGTCACCTTGCCGAGCTTAGCACTACCTGCGGATTTAGCCTCGCTTTCACCGATAACGTCCGCCTCATCGTCCATAGAGAAAACGAAATAGTCGTTGCCGTTAAAAGATACAGGATCTCTGCCGCTGAGCTTTGCAAGGGAGGAATGACCCTTTACTGTTGAAAAAATGCTTGTTACTGTTTCAGGCTCAAGAAGTGTGCCTCTCTTAATTGTTTCTGCCATGATTATTCTCCTTTCAGCTTTTCAAGTGTTCTTCTAAGTGCGTTTTCCGCACTGTTTTTGCTTGGGTCGCCCTCTGCTCTGAAATCAGGGGCGTTGTGTGATGTTTTGAAATATTTTGACATCTTTTCTGCATCGGCTCTTATAGACTTTTCGTCCTCACCGCTGAGCCTGTCAGAAAGCTCCGCAGGAAGTCCGTACTCCTGTGCGGCTCTCACCCTAAAAAGGCTCTGTTCAGCCGCCTTACCCTTTGCCGTAAGGTCTGCTATAGTGGTTTCATAGCCCTTGACCTTTTCTGCCATATCAGCAGGGGAAACATATCCCTCGAACTGCTTTGTGACAGCATTTGTGTTTTCCTCCAGCTTGGCATTTACGATCTTGTCAAGCTGTTCCTGCGTTGTGACAGGCTCAAATTCTTCTGCCATAATATCATTCCTTTCAAATATCAGTAGCTTATCTTTTGCTTTTTCTTTTCTTTAGCGTTCGCACAGCTCCAATGTGCAAGCACCACCGACTCTAACAGCGAAATGTCAGCACCCTCCATAATAGAGCTGTAACCGAAACCTCCGCCTGAGCCTATGGCTCTGTGTTCACAGTTTGAAACAGCCTGCTCAAGTGCAGGTTGTTCTGCGTGGCATATCTTATCAGCAAACAGACTTTGCTCAAACTGAGCTGACGCCTGCACCACCTCTGACACCTTTGGCAGCACAGCCTTACACTTAACTCCTGCGTCTTTCATATCACTTTCAAGCACAGCCTGTCCGTTTGCACCGTCTATGGTCACTTGCCTTGCGTGAGGATTTCTGAGATATGAGATTATCCAGCCGTTCCCCTCTCGCACAGGGCGGCAGTCGATAGCTTCAACGAATATTTTGCCGTCAGAAGTTTTAACAGCAACTGCAAGAGAAACATTTGCCGTATATCTTGCATACTTAACACCGAAGAACAGTTCAGGCGTGCCTGAAAGTTTTGGTGCTGTATCAAGCTGATAGTTATGCCATTCCTCCCGGCTTATAGCGGACTTCTGATTGTATCTTAACCACAGACCTAAACGCTGAATGTTATCGTCAACCTGATCATCTTTTGGGTCGCCAAGCTCAGAGCGTAGCTTACGTTCGGTGAGGATAGTGCCTAAAGACGGGTTAGTGGCATACCACAGTTCAGGGTCATGTGCGTTCGTTAGTTTTGGTACGGACCATTCAGCCCAGCCGTCGTCACCGCCTTTGCCCGATATCGTCTTCTGTCGGTATTTTGTGAAAACTGTACCGGCAGACACCATTGTTGGAGGTGTTCCGCACATCAACGTCTGAGGATTTTGGCTGTCTGTAACGGTATATTTTAGGGCTGTTTCTTGGTCGGTGGTGTATTCCTGTGCCTCGTCGATGATAAGCAGGTCATAGCCCTCGCCAAGTCCGCCTTTGCTGGAACGTGTTCGGAAATTGATAAGCCCATCGCCTTTTAGCCACTCGATACGCTCCAAGCCCATCTGCTTTGTGGTCTTGAAGTCCTCTTTTTCGAGAAAGCCCATTTTTGTGATACGGTCGATCATCTTCTCCCATGTCGAGTGTGACGTTGTAGTTCGGTGGGCGGTGTAAAGAACACACTCGCCATTTTGCAGACCATAGATTGCACGCATGATAAGCAGCTCTGACTTGCCGTTACGTCTTGGTATCGACCAGCCGAACTTCATGTGCTTCCACAACCCCTCATCGTCCACCGCCATGATGTCATAAAGCATTAACTCCTGCCATTCCTGTGCAGTGCGCCCCGATTTGTTGTACATTGCGATAGCCTCATTGCCTTTGGTCTGCTCATAGGGCAGCACTACCGATATGGTGGGGGTCTGTCTGCCGACTCTCTTATCCTCAATAGTGGATTACCTCCTTTTAGGTACGAAAAAAGCACCCTTTAAGGTGCTTAGTTCTGATATTTGATTAGTCTATTGTCTGCCAATCTTCCGACAACATATCTGCTTGACTTGCAAGCCAGCCAAGTTGTACGCCAGAAGTTCCCACAAACGCTAATGCTTTATTGCCCATATCCTTATGGTTTACATTTGTCACAGTACCATTAGGTGATTTATAACTAACATTAGTGGCAAGCTCAACATACTGTCCTTTGCCATTCCAACCTTTTCTTGCTATTTTCTTACCTCTTTTTGCTTCTTCAATCGCCTGTCCAAAATTCATATTTATCCGTCCTTTCTGATTTTGGGTATAAAAATACCGCCCGACCTTAGTCAAGCGGTAAAAGATACTGATAACCAGTACGCTATTTTTCAATGATCTCAAAGTTTTCAGGGGGGTACAGATAATCTTCGCCAGTGTCATCAAGTATCCTGTACCATTTCTTTTCAATAGATATCACTTCATATGTTTTATTATGTGTGAGCGCAAATGAAATTGTTTTGCCAATATACTTAATCGTCATTATCCAACCACCTCTTTACTTTAAACTTGTGTTTTCCAACACTTTCTTCTTGGAACCAATGGACTTCGGCTTTTACTTCTTCGCCGTAATAGTCAATAACCCCTATGCCTTTTAAATGCTGCCAGTTTTCAGGCTTACCACCAATTTGTTTAGAAAGTCCGTCTGCCACTTCTGGATTTAAGGGTTTAGTACCTCCTTTTCCTGCAAAAACCTTTGGATTTTGTATTTTCGTACCCTCAACAAAATTGAAATATTCTCCTGTTTGAGGATCTAAAATATCATAATTCTTAGCTTTTGCGCCAATAGATTTTCCTATTGGTATATCTTTCATCTTTATTATACCACTTCCACCCCGTTTGTCAAGCCTTTTCAGCACTTCTTTTTCCTTAGCTCTCGCCTGCTCAGGTGTGAGCCTTGTGACCTGCTTGCGTGTTTCGATCTCTTTGCCGTTTTGAACGTCTGAATAGCTTATTTGATCATATGTGCCTGCCTTTTCATTGACGTAGGTTATCTCACAGGTGCAGCGCTTATGCCGTCGCCATATGTCTTTTGGAACATCGGGATAGACGTACTTTCCTGCAAGCTTTGAACACCATGCACAGCATTTGCTGTGGTCTGAGCGGATAACGTAGACTTTAAGTCCTGCCTTACTGCGAAAGTCAGCATTTGTTTTGACATAATCGGTAAAAATCGAGCCGTTTATGTTCTCAACTGACGCAGTGAACTCGCTGAGCGACGTCTTGTCGGTAAGGTCCTTTTGAGCAGTTACTTTTGCAAGATTTTCTATCCTCTCAGAGGGGAAATCTGCTCTTTGTGGCTTTATGCCTATGCCTGCCGCCTTATCAAGCTGTTTTTGGATATTCTCAGCCACAGAGTTTATAAGCTCGTAATTATCACCGAATATATCACCGAGTATCTCAGCAATAAGCTGTTCATCTGTAAAAGCCTTTGGGCTTTCGGTTATGCTTTTCTCAAAGACTTTTTTCAGCACAGCTCCTGTTGCCTGTGCGAAGTCATCAACATCAGTGAGGTTTGCTTTACCGCTTTCAAGCCTTTTTATAATGCTCTGCAAATGTTTGTCGCTTTTTGAAAGCTTGACAAGGTCGCTTTTTATTTTGTCTGAAAGTGCGCTCATTTGCCGTCACTCTCCATACCTGTGAGAGCCTTTATGTTTCTTGCACCTAAGTAGTCAGGAACAGCCTGGTTTATCTTCAAGATAGCGTCGCCCACACCCGAGAGTGCCGCAGCGTCAGGCTCGAAGATAGGCAACCATGCGACTTTTGTATCTCTGAACGCATCTCTTTGATATGCGTATCTGTCACGGATACAAACGGCAAGATAGCCCACATTGAGCAGACCTGTTCCGAACGTCCTCTGCGCCTTGCGTGCCGTTAATCGTAGGTTTTCATGGCCTGCCTTGATAGCCTCTGCGCTGGAGGGGTTTTCGGTGGCAAAGCCCAAGTCATCAAGGGTCAGGCCTGTTTCTCCTGCGAACAGGCTTGCAAGTGTTCTCAGCTGTTCAGTATATGGCGTCATTGATTGCTGTTGAAACTGTCCTACAATGGGGTGATCGCCGTCGCCGTCTTTCGTGAAATTCAGAAAAGAGGATATCGTAGCAAGGCGGTTATTGAACTCTGCGTCCTCAGATAATCCAAGCACATATTTTTGAGGGAAGCTGTAAAATTCAGCCGACACCTCAGAGCGTTTTATAGTTCTGAGAGCTGTCTGTGTATAGGCAATGCAGGCTCTTGAAATACGGCTGTGACCGAACGGACGCTTTGCGTCAGGACGATATATTATCGGCACGAGCAGTGCATATGGTGCAGCGTTTGGTATACGCTGAACAAGCACGCCATGGGAGTATATTTCCGTCATGCCTGCCATGAAATAAGCCTCTGTCTTTACAACACCCATGCTGTCACGCTCAAGCACTGCATAGCCCTCGGTAAGCAGATTTGTCACAGGGTCAATGATACCGGTGGCATTTGAGCCGTCAATTACCTGCAGGCGAGGATAACCGTTATCTTCTCGGATATAGACGAAAGAACAGGCTGAGATAAGAGCCGAAAGCACCGCAGAATCAATGAGTATATCCTGATTGTTTGACAAGAATATTTCGCTCAGATTAAATTCATCATTTTGAAATTCATCGAACTGCAAGCGGTCAGCAAGGCTATCGACTGCTTTCGCACACCAACCGACAGTTTCCTTTAGCCCCTTGAATTTTTCGGGAGCAAGGCTCGAAAAATCCTGTGCGTTATTTTTCATTTCGTAGTACTTATATCTCAATAGCACTCGTTGTTGTTTATCGGCAAGTCTGCGTTGCAGATAGTCAATTCCGTATATTTCGTTTGTCATATTTTTGCTCCTGTTTAAAATTCTGCGAGATATTTACACAATGAAGGCGTGAACGTGAAATTGCCCCTCAAAGGGGGTGGTATGCCCCCATATGCTCAAAAAAATTGGAAATTTCGTGGAAATTCGTGTTTAAATCGACTTCCAATCAAAAGTTTGCGGTAAAACACGGTTGGATACGGCTTCTACCTTTTGGTCAAACACCTGTTTTTCTACCAATTTATCAGATTTCTGACGATTGCAACACCAATGAGCAAGCTGTAGGTTTTCAAGGGCTGAGGGGTGACCGCCTTTTGCAATGGGTATGATATGATCTATACAAGCCGACAAAGGGTGAGGATATTTCAGCGAAAAATCAACAGGTTTTCCACAGATACCGCAGACTGTTTGGGTAGCATATATCTTTTTCTTGTTGATACGGAACTGTGTTTGATGTGAGCCGTTTCGATCTGGTCTTGGTACTGGCATTGTATACCTCCGTGCAACGCAAAAGCGACCGCAAAATGCAGCCGCCCTTGTGAAAATATTATAAGGAGTTTTTGTAAATGGTGGAGCAGATCTGAGCGGTGGCTCGCTCTCGACCTGCAAATCGAAAGCCGCAGTATGGGGATACGGCTTTCAGACCCTGCCCGAACGCCCACCCTTACGAGCAGGCATTGGCAATGTAAAATTCAAAGAGTGCCTTTATTTTCTGTCGGAAGCACGCCGACTCTGGTGCAAGCTTTAAGTATAGCCCTCTGAGCCTGCATACGCTGTTTTTCCTCTTATGGTAGATGAAAAACTTGGCATCAAAAAACGAAACCTCGGCTATTCCACCCGACGACGCACAGCCAAAGTGTGCAGGTTTTAAAGTTATACGATACCGATATTTTACGCTCTCGGTCTACGAGCTGTATAACAGGCTTGGAGTTCCGTGTGGGAATTGCACCCACACTGACTTTGCGGAACATACGGAGCATACGCTCCGTGGGTAAAAATTATTGGAGGATCTTTATGAAAGTCAGATAGTATCTACACTTTCTTCAGTTTAAATTATAACACAGGTAAAACGCACAAACCGCACAACTTTCACTTTTCTTGCAAATATCTTTGAATTTTCATTCGCACTCCGCTCTCCGACATTCTCCCGCCACTAACCTGCATAGCTATCTGCAAGTACGTCTTACCCTTGATGAATTTCAGCACGAACATTCGCCGTGTCTGATAGTCCTCTATCCCCTTGATAAACTCCTCCACAGCCCTCTGCTCACGCTCTAGCCGTGCCTGCTCGCACAGCAACGAAAGTGTATCACCACTTGGCAGAAAGCCGTCTATGCGTGTGCTGTGTGGCGTGTAGGACGGTGGAGTGCATACGCTGATACTGTCGGCAACGTACTTGCCAGAAAGCTCTGCCTTGATGTCCTCAATGGCTGAGGCGTTCCTGCGGTAGGCTTTCAGGCGTGACATGGTCATAGGGTCGTTTCTTTCCATAGGCTATCTCCTCTCTTATTCCCAGCACAACATACCCATTCTTTATTCCCCAGCCGTTGAGGATATATGTTATCCGGTATGTATGTCCTGATATCTCATGTTTTGCGTGTTCTCTTGCTGTGCCGTCTGAGCTACGATAAGACGTTCCGTCAGTCGGTATAAATCTTATCAGATCTCCTGTCTGAAAACCCCTGTCATTCTTTCTGACCTCGAAAGTTTTCTCACCGCTCAGAACGGCGTCACAAAATTCTATGCTAAGTTTCAGATTATGTGTTTTCATTCTTTTGCCTCCTCACACCTCAACTCTTCCAGTCTACAATACACCAACGTATTGCCACAAGTCTTGTCAGCAATCTCTGCCTGATAGAAGAACTGACCCGTCTTGCTGCTCTTGCGGATAATGCACCCTGTCAGCTCGTAGCAGTCAGAGCCGTTGTAGCTCACCCTGCGTCCAAGACTTTTCTTTACCTCGTGTATCGTCATAGCTCCTCTATCCTCACATAAATGCCTGGCGTGTTCGCCCAAAACTTCTCACATATCTCACTTGCCACAAGCTGGTCGTCCGACCAAAAGTCAAGCTTTGTCATGCAGTCCTTGAACATCTTTTGCAGGTTGTCTGTGTCAGGCTTGCTGGTCTTGTATTCTCCGTTCTTGTGTTTGCCGTCGTTAGGAAACAGCCACTTTGTTACCAGCCTTATCCCACAGATGTATTTTTCAGGCGGTCTGTGCCTTGCTAGGTTTGCCGTGAGCTTTTCTTTTGCCGCCTTTACTTCGGGTGGGTCATAAAATATCGGCTTGCCGTTTCTTACTGCCACCTTGTGTTCCTGTGCTGTAGCCGTCGGCGGTATCATCGCCATAAAAAATTCAGTCATCATCTTCCTCCTCGCATTTGAAATCTACTCCGTGCCACTTGTGTGACTTGTCATCATACACCAATGCTCCCGACTGTTTGACCATATCCCAAATGTATTTGAGTACCTGCGGCTGTTTCACGAGCCACCAAAGCGTGCGTGATTTTCGATAGTCGAAATCTTCATTAGGCAGCTTATGAAAAAGCGGTGGCATTTTCTTAGCTGCATTAACAACGTCTTGCCTTGCCTTACTTCTTGTTGCTTTCATCTGCGTGTGCTCCTCTCGTGCGTCATTATTCTGATTACTTTTTCGTCGGGGCAGTTTCAAGCCCCCGACAAAAAGTATTGTTTATAATAATAGATTTGTCTGTCCGTCCGACAAACTCGGTAATTTTCGATATTGTCCGACAAGGAAAAAGTTCGATTTTGTCCTGACACTTTTTCGATTTTTTCCTGTCTGTCTAAAGTTCAAAAATTCGATTTTGTCTTGTCTGTCTACTGAGCTTTTAAGCCACATTCTCCCTCTTCTATCCAAAAGCCACCATGCTCTTTGAGGTATCTTCCAACGGTCTTTTCGCTCTTTCCTATGTACTCCGCCAGCTCAGAAATACGGCACTTGCCGTTTTCCTGCACACCGCTGAAAGCTGTTTCAATGCTCTCCTTTCGCTCCTTGCTGCGGTCTTCATTAGTCTTCTTCTTGCTGAAATTCTTCTTCCAATTCGGCGTGATGTCCTCTACCTCGCAGCCTTTAAGCACGCCCACAGTATCCTCTCTGTGAACAGGATAATCAAACCACATATTGAGGGGAGCAAATTTCGGGAACTCTCTCAGAGTACCCTCTATACGCCATGCTGTGCGGTTTCTTACCGCAAGCTTAGCCTTGTCTATGTCGACCATCATAAGCTTGTATGAGTTCGGGTGCAGGTACTTGTGCGTTATCTCAAGCATTTTTGACGGCGTAACAAGATCGTCCTGTGAACAAAGATCATCAGTATTTCTGTAAAATCTCCTCATCCAGTTCTCGCAGATACGGCAAACAGTTTCGTCCTCCTGCTGCTTGTAAAGGCTGTCTGAAATGTCAAGCTCTGAAAGGTCAAGAAGTGCGTCAGGGTCACGGGCGAATACTCCTGAACCGCTGGCTCTATCCATTGAACGCTTACCGCCCTGCGCTCCCTTTGAGTGGTGGTGGCAGTATATGACCGCACAGCCAAGCTCTGTGCATACCTTGTCAAACTGATTGCAAAAGTGCGCCATTTGGTCTGCTGAGTTCTCGTCACCTGTTATGACCTTGTAGATAGGGTCTATTATCACGGCAATGTAATTCTTCTTGCTTGCTCGGCGTATAAGCTTTGGTGCAAGCTTGTCCATTGGTACGCTGTGACCTCGCAAGTTCCATATGTCTATGCTGTTGAGGTTTTCAGGCTCTAGGTGCATGGCGGTGTACACGTCCTTAAAACGGTGCAGACAAGATGCTCTGTCAAGCTCTAGGTTGACGTATAGTATCTTTCCTTTGGTGCATTGCCAGCCAAACCACTTGACCCCCTCAGCTATCGCCACGCACATCTCGATAAGTGCATAAGACTTGCCTGCCTTTGACGGACCTGCAATGAGCATTTTGTGACCCTGTCTGAGAACGCCGTCAATAAGTGGTGGTGCAAGCTCAGGCAGGTTATCCCACTCAGCACTCAGGCTCTCAGGGTCAGGGAGATCATCATTGATACTTTCTATGTAATCTTTCCATTCTGAAAAGCTTTCTTTGCCTATGTTCTTGTCAATGATGAACTGTTTCTTGCCGTTCCTCATAACGCCTGGCATACGGCTAAGACGTGAGGGATTGCGGTTTTGTTTATCTATGTCAAGACCGCTTTCCTTGCAGACCTTGTAAAGAAAATCAACACGCCTGCGGTATTCATCATAGTTGGGAGCGTCTATCTTGACGATAGCGTGAACGCTCTTTCCACCGCTGTATACAAGCACAGCGATAGGAAGTTCAAGCTCTCTCATCACAGCATTCTGCTGTTCTATTGGCATACTGTCGCTTTCAACAAGAGCATAGCGGTAGTCTGTTACATTCTCGTTCTTTACGCCCTTGCCGTCAAGAGGGTTGAAACGTATCCACGCTCCGGCTTCTTCCTTGTAGTCGCCAAACACCGCACCAATGTCGCCGTTACATTCGCCAAGCCTCTTGATAAGTTCCCCTGCCGTCCTGTCACAGCAGCCCTTTGTGGGCAGATACTTGGTCTTGCCGTCCTTTTCTGTTTCCCACGTTTGCGTAACATAGCCCACGTTCTCTCCTGCCTCAAAGAGTGTTTCAAGATAGGTGACTATCTCCTTGACAGGATCCCATTGGGCAGGCTCGGTGATCGGTATGCCCTCACCGCCGTTTACAAGGGGACTGCTTTCTTCTGCAACTATCTCGCCGTCCCAATCGTATGCCTTAAACTCATGGGGGCTGTATCCTCTTTCCTTTGCCATTTGCACGATAGTTCCTGCGGTCACAGGCTGAGCATTGCCGTTAAAGCCTTGCCACTTGTGTTCACACTCACCGCTGTGATAACGGCTGTCTGACCTCGACCAACTGTCCCAATCGTTCACGGAATAGCCCTCGTGCTTGAGAGCCATTCCCACGTTGACCCATTCCTGATAATCACAGCTTGCAGGGTCTATGTATTCAAGCATTTTAAGCAAATTTGTGTTATCCATTCACTTCTCCTTAGTTCTCAGGTGTGTATGTTTTCGGGTCGATATCTCTCGGCACTCTCCAACCATTGGCAGAAATACGAGCTATCATACTGCTTGCGCTGTCAAAGCTCCAAGAGCCAACGTGCTCAAAACCCTTGCTTTCAAGCAGCCTTATCTGCTTTGGAGTGGTAAGTCCTGCATTGCGGCGTTTCTCAAGGCGGTCTAGGATAAGCTTTGCCTTGCCTGCATTGTCTATATCGTCAGGGAAAATGCCCAGCTTTTCGAGCTTTGCCTTCTGTTTGTCGGTAGCAGGAGCACACTCCCAGCCAAAAGCAGGAACATAAGAGGACAAGTCCTCAGCCTGTATTGACATTTCATACTGCAAAGGGTCAACGAGCTTTCGCTTGCGTGTTTTCATTTCTTTGAGCTGCTTTGCCAAAGACTCTTCACGCTGTGCCACAACGTCCTCACTTGCCTGTTTTTCTGCCTCTTCGATATCCACTGCACAGCCTGCCTCATTGGCAAGGTTTTCGGTCATTTTCTCAGCGACCTCTTCATTCTGACAGATAAGGTGTGCAGGTCTGCAAAGCTCGTGGCGTTCTGTGTGCCACAGAAAGTCGAGCAGTAAAAGCTCTGTCTTTCCCTCGCAGAGCCTTGTGCCTCTGCCTACCATTTGACAGTAAAGACCACGCACTTTTGTTGGTCTTAGCACGATAACACAGTCAACTGACGGACAGTCCCAGCCCTCTGTGAGGAGCATTGAGTTGCACAGCACGTTGTATTCGCCTTTGTCGAAAGCTTCAAGTATCTCCGCTCTGTCTGTGCTTTCTCCGTTGACCTCAGCGGCGTTGAACCCTTTGCTGATAAGGATATCACGGAACTTCTGAGAGGTCTTGACAAGCGGCAGGAACACAACTGTCTTGCGTTCCTTACAGTATTTGAGCATTTCATCAGCTATCTGATAAAGATAAGGGTCAAGTGCCGTGTCGATATCACTTGCCTTGAAATCTCCTGCCTGCGTTGATACTCCTGAAAGGTCAAGTTTCAGCGGTATGGTGATAGCCTTGATAGGTGAAAGATAGCCCTCTTTGATAGCCTGCGGCAGGGTGTATTCATATGCAAGGCTGTCGAACACCGAGCCTAAGTTCTTCATATCGCCCCTGTCAGGTGTAGCCGTCACACCAAGTACCTGAGCTTCAGGAAAATGGTCAAGCACTCTCTGATAGCCGTCTGAGATAGCGTGATGAGCCTCGTCAATTATTATGGTATCGAAGTAATTTTCCGAAAAGCCTTTGAGCCTTTTCTCACGCATAAGGGTCTGAACTGAGCCTACTACCACACGATACCAAGAGCCTAAACAGCTTTGCTCTGCTTTTTCGGTGGCACAGCCAAGCCCTGTTGACTTCATAAGCTTGTCCGCCGCCTGGTCGAGCAGCTCGCCCCTGTGGGCAAGGATAAGCACACGCTTACCCTGCCGCACACATTCTTCCGTAACAGCCGAGAAAAGTATTGTCTTTCCCGTTCCTGTCGGCAGAACTGCAAGGACTTTGTTTATTCCCTCAGACCATTGTTCGAGTATAGCAAGCTTAGCCTCGTTTTGATATGGTCTTAAATTCATCATCAGAACGCACCGGCTTTCCAGCCACCTGTCTGAGCAGGCTGACTATACTGCGGTGTCTGCGTCTGAGTAGGCTGAACGGTAGTCACATTCTCGTCATAGGCATAGAATTTCTTTATCTTGTTGCACTGCCTTTCCTCATCGTCCTTGTTCTTGTAGTTGTCAACGTAGACGTGACACTTGCCCTTTTTGCCTGTGATAGCGTTCCAGTTCATTTTCAGCGGCTCGCCGTGTTTTTTCAGACCGAGAGCCAGGAAAAGTGCTGAGAGTTTCCGCTCAAACTTATTGCAGAGGAAGAAGTTTTCTGTTATCTCCACGCTGTCCTCTGCACCCCAAATGGTGAATGTGACCTTTGCCATATTGCAGGACGGCATTTTTGCCGACCCCTCGTATCTTGTACGCTCAAACTTGCTGACGGTGAAGTCATAGTCCCCCTCAGGGAGCAGGACAAAGTCCCCACCCTCGTTGACTATCTCATCTTCCCAGCCGTATTCCATAAAATTATCCATAGTGTTGTCCTCCTTTTAAAATGGTACTTTCTGATTTTCTCTGATAAGCGGCAGCATTTGCTCCCAAGCACCTATCAAACAGCCCTGCACAAAGTCGTCAGGATAGTTTGTGATAGGGGTATCATAAGGGAAATAGTTTCTCTGAGATACCACAAGACGTATATCCGATTCGCTTACGTTGTTGGCTCTCATAAGGTCTGCAAGTGCTTTCGGTATGCCCTCAGGGATAACGATAGGTGGTGGTGCAACGTCCTCAAAGCCGCTGAGATCAGTAAGAGGCTCGTTAGCTTTTGGCTCGTCTGCTTTCTGTTCTGTCTGTACAGGCTTTTTTGTCGTGGCATCTTCAACAGCTACTGCGGTAGCAACTGTAGCGGAACCGTTGCTGTGTTGCCCACTGAAAGTGAACAGGTGAGCTATACCACTATACTCAAAAGGCATTTCAGACGGAAGTCCGTCACGATTTTTAGCGTCCCAGCAGGGGTGATGTGTGGTGTACATAACACGGTCGCCGCCCTGAGCCTTGAACTTCTTGCCGTCCTTATCCACAGCTACTGCATATGTTTTGTAGTTTGCAAACAGCACCATATCAGCCCATTCTTTCACAAGAGGCGATATCTGAGAAGAAGTTTTCTTGCCGAGTTTCAGTTCCCAGCGGTCATAAGCACCCAGCTCGTCAGGCTGTTCAAACTTTCTCATCTGAGCGTGAGCCGTAAGCACAACGTTGATACCGCTGTCAACTACCTCCTGCAAGAGATTAAGAAACTTGCCTATCTCCTCTTTTTCGTAAACATAGCCGTTGCCGTAGCCGAAATCTTCAATGCCTTTTTTCTGATGTGCCGAGCAGATAGTTTCAATGCAAAGCTGTTCAGCCCAATCAAATGTATCAATGACAAGGGTCTTGCAGAGCCTGCCGTTCATAGCTTCCTTTACCTCGTTTTTGAGCATTTCCCAGCTTGTTGGCTTAGGGAAACGTCTGATGTTCAGCTTCTTTGTGCTGCCCTCTGTATCAATAAATACAGGGTCGGGGAACTGAGCCGCAAAGGTGGATTTGCCTATGCCCTCAGGACCATATATCACGACTTTCTGTGCGGAGCTTACAACTCCTGATGTTATCTCATACATTAAAATGCACCTGCTTTCCAAGTTTTCGTTTCTGTGTTTTCTTCTTTTTCGTTGTCCATCGACCTGCCGTCCTCGATAATGATACTGCACTCGTCACCTGTGGAAACTCTTGTGGCTATCGCCTGCAAGCCCTGTGCTTCAAGCCACTTGCCGAAGTCATCAAGGGTGTCGGTATCCATTTGTTCAAGCTTGTCCAGCAGGACAAAACCGCAGTCAGGGTTGAGCTTTCTCACGATAGAGGTAGCGACGATAAGCTGTTCAGCACCGCTTATACTGTCCCACTTATGCCCGTTATACAGCAGTTCTCCGTCCTCAACGGAAAGTCCTTCAAGGGGCAGGTCGGCACTGCCCAGCAGGTCAGTTTTAGCCTGCCTTACGTCCTCTATCTGCTCAGTGAGATATGTATACTGTGAACGGTAGTCCTCAGCGTCTATCTCAGCTTTCTCCCTGTCGAGGTTTGCTCTTATCTTCTTGTTCAGTTCCTCGATATCTGAGATATTCTTTTCAAGCTCCGCCGTGCTTTCGTCCAAGAGGTTTTCTGCGTCAAGGCTTGCAAGCTTGAAGTTGTTCGCTGCCGCTTCATAGCTTGCTTTTGCACGTTCATAGGCGGACTTAGCAAGCTCCAACTGCTTTTCGTAGTATTCTTTCTGGTCACGCTTACGCTGATTTTCGCCATTACGAGCAAGTATATCCTGCTGCTGTCTGATAAGCTCCGAAGCCGAAACAGGCTCGGCAGGGACGTTTGCGTACACAGGCATTTCCTTTGCAAACTTAGACTTCTGGTCAGCTATTCTGCCGATAGCAGTACGCTGGTCATAGAGGGAATGTTCCTTATGCTCCAACTGATAGAGCGTATCGCCCACGCCGATTATTTTCAGCAGAGTTGAAGCTTTTTCCTTGCTTGACTGATTTATGAACTTAGGCAGGTCAAGTGCGAACTGTTCAACGAAGCTGTTCAAAAGCTGCTGACCGCCTTTTTTGCCTGTGCTGTCGGTGACTTTGAGAGAGCTGTTCTTGCCCGAACGCTCCACCACGATACCATTATCGAGGGTGATCTTCAAGTGCGGTTCGACAACAGACCCCTCACGCTGAGGAGAGGACGGCTTATACTTGTCACCGCCAAGCGCCCAAGCGATAGCGTCAAGGACAGAGGTCTTGCCCTGCCTGTTCTTACCGCCGATAACAGTAAGTCCATTCTTTGCAGGCTCAAGCTGTACGGCTTTTATCTTCTTTACGTTCTCAAATTCAAGTGAGTTTATTTTTACTGACATTTTTCATTCTCCTTCCAATGGCTTTCCATCCATTCATCAAACTTTTGCAGTTCTTCATCTGTCGGCTCGTCCTCAGGTCTGCCTTTGTCAAAACCGAGTGTACAACCACTTTCAAAGCAACAGCCTGCTAGGTCGGCAGAGCATTCCACGTCATCGCCATATTTACGATATCCCCAAGCGCAATCCTGACAACACTTCATTACAGGATCTATACAACGTGTCGGCAAGCCTTTCATTTGCCGTCACCGCCTCTCAACTTTTCAAGCTTATCCCTTGTGCTGCATATTTTTCCGTATGCCTCTCCGATATCAAAGGCTCTCCGCTCACATTCTGACATTCCTTCGTAGATATCGAGTATATCTGTACAGGCTTTGTCTGCGGTATCATATGCTTGACAAATCGCTGCTTTTGTGGTATCATCAAGGTGTAATATTGAACCGGTATCTTTTGATACCTCCGAGCTTGTGCCTGTTGCCGCAGGTGCAGGCTCGTTTTCTTTGAGGTAGTGTATAACAGTTCTGCTGACCTCTGGCTCTCCGACGTAGCATTTCCCTTGCTCGTCAAATGGACATCCTTCACAGCTATGCACCATGTAGCAGCATTCAAATGCCTTTATCGTTTCTTCTCTCGTCAGCATTTCTCTTCCTCCCACTCAAAGCGACCTTTGCCGCTGTTACGCCACTGACCGATACCTCTCAGCCTGCCGTAGTCCAACCACTCACGCACGGCTGTTTCCATATCGTCTTTTAGAATATCGATAGTAAACTCAACTGTTGCCCCTGCAGGAACTGTCTCAGAGTGTGCCAGTGCAACACGTTCGCCCTGCGGTGTGCTTGCTTTCAACGGTCTCTGGCACTCGCCCATGCCGCCCTTGAATTCGTATGGTATCTTGCGCTCCTCGACGAAGATAAGTCCGTCAATCTCTTTCTTGTACGCTTTGATTTTTGAACTTGCCGTGCCTGATACCTTTTTCAGAACGCCGCAAGCGTCTTTGAAAAATCCTTTGATTTGATAGTCCCACAAGAAAGGCGTGCCGTCTTCCAGTGTCGGGAACACCGTCATAGATTTTTCGACCACTTCCGCTACACCAAGTGCGGCTATCTCTTCCTCACGGCTCTTTGCGTCTGGTGCTTTTGACGCTATGTACTCATCGTGGATTGTGGTTGTTGCGTTTGCCGTTCCCAAAATTTCTTCGGTGAACGTCAACTTTACTTTGATTTTTTTCATGCTCATGTCTTTTGACCTCCGTTAAATGTTAAATTTATTTTTTCCTTGCTTTTCGACGCCATACTGTGCCAAACTACGCCTTTGCTAGTCACTGCAGTTCCTTTGCTAATCACTGCTATGCCCTTGCGTCTCTATGCTTCTCAATGCCTTTGCTAATCAATGCCATTTCTTTGCATGGCACCGCCAATCTGCACCCTGCTATGCCTTTGCCTCTCGTTGCGTGTCAAAACTTCGCCTCGCCTTTGCTTGTCAGAACTTAGCTATGCCTTTGCTTATCTAAACGGTGCTGTGCATACCTAGCCCTAGCTACGCAATATTTTGCCAGGCCTTTGCGTGGCTGTGCAGTGCCCTTGCGAATCATAGCTATTCTTAGCCCTTGCGAATCTATGTCAATCAATGCTGTGCCGTTGCTCCATGCTATGCAAAACAGCGCCTTCGCATTTCGCAGTCGTTCACAGGTTCGCTTTGCCGTAGCCAATGCTATTCATAGCAAATCCGTTGCATTGCAAATCTAAACTATGCCATCGCTGTTTTCGTCGTGATTTTCATCGTCACAACTGTGTTCATGTTCCCATTTGTGCTGGTCTATAATGCATGCTATGAACAGTATCACGGCATAGAAAACTGTCAGTATCACGATCGTTGCGCCTATTATGCAGGCTATAAACATACCCTCTGACACTTTACCACTTTCCTTTCGTCTGTATCTCGACCTTGACCACGGGTTTGCCTGCTTCTCTTACCGCACGCTTTATGCTCTCCTCAGCTTCCTCGTAGGCATTTTCTTTTACGCTTACATACCACCTGTACGCTACATACATTGTAAGCACCACCAAGAGCGCTACCGCTGCGGCACATCTGATTACCTCTAGTACGGCTATCATTTTCTCACGTCCTTTCCGTAAAGCGTGCGGAGTTTTTTAAGCCTTTTCTCGAAGTTGTCGATATCAATGCCCCACACCTCGTAGGCTATCTCGGTATTGACCGAGTGCGGCAGCCATGACTTCACACCGCGCTTTGCCATTTCTTCCTTAACCGCTTTCTTGATCTTGATAGTCTGCGTTTCACCTGTGCTGAACAGTGCCTTGATATCCGCATTGGTTATCTCGGGCTTTTCGTAGTACAGCCGCACTGCCGTTTCAATGTCCGGTGACCTCATTTATCTCACCTCCTCGATTGTCAAGACATTCTCATGGAAACTAACACTTGCCTTTGTCAGAGCCTCGTACTGACTCTTTGCGGCTATTGTGAACACCCTTTTATAATGATACTGGTCTACTGTTGTTACTTTGTACAGTTTCATTGCTTTGTCCCTCCTCATTGTGTTTTCTGTCATTTCTGCTTCCAGCGAACATATCCTGCAAACATTGCTAGTTATCATGAGAGACAACGGAATTGTGTTGTCAAGCCCTATTAGCATACATAAACCGAATGCAAGCGGACTTGCTAGGCACAACGCAATACCAAGATAGTACGCTATCTTTTTCAAATTCAACGTTTGCCCTCCTCATATTGTGACCTTGTTACAATCAGCTCTCCGTCAAGAGTCCAATACTGAATGACCTCTCTACAGGGGTCATCTTCTGTTCCTGCACCTTTCAAGGCTCTTGTTACGATCACCTGCTCAACCCTAGCACTGTCACACCCTCTTGGAATAGCAGTAATTTTCTGTTCCACTTTCTCACACCTCATTTTCTGTCCGTTCAATCGGACTGTTAGCTGTTGACATTTTCAGCGTTCTGAGTATAATTAATGTCAAGGACTTCATTGATAGCCGTTTCTATCTTGGTAGACTTTATCTCGCCTGTCATTATCTTATACAGATTAGATGTGTCGAGATAAGTTTCAGGAAGAAGCTTCTTGACTTCCTCAATGAGCCACTTCTGTGTCTTGTTGAGCTTAACAAGACGTACCTTGACTTCCACGCCGTACTCTGACAGTGGTCTTTTACGTTCACTAATAATTAACACCACCTTTGCACAATATTTAAAAATACAGTTGGTTATAGTATTGACTTTTACGGAAAAATGTAATACAATGTAGTTGTAAGATAATTTATTACGTTCTTCCGTACTGTCTATGTTTGTATTATATTACGTTTCTCCGTAAATGTCAATAGCTAAGTTGAAATTAATTACGGAATATCGTAAGATTGTACGGTTGCACAAAAATTGAGGTGTAACTATGTCAGAATTGTACATAAGGATTGAAAATCTGTGCAAGGAACATAAAATTTCAATAACTGCAATGTGTAAAGAAGCTATGGTGAGCAGAGGTTCTATTACAGACTTAAAGCAAGGTAGAAGCAAAACTCTTTCTTCTGAGGCTATTTCAAAGATAGCGAAGCTTTTTGATGTTTCAACAGACTATCTTATGACAGGCAATGAAGCTGAGCCGCAAAGCTCAGATATGGACGATAACATCAAGTTCGCCCTATGGGGAACAGCCGACGTTGACGACGATGTGCTTGAGGACGTGAAGCATTACGCTCAGATCGCACGTCAGATGAGAGAGGATAAGAAAAATAAAGAATAGAGGCGGTATATATGGATAGTGCTGAACTGCGCAGTTTTGCGGAGGACAGGGACATTATAGTGATTGACGGAAAATTAAGAAATGAACAAAAGTCCATATCCATTAGTGATAGAGGGCAATGTGCGATAGTGGTAGACCCTAAGAAGATCACCACAAGTGCAGAAGAAACTGTTATAATGGCTCACGAGCTGGGGCATTGTGAAACAGGTGCATTTTATAACGAAAGAACGCTTGAGCTTCGTTCACGAATGGAGTTTCGTGCGGATAAATGGGCAATAAAAAAGCTCGTCACAGAGGACGAGCTGATAGAAGCATTTGAAAATGGTATCCTTGAAATATGGGAGCTTGCCGAGTTCTTCGGTGTCACCGAAGATTTTATGGTCAAGGTTTGTGAATTGTATGGATATTATAACAGGGTGATATAAAAAAGTCCCCGTCAGTACCGCAAATACTGACAGGGACAGCACACAGAATTTTCTCCTGCATGGTTACAAATACATTATATCACCAATTTAAGACAATGTAAATGATTTCATAAATTGTTTACAAATGTCGGAAATTATTGAATTACAAGGAGGAAGTTTTTTATGAAGAAGTTTATAGCTGGAGTAATTGCATTATCGCTCGTTTGCGGAATGTCCGCTTGTGGAAGTGGTGACAGCTCATCTTCAAGTGAAAACACTACTGAAACAACTACCACTACTACAACATCAGAGGAAACCACAACGACGACAACCACAGCGGAGACTACGACTACGACGGAAGAAACGACAACAACGACGGAAAAGCCTACCACAACAACGACTACTACGACCACTAAAGCTACTACCACCACTACAACAACTACTGCTGAAGAACCCAAAGATCAAGTTTTGTTTGATAATAACGGAATTAAGATTACCTTTACTGGTATGGATTATACAAGCAGTATATTTGGTCCAGAAATCAAAGTACTGATTGAAAATAGCACGAGCACAAATTATACAGTTCAGGTTCGTGATTTTTCTGCGAACGGCTTTATGGTTGATACAACAATGTCTGCGGATGTCAATGCAGGTAAAAAAGCAAATGATTCAATAGGAATTAATAGTTGGTCATTAGAGGAAAATTCTATATCCGAAGACGATATGCAAACTTTTGAATTCAGTTTTCATATCTTTAATTCCGATGATTGGTCTGACGGCTTTGATACTGAAACTATAATTATACAGCTTTAAAATAAAAAAATCCCCTGAGTGCCGCAAACACTCAGAGGACGGTGAGCCGATATTGACAGTATCAGCTCAGAAAATTCACACCCAACAACCACGAAAGGGCGAATTTTGCCCTTTTATTGTAGCACACTTTCGGGGAAGTGTCAAGAATAGGAGGAATATATGCTATGTAAAAAATGCCGTAAGGAAATTCCTGACGGCTCTATTTATTGCAACTACTGCGGCAAGAAGCAGGAAACTACCAAAAGAAAAACACGCCGCAGAGCAAGAGGAACAGGCACGATAAGATTTGACCAAAGAAACGGACTGCGCCACTATCTTGCTTATGCCCCTAAAACCATATCGGGAGCAGGGGGAAGATATCTTGGCGCATACGAAACACGAACGCAGGCTCAGGGTGCTATCGACAAATATTTCAACAGCACACAAATTCCATATGGTACTCTGACAGTTGCTCAGGTTTACCAAAAATGGAGTGAAAAGCACTTTGAAAACCTCACCAAAAGCGGCGAGCAGGGCTACAAGACGGCTTGGAGATATCTTGACAGTATCGCAGGCAGAAAGATAGCAGACCTTAAAACAGCAGATTACCAGCGCTGTATAGATGACTGTGCAAAAGCTTTCAGCCGCTCACAGTGTGCGAAAATCAAGCAGCTATGTTCTCAGCTCTGCAAGTACGCAGAACAAAATGATATTATCGACAAGAACTATGCAAGCTTTATCGTCCTGCCAAAAGAAGTCAAGAAAGAACGCCGTATCTTCACGAGTGAAGAACGTGATAAACTATGGGCGCATTCCTCTGACAGATCCGTTCAGGTCATACTGTTCATGATATATACAGGATTTCGCATTGGTGAGGTTTTCAGTATACAGAAAGAGAACGTACATCTTGACGAGGGTTACATAATCGGCGGTATCAAGACTGAAGCTGGAAAGGACAGAATAGTTCCTCTGCCGCCGCAGATACCTGAAATAAAAAGCTTTGTCGAAAGCTGGTATAACGAAAGCCAGACGCAGTTCTTACTTAATGGCGACACAAATAATTTTCGCAAGCGCAATTTCTATCCTGCACTTGCTGAATGCGGCATAATTCCACCGCCTACTGTTACAAAACAGAAAAGCGGCAGGAACACTGAAAAGTATGACACAGAGATAACGCCACACTGCTGCCGTCACACTTTCGCCACCCTTTCAGCGGACTGCGGTATGCAGCCTGAGAAGCTTCAAAAAATCATTGGTCATGCCAAGTATGAAACGACCGCTGACATATATAATCACTCAGGTCAGAACTGGGCAGAGCTGTCCAACGAGATGAAAAAGCTGGTAAAATAGCACGAGCAATCACACAAAATAAGGGTTGTATTAGTGTTGTAATCAAGCGCAAAGCTAGGAAAATAGAGCTTTCTTGATTACTTGGTAAGGACGAGGTCACCGGTTCAAGCCCGGTTAGCAGCTCCAGCAAAACAG
>OODI01000196.1_pt1 | contig 29748 bp, 30 predicted proteins | sample 1671141 | NCBI WGS metagenome assembly OODI01 (sample SAMN06348126, study PRJEB24527) | human gut metagenome | biome: human gut; feature: ankylosing spondylitis patient; material: feces | host: Homo sapiens | place: China | collected 2015-10 | reverse complement strand
ATGGATATCTGACGTGTGATGGATACCAGGCGTATCATGGACTGAACGATTCCATTACCGTAACAGGATGCTTTACCCATGCGAGACGCCGTTTTGATGCTGCGCTCACGGCATTAAAAAAGGATTTCACAAAGGAGCAGCTGAAAGAAACCGTTGCATATCAGGCAATGACGAGGATCGGAATCCTGTATAAAGTGGAGGAACTGATCAAAGATAAGACACCGGAAGAACGGTATCAGGAACGCCAGAAGCAGTCGCGTCCGGTAGTGGATGCCCTGTTTGAATGGCTGCATTCGATGGAAGATTCTGTAGACAGATCTTCCCTTATTGGTGATGCCATTTTATATACGCTGAATCAGGAAACCTATCTTCGCAGGTACTTGGATGATGGGCATCTGAGCATTGATAATAATAGTGCGGAACGTGCAATCAAAAATTTTGCAGTAGGCCGCCGAAATTGGCTGTTTGCCAAGAGCATCCGTGGCGCAGATGCCAGCGCAGTTGTTTACAGTATCGCTGAAACTGCCCTGCTGAATGGACTGAAGCCATATGTATATCTTTCCTATGTATTAGACGAGCTTCGTAAAATGGGACCTTTTCCAAAGCCGGATGATCTAAATCGGCTTTTACCATGGTCAGATGAATTACCGGAAGGGTTTCGAACCAAAAAGAAGAAATAAAATGTGCCGCCCGATGGGCGGCATTTTTAAAAAGTCAAGGTACGGATGATTACGTACTTACACTGCTTTATGCGAAAAGACAGGGCAGCATACGAAAAAATATATGAGCTGATCCGTCCGGTCGTGAAAGACAAAACAGTGCTGGAGTTAGCTACAGGAACGGGACTGATCGCCAAGCATATCGTAAAAGTAGCGGCATGCATTGAGGCGACGGATGCCTCTCCAGAAATGATTGCAGAAGCCAAGCGGGGAAATTGCTCTGCGAAGCTGCATTTTTCCGTGCAGGATATGTTTTCTTTGCCATACGCAGGCAATTCATTTGATGTGGTGATCGTATCCAACGCATTGCACATCGTGCCGCAGCCAGAGAAATCACTGCGAGAGATCAAACGGGTGCTGAAGGACGATGGTGTGTTGATCGCGCCAACCTTTACTCACGCGGAAAATTCACTTAGAGGAAGGATCAAAGCCTATTTTATGAGATTGGCAGGATTCCCTCTGCATAGCAGGTGGACGAGTGAGGAGTATCTGAGTTTTCTGCGGCAGAACGGGTGGAGGGTGCGAAAAAGTGCTGTGCTGAAAGCGTCCTTCCCACTGACCTATGCAGAATGTGTGAAATCGGAGGTGTGATATGTCATTCTTTGAAAACACCCGAAAGCCCGTAGGACTTGGCGGGAAGATCATGGTTGCCATGATGAACTTCGGACACAGCGCAATGGCAGCGTGGGGACTTCAATTTTTGCAGCCTGCCCCGGATGCCATGGTACTGGACTGCGGCTGCGGCGGTGGAGCGAACATTAAAACGCTGTTGAAACTGTGTCCCAAAGGCAGGGTGCAGGGCATCGACTACTCAGCCGTCAGCGTGGAAAAAGCGCGAAAAGTCAATGCCAGAGCCATTGCGGCAGGACGGTGCAACGTGCAACAGGCAAGCGTGACAGAGCTGCCGTTTGAAGCGGAGCAGTTCGATGTGGCGACCGCCTTTGAAACGGTCTACTTCTGGCCGGAGCTTGCACAGAATTTCAGAGAGGTCTATCGGGTGCTGAAGCCCGGCGGGATCTTTTTCATCTGCAATGAAGCAAACGGCGAAACAGCAAAAGATGACAAATGGACACAAATTATCAATGGTATGACCATCTACACGGACACTGCACTGAAAGCATATCTGGAGCAAGCAGGATTTTGTAGGATCCAGAGCCACAAAAACAAAAAGGGGTGGCTGTGCGTTACAGCGCGGAAATGAGAGGAAAAAAAGCCATGAGCATTTTTGCATCCATCCTGCGGGCAGTGTATAGACTCTCCGGAGTGAAAAAGTCTTTCACACTGCCAGAGAACGAACTGCGAAAGGAAATTGAAAAGCAGAACCGACATCGCGGCGTTTTTACGCCGACCGACCACAAGGCATATTATGAGACGATTACAGTCAACGGGAGAAGGCAAAATGCGGAGAATGTAAGGAGGCAGTGCAATGAAATACATGGGTATGCCAATGGGAATGTGGGCGTTGTTTGCAGGCTCATTCCAAAAGCAGTTGACGGCGGTGTTCGGCTATGATGCCGATGCGGCACAAGCGATCACGAAAAAAGCAAAGCCGAAGTACAAAGCAATCATTGCAGACCTGCCGGAGTTTGAAAAAGCGGACCGCTTCAAGATGAACATCGTCAACTGCGCAATGCTCGGCGCGTTCATTCTCTCCATGCCGCAGCGCCCGGCGGTAGACCGCCTGACGGATTACTACGCAAAGGCGATGATGACAGCGCCCATGCAGTGGTTCTGCCGTAAGAGCGGAAAAAGCAAGTTCACCGCAAAGGATATCGCTGCCATGAAAGCCACTGCCGCTCTGAAAGCCGCCGACCGCAACCCCTATTCGTGGAACATGGAGTTTTACGAATACCCGGATGGCAGCGGCTACGAGGGACGCTTTACCAAGTGCGGCATCTGTGTGCTGATGAAGGAGCTAGGGCTGTACGACCTGACCCCTGCTTTGTGCCGTCTGGACTACACCATGAGCGAAGCGGGCGGCGTGACAAATTTTGTGCGGCAGTACACCCTTGCCTCCGGCGGGCCCTACTGCGACTGCGGATACAAAAAGAAAGGGTAACGGACGATGAAGAGGAAGGAAACCTATCTTTCCCGTGATTTCCGGGAAACTGCGGCACTGCGCTTTCCCGCGCAGGCAAAGGAACTGAACACCACTTTCGATATGTCCCTATCACGACACCTGCACAGAATATGGCTGCCCGGAGCTGTGCCGCTGCTTTTGCAACAGTGATGACATCAGCTATACCGGGCTGCATCCGAAGCTGATCTGGGAGAGAAGCATGACGCTGGGGCGTGGAAATGACCGCTGTGATTTCTGCATGAAGGTCAGATAATAGTGGCGGCATATTGGTATGCCGCAAAAGCAGTATCGGGCGAACTTTCCGGTACAGCCCGATGCAAAGGTCGCCTGCTGGTACGGAGAAAAAGAAGGACATATGAAAGTTGATGATGGAATATCCGGTGCAGTGTGGGTGTAATGCTCATGTTGCATCGGGCTTTTTTGCGTAAAAATAATATTTGATAATGTTGATTTTCAACTGTTCTTAACTCAAATATTGTATCTTAACTCAAAAAGAGTTAAGATTGGAGGCGAACAGGAACTATCTACAAGTCAAGCCGCGAAGAACTTGGAACTGACACCTACTTCTATATCAAGGGCATCGAAACAGCTTGAAGAAATGGGATTGCTGCATATAAAGAAAGAAGGTGTGCCGCAGTTTTATCGGTTTAGTCACCCAATTACAAATCAGTATCCTGCGATGATTGAACTTTTCACGCGAAAGCTGGATGCCATCCAACTTCCAGAAGATGCAGATGAACGAGTTGAAGAAGCCGTGGAAGAATGCTGAAGGAACTGTGGAGGAATAGGATCATGTCAAAAGATGAGTATTTGATTACCGATGCACCGCTGAAAGCGCTGACGGTTTTTGCAATGCCGATGATTCTCGGCAGCTTTTTTCAGCAGGTATACAATATGGCTGACTCCATTATCGTCGGTCAGTTTGTGGGTTCCTCTGCACTGGCAGCGGTGGGTGCCTGTGCAGCCCTGACAAATGTTTTCATTTGTGTGGCACTAGGTGCCGGTGTCGGTGCCGGTGTGCTTGTGAGCCGCTATTTCGGCGCTAAAGAGTATGGCAAAATGAAAACCATTGTGTCTACATCACTGATCAGCTTTCTGCTCCTGAGCATCCTCCTTGGTATCTTTGGCTTTTGCTTTTCCCATACGATGATGAGCGCTTTACAGACCCCTGCCGATATTCTGGAGGAAGCGGTACTGTACTTGCGGGTCTATTTTGTGGGCTTTCCGTTTTTATTCATGTACAATATTCTCTCCACTATGTTCACTTCCATCGGTGAATCAAAAATTCCGCTGGGGCTGCTGATCTTTTCATCGCTCCTGAATATTGTGATGGATCTTTGGGTGGTAGCCGGTCTGGGGCTTGGTGTATTCGGCGCGGCGCTTGCAACCCTGATTGCCCAGGGAATTTCCGCTGTTTTTTCACTTTTGATTTTCTTATACCGGATGCGGCGATACCAAAGCCCGTTTCAGTGGTTTGACGGGCGCAAGTTGCGCTCGATGCTTCGGATCGCAGTGCCCTCGGTCCTGCAGCAGTCTACCGTGTCGATCGGTATGATGATCGTACAGGCAGTGGTAAATCCCTTCGGCACACAGGCACTTGCAGGATATGCGGCGACGATGCGGGTGGAGAATGTTTTTTCTCTGATCTTCGTGTCTATCGGTAATGCAGTTTCGCCGTATGTTTCCCAGAACCTTGGGGCAGGCAAAACCGAGCGTATCAAAAAAGGTTATCATGCGGCATTGGTGTTGGACGTGTGTTTTGCGGCGCTTGCCTTCCTTGTCATTGAAACACTGCACACGCAGATTTCTTCGCTATTTCTTGGAAAAGACGGAACAGCGCTGGCTTATCAGGTGTCCGGAGATTATATGAGATGGCTTGGTTACTTCTTTATCTTTATGGGAATTAAAATGGCAACCGATGGAGTTCTTCGCGGACTCGGCATCATGCGACCGTTCCTCATTGCCAATATGGTAAACCTTGCGATCCGCTTGTCTGTGGCTTTGATCTGTGCACCGCGTTTTGGCATCGACTTTGTCTGGCTTGCCGTGCCGGCCGGCTGGCTTGCCAATTTCCTGGTTTCCTATGCGGCACTCAGAAAATCCTGGCCGGGCGAGAAAGTGGAGCCATCTCGAATATTTTCATAATCCTTGAAATTGTCCCTGAAATATGCCATCATTAGTCCATGGGATGCAAAAGCATAAAAGAGTTAGAAAGAGCAGGTATCATATATGAAAAAGAAGATCATTGTTGCAGTAGTGGTAGTTGTTGTGATTTTGGCGGCGATCGCGATTATCTCTGTCCTGGCACAGACACCGGCGCTGATCTGACCGGAAAGAAAGCAGGACAATGCTTATGAAACTGATATACGGTACCGGCAATCCGGCCAAGGCAGCTGCCATGCAGAACCGCATAGCCGGACTTGGCATCGAACTGATCAGTCTGCAGGATCTGCGGGCACAGGGTGTGGAGATCCCGAATGTCCCGGAGACCGGCAATACGCCTCTGGAGAATGCCAGGCAGAAAGCGCATGCTTATTATGAAGCTTTTCGTATGCCGGTATTTTCCTGTGATTCCGGGTTGTATTTTGAAGATGTCCCGGAGGCGGTCCAGCCCGGGGTACATGTGCGTACGGTGAACGGTGTGTATCTGACGGATGGGCAGATGCTGGAGCACTATACCGGACTGGTCAAACGCTATGGACGGCTTACGGCAAAATACCGCAATGCCATCTGCTATGTGCAGGATGAGGAACATGTATATGAGGCAATGGAGCCTGACATGGAAAGTGGGAAATTCTGGCTGACGGATGTACCTCACAGCAGCATCCGCAGAGAGGGGTTCCCACTGGACAGCATTTCTCAGGATCCCGGAACCGGAAAATATTTCTATGACCTGCCTGAGACGGCGGTGGATCAGGTGGCGGTAGAGGAAGGTTTTCTTACGTTTTTCCGGAGAATCTTACAGGCGGGAACGGTGAATATAAGCGGCAGCAGACAGTGAAATAACAAGTGCGCAGGGCGCCCCGCGGCGCTCGGATAGGAGAGTATATGACAGTAACAAATACAGTGGAAACAGCAATGAACTGGGGAACTGTAAGCGGTGCAAGTATGGTGGGGATGGTGATATCTCTGCTGTTATCCGTGGGGTTACCTATATTTTTAGGTATCTTTATCTATAAGAAGACAAAGGCATGGGTGCCGGCGTTCTTCATCGGTTGTGGAATTTTCGTGGGCTTTGCCATGATCTTAGAGCAGATATGTCATGCCATCGTGCTGACGGTGACCGGAAGCGTGATACGGGACAATCTCTGGCTGTATGCGATTTACGGTGGGCTTGCAGCAGCACTTTTTGAGGAGTGTGGCCGTTGGATCGCTATGAAATTCTGCCTGAAAAAACATCTTACCCGGGAAAACGCACTGATGTATGGTGCAGGACACGGTGGTATTGAGGCTTTTCTGATTCTTGGTATGTCTTCTATGAGTAATCTCCTCACTGCAGCCATGATCAACGGTGGCTTGATGGAGAAGACTATGACGGCATTGGAGCCCGCACAGCAGGAGGTAACCTACCATCAGCTTTCCGTTCTATGGACCACACCGGCTTACCAGTTCTATCTCGCACCGGTGGAGCGGATCAGTGCGATCGCCCTGCAGATCGCGTTGTCGATTCTTGTATACAGTGCGGTGAAGACAGGCAGAAAGCTGCAGCTGGCAGCAGCCTTTGGACTTCATTTCGCAGTGGACTTTCTGACTGTGGTGTGTGCCTCTACGATTCCTACATGGGCATTGGAGCTGGGATTGCTGCTGGTAGTTACAGTAATCTGTGTAGCGGTATACAAGCTGGTCTATCTGTCGCTAGCAGAGAAAAAAGTCTGACGGAGACAGAAGCCTGCAGATAAGAAGGAATGGATTAAAAAAAGGCGAACGTGTCATGAGTCATAAAATATGATATAAAAGATATGAGGCAACGAACAATGAAGATCAACAGAGAAAAAGCACTGGCAGCATTTCAGGAATACACGGACCGTTATGACAGCAGCCGGGACATGATCCGTCTGAAAATAGAACACACCTACCGGGTCTGCGGATTGTGCCAACAGATCGCCAGATCCCTTGAACTTCCGGAGGAAGAGGTGGATATTGCGTGGCTGACCGGACTGCTTCATGATGTGGGACGCTTTGAGCAGCAGCGGGTATATGGTACCTTCACCGATGCAGATTCCATCGATCATGCGAAATACGGAGCAAGGATTTTATTTGGCAGGGTCTGGGAAGAGAAACATGGATTTGTTTCCGGAAGCGAAGAAAGCCTGCCCGAGGAAGTTCAGGCAGACGCCGGAATCAGTATCCGGGATTTCGTGGGAGACGCTTCCTGCGATGAACTTCTGTGGACGGCGGTATTTTATCACAGCGCCTACCGGATTCCGGAGGGACTGGACGAACGAACGGCTATGTTCTGCCATATTTTACGGGATGCGGATAAGATTGATATCTTGAAGGTCAATGTGGAATTCCCGCTGGAAGAGATCTACAATGTGGATACCGAGGTATTATATCAGGAGGAAGTGACGCCGGAAGTGTTGCAGAGCTTTGATGAGGAGCATGCGGTGCTACGCTCCTTGAAAAAAACGGCGGTGGATAACGTGGTGGGACATATTTCCCTGGTGTACGAGCTGGTCTATCCCGAGAGCTGCCGCATTGTGAAGAGACAGGGGTATCTGGATCGACTGATGAATTTTGAGTCGAAAAATTCTCATACGAGAAAACAGTTCGAGCATATCAGAGAACATATGAGAGAATATCTTGCCGGAAAATAATGTTGGATACCTGACAGACAGAAACCAAGTTTTCGTTTTGTATATCGCAGATTCCTCCTGCACAGACTAAACAGTAGCACTTGATTGATAACATATGCAAAATTATGTTATCGATCAAGTGCACGATTGTTATGCAAAAACAGGATGCCTGTAAAATGAGGCATCTTCGCAGAACGCGGGAAAGGAGTTTGCAATGGATGGATTGACTGGGGGAAGCGGCGGAACAGAAGCGTTTCCCTTGAATGAACTGCCGGTAGGATTCGGCATGGCGCTGGCGATGAATGAACAGGCCATGCAAGGCTATGCGGCACTGACAGAGACGGAGAAGGAACATCTGATCCTCCGGTGCCGGGATGCTGGATCCAAAGAAGAGATGGAGCGGATCGTGGCATCACTGGTACCGGGAGAATCGGCGGAAAGTGTTATTGCCAGCCTCCGTCAAGAGTAAGGATCTGTCCGGTGAGATAGGTTGGCGCCTGGATGAGCTGGAGGACAAGTTTTGCGACTTCCTCCGGCTGGCCCAGACGGTCGGCGGGAATTTCTTCCCGGAGAGCGCTCATTTCCTCGGGGGAGAAGCAGTGGTTCATGGCAGTATCAATAACACCGCAGGAGATGGCGTTGACCTGGATATTACTGGGAGCCAGCTCCTTGGCAAGTGCTTTGGTGAAGCTGTTCACACCACCCTTGGAGGCGGAGTAAGCCACTTCCATGGAAGCTCCGACGTTTCCCCAGACGGAGGAAATGTTAACAATGCGTCCGCTGTGTTTCAGCAGCATCAGAGGAATTGCCAGACGGCTGGTATAGAAACAGGAGCTTAAATTCGTATTTATGACACGCTGCCATTCTTCGACACTCATGTCCGTGAGCAGACCAATGTAGGAGATCCCGGCATTATTGACCAGAACATCCAGATGATCCAGGGAAGCAAATAATTGATCCATGGCAACGGGATCCGATGCGTCTGCCATTTGCGCGGTGCAGTGGATTCCGTATTTTTCTTCCAGAGAGTTAGCAAGGCCGGACAGCTCCGGGAGAGTGCGGCTACAGGTCAGGACAAGGTCGTAACCGGCTCCGGCGAGGGTCTCTGCGATGGCACGTCCGATACCACGGGAAGCACCGGTGACAAGAGCTAACGGTGTGTTCTTTATTGTATTCATGTAAAGTATCCTTTCTGAATTCTACGGCACCCTTTGGAGATAAAACAGTGCCGAATGCTAAAAACCTGTAAAACGAGTGTAGCACAGATGGACTTGCTTTTCCATAGGGGAACTGCTACACTGGACAAAAGGAGAGAAAATTATGTACGATTTGATCATTATCGGCTCCGGCCCCGCAGGGCTGTCCGCCGCAGTCTACGGAAAGCGTGCGGGGCTGAACCTACTTATTATAGAAGAAAAGCCCATGAGCGGCGGACAGATTCTTAATACTTATGAAGTGGATAACTATCTGGGACTTCCTGGGATCAGTGGCTTCGACATGGGGATGACTTTCAGACAGCATGCAGAGAAGCTGGGGGCGGAATTCTTAGAAGCCACGGTACACAGTGTGGAAGAACGTGGCGATTACAAATGCGTCTACGCAGGAGACCGGGAACTGGAGACCCGTACGGTGATTTTTGCCACCGGTGCGGAGCATGCGAAGCTTGGCGTGCCCGGTGAGGAAGAATTAAACGGCATGGGTGTGTCCTACTGCGCTACCTGCGACGGAGCTTTTTTCCGGGGCAGAACGGTAGCTGTGGTCGGCGGTGGAGATGTGGCGCTAGAGGATGCCATTTATCTGGCGAGAACCTGTGAAAAGGTGTATCTGATCCACAGAAGAGACAGCCTGAGGGGAGCCATGGTATTACAGGAGGAATTAAAGAGTCTTCCCAGCGTGGAGATCCTCTACGACCATGTGGTCACGGAGATCTGCGGTGAGGATATGGTGGAAAAGCTGCGCATCAAAAACGTGAAGACGGAAGAAGAGAAGGATCTGGAAGCAGCGGGCATCTTTATCGCTGTAGGTATCCATCCAAACACCGAACTGCTGCAGAGCCTGGTGACAGTCGGTGAGGATGGCTATATTCCGGCAGGCGAGACCGGAGAGACTGACACCCCCGGCATCTATGTGGCGGGTGACATCCGTAAGAAGCCTCTGCGCCAGGTCGTGACGGCAGTGGCTGACGGCGCTAATGCGGCGGTCAGCGCCGGGAACTATTGCAACCGTTTTCGTAAACAGTCATAGATTAGTAATAGATTCATTAAGAAATTTGAAAGAAAATTGAAAAATATTTAAAGAAAAGAGTCACCCATGTGGTGGCTTTTTTTACGTAAAAAATCCGTAAACCCGCATGAAATGGGAACTTTTGGCAAAATTGACAATTAATTTATTATATTGACAAAAGGAGGACTGCGTGATATATTTGTTAACAGATGTAACAAATTCGTAACAAATGATCCGAAAATGTAAAGAAGTAAGTTAAGAAAGTAAGATAGCTCCAAGAGTTTCAGGAGGATAGAATGGTTCGTAAATCTGTAAAAATTACCGTGTGCACCATGGCAGCGGTTATGGCTTTTTCCGGAATGAATATTACCGCAGATGCGGCAGCGTCTTCATCGGTACTTCCCAGCGGTGGTATTGAATTGACCCTGGCAAAGGGTAATAAGTTAGAGAGTCTGTCCGCAGGTACGAACAATACCAAACAGATTGAAAGTATTATTGAAACTGTACTCCGTGATGATCAGATGGACACGACCCCGGAAGCATCCGAGGAAGAATCTTTTAAGAATCTGGTCATTGCACAGGTAAATGATTATGTAAATGTAAGAAGCATGCCCAGTGAGCAGGGGGAGATCGTCGGTAAGCTGTATGACGATTCCGTAGGTCTCTTCATCTCCGAAGAGAACAGCTGGTATCAGATCTCTTCCGGTTCCGTAACCGGGTATGTAAAAGCTGAGTACTGTGTGACCGGCGATGAAGCGGTAGAGCTTGCCAAAAAGGTAGGTACAAGATTGGCGACCGTTAACACCACAACCTTAAAAGTACGTACCGAACCTTCTTTAGAGGCTTCTGTATTAGGTCTGGTTCCCTTAGAGGATGACCTGGTAGTATCCGATGAGACCGATGGCTGGGTACAGGTAGATACCGAGGAAGGTCTTGGATGGGTCTCCACAGAATTTGTTTCTCTTCATACGGAGTTCGTTGAAGCGGAATCCAAGGAGGAGGAAGAAAAGCGTCTGGCTAAGGAGAAGCAGGAGAGAGAAAAAGCCCGCGCCGCAGCGGCAGCGAAGGCAGCGGGAAGCAGTAAGAGTTCTTCCGGTAGTGCCCCCGCAGTTACCTATACAGCCAGCGGAGACAGCGAGATGGGTACTGAAGTTGCCAACTACGCATTACAGTTCGTTGGTAACCCTTACGTATACGGCGGATCCAGCCTGACTAACGGTACCGACTGTTCCGGATTTGTAATGAGTGTATATGCGAACTTCGGTGTAAGCCTTCCTCATTCCTCTTCCGCAGACCGTAGCCAGGGTGCAGCAGTTGACGGACTGGCTAATGCACAGGCAGGAGACCTGATCTGTTACTCCGGTCATGTAGCACTGTATATCGGTAATGGTCAGATCGTTCATGCATCTACCGCCAAGACCGGTATTATCGTTTCAAATGCTGATTATAAGAAGGTACTGGCAGTTCGACGGATATTCTAATCGTAACAATAAAACTAAGGCACTGTGTGAAAATACACAGTGCCTTTTTTGTATGTATGCCCAAAGTGCGCTAATGGGATAAAACATATAGAGTTGTACACTGAATTGTGCAATTTGTCAAAATATTATTACGCGATGAAAAAAGGATTGACAAAACAAAACTATACAAAGTATACAAAAAAACATACAGGTGCGTAATAACGTTAAAATAATAGCAAAAACACACAGAAAGTTATCCACATTAAAAAACCCCTAAAATAGGATAAAAGTTACTTATACACCAAGTTATACACATTATCCACAGAAAAAAAGGTGATTCTGAGATGAGGATTTTACAAAAAAGCAGGAACAAATGTTTTGTGAACATGTAATAAAAATCAGAAATTGACACGATTTGTCGATTTTAAGTTTGACATACAGAATGTCAAAAACAAGTAAAAAACTCCTCAAATTGTTGCAAAACGTTGCACTATTATGCTATAATGACTATACAATAAATGCAAGGGTTGCTAAAGTGATCTTTGTAAATAAATACTTGGAAGGGATGATCAGCATGAAGTTTATTATTGTTGGCAGAAACATCGAAGTTACACCAGGATTAAGAGCAGCAGTGGAGGAAAAGATCGGCAAGCTGGACAAGTATTTCAATCCCGATACAGAAGTACATGTAACATTAAGCGTTGAAAAGGATCGTCAGAAAATTGAAGTAACCATTCCGGTTAAGGGAAGTATTATCCGTTCGGAGCAGGTAAGCAACGATATGTATGTATCCATTGATCTGGTAGAAGAGATCATTGAGAGACAGCTGAAAAAATATAAGAACAAGATCGTTGACAAACAGCAGGCGGCCGGTTCCTTCAGCAAAGCCTATGTAGAGAATGACTATACGGATGATGAGGAGATCAAGATCGTTCGTACCAAGAAATTCGATATCAAGCCTATGTATCCCGAGGATGCCTGCATCCAGATGGAACTGCTGGGACACAGCTTCTTCGTATTCTGTAATGCAGAAACGGATCAGGTGAACGTAGTTTACAAGAGAAAAGGCGACACTTACGGACTGATCGAGCCGGAAGTATAAGCCATAAAAACAGTGTAAAAAGGTACAATTAAATAAGCAATGACAGACAGCCTGCCGGACTTACGGCAGGCTGTTTAAAATTGCATCAGTTATTTTGTTATTTTTTTGACAAAATCATTGCAAAACAGATTTCGCTATGTTAAAATAGGAACAGTGAAATGATAAAAAAATAACAATCTAAAAACATTTCAGAAAGCAAACCAAGTAAAAAAATGGAGGACAAACAAATGGCAAAGAAAGTTGTATTAGCAGGCGCTTGCCGTACCGCGATCGGTACTATGGGTGGAACCTTAAGCACAACTCCTGCACCGGAGCTGGGCGCAATCGTTATCAAGGAGGCTCTGAAGAGAGCAGGCGTTGCTCCCGAAGCAGTTGACCAGGTATATATGGGATGTGTAATCCAGGCTGGCCAGGGACAGAACGTAGCACGTCAGGCTGCGATCAAGGCAGGACTTCCCATTGAAGTTCCCGCAGTTACCATGAACGTGGTATGTGGTTCCGGTCTGAACTGTGTGAACCAGGCTGCACAGATGATCATGGCCGGTGATGCAGATATCGTAGTAGCAGGTGGTATGGAGAACATGTCCATGGCTCCTTACGCAATTCCTCAGGGACGTTACGGATATCGTATGGGTAACGCAACCATGGTAGATACCATGATCAAAGATGCACTTTGGGACGCTTTCAATGATTATCATATGATTAAGACCGCAGACAATATCTGCGAAGAGTGGGGACTTACCCGTGAAGAACTCGATGAGTTCGCATTAAAGAGCCAGTTAAAGGCTGAAGAAGCTCAGAAGAACGGTGCCTTCAAGGCAGAGATCGTTCCCGTGGAAGTTAAGAAGAAAAAAGAGACCATCGTATTCGATACCGATGAAGGCCCTCGTCATGGTTCTACCATCGAAGGTCTGGCTAAGCTTCGTGCCATCAATCCCGGTGGATTCGTTACCGCAGGTAACGCTTCCGGCATCAACGACGGTGCAGCAGCTATCGTTGTTATGAGCGAGGAGAAGGCTAAGGAGCTGGGCGTTAAGCCTATGGCAACTTTCGTAGCAGGTGCTCTGGCAGGCGTTCGTCCTGAGGTTATGGGTATCGGCCCTGTGGCTTCTACCAAGAAGGTAATGGCTAAGACCGGTATGAAGATCGAAGACTTCGATATCATCGAGGCTAACGAAGCATTCGCAGCTCAGTCCGTAGCAGTTGGTAAGGAACTGGGTATTGATGTAGATAAGCAGCTGAACCCCAACGGTGGTGCTATCGCACTGGGTCATCCCGTAGGAGCTTCCGGATGCCGTATCCTGGTAACTCTGCTGCATGAGATGCAGGCAAGAGGTGCCAAGACCGGTCTGGCTACTCTGTGCATCGGCGGTGGCATGGGCTGCTCCACCATCGTTAAGATCGAGGATTAATTTTATAAATATTCGCTGGGGCGGTAGAATCTCTATCGCCTTAGTGTGGTTTTGAAAACACGAATAGAAATGTGAAATGAGGTAAAAACATGGATTACATTTTGTATGAGCAGAATGGTAATGTGGCAACCATCACCATTAACCGTGAGAAAGCACTGAACGCACTGAATTCTCAGGTGCTGGATGAACTGAACGCTACATTGGATGCAGTAGATCTGGCAACGGTTCGCTGCCTGGTGATCACCGGTGCAGGTGCTAAGTCCTTCGTAGCAGGCGCAGATATCGGAGAGATGAGCAGCCTGACCAAGGCAGAAGGCGAAGTATTCGGCAAGAAGGGTAACGATGTGTTCCGCAAGATCGAGACCTTCCCCATTCCCGTGATCGCAGCTGTCAACGGCTTCGCTCTGGGTGGTGGATGTGAGATCTCCATGAGCTGTGATATCAGAATCTGTTCCGATAATGCAGTATTCGGACAGCCCGAAGTAGGACTGGGAATCACTCCCGGCTTCGGTGGAACCCAGAGACTGGCTCGTCTGGTAGGTGCAGGCATGGCAAAGCAGATGATCTACACCGCACGTAATATCAAGGCAGCAGACGCTTACAGAATCGGTCTGGTAAATGAGGTATACAGCGCCGAGGTTGATGCTGACGGCAATGTAGTAAAGAGCGCACAGGAAGTAATGCTGGCAGCAGCACAGAAGATGGCAGCGACCATCGCCAAGAACGCTCCCATCGCTGTACGCAACTGCAAGAAGGCTATTAATGATGGCCTGGATGCAGATATGGATCAGGCAGTAGCCATCGAAGAGAAGCTGTTCGGAGATTGCTTCGAGACAGAAGATCAGAAATATGGCATGGCTTTCTTCCTTGACAAGAACAAGGAAAAAGTAAAAGAGCCTTTCCAGAATAAATAGTTATAATAGTTTTTCAAATAATGATAGAATGTATAGAAAACAGGAGGATTTACCATGAAAGTAGGTATTATCGGTGCAGGTACTATGGGACAGGGCATTGCAAAGGCATTTGCCCAGGTAGACGGATATGAAGTAGCTCTCTGCGATATCAAGCAGGAATGGGCTGAAGGCGGCAAAGCCAAGATCGTAAAAGGATATGCAAGACTGGTAGAAAAAGGAAAAATGACCCAGGAAGCAGTTGACGCTATCGTAGCTAAGATCACTCCGGGTCTGAAGGAAGACCTGTGTGCAGACTGCGATCTGATCGTAGAAGCTGCATTCGAGAACATGGAAGTTAAGAAGACCACCTTCGGTGAGTTGGACAAGATCTGCAAGCCTGAGTGTGTATTTGCTTCCAACACTTCCAGCCTTTCCATTACCGAGATCGGCAACGGACTGACCCGTCCTCTGATCGGTATGCACTTCTTCAATCCCGCAGACCGTATGAAGCTGGTTGAGGTAATCGCAGGTGTGAATACTCCCGCAGAGACCGTGGATACCATCAAGAAGATCTCCGAAGAGATCGGCAAGACCCCTGTTCAGGTAAACGAGGCAGCAGGCTTTGTTGTTAACCGTATCCTGATCCCTATGATCAATGAAGCAGCTTTCATCAAGATGGAAGGTGTATCCGATATCGCAGGTATCGACGCAGCTATGAAGCTGGGCGCTAATCATCCCATGGGACCCCTGGAACTGGGCGATTTCGTAGGACTGGATATCTGCCTTGCCATCATGGATGTTCTGTACAACGAGACCGGCGACAGCAAGTATCGTGCATGTCCTCTGATCCGTAAGATGGTACGCGGCGGCAACCTTGGTGTGAAGACCGGCAAGGGCTTCTATGTATACAATGCAGACCGCACCAAGACTCCTGTGGATGCACAGTAAAGTATAAACAATCCGTAGGCATCAAAGTCGGGGTTCTTAGACCCCGACATCATGATAATTACAACCAAGTATAAATAACAATGGAGGATTAACATCATGGATTTTACATTATCCAAAGAGCATGAGATGGCGAGACAGCTGTTCAAAGAGTTCGCCGAGAACGAAGTAAAACCTCTTGCACAGGAAGTTGACGAGACCGAAACTTTCCCCAGAGAGACCGTTGAGAAGATGGCTAAGTACGGCTTCATGGGAATTCCCGTTCCCAAGGAGTACGGCGGACAGGGCTGTGATACCCTGACCTATGCTATGTGCGTTGAGGAGCTTTCCAAGGTTTGCGCAACGACTGGCGTTATCGTTTCCGCACATACCTCTCTGTGTATCGATCCTATCATGACCTTCGGTACCGAAGAGCAGAAGCAGAAATATGTTCCTGATCTGGCAAGCGGCCGCAAGATCGGTGCTTTCGGTCTGACCGAGCCCGGTGCAGGTACCGATGCCCAGGGTCAGCAGACCAAGGCTGTATTAGATGGCGATGAGTGGGTCATCAATGGTTCCAAGTGCTTCATCACCAATGGTAAAGAAGCAGATGTTTATATCGTAATCGCAGTTACCGGCATCGTAGAGAAGAGAGGCAGAAAGATGAAGGAGATCTCTTCCTTTATCGTTGAGAAGGGAACTCCTGGATTTACCTTCGGTACCAAGGAAAAGAAGATGGGTATCAAGGGTTCTTCCACTTACGAGCTGATCTTCACCGACTGCCGTATCCCTAAGGAGAACATGCTGGGCAAGCAGGGACAGGGATTCAAGATCGCAATGCACACTCTGGACGGCGGACGTATCGGTATCGCTTCCCAGGCTCTGGGTATTGCAGAAGGCGCTCTGGAGAGAACCGTTGCTTACACCAAGGAGAGAAAGCAGTTTGGAAAGTCTATTTCCGGATTCCAGAATACACAGTTCCAGCTGGCTGATATGGCTACCAAGGTTGAGGCTGCCAAGATGCTGGTATACAAGGCTGCACGCAAGAAGGATGAGTACAAGACCAATCCTAAGATCTCTTACTCTGTAGAAGCTGCTATGGCTAAGCTGTATGCTGCTGAGGTTGCTATGGAAGTTACTACCAAGGCTGTCCAGCTCCACGGTGGTTATGGTTATATCAGAGAGTACGAAGTAGAGCGTATGATGCGTGACGCTAAGATCACCGAGATCTACGAGGGTACTTCTGAAGTTCAGAGAATGGTTATCTCTGCAGATCTGTTGAAGTAAGCGTTGTTGAATGAATAATTAGAAAAGTAAGGAGAAAATACAATGAAGATTGTTGTTTGTATTAAGCAGGTGCCCGATACCAAGGGCGGTGTTAAATTCAATCCTGACGGAACTCTTGACAGAGGCGCAATGCTTGCTATCATGAATCCCGATGATAAGGCTGGTCTGGAAGCTGCACTGAAGCTGAAGGACGAGTTCGGCGCAGAAGTTACCGTACTGACCATGGGTCTTCCCAAGGCAGCAGATGCTCTTCGTGAGGCGCTGGCTATGGGTGCTGACAAAGCAATTCTGGTTACCGACAGAGTACTGGGCGGTGCTGATACCTGGGCTACTTCCACTACCATTGCAGGTGCATTGAGAAACCTTGACTATGATCTGATCATTACCGGTCGTCAGGCAATCGATGGTGATACCGCACAGGTTGGTCCTCAGATCGCTGAGCATCTGGGACTTCCCGTAATCTCTTATGCACAGGACATTAAGGTTGAGGGAGACAAGGTGATCGTTCAGAGACAGTATGATGACAGATATCATGTAGTAGAAGCTAAGATGCCCTGCCTGATCACTGCATTATCCGAACTGAATAAGCCTCGTTACATGACTCCCGGCGGAATCTTCGATGCATGCAAGGCAGAGATTACTACCTGGGGCAGAGCTGATCTGAAAGATGTTGATGACAGCAACCTTGGTCTGAAGGGATCTCCTACCAAGATCGCAAAGGCATCCGATAAGGTTCGTAAGGGCGCAGGTGAGAAGATCGTTCCCGATTCACCCGAAGACGGAGCAGCTTACATTGTTGCTAAATTCAAAGAAAAGCACATCATCTAATATAGGAGGCAAACCATGGTAACCAATAATATTGAAGAATACAAGGGTGTATATGTGTTCGCCCAGCAGGTAGACAATGAGATCAGTGGTATCGCATTAGAACTGCTCGGCAAAGGTAAAGAGCTGGCTGCAAAGCTGGAGACCGAGGTAACCGCGGTTCTGATCGGTTATAACGTAAAAGGACTGGCTGATAAGCTGGCTGAGTATGGTGCAGATAAGGTGATCCTCGTAGATGATCCCGAACTGGAGACTTACAGAACCGAGCCTTATGCACATGCACTGGCATCTGTTATTGAGAAATATAAGCCTGAGATCGTTCTGGTAGGTGCAACCGCTATCGGACGTGATCTTGGACCTACCGTTTCCGCAAGAGTTCAGACCGGTCTGACCGCAGACTGTACCGTACTGGAAATCGGTGATTTCCCTCTCGTTGCTATCCCCGGACAGGAGCAGAAGCACAATCAGCTGCTGATGACCCGTCCTGCATTCGGTGGTAACACCATCGCTACCATCGCATGTCCTGACAACAGACCTCAGATGGCAACTGTTCGTCCCGGCGTTATGCAGAAGATCGTTCCTATCGCAGGTGCAAAGGCTGTGATCGAAGAGTACAATCCCGGATTTACTCCGAACAACAAATATGTAACCATCAAGGAAGTCGTTAAGGCTGTATCCGATACCGTTGACATCATGGATGCCAAGATCCTGGTATCCGGTGGACGTGGAGTAGGCAGTGCAGAGAACTTCAAGATCCTGGAGGATCTGGCAGAAGTTCTGGGCGGTACCGTATCCTGCTCCCGTGCAGTTGTAGATAACGGCTGGAAGCCCAAGGATCTGCAGGTTGGACAGACCGGTAAGACCGTTCGTCCCCAGATCTACTTCGCAATCGGTATCTCCGGTGCTATTCAGCACGTAGCAGGTATGGAAGAGTCTGATCTCATTGTTGCCATCAACAAGGATGAGACAGCTCCTATCTTCGATGTAGCTGACTACGGTATCGTAGGAGATCTGAACAAGATCGTTCCCGCTCTGACCGAGCAGCTGAAGGCTGCAAAGGCTGAGAAGGCAGCAAACTAATTCGGAAGAATAATATATAAGAACTCCGTCTGATTCCCCGGTTCGCCTGGGAGCCGGGCGGAGTTTTTTGCAAAAAAGTGATAAAAGATTCTTATCTTGTATGCTTGCGCAGGTAAGAATTGCATAGTAAAATAAAATGATACCAAGGTTAACAAGAATGTGAGATGATATTTTATGGCAAAACAAAAAGAAGTAAAAACCAACGCCATGCGTATCCTGGAATCTCTGAAGATTCCTTATACCCATCACACCTATGAGTGCGAGGAATTCGTGGATGGGCTTCAGATAGCAGACAAGCTGTCCCTGCCCTATGAGCAGGTCTATAAGACGTTGGTCACCGTGGGCAGCAGCAAGAATTATTTTGTATTCGTCATCCCCATTGCGGAGGAGCTGGATATGAAAAAAGCAGCGAAATCCGTTGGAGAAAAAAGCGTGGAGATGATCCACGTAAAAGACATCAATGCCATCACCGGCTACATCCGCGGCGGCTGCACAGCCATCGGTATGAAAAAACAGTATGTGACCAGAATTGATGAAAGTGCGAAGACACAGGAACAAATCTATGTCAGCGGCGGCAGGATCGGCTCTCAGATCCAATTGAAACCGGATGACCTTGCGAAAGCAGCGAAAGCGGAGTTCGCAGATATTATCAGACACGAAAATTAATGCATCAAATGTAGCAAAAGGATGCTGAAGATAAAGGAGTACACATGGAAAAACAAAAAAACATCCTTGATTACGATACCGTAGCACTGGACGAAGCACAGGATGCGGTGATCATCATAGACCAGACCCTGCTTCCGGGTAAGATCGAACTGATCGCATTACATACGGCACAGGAGATGTGGGATGCTATCTATCTGCTGAAGGTCCGGGGAGCCCCGGCCATCGGTGTAGCGGCGGCATTGGGCATCTACCTGCTGGCGAATCGCATCGAGACGGAAGACTTCGAAGAATTTTATCAGAAATTCACAGAATATAAGGAATATCTGGATTCTTCCAGACCCACCGCAGTTAATCTGTCCTGGGCACTGAAGCGCATGGATGCTGTGGCTGTAAAGGCTGGCAGAGAAGAGCACAAGACTGTCGCAAAAGTGAAGGAAATCCTGCATGACGAAGCACTGCAGATTCGGGCGGAAGATGTGGAAGTATGTCGCAAAATCGGAGAGTTTGGACTTGAACTGGTAAAACCGGGAGATGGTATTCTGACCCACTGTAATGCAGGACAACTTGCAACCGTAAAATACGGTACCGCAACTGCACCGATTTATCTGGGACAGGAGAGAGGTTACAACTTCCATGTATTTGCGGATGAGACCAGACCGCTGTTACAGGGAGCCAGACTGACAGCATTTGAACTGCATTCCGCAGGCGTGGATGTGACACTGATCTGTGACAATATGTCCGCTTCCGTCATGTCCAAGGGTTGGGTGCAGGCAGTGTTCGTAGGCTGTGACAGAGTGGCAGCCAACGGAGATACTGCGAACAAGATCGGTACCAGTGTGGTGGCAGCAGTGGCAAAACAGTACGGTGTGCCGGTATACATCTGTGCACCGACTTCCACGATTGATATGGCGACTGCCACCGGTGCGGATATCTGCATCGAGCAGCGTAAGGCGGAAGAGGTTACTGAGATGTGGTACAAGGAGCGCATGGCTCCGGAGGGTGTAAAGGTCTACAATCCGGCATTCGATGTGACGGACCATGAACTGATCGCCGGAATTGTCACGGAATACGGGGTGGCGAGAGCTCCTTATACGGAGAGCCTGAAGGAGATCATGAAACGCAAGGCACAGAGAGGCTGATGGTGTAGATATGAAGCGAAATGTAAGTCTTGCGGAGATATCCGACGGACGATTATACAAAGCAAATGATATGGTGAAAGCGGATTGCGGTGGTTGTAATGGCTGTTCCCGGTGTTGTCACGGCATGGGCAATTCCATTATCCTGGATCCCTATGATGTGTACCGGATGACTACAGGAATGGGGAAAAGCATGCAGGAGCTATTAGCGGCATCGGTGGAGCTCAACGTGGTGGATGGTGTGATCTTACCGAATCTGAAAATGCAGGGGACCAAGGAAGCCTGCGCTTATCTGGATGAGGAAGGAAGATGTAGCATCCATCCGTACCGGCCTGGAATCTGCCGGCTGTTTCCGCTGGGAAGATATTATGAAAACGGAGGATTTTCCTATTTTCTCCAGACCGGGGAATGTGCGAAGGAGAACCGCAGCAAAATAAAAGTCAGTAAATGGATCGATACTCCGGATCTGACGAGAAACCAGCAATTTACCCTACAATGGCATGACCTGTTACATGCCATGGAAGAGAGACTGACAGGAGAAGACGAAGGGAAACAGCAGGAGGAAAATCTGCTGCTGTTGCGTCTGTTTTATTTATTGCCGTACAAAGGGACAACAGATTTTTATTCACAGTTTATGGAAAGGATGGAATATTGGAATGAACAGATCAGATAAGTTAAGTAAGCTCCCCATCGAAAAGCGGTTAATGAGTGTATTTCGCATAATTTCTCTATTATTAAGTGCAACAGGTATTATTGCCTGTGTCGCCATGGGAATCGTCAGTTACCAGTATTCCTATGCGTTGCGCCATTACGGTTTCGCACAGGGTGACATCGGTAAGGCGATGATCGTTATCGCGGAGATGCGGAGCGAGACCCGTGCCGCCATCGGCTATGATGACGATACGCTGATCGCTAATGCAAAAAATGCCCATGACATGACGGCGGAACAGCTGGATACTTATATCAGTGCCCTGGAAGATGATATGATCACGGATGAGGGAAGAGCTACCTACCAGCAGATCAAGGATGGCGTAGCTTCTTATCAGCAGATCGAGGCACAGATACTGGAACTGGGAACAGCTTCCGATCCTGCTAAGCGGATGCAGGCACAGCAGATGGCAGGCGAACAGATGGATCCCGTGTTCCAACAGGTCTATGCAGATATGACGAGCCTGTTGGACAGCAGTGTAACGAACGGAAATGCCATGGAAGCCAAGCTGAATATTTTCCGTGTGGTTATTTTTATCGTAATCCTTCTGATCATCGGAGTAGGCTTTGCAGGATCTGAAAAGGCGGGAAAAAGAATAGCCAAAGGAATCGCCGGACCGCTGAAAGCGCTGGCAGACAGACTGGATGGCTTCGCAGCAGGTGATCTGACATCTGATTTCCCCAAAGTGGAGACAGAGGACGAAATGGCAGCGATGAACCGTGCGGCTACAGCAATGGCGACAAACCTCAGGATGATCATCGAGGATATCAACCAGGCATTAAATGCTATGGCAAACGGCGACTGGACAGTGAAGTTCCGTTATCCCGATCTTTATGTGGGCGATCTGGATGAACTAAAAGAAGCGCTGAGAGATATTAAGTATAAGATGAATGAGGCACTGTACAATGTCAATGAAGTATCCGGACAAGTATCCATGGGTGCCGGAAGTCTGGCAGATGCGGCGCAGTCTCTGGCGGAGGGGGCAACCGAGCAGGCAGGAGCCGTACAGGAGCTTCAGGCGACGATTACCAATATTACTTCTATGGTAGACAATACCGCAGAACATACGAAGAATTCCAGCAGACAGGCACAGGAATATTCAGCTAAGGCGGATGAAGGACGTACCGAAATGAATCACCTGATGGAAATCATGGGTCGGATCAACGAAACTTCCGAGAAGATCAGCAATATCATTGGCGAGATCGAAGATATTGCAAGCCAGACCAATCTGCTGTCCCTGAATGCTTCTATTGAAGCGGCCAGAGCCGGAGAAGCAGGCAGAGGCTTTGCTGTTGTGGCAGACCAGATCGGTAAGCTGGCAGAGCAGAGTGCCCAGTCCGCAGTCAATACCAGAAATCTGATCGGCGATACCCTGGAGGAGATCCATGCCGGCAATGAAGCTGTGGATCATGCATCCCAGACCTTAAGCACTATCGTGGACGGTGTCCGCAAGATCGCACAGGATTCCGAGGAACTGACCCAGATCGCAGCTACCCAGGCGGATGCCATGAATCAGGCGGAGAGCGGTGTGAACCAGATCTCTGAGATCGTACAGTCCAATTCGGCGGCAGCAGAAGAGCTCTCTGCTACCAGTGAGGAACTGTTGGCGCAGTCTGAGAATATGACCAATCTTGTAAAACAGTTCAAACTGATCGATGAGGAGAAGATTCAGGCCAGAAAAAAGGAGGTTAAGCATGCCGGTATTTGATTTCAGCAGTACTCCGGAAAATGAAAAGAAGCAGGATCCTATATGCACCTATACTACGTTTCGCTCCAATGAGGGATCAGCCTCTGCGGAGAAACCGATTTTGATTCTGGATAACAGCAGTGAAAAATGGAACCATCATGCCGTAGGTGTATTCGGTAATCAGAGCAAACGGACCAATTTCGAATTTAAAGAGGAAGGCAGCAGCGCTTATGCCGATATTTTGCAGATTGATGCCCGTTTTGTCAGTCTGATCCGCTGGCTTGGTGAGAACCACATTAACGTGCGTCTCTCCGGAGAAAACAGGAATGACGGCTATGCAGTATATAAGATCCGAGAGACAGCTTTCGGTGGGGGCACCAAGCTGTCTGCAGAGGATGGATTTTTACAATTCATGATGGAGCGGCTGTTTTTAAGCAGTGCTCCCGCGGAAGAAGAACAGGGCGAGGACGAAGGGGAAGACGGCGATGATATGAAACTTACCAGCCTTCAGAGTATCTCCGATTTCATGACCTGTGCCGGAAGGACCATGCCGGAAAATATCCGCCTGTGGGCGAGAAGAAACCTGGCAGTGGCAAGATCCAACGAGGTATCTCCCGAGGAGAGAAGGCATGCACAGAGAGCCTTGTCCATTATGATGAACATTCAGTGGAAGGGCAACTATTTTGAGGCTATTGACCCCGTGGAAGCCAGACGGATCCTGGATGAGGAATTGTACGGCATGGAGCGGGTCAAACAGCGTATCATGGAGACCATCATCCAGATCAACCGTACCCACACTTTACCGGCCTATGGTCTGCTTCTGGTGGGACCGGCGGGAACCGGTAAATCCCAGATTGCTTATGCGGTGGCAAGGATTTTAAAGCTTCCCTGGACTACATTGGATATGAGTTCCATCAACGATCCGGAGCAGCTGACCGGAAGCTCCAGGATCTACGCCAATGCCAAACCCGGTATCATCATGGAAGCTTTTTCCATGGCGGGAGAATCCAATCTGGTATTTATCATCAACGAGCTGGACAAAGCGGCCAGCGGCAAAGGTAACGGCAATCCGGCGGATGTACTGCTTACCTTGCTGGATAATCTGGGATTTACGGACAACTATATGGAATGTACCGTGCCGACCTTCGGGGTCTATCCGATTGCAACGGCTAACGATAAGGAGCAGATCAGTGCCCCGTTAATGTCGCGTTTTGCAGTGATCGATATACCGGATTACACCCCGGAGGAGAAGAAGATCATTTTCTCCAGATTTGCCTTGCCAAAGGTACTGAAACGCATCGGACTGCAGGCAAACGAGTGCACTATCACCAAAGAGGGACTGGAGGCGGTGGTGGAGATCTATTCCAACACCAGCGGTATCCGTGATCTCGAGCAGGCGGCGGAGCATCTGGCTGCCAATGCCCTGTATCAGATCGAAGTGGACGGATTAACAGAAGTCGCATTTGACGCGGAAAAAGTGAAGAAATTATTTCTGTAAGTAAGAGAAGCAGGTAGTCGCAGGATGCGGTTGCCTGCTTTTTGTGCAAAGTCGGGGGCTTTTGACCCCGACATCATTATATAAAAACGAGTAGAGGAGAGGGAACATGACAAAGAAAGTATTAGTGATCACAGATGCACAGAACGAATTCATCACAGGAGCACTGGGCAACAAGGAGTGCGAGGCAGCGGTAAAAAATATCGTTGCTGTAGCCGAAAGCGGGGAATACTATAAGGTGATCATCACCAAGGATACCCATACGGCAGATTATCTGGACACCCAGGAAGGAAAAAGACTGCCCATTTTGCATGGACAGGAGGGGACAGCAGGGTATGAGATCCATCCGGATATTGTAAAGGCGGTACAGGAACATTATGCACCGGAAAATGTGATCACAGTGAAAAAGCCGACCTTTGGCAGTCCGGAATTCGGAAAGCTATTGAAAACCATCTGGGCAGAGGTGACGGCTGCAGGAGAGGCAGCAGAGGGGGAATATCCCATGGAAGTGGATTTTACCGGGTTCTGCACCGGAATCTGTGTGTTAAGCAATGTGGTAATGGCAAAGGCATTTGTACCGGAAGCAAGAGTGTGTGTTATTGAGAATGCCTGTGCCTGTGTGACTCCGCAGACCCACCAGACGGCGATTGCTGCCATGGGACCGATCCAGGTGGATGTTATTTAGAGATCGAATCATATCTTACACAGTTGTGAATCGAAGAGAGAAAGAGGATGAAATCATGAAATTACCGCAGATCATCAACAGCTTACTGGAAAATGATATGTATAAGTTCTCCATGGGACAGTGCATTTACCACCAGTTCAGCGCGTATAAGACTACCTGGACGTTTAAATGCCGGAATACAGATGTACTTTTTACAGCGGAGATGGTGGAAGAGATCAAGGCGCAGATCCGGGCCTATTGTGACTTACGTTTTACGGAAGAGGAACTGGCTTATCTGGAGAACGTAAAATGGATCAAAGGTTCCTATGTGGATTTTTTACGTTTGTGGCAGCCCAGATATGAGGATTTTGAGATCGGCACGGAGGCGGACTGCGGTCTGACCATCGAGACCAAGGGATCCTGGCTGAATACTTCTATGTATGAGATCCCGACGCTGGCTATTGTTAATGAAGTATTTTTCCGTATGAATTATGACTATGAGAAGCTGTATGCCTCCTTCCGGGAGCGTCTGGCAGACAAGCTACAGAAGCTGGTGGACGGAACGTATTGCCTTGGAAATTTCAGTGAATTCGGTCTGAGACGCCGTCTCTCTGCAGAGGCACAGGAACTGGCGGTGCAGGAGCTGGTGGCGCACAATAAGGACTATCAGGATTCTGCCTGCATCGGTACTTCCAATGTCTATCTGGCGAAAAAATGGAATGTGACACCGGTGGGAACCATGGCACATGAATGGATCATGTGTACCGGACAGGGCAATCACAAGCACAATCCGGCGTATTCTAACTGGTATGCCCTGGATGCCTGGGTGAAGGAGTATGGTGTATTAAACGGCATCGCTCTGACGGACACCATCACTACAGATTGTTTCCTGAAGGATTTTCAGCTGACCTATTCCACCCTGTTTTCCGGAGTGCGGCATGACAGCGGGGATCCCTTTGCCTGGGGCGAGAAGATGATCGCTCATTATGAATCCCTGGGAATTGATCCGAAGCGCAAGACCCTGCTGTTCAGTGACAGTCTGGACTTTGCACGGGCGGATGAACTGCGTAAGGCATTCCGGGACCGGGTGACCGTGGCTTTCGGTATCGGAACATATATTGCCAATGATACCTGCGAGGAACCGTTGAATATTGTCATGAAGACCACTGCCTGCAACGGCATGGATGTGGCAAAGATCTCCGATACTCCCGGCAAGGAAATGTGTAAGAATGCGGATTACGTGGATTATCTCACCAGATGTATCAGATGGAGACTGGAACATGACAGATAGGAGGCAGCGAAAACGATGGAATATGAACATATTGAGCACACCTTTGCACCGGTGTATGATGCAGATTCGGAGGTGCTGATCCTGGGCACCTTGCCATCTGTGAAGTCTAGAGAAAACCATTTTTATTATGGACATAAACAGAACCGTTTCTGGAAAGTGATGGCGGAGCTGTGTGGGGAACCGGTGCCGGAGACCATTGAAGAGAAAAAGGCGATGCTCCTTGCACATCATATAGCCATCTGGGATGTGATTCAAAGTTGCGATATTAAGGGCTCTAGCGACAGCAGTATCCGGAATGTGGAACCGACGGATATCCGACGGCTACTGGCAGAATCGAAGATCACGAGAATCTATGCCAATGGGAATAAGGCGGGAGAACTGTACCGGAAGTACCAGCTGCCGCTTACAGGGAAGGAAGCCACAGTGCTGCCCTCTACCAGTCCTGCGAATGCGGCATGGTCCCTGCAAAAATTGTGTGAAGCCTGGCGAAATACCATTGACATAACTGACAAAATTACATATGATAATATAAATGATACATGAAGTACCAAAAGCATACGGGTAAAAGGGGATTATAACATAGAACAGGCCGCACGTCTTTTATGGATGTGCGGTCTGTGTTATAATAGGAAAATAAAGGAAGGAAGGTGCCTTATGTTCCCATTAATCAACAAACAAGAAACCGGTGTTAACTTACGTAGAATCATGGACATGCGTGGAATTGCGCCAAAGGATGTGCAGGAATATCTTGGACTTGGGTGTGTGCAGAGCGTGTACCGTTGGATCGATGGCATCAATATGCCGACCATTGATAATTTGTATGCGTTAAGCGAGCTGTTTCAAGTTCCGATTGATGCAATCGTGCGTGGCAACAGGGCACCGATTGTGCCGGATATTATTATAAAGTCACTGGATTCTCGCGAAAGCAGACTGTGTGCTTATTATGAAAAATTACAGGAGAAGCGTGCTGCATAAATTTTTGAACTACAGCTTCAATGACAAATAGAATATTCTCCTTTAGAATAGTCGGTAGAGACAATATTCTAAGGGAGGATTTTTTATGAGCGAGAAGATGTTGGTAACGCAGGCTCTGGATGAAAGAGATCTGTTGGTAAAGAAGATAGCAGATAAGATTGCTAAGGCAAGCTTTGTTGATACCATTAAGCCGAATGAGGACAAGGTTTTCGCAAAGCGCACCAGTAAAGAAGAGTATGCAAAAGAAGCAGAGTCAGCATATCAGCAGATTACTGATTTGATTGACCGTTTTCAGAAGATTGATGCGGCGATTGTGGCTTCTAATGCAAATATGGAAATTACTACTTCCTACGGAATTTTCACAGTTGCCGGAGCAATTGCACTCCGAAGCAGACTTCGTGGGGCCAGTGCTTACGGAGTCGATGCAGATTTTGAAGGAAGACTTCAGAAAAAGCTGTCTAGTGAGTATAATGAAAGGGTGCAGTTCTGCGACAGAAAGAACAGTCAGCTGCAGTCTACGGCAGAGGAGATGCGTCTTAGTATTCTCGGAAAAGACAGCAAGACCAAAGACGAAAAACCTTTAGGAGTTGTAGAAGCCTATGTAAAGGAAAATACAACAGAGCTGGTGGATCCGCTTGATGTTAAGAAGAAAATGGAGGCGCTGGAAGAAAAGCGCAACACTCTTCTGACTGAATTAGACACTCAGATAAAAGTATCGAATGCAACAACTTTTATTGAGGTAGCGTAAGGTATTTGCCTGCATTACGAAAACTTCAAATCCGGCTTCCCTGTAACAGGGTTACGTTACATAACAGATATTACCAATTCTGAATAAATTGGGTTGCTTGACTTTAAAAGTGGCGCAGTTGGTAGCGCACATGACTTGTAATCATGATGTCGCAGGTTCGATTCCTGCCTTTAGAAAAAAAGTTGGGTTCAAAGACGGTGTAGAAGGCACCTCCAATTTAACTGTTTTGCGTTTTATTTGAACCGTTAAAGGTGAATCGTCAACGATTTTATTCTTGAATGGTTTTAGGTGAAGTAAAAACTTTTATGTAGACATAGAAATGTGTTGAAATCCATGAGAAAGGTTAGAGCGTTAAGTCGGTTGGCTGGAGGTAATCCTCGTGGCTGTAATGTAGGCATATATTAAAAGTGATGAAGCCGTGGCGAGAGCTGCGGCTTAAATTTAATGGAACCGCATAAAAGAGAATATTACGGAGGAACAGACGATGGAAGAGAATATTAATAATAATCGTATACCTTACCTAAGATGTATAGAAATCAAGCTGATTACAATGAAATAACATAAAATATTGAAAGGTAACAAAAAATATGTTATTATACATAAAAATATGTTACAAGGAGATGACATATGAAAAAGCAATTAGAGAAGTATTTTGGCTGCAAAGTAAAAATAGCAGAATACAAGAATAAATTACCATTGCCGATCTTTATGACTATGCGTGATATTATGATGGTTGAAATATATGGTGTTAACTTTGCCATAATAGATGTTATGAAGGAAACGGAGCTAAGTGTTGCTGCAATGAAAAAGCAGAAAGCAAAGTATGAGGAAGCATTGCAGTGCCCTGTAGCATATGAAGTAGTGTTAAACAGCGTATCCATGAGAAATGCTCTGGTAAAAAGCGGAGTTCCGTTTGTGGTGATATATGCTCTAAGTGACTTCTTAATCATGATTTTGTCATGGTTAGTGAAGCAATCACTTAGAGCATTTTTGTTTCAGGAGGTACAGCTATGAGAAACGAAAAAATCACCCCACTGTACGAGCGCCTGAGCCGGGACGACGAGTTACAGGGTGAGAGCAACTCCATATCCAACCAAAAGCAGATGTTAGAGGATTTTGCTCGCCGGAATGGGCTGCCAAACCCTACGCACTTTACCGATGATGGTATCTCAGGCACCCGTTTTGACCGCCCCGGATTTTTGGCGATGATGGAGGAAGTGGAGGCAGGGCGTGTAGAGGCAATCGTCATCAAGGACATGAGCCGGTTAGGGCGCGACTATCTAAAGGTCGGTCAGGTCATGGAGGTTTTGCGGCAGCGCGGCGTCCGGTTAATTGCCATCAACGATGGCGTGGACAGTCTGAAAGGCGACGATGATTTTACGCCCTTCCGCAATATCATGAATGAGTTTTACGCCCGCGACACCAGCCGGAAAATCCGCTCTGTGTTTAAGTCAAAAGGCATGAGCGGTAAGCACCTGACAGGCACCGTGATTTACGGCTACTTATGGGACGAAAAACGGAAGCATTGGCTGGTAGATGAGGAAGCTGCCGAAGTGGTACGCCGTATATTCTCCCT